>Ga0209368_1000825_pt1 | contig 18527 bp, 13 predicted proteins | sample EBPBio242008_DNA_FD_185862 | JGI IMG/M metagenome (GOLD analysis project Ga0209368, IMG submission 185862) | Wastewater treatment Type I Accumulibacter community from EBPR Bioreactor in Madison, WI, USA - Reactor 1_4/24/2008_ DNA (SPAdes)... | ecosystem: Engineered > Bioreactor > EBPR >...
GTAGTGGGCTCTGGGAAATCAGGCTGCGGCCCTGGTACAGCGGGTTGCTGCCCCCAAGGGTCCGTGGCAGGTGCTGCTGGTTCTGGCGCGGGCATAGCTGGCGCAGGCTGGTTTGGTTCTGCTGCGGGAGCCGGCATCGGCGATGGCTGGCCAAACGGCTGGCTCACCGGATTTGCGGCTGGCATTGCCGGATCAGCGGCCGGCATAGTTGGAACTGACATTGGGTCAGGCAGCGGCGAGGGCGCTGGTGCTGCCGGCGGGAATGGCTGCGTAGCAGGCTGGCTAAAGGCCGGGGCTGCCGGCTGCTGTCCCCAAGAATCAGCGGTGGGGGCTGGGGCTTGTACTGGCTGGGGTGCGGGCGCAAACGGTTCTGCGGCAGGCATTGCTGGGGCCGGAGCCGGAGTATCAAAGCCACTTGGTGCAGTGGCCGGTTGGCCGGGCGTAATAACAGTTGGCGCGGGCATGTTGGCCAGCGGCGCAGCCGATGGGTCGGCAGGCGCAGGAGCGGCGGCAGGCATAGCACCAGCGGCAGCTGGAGCGGCAGCACCATCAGGCGCAGCACCGCCCGCGGCAGCGGCCAAAATTTGCGGTACGGTGCCCTTAATTTCGCCCTTTAGCTTATCAAACTCTTGTTGCACAATGTCTTTGTAGTTGGGGAAATTGGCCTCTAGCCACTTGAAGGCACCGGCGTCGTCCTTGGCATCAAAATACTTCTCAAACTCGTCCAGCTGCTCGTTGGACATTTGGTCTGCTAGGCGCATGCCCACGTTCATTTCCAGCGTCTCATAAATGTGCTTTAAGAGGCCGTTCTTCTCCGCGTCCGGCAGGCTGCCCAAGCCCAGTTCTACCAGTAAGTCATTGTCGATTTTAATTGCCATTTAGTGTGATTCTCCTTACGGCTATTGTAGCACTTGGCGGGCGCAATCTCTAGATATATGTAATCGCCAGCAGCTGCACAAACGCAACAGTAATAAAAACTGCTTGAAAAATGAAAAATCGCTGCTTAATTTGCTTATTCCAAATGAAGAATGCAATCGCCAGGATTATATCCAACCAAAACACCCACCACGATACTCTTTGAGCTAGACTCGACACATCCGTAACACTTGCCGACAAAAACGCAATCCCCGGCAAGAGCCCAGCCGCAGTATAGAACAAGCTATCATGCACCTGACCTTTCAGGCCCGGGCGCCACGGGATCCACGCCGTCAGCACCATAAGCGTTAGGAAAATTGTAAAGACTGTCCTAAAAGCCCCGCCCGGCTGATGGGTCGGCACTAGCCAGCCCCAAAACCACGCCCCAAACAATATCATTGATAGTGTTAGGCCCAGCTCAAAAATGAGGTAAGTATCACGCCGCTGCGCTGCATGCAGACTGAACGAATGGTCCAAGCGACGCTCTGCGCGCAACATAACCGCTCCTAGAATTGAAGCGACGAGCATTGTACCCAAAAGGGCAAAGTGTTGATAGCTTTCCATGTCAAATATTATACATTCTGTTTCGCTCTACCTTTTGTACACTTCTTACACAAAAGGTAGAGCAGCCTACAACTCTAAGCGCGAAACCGGCGGGCTACAAAGACCGCTTAACCGCTTCGCGCGTGAAGACTTCTAGGCGGTCGCCGTCCATAAGGTCCAGGCGCGACGGCGTCTTAAGAGACACGCCGCCCATCTCCCCTTCTACTAGGTCCTTGGCTTCTGAGGGGCCGCGCTTGAGGCCCACAACTTCTACTTCCATTAGCTGGTCGTTACCTCGGAAAACGCGCGCCAAGGATGGTGCTTGCAGGCGGCCCTTGGTGACTTCGCCGCCGCAAATGACGGCGGTTTTGGTGGTATTAAAGATACCGCGAATGACCAAGCGGCCCAGCGGGGTTTCTACGATTTCTGGGGACAGGAGATGCTCTAGCTCGACATGGACGTCATCGATGAGTTCGTAAATTACTTTGTAGAGGCGGACGGACACGCGGTCGCGGCTGGCTTCTTGGCGGATGTTGCTGGGCGCGCCCACGTTAAAGCCGTAGACCACTGCGCCGGAGGCGCTGGCTAGGCGGATGTCGTTATCTGTAATGGCGCCCACGCCGCTGCTGACCACGCGCACCGCAACTTCTGCGGTGTCCAGCGCCTTTAGGCTGTCTATAACAGAGGTCAGTGAGCCTTGTACGTCAGCCTTGACAATGATGTTCAGCTCGGACAGCTCATTAGACCGATTAATAATCCGTAGCAATTCCGTGCTAGACGCACCGCGGTTCATGCCGCTGGCCTGCGCCTGAGCGGCGGCCTGCGTGGCCGCCCGGGCAGCTTTTTCATTGGCTACTACACTAAACTCATCGCCAAATTCTGGCAGGGTTTTAAAGCCGGTCATAACTACCGGCGTGGATGGGCCGGCCTCTTTGAGCGCGCCGCCGCTGGTGGATTCTAGGTTACGAACTTTGGCGTAAGCGCTACCGGCCACCACAAACTGGCCGGGCCGCAGCATACCGGCTTCTACTAGGGCGTGGGCCACCGGCCCGCGGCCGGTTTCTACGTGGGCTTCTATAATTAAGCCGCGGGCGGGGACATCGGTGTCTGCCTTGAGTTCTTCTACATCCGTGACTAGCAGTACCATGTCTAGCAGCTCCGGAATGCCGGCCTTTGTTTTGGCGGACACCGGCAGCACAATGGTGTCGCCGCCCCACTCCTCTGTTAATAAATCGTGCTCAGACAGCTGCTGTTTAAGCCGATTAATGTCCGCGCCCTCTTTGTCCATTTTGTTGGCTGCCACAATGATTTTAACGCCGGCCTGGCGGGCGTAGCGAATGGCCTCTATGGTCTGCGGCTTGATGCCGTCGTCTGCGGCAACCACCAGGATAACTATATCTGTTAATTGGGCACCGTGCTGCCGGATGGCGGCAAAAGCCTCGTGGCCTGGCGTGTCCAAAAAGGTGATTTTGCGGCCACCGTGGTCAATCTGGTACGCGCTAATGTGCTGGGTAATGCCACCGGCTTCTCCCTTGGCTACATTGGCCGTCCTAATGGCATCAAGTAAGCTGGTTTTGCCGTGGTCCACGTGGCCCATAACTGCTACCACCGGTGGACGGGGCTCAGCTTTGTCAGACGTAGCCGCGCGAACGCGGGCCGCGCCAGAATCGTCTGCGGACGCTTTGCGTTCTAGCTCTACGTCTAAGCCTAGTTCTTGCACCATAATCTGAGCGGTATCAAAATCGATCCGCTCGTTTACGGTGGCCATAATGCCGTTTTTAAACAGCTCGCCAATTAGTTTGGTAACAGGGATTAGCAGTAGGTCCGCAAGGGCGCCCACTGTAACCATGTCGTCGATTTGTATCTTGTTGGCCATTTACTCGGACTCCCCTTCCGTGAAGGTCGCCCGTTGGCGACCAAACTACGCGTACATTACTTTGTATTCTTCAAAGACAGCGCGATTTTACGGTTTTCCGTATCGATGTCTAGAACTTTAAATTGCTTTTTCTCATTGAGCTGGAACAGCTTCTCTGGATCTACGCCCTCATCGTCGGACATTTCAGAGACGTGCACCAAAGCCTCGACAGATGGCGACAGCTGCACAAACGCGCCAAACGGCGTGATGCGCGTAATCTTGCCCTCTACCGTCTCACCAGCCTTAAACTTCTTGACCTCTGACAGCCATGGGTCCTCTTGCATCTGCTTGAGGCTTAAGCTTAAGCGGTCTTTGTCTATGGCAATAATCTTGGCTTTAAGGGTGTCGCCAACTTTAACGTAGTTCTTAGGGTTGTCTACCCGCTCCCAGCTAATTTCTGAGATGTGAATTAAGCCCTCAATGCCATCTACGTTCATAAAGGCACCAAAGTCTATAACGCCAGTTACTACACCTTCCACAACATCGCCCACGTTTAGGGTGGCAAAGCGTGACGCCATGTCTTCCTTAACGGCCTCTTTTTCAGAGAAAATCAGCTTGTTGTCTTTGCGGCTAACATCTAGGATGCGAACTCTTAGGTCTTTGTTAGTTAGGGCGTTGAGCTTCTGCAGGATTTCATCCTTGTCAGCGCCGCTAACGCGCGGGTAGTGCCCGGCTGCCAACTGGCTGACTGGCAAGAAGCCGCGAATGCCTTCCATTTCAATGAGTAGACCACCGCGGTTGGCGTCGTATGCCTGAACCACAACAGTTTCTCCGGCCTGGAACTGGCGCTCCAGCTCTTCCCAGCCCCGGTCCTTAGCGGCCCGGCGCATGCTAAGCAGGCTGTGCCCCTCTTCCATTTCAGGGTCAATCACGCTAACAGTAACGTTTTCCCCTTCTTCTAGTTTCTGGCCATGGCCGATTTCCCGACGCAGCACCACACCGGTGCCCCGTGCGCCTAAATCAATCCATACTTCGTGTTTTTTAATAGAGGTCACGACCCCTTCTAGTACATCACCCGCCTGCAGCGGCTGAGCATCGTGCTGCGCAAGCAGCTCGTCCATAGTAAGAACTTTATCTGGCATGTTCTTAATGCCTCCTTTGTAGTGTATTTCCTGCTTGGATTTTTGCCACTAGGGCAATAAACCTTGCAAAGATTGTCTTTATTGTATCTGTTTTTACCCCTTATGTAAAGTGGACGCGGCGCCAACCCTCCAGGCCGCCGTTTTCTAGAAGCCCACAACCGGTACCAAGCAAGGTCCCGGGCGTGGCCACGGCGTGGGCTTCTAGAAATCGGTGTAATTACTACCTCCCTAAGTGCCGCATGGGCTATACTAAAATTATGTATTTAGGTATAGACATAGGCGGCACCAAAACCCTCGCCGCCACACTTACTAACGAGGGCGTTATAACAGAGAGCGTTAAATTCCCCACCCCCAAGGACTACGCGGAGTTCAAAAAACAGCTCAAAGAGACGCTCAAAGGGTTCAAGCACCAGGAGTTCAAAGCCTGCGGCGTTGGCCTACCTGTAACGGAGTTTGATCGCAAGCGCGGCGTGGCCATAGTGTTTGGCAATCTGCCCTGGCAAATGGTACCAATCCAGAAAGATATAGAAAAAATTGTGGACTGCCCCGTAGCCATAAACAACGATGCCAAGCTGGCAGCACTGTCAGAAGCCATGCTGCTCAAGCAGTACTCTAAGGTACTGTACGTAACAATTAGCACCGGCATCGGCACCGCCCTGGTGGTGGACCGCGTCATAGATGATAACGTTGGCGATGCCGGCGGCGCCACCATGCTGCTAGACTTTAAAGGCAAGCCCACCCCCTGGGAAAAATTTGCCTCTGGCCGGGCCATTGTGGAGCGCTATGGCCGCTTTGCAGAAGACATCCCTAAAGGCGACCCCGTCTGGCCAATCATGGTCCAAGATTGGACGCGCGGCTTCCTACAGCTAACTGCCATGCTCCAGCCTGACGTCATTGTCATTGGCGGCAGCGTGGGCGCCTATTTTGACAAATACGGCAAGCTTTTAGCCGCAGCACTCAAGAAGCATGAAACTCCGCTCATGACCATCCCGCCCATTATCCAAGCCCAGCGCCCCAACGAGTGCGTGGTCTACGGCGCCTACGATTACGCAGTCCAGAAGTTTAAAGATGTCTGAGCCGCTCCTTGAGCGCTTGGTGGCCCGCTATCCCGATATCAAATTTATCCCTGGCAAACAGTTCAGCTGGTCGCCCCTTAGGCACGCCGTTATATATGTCTCGGATGGCCCAGACTGGTCTTTGCTCCACGAAACTGCCCACGGACTTTTGGATCATAAACGTTACAGTAGCGATATTGAGCTCATCCAAATGGAGCGCGCCGCCTGGGACCGAGCCGTCCAGTTAGCCGCGGAACTGGATCTTCCGCCAATCGACCCGGAGCACGTAGAAGACTGCCTAGACACCTACCGCGACTGGCTCTACAAACGCTCTTGTTGCCCGCGCTGCTCCGTCCAGGGCCTCCAGGAGCTGGATGGCAAACATTACCGCTGCCACAACTGCCACGAGCGCTGGCGCGTGTCCGGCTCGCGCTTTGCGCGGGCCTATCGCCGCCAAAGCCAATGACGTGCCTTTGCAAAAGTGCAAAGAACTAACATAGGGCTAAGTACTTCTTATTTCCTGAAGTACTGGCGTGCTAATTGCAACGCGTTTGTTTTTTGACCTAGTCCAGTAGCAACGGCACGCTTCTCCCGCGCAAACACCCAGACGGTCAGCAAGAAAATAAGCACCAGTGATAACTGCCATAAATACATTGCCGGCAACCATACTCCTTGGCTGTATGAGCTAGTATCGTTATAACTAATATCTCTCAGGGGCAAAAAGTACACGATGCTTCCAAGTATCGGTGCTAGGAGAGCAGTAATCCTGGAGAATCTAGTGGTTTGGCGTTCATACATCATTACGGCTGCAGTGAGAACAGCCATTGTGTTTGCATGCCAAGCAAGTCCGTAGACATTAAAAATTGTGAGAGCAGCTACAAGTCCATTTATGAATGTTGAAAATCCTGTGTATATTTCTTTGCCATAATCAAAATTTATGACAGGCAGGAAAAGTGCGATTACCCAAGGTATAAAAGCCACAACTGGCCCTAATGTTGTTAAATAATGTCTTGATTTTTTCATATTTGAAGTATAACAAACGTCAACATTTCTTTCTACTACTTAGCTAAAAAGCCCCTGTTAGAGGGGCTTTTTAACGGGTAAGAAAACTTAGACAGTCTTCTTGGTGCGGCGAGAAACGCGGCCACCGCGAGCGCCGGCAATGCGGGCTAGTTCGCGGTTTGCGTAGAAACCGCCGGTGCGACCCTTGCGGCCACCTGCAGCGCCAATACGAGCGTAGAAATCTGCGCCGTACTTCTCTTTGTTGGTTTGTGCAGCAGCAACGCCGCCAGCTTTGGTACCTGCCATATTTTTGGCTCCCCTTTAAGTTATTCCTTAGCCTCTCGCTTCACGGAAATAAAAAAGGAATCGGCCAAAAAACCGATTCCCTCTATCTCGCACTCCACGAAATTACGCTTATGATATCACGCTTGCGCTTTCTTGTCAAGCCGCTTATCCCTTACTTCCTAGGTGTTAACAAATACTGCCTATATTTGTATAATTGTTTTTTATGAATGCCGTTTCCAAAAAACCATACCCTCAGCTCTCAAATTCACCAATTGGTACTGAAGTATCAGCGCCAAGTAGTGCAAATTTTTCGAGACGACCCTTGGGTGGCCGCAGGGGTGCCTTTGTAGCTGGAGCAGCCTTGTCGGCGGCAGCAGTCTTAACTGTACAACATCTGCCATCTAACCCTGTGGATACGTCTCCTAATGAAAGCCGAACGCAGACTGAATTATATTCATCGGCTGAGGTTGACAAAGCCGCTCAGGATTTAGCCGTTGCTATTCTTGCCAATATTCCGGCAGACACTAAATGTGAAGGTTCTTCATGTTTGAGCGGCACAATGAATACTACAAAAGAGCCCCTAAATGGCGCGACATGGAAGTTTGAAGCAGCCATATTGGATCAAGATATACTAGAGTTTATCGCAACACAACACGACAATAAGACAGTACAAGGAGCGACAAGCCCTGCTTCAAGCAGAGGCGTATCTGTTTACTTTGATATAAGCGGTGTTAAAAAAGGCCAAGAAGACAAGAGCTCTGGTCTGGACGTTACAAAAATTAGGGAAACGCTTCTCGGCCCTAGTGCCGTGCCAGCTTTTTTGCATATTCATGATGGAGAAAGTTACACCAGCATTAAAAGCCGAAGAATGTCGCAAGCGCCTGATAAGAAAGCTACCGTGGAACTTGGCACAATTGGTGAAGAAAAAAACAACCGTACTTTTTTTGAGGGTACGGAGGATTTTGACCAGGCACTATCTCAAGGTCTTGGCGATGCATTATTAACATTGAGCTCCGTTAAACAAACTGCCTCAGATCACACCTCGTACAAATAGTTACCTAATATGAAAAAAGCCTCCGGGCGTGGAGACTCTTTTCAAAACTTGGCACCGTGCTATTTTCCCAGGGTTCGAAACCCAAGTATTGTAACCGCTATGAGGCTTAACTGCTGTGTTCGGCATGGGAACAGGTGTTTCCCTCACGCTATGGGCACCAAATTGGTAATGAGACACCCATTTCATGGGTTTCTCATCGCGCCGGCAGGCGAAATTAATTCGCCTAGGCGGGCTGCTCTTCCCAGCAAAGCGATAGACAAATGTCTAGCAAACTAAGCTGACCTGTTGGTGTCCATATTAGGACGGTGCTTTTCCAAGCAAGTAAACGTATGTCTTCGCTATTTTTCAGACAAACGGGTGCTAACGCACCAATAACCAGTCAACTGCTGGTGTCAAAGGGAAATCCTCTGACTCCCAGAACGAAACTGCCGGATGCGCAGTGCAATTTCTTGAGGAGGACCGGACATGAGTTGTATGAAAATACTACTCATGACGGACCTGACTCAAAAATTGTGCTGAGCGCCGGAATTTTACTGCAAAGCAGTAAAATGCCAGTTTTGTTCTGGTCGTAAAAAGTCAATGGGACTATTAGTACGCTTCGGCTCCATACGTTACCGTACTTCCACCTTGCGCCTATCAAACTGATCGTCTTTCAGTGTCCTCATAGAGAAACCTAATCTTCAGGTCAGTTTCGCGCTTAATATGCTTTCAGCGCTTATCTGGTCCGCACATAGCTACCGGACAATGCAGTTGGTACCACAATCCGTACACCAGCGGTGCGTTCACCCCGGTCCTCTCGTACTAGGGGCAAATCCTGTCAAGTTTCTTAGCGTCCACAGCGGATATAAACCGAACTGTCTCACGACGTTCTGAACCCAGCTCACGTACCTCTTTAACCGGCGAACAGCCGGACCCTTGGGACCTGCTCCAGCCCCAGGATGAGATGAGCCGACATCGAGGTGCCAAACAGCGCCGTCTATGTGAACTATTGGGCGCTATAAGCCTGTTATCCCCGGGGTAACTTTTATCCGAAAGCGCTGCCGATACCACACTCGTGTACAAATGTACTGACAGCGGAAAACTTACTCCGACTTTCGTCCCTGCTTGGGTTGTCGCCCTCACAGTCAAGCTAGCTTATGCGTATACACTATCACTACGATTTCCATCCGTAGTTAGCTAACCTTTGAACGCCTCCGATACTCTTTAGGAGGCAACCGCCCCAGTTAAACTACCCGCCAGACACGGTCCCAGAACCGGATAACGGTCCTGGTGAGAACAAGATCATAACAAGAGTGGTATTTCACTGGCGACTCCACCTTGGCTAGCGCCAAAGTTTCAAAGTCTCCCACCTATGCTACACATGTTATAACCCGGCTCAATGCCAAGTTGTAGTAAAGCTCCACGGGGTCTTTTCGTCCTGCTGCGGACAGACGGCATCTTTACCGTCAATGCACTTTCACCGAGCTCTTCGTCGAGACAGTGCCCATATCATTACGCCATTCGTGCGGGTCTGAACTTACCAGACAAGGAATTTCGCTACCTTAGGACGGTTATAGTTACCGCCGCCGTTCACCGGGGCTTCAGTTCAAAGCGTGAACCTCTTACCTTAACCTTCCGGCACCGGGCAGGCGTCACCCCCTATACTTCCACTTTCGTGTTTGCAGAGAGCTATGTTTTTGGTAAACAGTTGCATGGGCTCCTTAGTTGCAGCCCCCTCATTGTACTTACCACAGTACTGGGACTTGCTCCTAGGAATTATTTTCTCAACGTAAACTCAAGAAATATCGTATATTTAGTTACTACTCTATCTTGAATTAATCATCAAGAACTCCTAGCAGCAATTCTCATGTGATACACACAATGAGAGGGCAGGCCTTATTCCGAAGTTACGGCCGCTTGTTTGCCGAGTTCCTTGACGAAGAATCACTCGTACACCTTGGTCTACTCGACCTGAGCACCTGTGTCGGTTTGCGGTACGGATAGATACAACCACGCGTTAGGTAGCTTTTCTAGTCAGCACTATCACAAGAATCGAACCAAAAGGTTCTTTTATTCGTACCCATTTCTGATACTTAAACGGATATAACCATGAATCCGCTCTTGCTAACATGCCGCGCACGCCTAACAAATTGTAACTAGTACGGGAATATTAACCCGTTGTCCATCGCCTACGCTACGCGCCTCGGCTTAGGACCGACTAACCCTGGGACGATTACCGTGGCCCAGGAAACCTTGCTCTTTCGGTGGGCAGGATTCTCACCTGCCTTATGGTTACTCATTCCAGCATTCTCACTTGATACCGCTCCACCAAACCTCACAGTTCAGCTTCGATGCAATATCAACGCTCCTCTACCACGCATTAGCGACGAATCGCTAACACATCCTCAGCTTCGGTGCTATGCTTAGCCCCGTTACATTTTCCGCGCAAGATCTCTTGACGAGTGAGCTGTTACGCACTCTTTAAATGAATGGCTGCTTCTAAGCCAACATCCTCGTTGTTTAAGAAATCTCACCTCGTTTCCCACTTAGCATAGACTTAGGGACCTTAGCTGGAGGTCTGGGCTGTTTCCCTTTTGAGCGACGAGCTTAGCCCCGCCGTTCTAACTGCCGTAGTTCCACATGTAGTATTCGTAGTTTGACAAGGGTGGGTACCGTTACCGGCCCCAGTCCGAATCAGAGCTCTACCCCTACATGCTACCGTACGACGCTAGCCCTAAAGCTATTTCGAGGAGAACCAGCTATCTCCAGGTTCGATTGGCATTTCACCGCTAACCACAGGTCATCCGGGCGTTTTGCAATTCGCTACGGTTCGGCCCTCCACGCAGTTTTACCTGCGCTTCAGCCTGCCCATGGTTAGGTCACCTGGTTTCGGGTCTATTTACAGCAACTTGTCGGCCTATTCAGCCTCGCTTTCACTATGCCTCCGGCAAATGCCTTAAGCTTGCTACTGCAAATAACTCGCTGGATCGTTCTACAAAAAGCACGCCGTCACCCCATAAAGGGGCTCCGACTCCTTGTACGCACACAATTTCAGGTTCTATTTCACTCCCCTTCCGGGGTTCTTTTAACCTTTCCCTCACGGTACTTGTTCTCTATCGATCGTAAGATATATTTAGCCTTGGAGGGTGGACCCTCCAGATTCAACCAGGGTTTCACGTGTCCCGGCCTACTCGACAACTCTTCAGAAGGCAAGGTCCTCGTAAGGACCTTCCTTCTGAAGAGGCAAACATCAGTTTGCTGCAAATATAAGGTTTCCGACACTTTGCGTACCAGGCTTTCACTGTCTATGGCCGGCCTTTCCAGACCGTTCTGCTCGCATTGGAAATTTCTTACCTTACCTGGGATACTGCTAGCTCCCAGTTCCTTATGCGATGCCTGGAACAAGTCCAGGAACCACACAAGGTAATTTGCATGTCACAACCCCTTTATCGCATTCGTCTAGCAACTTATCCATCCGGCAATTGCCAGATGAAAGCTATAAAGGTTTGGGCTCTTCCGCGTTCGCTCGCCACTACTTACGGAATCATTGGTTATTTTCTCTTCCTCGAGGTACTAAGATGTTTCAGTTCCCCCGCTTACCGCTCTCCAGCCCTATATATTCAGGCCGGCGCCACTAGACATAACTCTAGTGAGGTTTCCCCATTCGGACATCTCCGGATCAAAGCTTAGTTAGCAGCTCCCCGGAGCTTATCGCAGCTCCACACGTCCTTCGTCGGTATCTTACGTCAAGGCATTCTTTATGTGCGCTTGAGTAACTTTTTACGATGGTAATCATCTTGCGATGACTACCGTGCAATTGACTGGTTATTGGTGATCCCAAACTTGCATTTGGGCCAATAGCCGTTTGTCTTAAAAGTATGTGCCTACGAAAAATTGGGCACATACCAAATTGCTTATCTCTAATTTACTTGCTTGATTGTTAAGCTGCTAAACTCCAGAGCGTTCTAAAACGGTTGCCCGTTCCTGAACCCTGTACCTTGAGTTTATGATTGACGCTTACCTGGTATGGCCACGAGGGCGGCTACCTAAACTCAAGTGCTCCAAGTAGTTTAGCAAAAATAACAGAGGCGGTCAACACCCCCTTGTAGCTATTTTTGCAACAGTCTGGAATCTGTGCCAACGGCGGCACGCACAGAGTCATGGCCGTCTTTTTCCAAAAACTCACTTAAGCCCGCGTTGATATCCCCCACCACCTGCGGCCCCTCAAAAATCAACCCCGTAATCATGCCTACCAGGCTGGCGCCAGCGCGGATTTTGTCGTAGGCGTCTTGGGCCGTAAAGGTTCCGCCCACTCCTATTATCTTGAGTCGATCGCCGCAGTAAGCGTAGGTTTGACGAATCAGCTCTAGGCTGCGCTCCCGGCACGGCTCGCCGCTTAGGCCGCCCTTAACATCAGCCGGCAAATCATCGTGCAGTGCAACCGCAGATCGATCTTTAACCAGATTAGCCACCACCACCGCCTGCACGTTGTGCTGCAGAATAACGTCTAGCATTTCTTGGTAGCGGGACCAGTCGGCTAGATTGGGCATTTTAATAAAGACTGGCTTGTTCAGCTTTAGCGCGTCTACGGCTGTCAGTAACTTTTTGAGCGCGGGCGCGCGGGTAAAGGGCTGGTCATCGGCCACGTTGGGGCAGCTGATGTTTATCTCTACTGCATCGCACAGTGCTGGGTCCTTTAGCCTGCGGGCCGCGGCACAGGCATCGGCAATAATTGCCGCCTGGTTGCAGCCAGGTTTCTGCGATACCACCGCCACGCTGGCCACCAAAGGAAATTGCCGCGGACGCCGCTTAAGCCGCGGAATAATCTTGTCTAGGCCAATATTAGCCATACCCACATGCACCACCAGAGACCGCGTCTTAGGCAGCCTATAAAACCATGGGCGCTCGTTGCCGCGCCGCGGCGCGTCCGTCAGCGAGCCAACCGTAGTATAGCCGCAGCCAATCGCCTTGGCCACATGCGGCATCTCTGCGTTCTTGTCCAGGCCGGCACTAATGCCAATTGGATTAGCAAAATGTAGCCCAAACAAATCCTGCTCCAGCCGCTTGTCTTTGTGCGCCAAGATACGCAGCGGCGAAGCTCCACGGCCAAAATGCCTGGCAGAACTGACCATGCGGTGGTGCACATCATCCGGATGTTTTTTGAATAGCTGCGGCTTGATGCCGTTTTTGTAAAGCGCCCGCGCGGCGCGCCTAGAAATCTTGCCCATTACTTCTAGTATACGCCCTATCAAAAAGCGCCCGTTAGCGGGCGCTTTATTTGGCTTTTGGGAGCCGACTAATTGTCGCCGTCGACTTTGTCTTTCCACTCTTTAAGCTTGTCGACTGCCTTGTCGTCAAGGTCAGTGCCGGTTTTGTCAGCCCAATCGGCAACCTTGCCCAGGCCTTCATCGGCTACGCGATTTGCGTCATCTTTTACGCTGCCATCGTTATCCTTGTCCATGTTGTGCTCTTGAACCCACTGCTTGCCGTCTTGCACAGCATCGTCTAACTTGGCTTTGGCGTCATCAAATAAACTCATTGCACCCTCCATATTTATACCCAGATAATAACAAATCCGCCGATGCGGCGGATGTAATGCAGCTAACAAAGTTTGGTGGGGCTACCTGGACTCGAACCAGGGACCTCGTCATTATCAGTGACGCGCTCTAACCAGCTGAGCTATAGCCCCAAACCGCAGGAAAGCACAATTTGTGTTTACATAAATTTGCTTTCCGAGGATTTGGGGATGATATGCTGAAAGCATATTTGCCCCAAACGGCGTGTGGGGATGATATGCTGAAAGCATATTAGCCCCAAATCGCACTAAGGAAATTTGGTGGAGACACAGGGACTCGAACCCTGGACCCCCTGCTTGCAAAGCAGGTGCTCTAGCCAACTGAGCTATGTCCCCAAAGCGCAGGAAAGAAAATGTGTTTACATATTTTCTTTCCGAGCATTTGGGGAACCTATGCCGTCAGGCATATGTCCCCTTCTGCTACCGCTGTATTTTACCGGAAAACCCATAGATTAACAAGAGTCGCCAGGTCACTCTACCTTTTGTGCACGTTTTACACAAAAGGTAGAGTAGCCTACAACGCTCAGCGTAAAAAATCTATACAAGAAAAAAGAGCCCTCTCGCAGATAGGCTCTTTTACTAATTAACAGTTTGCTTCCTCAAGCTTAGAACAAGCTGAGGGTTAAAAACTGAGTAGTGCAATCAAGCGTCAGAACAAACGGTTCAGAACTGTTTGCCGACCAACCGAAGTTGGCAAGATAAATACTCAGTACTGATAGTAGTATTTATCGGCATCGACCTAAGTCACGAACTGATTACTCTGTGTTCGTGCTTAGTTTCTCCCTAGAAAGGAGGTAATCCATCCGCACGTTCCCGTACGGATACCTTGTTACGACTTAACCCCAATCATCGAGTTTACCTTAGGGCGAGACAAAGCTCACACGTCAGGTACCCCCGACTTTCATGGTTTGACGGGCGGTGTGTACAAGACCCGGGAACGTATTCACGGCAGTATATCTGACCTACCGTTACTAGCGATTCCGACTTCAAGCAGGCGAGTTTCAGCCTGCTATCCGAACTGAGACCGGCTTTGATGGGATTTGCTCCAGCTTGCGCTTTGGCTGCCCTTTGTACCGGCCATTGTAGCGTGTTTGTAGCCCCAGATGTAAGGGTAATACTGACCTGACATCATCCCCCCCTTCCTCCCTGTTGCCAGGGCAGTCTGAATAGAAAAATACAACTATTCACAAGGGTTGCGCTCGTTAATGGACTTAACCAAACATCTCACGACACGAGCTGACGACGGCCATGCAACACCTGTCACTTGGCTCAATAAAGCACTCTTTCCTTTCGGAAAAATTCCAAGGATGTCAAACCTGGGTAAGGTTCTTCGTTTACCATCGAATTAAACAACACGCTCCACCGCTTGTGCGGGTCCCCGTCAATTCCTTTATGTTTTAGTCTTGCGACCGTACTCCACAGGCGGAATGCTTAACGCGTTAGCTTCGCTACTACGGGGGTCGATACCCATAACAGCTAGCATTCATAGTTTACGGCGTGGACTACCAGGGTATCTAATCCTGTTTGCTCCCCACGCTTTCGTGCCTTAGTGTCAAGAATGAGCCAGCACCCTGCTTACGCCATCGGTGTTCCTCCCAATATCTACGGATTTTACCCCTACACTGGGAATTCCAGGCACCTCTCTCATCTTCTAGCTTTGCAGTTTCTGTAATGTGTATATGGTTGAGCCACACGCTTTCACTACAGACTTACAATGCCACCTACGCAACTCTTTACGCCCAGTAATTCCGGATAACGCTTGGATCCTCCGTATGACCGCGGCTGCTGGCACGGAGTTAGCCGATCCTTATTCATATGCTACCGTCATAATCGTCACATATAAAAGCAGTTTACAACCCGAAGGCCTTCATCCTGCACGCGGCGTTGCTCCATCAGGCTTTCGCCCATTGTGGAAAATTCCCTACTGCTGCCTCCCGTAGGAGTCTGGGCCGTTCTCAGTCCCAGTCTGGCTGATCATCCTCTCAGACCAGCTAATGATCATCGCCTTGGTAAGCCATTACCTTACCAACAAGCTAATCATGCGCAGGCCGTTCCCAAACCGCCGAAGCTTTAATCCGAAGACCACATGCGGTATTAGCTACTCTTTCGAGCAGTTATCCCTCAGTTTGGGGTACGTTCCTACGTGTTACTCAGCCGTCCGCCGCTCGTGTATCCCCGAAGGGACCTTACCGCTCGACTTGCATGTATTAGGCACGCCGCCAGCGTTCATCCTGAGCCAGGATCAAACTCTCCAAAAAAGAATCTATATCCTCAGTTCAGTCAGAAACTGACATTACTGTTTAAAACATAGTTCAAAAAATTGAACTGACGTTGATAGTTTTACCCGTAACAGGTAAAACTTCTGCAGCCCGTTAGGGCCGCAGTTGCACTACTCAATTTTTAACGTTCTTAAGTTTGACCCGATTCCTCGGCCTTGGTGAAGAAGACACTCAAAGAGACCTCTAGTCAAACCTTAGGTGCTATGGTACAGGAAATTTTGCGGCTGGTCAAGGGGTAATTTGGAAAGTCTTGATGTGTTTAGTACAACTATTTACTAGCGTAGTGGTCAAGCACGTAGCGTAGGCCGATCGCCGCACCGTGCTGCTCTTGCGTGGGCAAAATGTGCGTGGCAATTTCTTTAAGGCTGGGGTGTGCGTTACCCATGGCAAAGCCAAGTCCGCCAGCCTCAATGCTTGCCCGAAGCATATCGTCATCATTTCGGCCATCTCCAAAGGTTGCAGTGTGCTCCAATGTTACATGTGACAGAATGCTAATGGTTTCCAGAGCGCTCCTCTTGTTAGCCTCTTTGTGCAAGAAAAATACTTTATACGTATCTTGCTCTTGATTGTGGGCGTAGAGCAGTGGCCTTACGTTGTCGTTCCTAAATCCAGCCGCAAAATCAATCAGGTCGGCATATTTATCACCTGGAACATCATCGGCTACTACAACCAGCGGCCGGTGCGGTACATAATCTTCTATGATGGTTAGGTTGTCAGAAGAAGCCGGCAGCCAAATATTTTTTTGTCGAGCGAACGTTCCAAGCGTTTCCCCCTTTGCCTTTGGAGCAACCGGAAAAAAGTCCGCACACTCAAGTTTCTTGGCGTCATTGATCCAAAACGAAATATTATGAGCTGTGAAATAGCGAGCAAAATCCATAGCCACATCTGTTGGCACGGTTGATTCAACCCGCATTTCCCCTTCTTTTGCGTCAAATATCTGAGCGCCGTTAGCTAAACCATGCCAGCGAGCAACATCTACACCGGCCGTACGGACTAAGGGGCCTATGATGCTGTCTAAAGTTTTGTTGGCGCCCCGAGCCGATTGAATGCCCAGCTGCATAGCTAACGCCGCCCGCTTTGCTTGAGTCAAGATAGTGTAATGGGGCTCCTGTGAAGATTCGTTACCTACGATAGTATTATCTACATCAAAAACTGCTCGCTCAATTTCATAGTTTGCACTAGGATTAAAAGCAGGGCCTTGTTGTACAACCTTGTCAACTACTGATTCTGACATAATAGTCAAATTATAACACTTTTATACCGTATATGCAACTCATTTACAGGCCTAGTCCTCACCAACTACAACATTTGCTATATTGGTAGCGAAGTTTTTTAGATCTGGGCTGCAGCTTGCATTTAATTTAAGCTTGTTTGATCATTGAGAGATTGCTGGCCTAAGCCTCAGCTGGCGCTACGGCCGCCTCCTCGTCCTCATCCCCATCCTCAGCCTTATCAACCAGCGCTAGGCTAACAACTTCATCGTCGTCATTCAGACGCATAATGCGCACACCTTGCGTGGCGCGGCCAAGTGCCGGAATGTCCTTAATAGCTAGGCGAATGGTCTGGCCGTTTCTAGAGATGATAATCACCTCTTGCTCATCTGTGTCCGCCAATGTGGCCACGCCAATGAGCTCACCGGTTTTGGCGTTCACTACGGCGCTTCTAATGCCCACGCCGCCGCGGGTGTGCGGAGTAAACTGGGCCACTTTGGTCTTCTTGCCATAGCCAAATTTGCTGATTACAAAAATGCTGGAGCCTTCTTCTACAATATCCATGCCGATTACTCGGTCCCCGGCGCGTAGGCGGATCCCGCGGACGCCGCGGGCCACGCGGCCCATGGGGCGAGCGTCTTTTTCATGGAATCGAATTGCCTGGCCCTGGGAGGTACTAATGACTACTTCGTTGTCGCCGCTGGTTTGGCGGATCCACTTGAGCTCATCGCCGTCGTCTAAGTTAATGGCAATCAGGCCGCTGGCACGGACGTTTTGGTACTGGTCAAACGGCGTTTTCTTAACCACGCCGCGGACGGTACACATAATCAGGTTGGCGGCTTGGTCGCCCTTAGACACATTTATGACGGCGCTGACAGTTTCTTCCGGCTGCAGCTGCAATAAGTTAACAATAGCCACGCCCTTGGCGTTCATGCCGGCGGCCGGGACCTCGTAGGTCTTTAGGCGGAAGACGCGGCCCTTGTTGGTAAAGAACAACAAGAAGTCGTGCGTGCTGGCATTGACGACGTGTTCAATCACGTCTTCCTCGCGCGTGGTCATGCCGCGGCGGCCCTTGCCGCCGCGCCCTTGGCGCTTATACTCGGCAATTTGGCTGCGCTTGATGTAGTTGGCGCTGGTCAGGGTGACTACCACCTGCTCTTCAGCGATTAGGTCTTCGTCAGACATTTTGCCAAGTTCGCCCGGGATGACCTTGGTGCGGCGGTCGTCGCCGTACTGTTCCTTAAGCTCCAGCAGTTCGCGGCGGATAATCTTAAGAATCTCTTTTTCATCGGCCAAAATGCCTTCTAGCTTCGCAATAAGTGCCAGCAGCTCAGCCAGCTCATCCTCTATTTTCTGGCGCTCTAGGCCGGCCAGGGTGCGCAGCTGCATGGCCAAAATGGCCTTGGCCTGGATGTCAGACAGCTTAAACTTCTTGATTAAGTTAGCGGCTGCTTCCTCTGTTGTTTGGCTTGCCCTAATAGTAGCAATAACTTCATCTATGTGGTCCAGCGCAATCTTCAGGCCCTCTAAAATGTGGGCGCGCTCTTTGGCTTTGCGCAGCTCATATTCCGTACGGCGACGTACCACTACCTGGCGGTGCTTGATGTGCTCCTGCAAAATGTCTGTTAGACC
>Ga0209368_1000832_pt1 | contig 18385 bp, 16 predicted proteins | sample EBPBio242008_DNA_FD_185862 | JGI IMG/M metagenome (GOLD analysis project Ga0209368, IMG submission 185862) | Wastewater treatment Type I Accumulibacter community from EBPR Bioreactor in Madison, WI, USA - Reactor 1_4/24/2008_ DNA (SPAdes)... | ecosystem: Engineered > Bioreactor > EBPR >...
GGCTTGGCTCTGAATATAGAACATAACAGGAACAAAATCAACTGAAGCGTCTACGACGCACTGGTTCGAGAGGGAGAGATGGGCCGGGGAAGATCAGGCCTGAGGGTGCCCAAGAGAGGGTGTCCGGGCCTGATCCTGTCCCTCATTCCGGAGCTTCCCGATGACCTATCTCGCGCCTGTTGCGCCTCCAGTTCCCGTTCCCTCTCGCGACCCCGCGCCCGCGATCATCGCTGTCGCCGAGGCTCTGCAGCCCGATCTTGCCCAAGGCTTCCAGATCGACCCGCTGCGTCTGCGGCTTGAGATGGAGCGCGCCTTTGGCGGTTCCGATGCGGACGGTGCCTGGGACTGGAAGCTTGCCTATGAGGCGGGCGAGGCGGCGCTGGTCCTCTTCCTGCGGAAGTTCGGCCGCGCGATGCTGGCCCGGGCCGGCTCGCCTGCGGCGCTGCTACCGATCCTCGCCAAGGTGGCGGGTCTCTTGCCCACGCATACCCGTCGCTCGGAGGAAATGGAGCGCTTCCAGCAATTCTCGACACCGTTGCCCATGGGGCTGGCGGCGCTGGCGGCGGCGCAGATCACTCCGCGTGACCTGGTCCTCGAACCCTCGGCCGGGACCGGACTCCTAGCGATACTCGCTGAAATCGCAGGCGGCAGCCTTGCGCTGAACGAACTCGCCGAGACCCGCGCCGACCTTCTGCGCCGCCTCTTTCCGGGCCGGCCTGTCACGGGCTTTGACGCAGCCCACATCGACGATCATCTGGACGCAGGGTTGCGCCCGAGCGTGATCCTGATGAACCCGCCGTTCTCTGCGATGGCCAATGTCGATGGCCGGACGACCGAGGCGACGGCCCGGCATCTGCGCTCGGCGCTTGCGCGCCTTGTGCCCGGTGGTCGGCTCGTCGCCATCACCGGGGCCAACTTCGCGCCCGATGCGCCCGCCTGGGCGGAAACCTTCGCCCGCCTGACCGAGTCTGCCCATCTGGTCTTCACCGCCGCTGTGTCGGGCTCAGCTTTCGCCAAGCATGGCACCAGCTTCGAGACGCGGATTTCGGTCTTCGACAAATGCCGCGGTGGCGAGGCGGGCGGCATTACCGCCGATCTGGCGCGCCCGATGTCGTCTGATGTCGCCAGTCTGCTCTCGCTGATCACCGCACATGTCCCCCCGCGCCTCGCGCTGGCGCAGGTCGCATCAGCCGGGCAGGGCCGCACTTTCCCCTTCCCGGGATATCCTCCCCGCACCACGTGCACGGCCATCAGCACATCGCGCGCAACGCCAGCAACGCCCCCCACCAACACTGCTGCACAGATCGAGGCCGCAGACCTCGCCTATGCCCTGCGCGGTTCGACCGAGGACGGGGCAGCTAGCGCGCGCCTATCGGATGCCATTTATGAGACCTTCCGCCTGCAGGCGATCGACATCCCCGGCGCGGCCCCGCACCCGACCAAGCTGGTGCAGTCGGCGGCCATGGCGTCCGTTGCGCCCCCGAAACCGACCTACCGGCCGAAACTCCCCGCCGCCGTGCTGCGCAACGGTCTGCTCTCTGATGCGCAAATCGAGACCGTGATCTACGCGGGTGAGGCGCATGGCGCCTATCTCGCGGGGTCTTGGACCATCGATGAGACCGGCGACATGGTCTCGGCCGCGCCCAACGATGCCGCGGACGCCGTCCGCTTCCGCCGAGGCTTCTTCCTTGGCGATGGCACCGGGGCGGGCAAAGGCCGCCAGTCCGCGGGGATCCTGCTCGACAACTGGTGCCAGGGCCACCGCAAGGCGCTCTGGATCTCAAAGAGCGACAAGCTTCTCGAGGATGCGCAGCGCGACTGGTCCGCACTCGGGCAGGAACGCTTGCTGGTCACGCCCCTCTCGCGCTTCGCGCAGGGCCGCGACATCCCGCTCACTGAGGGCATCCTCTTCACCACCTACGCCACCCTGCGCTCCGAAGAGCGTGGCGCCAAGAAATCCCGCGTCGACCAGATCGTCGACTGGCTAGGGGCGGATTTCGACGGGGTGATCCTGTTTGACGAAAGCCATGCCATGGCGAACGCCGCAGGGTCCAAGGGCGAGCGTGGCGATACGGAAGCCTCGCAGCAGGGCAGGGCGGGCCTGCGCCTGCAGCACAAGCTGCCCAATGCCCGCGTGGTCTATGTCTCGGCCACGGGCGCGACGACGGTGCATAACCTCGCCTATGCGCAACGCCTCGGACTCTGGGGCGGGGAAGACTTCCCCTTTGCGACGCGGGCGGAATTCGTGCAGGCCATTGAGGCCGGGGGTGTCGCCGCGATGGAGGTCCTCGCGCGCGATCTGCGATCGCTCGGCCTCTACACCGCCCGGTCACTCTCCTATGACGGTGTCGAATACGAAATGCTCGAGCATGCGCTGACGCCCGAGCAGCGCGGCATCTACGATGCCTATGCCGGGGCCTTCGCCATCATCCACAACAACCTCGCGGCCGCGATGCAGGCGGCGAACATCACGGGTGAGAACGGCACGCTGAACCGCCAGGCCAAATCCGCTGCCCGCTCGGCCTTCGAATCCGCCAAGCAGCGCTTCTTCGGCCATCTGCTGACCTCGATGAAAACCCCGACCCTCATTTCCAGCATCGATGCCGATCTGGCCGCAGGCCATGCGGCCGTCATCCAGATCGTCTCGACCGGCGAGGCGCTGATGGAACGCCGCCTCTCGGAGATTCCGACCGACGAATGGAACGACATCCGCGTCGACATCACCCCGCGGGAATACGCCCTCGATTACCTCGCCCATTCCTTCCCGGTGCAGCTCTACGAGCCTTTCACCGACAGCGAGGGCAATCTGTCGTCGCGCCCCGTGGTGCGCGATGGCCAGCCGGTCGAATGTCGCGAGGCTGCGCGCCGCCGCGATGCGCTGATCGAGCATCTGGCCTCGTTGCCACCGGTGCCGGGGGCGCTCGACCAGATCGTCCAGCGCTTCGGCACCGACCTCGTGGCTGAGGTCACGGGCAGGTCGCGCCGCATCGTGCGCAAAGGCGAGGGTCCTGCTGCGCGACTGGTCGTCGAAAGCCGTGCCGGCTCTGCCAACCTAGCGGAAACTGCCGCCTTCATGGATGACCAGAAGCGCATCCTGATCTTCTCGGATGCAGGCGGCACCGGGCGCAGCTATCACGCCGATCTCGGCGCCAAGAACCAGCGCCTGCGCGTTCACTACCTCCTGGAACCCGGCTGGAAGGCCGATGCGGCGATCCAAGGCTTGGGCCGCACCAACCGTACCAATCAGGCGCAGCCGCCGCTGTTCCGGCCTGTGGCCACGGATGTGAAGGCAGAAAAGCGGTTTCTCTCCACCATCGCCCGTCGTCTCGACACGCTTGGCGCGATCACGCGCGGTCAGCGCCAGACCGGCGGGCAGGGGCTGTTCCGGCCGGAGGACAACCTCGAGTCCCCCTATGCCCGCGACGCGCTGCGTCAGCTTTACCGCCGCATCTATCGCGGCGATGTGGCGGGCTGCTCGCTTGGCGCTTTTGAGGATGCGACGGGCCTTAGCCTGACCGATGACAATGGGCTGAAGGATGACCTGCCCCCGATCACGACCTTTCTCAATCGCCTGCTGGCGCTGACGATCGACATGCAGGCCGTGCTCTTCTCGGCCTTCGAGGAATTGCTCGATCAACGGATCGAGGGCGCTATCGCCGCAGGGGTCTATGACCTTGGTCTCGAGACGCTGCGTGCCGAAAGCTTCCGTGTCACGGATGCGCGCGTGTTCTACACCCATCCCGGCTCCGGTGCCGAAACCCAGCTTCTGACCATCGCGGAAAAGCGCCGCAACACGCCGACCTCGCTTGCCGATGCTCTCGACTGGCTCGATGACCCGAAGGCCCGCCTTCTGGTCAACAGCCGCTCCGGCCGGGCTGCGGTGCAGGTGCCCGCGACCAGTCTGATGCTGGACGACGGTACCATCGAGCCGCGGCTGCGTCTGATCCGGCCGACCGAGGCGAGCACGGTTCCGGCCAAGATCATGGACGACACCCACTGGCTGGAAGCCGACCGCGCTGCCTTTACCGCTGCGTGGACTGCCGAATTGGCCGAGGTGCCCGAGTTTTCGGAAGCCACCCTGCACATCGTTGCAGGGCTGCTGCTGCCGATCTGGAAGCAGCTCCCCCACGAAGAAACCCGCGTCTACCGGCTGCAGACGGATGACGGTCAGCGCATCATCGGTCGCCGCGTCTCGCCCGCCTGGGTCGCGACGACGCTTGCCGACGACGCACCGAAGCTTACGGCAGCGCAGGTGCATGCCCTCGTACTGGAGGGCAAGACTGTGGTGCGGCTCGCCGAGGGGATGGAACTCCACCGATCCCGCGTCATAGGCGTGAACCGGATCGAACTCTCCGGGTTCATCGAAGCCCAGAAGGATCGGCTCAAGGCCGATGGCTTCTTCTCGGAGATCATCAGCTGGAAGCTGCGCCTGTTCTGCCCGACCGATCCTACTGGCATCGCCGTGCTGAATCGTCTGCTTGCACGGTGTCCTGTGACGGGACTACATGCACGCGGGGGTTGTTGAGCCATGTATTCCGAGACCGAAGAGGTGATCCGCGCTCTGGCGCAAAATGCCGAAGGCGTGTGTCGATCCTACCTTCCCGCCGGTCGGCGGGAAGGGGCCTACTGGATCGTGGGCGATCTGCAAAACAATCCCGGCCGGTCGCTCTTCGTGCGGCTGACCGGGCCTGCCTCGGGGCCGGGTGCTGCCGGCAAGTTCACCGATGGCGCCACGGGCGAGCATGGCGATCTTCTCGACATCATCCGCGAGAGGACCGGGATCTCCCGCTTTCCGGATCTTCTCGCCGAGGCCCGAGCGCATCTGGGTCGTCCGCAGCCGGTCCTCCCGGATGCACCAGTGCCGAAGAAGGCCAAGGCCCCTGGTGGCACGCCAGCAGCGGCGGCGCGCTTATTTGCGGCCTCGGTGCCGGTCGCAGGCACGCTTGCCGACACCTACCTCCGCTCCCGGGGCCTGACCCAAAGTGGCATGATGAGCGCCCTTCTCTTCCACCCGAAGTGCTGGCATCGGGATGAGGGCCAGACCCGGAGCATCCCCAGACCGGCGTTGATCGCAGCGGTCACCGATGGGGCAGGGGCCGTGCAGGGTGTGCATCGCACCTGGCTCGCGCCTGACGGTCAGGGCAAGGCGCGGGTCGAGACGCAGCGGCGTGCCATGGGGCACCTCCTCGGCAATGCCGTCAGGCTGACCCCGCACGACGACATCCTCGTAGTCGGCGAAGGCATCGAGACCATGCTGTCTCTCGTCGAAGCCGCACCCGGCCTTCCTGTCTGGGCGGCGCTTTCGTCGGGTCACCTCGGGGCGGTCCTGCTGCCGGAGGGGGTGCAGCGCCTCTACATCGCCATCGACCGCGATCCGTCCGGCCAACGCGCGGCAGAGAGGTTGAGCACCAGAGCCATTGATGCCGGGATTGCCGTGCGGGTGCTGGAACCGCGGCTCGGGGATTTCAACGACGATCTCCGGGCGAACGGCAAAGAGGCGCTTCGCCAGCATCTGGCAGGGCAGATCGGGCCCGAGGATCGGCAGCGCCTGTCAGGCTGAGCAGCATCGCGCAGGGGGCGGTCAGGGGCAGTGGGGCAGGGGTCACGGATCCCCGTCGTGGCTTCGGACCGTCGCTTTGCATCTTCCCGGGCAAATCTCATACACCCGTCACCCAAGCGGCCTTCAAGAGATGGGCAGGCGGCCGTCAAAGGGGCCGCCCCTTCAAGGACCGGGGGCGACTGATTTCCGCCGGCGGGGACGAGCCCCGCCTTTGCATCGCGAGACAAATCAGCCGCCCCCCGTCCTCCTCCACATGCGTTCCGGCCCCGAAAGGGGGTGAAGGGCCGTCCCCCGTGACGGCTTTCGCAGCCCATGAAGGCCGCGCGGGATGACGTGCGGACGAGACAGGCCCGGAGGCAAGAAACCGATGACGATCCACACCCACGACGACGCGTATGAACCCGCCCACACCGCATCCCAGACCGCCCATGCGCTCGACGAGCTGCAGCTCTATGGCTACCGTCCCTTTGACGAGCCCGATCCGCGCCCAATGCCAGATGGGCAGCGCCTCGCGGTCGCCGTCGCCGACATCTTCGATGCCCTCGTCGCGACCCTGGAAGACACCCGTATGGAACCCGACCTCGAAGAGGTGCTCTGGGGCCAGGTCAACCTCTTCCACCGCGCGACGGCCCGGATCGAGCGGTCGCTTGATGAGAATGAACAGGCGCAGCGCCGCCTTCAGCGCGAGCAGGACGGCTCCGAGGTGAAATCCGTCGAACTCGAGCGCCTGACGGCCGAAGGCCTGACCCTGATCGAACGTCGGAACTGCATGGACATGATGCGCGATCACGCCGCCACCGAGTTCGTCCATCACACGGGATCGACCTGGCGTCCCCGCACCGGCTCGATGGTGAACCGCCAGCACATGACCGCGGCGCTGATCGACAGCCGCGACTTCCTGGCTGCCAAGCGCCGCGCGGAGACCGAGGTGATGCTGCCCGCAGGCCCCAAGGTCGCCCTCACCGGTGGGACCGACTTCAACGATCACCGCCTGATCTGGGGCAAGCTTGATCAGGTCTGGACCAAGTATCCCGACATGGTCCTTCTGCACGGGGGAAGCCCCAAGGGCGCAGAACTCATCGCCGCCAAATGGGCCGAGTCCCGCGGCGTGACGCAGGTGACCTTCAAGCCCGACTGGACCAAGCACGCCAAGGCTGCTCCCTTCAAGCGCAACGACGCGATGCTCGATGTGCTGCCGGTGGGCGTCCTCGTCTTCCCGGGCAATGGCATCCAGGAGAACTTCGCCGACAAAGCCAAGAAGCTCGGCATCCCGGTCCTGAAGTTCGAGAAGGGGGCGTGAGCCCCCTCTGTACTCGCTTTCGGCCGATTGTGTTGAAAAACTCGACCCGCCCGCCGCGCTGGTTTTCGGCTATAGAAGCCCGTAGGTCTGCGTCATGCCGGGCTGGGCGCATCGACGGTCAATTTCGCCAGTTTGCGGAGATTCTGTGCTGTTGCGGCGAGGTGGAATTCGTCTCTGGCTCCGTTCGGGCCCCGTAGCCGCAAGCGTCCGAGGCCGAGTATGCGCTTGAGGTGGGCGAACAGCATTTCGACCTTCTTCCTTCGACGACTGCTCTCGAGGAAGGCATCCGTTCCCGCCATGGCAGGCACCTTGTCGCGGACGGCTTCATGTGGATGGCGGGAGATCTTTCGGGTTTCCTGGTTGGGCGTGCATAGCGCCTTTAACGCGCAGGCTCCGCAGTCTTTCTTGCTGGCGTAATACTTTCGGAACCCATCCGCCCCGGTGCCGCTGCGTGGTTTCGACATCGTGCGCCAGTATTTCTTCAACTTGTTCCACCAGGGCAGGTGTATTCGTCCGCTACAGGATCGAAGCTGAAGTCCGTGTTCGGGAATGTGCCATCGGCGCGGTCGGTCTTGTCGAAGACCGGAATATGCGGGCTGATCTGGCGGTCATCGAGCCAGGCCAGCATCTCGCCGTAGCCATAGGCCGTGTCAGCTGCCAAACGTTCCGGTTGCAGCGCGAAGGTGTCCTTCGTCCGGTCCACCATGGTCCGTTCGCACCAACCTCGGCCTGGCGAACCGACCTGCTGGCCTCGACGTTGACGATCACCGCGTTATCAGTGTCGATCAAATAGTTGACCGAATAGGCGAAGATCGCGGGCCCATTCATCGCCGCTGTCCATTGGCTTGCCGGATCGCTGCAGGAGATGAACTTGGGGCGCACATCCGTTGCTGCGCCAAAGGCGGCATCATCAAGCGTTTCCAGATATTCGCGGACGGCACGGGGCGCTGCCTCCTCGTCCGCCTGCCCGCCATCCCCATTGAGCCGATGGCACAGAATGCATCTTCGCCGCAGCGGCGCGGATCAGGCTGGCATCACTCGCGAAGTCGCTGCCCCCGACCAGCCCCTCGGCGATACACCGGCGGACGACCATCTCGAACACCTCACGCAGAAGGTTGCTCTCACGGAAGCGGCCATGCCTGTTCTTCGAGAAGGTCGAGTGGTCGGGAACCGGAGTTGTCAGGTCGAGACGGCAGAACCAGCGATAGGCAAGGTTCAGATGGACCTCTTCGCAGATCCGCCGTTCAGACCGGATACCGAAGCAGTAGCCGATCAGCAGCATGCGGATCATCAGTTCGGGGTCTACCGACGGCCTGCCGGTAGTGCTGTAGAACGGAGCCAAATGCTGACGGATGCCGCCAAGGTCGATAAAGCGGTCAATCGCGCGGATCAGGTGATCCTGCGGGACATGAGCCTCAAGCGAGAACTCGTAGAACAGCGCGCCTTGAGCGACCTGCCGCGATCCCATCATGCCAGCACCTCCCGGTCATGACAGGAAGTGAATCAGCAGAAAAACCTGCCTGCAATGGAGTTTTTCAACACAATCGGCCCTTTGCGGACGGTCGGCATGAAGGATGTCAAAGGCAGCTTTGAGGAACCTTGGTGTCTCCCCTCCACAAGCACCGACTGCTGGAGGGGATGGGCCTGAGGTCCAACCTTCTCTAGGTTAAGGCTTTGATTTTAAATAATGTCGGCCAGACTATATAGCGCGGCCGGTCCCCTGGTCTGCGACTTTGACGCCCCGTTCATGCAGCAGGTCTTCGACGTTGCGCAGCGACAGCGGGAAGCGGATGTACATCATCACCGCCAGCCGGATGATCTCAGGGCTTGTTTTGAAGTAGCGGAAGGGGGAGCGTTGGCGCATGCAGGAAGCTAACCTGCCCCATGCCCCGCCTCAACCTCAGTTCCTCTGACATCACCGAGCCGTACGGGCGCAACTCGAGCTCCTTTGACAATGCCTTTGTTCAGGCTGGACTACCGAGAGTATCTGATTTCGGGGATCGTCTTTGGGAAGGGATAGGCGGTCTTGGAATGTGCCAGCCCCTCCTCCAGGAGTGCGCCGAGGGTGCGGATCGTCACCGGCAGCGGGTCGATCACCGGAACGTCATGGTCGAGCCCGGCCAGGAACACCCTGATCTTCTCACCCAGCCCGGTCCAGCCCGTGCATCCCAGCACCAGCACATCGGCCTTGCGAGTCTCGACCGCCGCCCGGGCGGCCTCGTGCAGGTGGCGCAGCGTCTCGTCCGGGTCGTTGCCGAAGTCGAGGACCGGGATCTCGATCACCTCGCAGCCGACATAGCGCGACTCCAGCCCGAACTTGCGCACCTGATCGTCCACCAGCGGGCGGGAGCGGTCCAGCACCGTCAGCACGCAGAACTTGCGCCCCAGCATCGCCGCCACGCCCATGGCGGTCTGCGCCGGGCCGAAGACCGGGATGCTCAGGATTTCCCGCATCACGTCGACGCCGGGATCGCCCATGCAGTTGACGACCAGCCCCTCGATGCCCTCCGCCTGGGCGACCAGGCCGCAGCGCACCAGCTCCTCGACGCAGGCTACCTCTTCCCAGAGGCTTTCGATCGAGGCGGGGCCGCGGCGGATGCGGTCGAAGCTCAGTTCCAGGCCGCCGCCGCGCAGGTCTTTCATCGCGGCGGGTTCAGTGGTGCCGGTGGTGGCCGACAGGATGCGGATCTTGGGCATAAGGAGGGTTCCTTTCTTGCAGTTCGGGCATGGACGCCGAAGGACAGCAGCTCGCGCGTGTAGGGCTGCGCCGGAGCGTGGACGACCTGTTCGGTGGGGCCGAATTCGACGACATCGCCGCGGCGCATCACCAGCAGGTTGTCGGCGACATGGGCGACGACCTTCAGGTTGTGGGTGACGAACAGCATCGACAGCTCGTGCCGGTCCTTCAGGTCCGACAGCAGGTTCAGGACCTGCGCCTGCACCGAGACATCCAGCGCCGAGGTCGGCTCGTCCAGCACCAGGAGCCGTGGCTCCAGCGCCAGCGCCCGGGCGATGGCGACGCGCTGTGCCTGCCCGCCCGACAGTTCGCGCGCGCGGCGGTCCAGGAAGGCCGCGGGCAGGCCGCAGTCCGACAGCAGCGCGGCGATGCGGTCTCGCATCTCGGGGCCGGGGCGGCGGCCGGCGGCCAGCATAGGCTCGGCCAGGATCTCGGCGACGGTCAGCCGCGGGCTGAGCGACAGGAACGGGTTCTGCGACACCACGCCGATGCCCTGCCGCGCCCGCCGCAGCGTCCGGCCGCGCAGGGCCAGCCAGTCCCGCCCCTCCAGCCGGATCGCGCCGCTTTCCACCGGCAGGAGCCGCAGGATCGCCCGCAACAGGCTGGTCTTGCCCGAGCCGCTTTCGCCGACGATCCCCAGCGTGGTGCCGCGCTCCAGCCGGAAGCTGGCGCCGTTGACGGCGGGCTTCGGGCGCGGCGCGAACAGGCCGGCGCGGTAGCGGATCAGCAGGTCCGTCACCTCCAGCAGCGGCTCCCCGGTCATACCGCACCCTCCGGGTCGGGCCCCGGTTCCGGATCGTCGAAGCTGCCCTCGACCACCGCCAGCCGGGCGCCGCGCGGCACCGCGTCGGGCAGCGCCCCCAGAAGCGCGCGGGTATAGCGATGGGCCGGGCGGTTTAGCACCTCCTCCACCGGCCCGGTCTCGACCGAGCGGCCGGCGTAAAGGACGGTCACGCGGTCGCAGGCCTCGGCGATGACATCCATGTCGTGGGTGATCATCAGTACGGTCAGGTTCCGCTCGGCCACCAGCCGGCGCAGCAGCGCCAGCACCTGCATGGCGACCGAGACGTCCAGCGCGGTGGTCGGCTCGTCGGCGATCAGGAAATCGGCGCCGGTCGCCAGCGCCTGGGCGATCACCACGCGCTGCTGCATCCCGCCCGACAGCTGGTGCGGATAGCTGCGCAGCACCTTTTCCGGGTCGGGCAGGCCGGTCGCCGCCAGCAGCGCCAGCGCCTCGGCCCGGCGCGCGACGCGCGGCAGGTCTCGGTGGGTGCGCAGCACGTCGTCGATCTGCCGTCGGATGCTGAGCACCGGGTTCAGCGCCGCCGCCGGGTCCTGCGAGATCATGCCGATCCGCCGCCCGCGCAGGCGGCTGGCCTGCTGCCGCAGGTCCTGCCCGTCGAAGTGGAACCGCGCGGCGCCGATGCGGCTGCCCTTGGGCACCAGCCCCAGCATCGCCATGCCGGTCATCGTCTTGCCGCTGCCGGATTCGCCGATCAGGCCGTGGATGTCGCCGCGGCCGATTTCCAGGTCGACGGCGCGGACAGCATGGACATCGCCTTCCGGCGTGGGGATGGTGACGGAGAGGCCGCGGATTTCAAGCAGAGGGGTTGTGTCAGGCAGAGGCACGGGCGGCCCCCTTCCTTCGATCGCGCAGCGCGTCGCCGAGGACGCTGAAGGACAGCGCGACGATGAAGATGGTGACGCCCGGCATCGCCGAATACCACCAGCGGTCGGGAAAGAACTTGCGCCCGGCATCGACCATCTGGCCCCAGTCGGCGGTGGGGGGCAGCACGCCGAGGCCGAGGAAGGACAGCGCAGCCGCGGTCAAGAGCGCCGGGCCCACGTCCAGGGCGGCCTGCACCGTCAGCGGCCGGGCGGTGGCGGGCAGGATGTGGCGCAGGATGATCCGCGGATGCGAGACGCCCGCCAGCCGCGCCGCCTCGACATAGGGTTGGCCGCGCAGCACCAGCCCCTCGGCCCGCGCCAGCCGGGCATACCAGGGCCACCAGGTCACCGAGACGGCGATGACGCTGTTCAGGAAGCCCGGCCCCAGGGAGGCGGCCATCAGCACCGCCAAGAGCAGCGCCGGGAAGGCCAGGAAGACATCGGTCACCCGCATCAGCGCCTCGTCCACCCAGCCGCCGAAATACCCTGCGGCCAGCCCGACCGGCAGGCCGATCAGCAGCGAGAAGGCGACGATCAGCATCCCGTTCGACAGCGACACCCGGGTGGCGTAGATCAGCCGGCTGAGCATGTCGCGGCCCAAGTGATCGGTCCCCAGCCAGTGGTCGGCCGAGGGCGGCATCAGCCTGGCCGCCACGTTCGGCGCCCCGGCCCCCTGCGCCGGCCAAGGCGCGATCAAGGGGGCGAGGATGCCGATGGCGACGAAGCCCAGGATGCAGGCCAGCGCGAGGGTGCCGGGCCAGCCGAGGCGTTGGACCAGCCGGCTCATGTCAGCGCCACCCGCGGGTCGACCAGCGCCTGGGCGATGTCGATGATCAGGTTCATCGCCACGTAGCAGACCGTCACCACCATGGTGACGGCGGCGATGACCGGGAAGTCCTTGGCCAGGATCGCCTCGGAGACGTAGCGGCCGAGGCCGGGCCAGGCGAAGATGATCTCGACCAGCACCGCGCCGGTCAGCGCATAGGCGAAGGAGAGGCCGATCACCGTCAGCGCCGGACCCATGGCGTTGGGCAGCGCATGGCCGAAGAGGATGCGCCCCGAAGGCAGGCCGAGCGCCCGGGCGGCGGCGATGTGGCGGCGTTCGAGGATCTCGATCATCGCCGAGCGGGTCAGCCGCATCGCCACCCCGGCGGGATAGGAGGCCAGCGTCAGCGCCGGCAGCACCAGATGCCGTGCCGCATCGGCGAAGGCGTCGGGGCGCCAGGCCAGCAGGCTATCAAACAGCAGGAAGCCGGTCGCCTGCGGCACCGGGGTCGAGATGGCGATCTCGCGCGAGATGCGGCCCGACAGCGGCATGATCCCCAGCCATTGCGCGAAGACCAGTTGCAGCAGCATAGCCAGGAAGAAGGTCGGCATGGCGACCGAGGCGATGGCGCCCAGACTGCCCAGCCGGTCGGGCCATCGACCCTGCCGCGCCGCGGCCATCACTCCCAGGGGCACCCCGAACAGCAGCGCCATGCCGGTGGAGAAGACCGCTAGCTCCAGCGTGGCGGGCAGATAGGCCTTCAGGTCCTCGGCGATCAGCCGACGCGACTTGTAGGAGATGCCGAAATCGCCCGCGGCCATCGCTTGGGCGAAGGTCACGAAGCGGGCGGGCAGCGGCGCATCCAGGTTCAGCTCCTGCCGCGCCTTCTCGATCTGCTCGGCGGTGGGGCGGGGGCCGGCGTAAAGCGCGGCGGGATCGGAGGGGACCACCTGCGCCACGATGAAGACCAGAAAGGTCACGCCCACCACCACGAAGGCGGAAAGCACCATGCGGCGCAGGATGTAGCGGATGATGTCCATACCTTCCCCTTCCTCCCCTTGTCCTGGGCGGCGCTAGCGGCTCATGTCGTTGACGAAGGTGACATGGCCGTAGGCGGGGTTGTCGGCATAGCCCTTGATGTCGGACCGGATGATGTGGACGTTCGGCCGGTCCAGCATGAAGACCGCCACCGCCTCGTCGATGAGGATCCGCTGCGCTTCGATGAACATCTGCTCGGCGCGGGGGCGGTCCACCCCCGAAAGCCGCGCCGCCTCGTCGATCATCGCATCGAATTCGGGGTTGGCATAGTAGGCCAGGTTGAACAGCGGTTGTTCCTCGCTGTGGAAGCAGTTGAAGAGATAGTCGTAGGGGGTGACGTAGGTGGGCCACCAGAAGAAGACGAAGATGTCCTGCGCCGTCGCCGGGTCGGACTTGGCTAGCTGCCACTGCGCCTCCCACGCCATCGGCTGCAGGGTCAGGGTGACGCCGATGGCCTCCAGGTTGGCCTTCCACAGCTCGCCCGCCGTGGCGGACAGCGATTGCGAGGTGGAATAGGTCATCACCAGCTCCAGCCCCTCGACGCCCTCCTCGGCCAGCAGGGCGGCGGCGCCTTCCAGGTCGGTCTGCGGGATCGGCGCGTCGGCGTCGTGGCCCCAGATGCCCGCGGGCACCACGCCCTTGGCGCGGGTGCCCAAGTTGGCGGTGCCGGCCATGATCACGTCGTCATAGGGGAAGGCCATCGACAGCGCCTGCCGCACCTTCGGCCGGTCCAGCGGCGCCCGGCGGGTGTTGAAAAGGCCGAACAGCGTCTCGAACGAAGGGTTCACCACCACCCGCAGGTCGGGGTTGGCCTGCAGCTGCTCCAGGTTCTCGAACGGCACCGAATAGGTCCAGTCGGCCTGGCCGCCCTCGATCATGTTCTGGATCAGCGTGGTGTCCTCGACGATCTCGAACAGCACGGTCTGGAAGGCGCCCTCGGGCACCGGGCCCCAGTAGTCGGCCACCCGCTCCAGCACGGCGCGCTGGCCGGGCTCGTAGCGCGAGATGCGGAAGGGGCCGGTGCCGGCGTCGTTGCCGGCGTTGAACCAGGCGTTGTCCTGCTCCAACGAGGCCGGCGCCTGGATCCAGGCGGCGAAGCCGGCCGAGGCGATCAGGTCCAGGGGCTGCGGCTCGGACAGCACGAAGATCACCTTCAGCGGCTCGGGCGTCTCGATCGAGGCGACCGGCGCCCAGATGAACGAGGCGCCGCCGCCAATCTTCTTCGTCCGCTCGATCGAGCCCTTGACCGCCTCCGAGGTCAGCGGGGTGCCGTCGTGGAACTTCACCCCGTCGCGCAGGGCGAAGGTCCAGGTCAGCCCGTCCGCCGACACATCCCAGCTTTCGGCCAGCAGCGGCTCGATCCGGGCCTCCTCGGTCTCGGTGCCGGGGATGTAGCGGGTCAGCCCCTCGTATACATTGGCCAGCACCGCGCCGTCGTTCGAGAACGAGGTGGCGGGGTCGAGGTCGGGAAAGCTGGTCGGATAGGCCAGGGTGAAGATGCCGCTGCCCTGCGCCAAGGCGAGGTTCCAACGCGAGGCGGCGGCGGTGGCCAGCGCGGTCAGCGCTGAGGTCTTCAGAAAGTCGCGGCGTTTCATGGCAATCTCCCTGCGGTGTGGCGTGGATCGGTGGCGTCAGCCTGCTTCTTGGTAGTGCGGCACCGCCGGCGCATCGGCCGAGATGCCGGTGGGAACGAAGTCGAAATCGTAACCGAAGGCGCGAGGCCCGACCGAGGCCAGCGCGATCTCGCTGCGCAGCAGCACCGGCGCGGGGACCGACAGGATGTCGATGCGCAGGCCGTAGCGCAGTTCCTCGGTGCCGATGGCGCGGCCGGTCTCGGAATCGACGATGCAGATCAGGTCGGGCACCATGGTCAGCGCCGTCTCGCCCTCGCGCGCGATCAGGTATTCGTTCTGGATGTCCACCTTCAGCACCCGGCCCTGGTCGGCGTCCAGCCCGGCCACGGTCAGCCTGCCGCGGGTGAAGCCGGCCATGACCCGGCGGCCGATGTCGGTGACCTTGCCGTGCATGAGCCGGATGCCGCCCGAGGTCTTCAGGATCGCCTCGACCGGATCGGCCTTGGCCGCCCGCGCCTCCAGCACCGCGTTGCCCAGGGTCCAGGCCTGGCTGGTGGTGTGGGGGATGCCGAAGCGGCGGACGAAATCGCCCGTCATCGGCGCGGTGGTCATCAGCGCGGTGCAGCCCATGGCGATGGTGCCGGCGCGCAGCAGCTTTTCCAGCATCTTGGGCGAGGTCGCCTCGGTCACGATCAGCACGTTGCCGTCGGCATCGGCTAGTGCGGCGGGCTTCACCTCCTGGCCATGGATGAAGAACGAGGTCATCTGCACCTCGGGGAAGGCGCGGCCCATGCCGTCGGCATCGACCACCGGCAGGTCGGCCATCGCCGCGGTCAGCATCGGCGCGATGCCATTGCCGCCGCCCACCTCGTCGCCCAGGAGGGCATCGACCTTGCGCCCCAGGTGCTGCTCCACCGCCTTCAGCAGCCGCACGCCTTCGCCGCCCTCGGCGATCTTCTCGATCCCCACGGTGGGCGCGCCGATGCCGCCGATGCCCAAGATGCGGGCGTCGGCGGCCATGTCGGCGGGGCGCACCATGCGGATGCGCCTGCCCTCGCGCAGCAGCGCCTTTGCCCGCAGCGAGCCGTGATAGGTGCTGCCGCCGCCGCCGGTGCCGAGGATGCCGCAGCCGATGGCGATGCGGTCGATGTCTTCCTCGGTCAGGGTCCAGTATCTCATGCCCGCAGCTCCCCGATGACTTTCGCCGCGATGCGGATCGCGTTGCCCGGCAGATAGGCCAGCGGCGTTTCCTCCACCTCGGCCAGGGTGATGCTGGCCTCGTCCGCGCCGGCCTCCATCGCCCGCGCCCGGGCCTCGGCCACCACGCCCTCCAGCGCCTTCTCGCGGCTGGTGCCCTCCAGCGAGACCACGCTGTCCACCTCGCCCGAGACCTGGGCGATGGCGGCGCCGATGGCATTGGCCGAGCCGAAATGGTCGGGCTTGAGCGAGGCGGAGGTGCCCTCCAGCAACCCCTCGACCAGCACCGAGCCGCCGCCGACCAAGATGGCGGGGATCGGGTCGGCGCTCGGCTTCATGCGGTCCAGCACCGTCTCGATGCTGGCCTTCATCTGAGCCAGCGCGGCGCGGGCCAGGTCGGGCGGGACCTGCGACAACCGGCTGCGGTCGCCCAGGTCGACCAGCCCGGCGGCCACGGCGATGTCGGTCGCGGTCAGGGTGTCGCCGCCGAAGCACAGCGCCTTTTCCGGCAGGCGGAAGCCCACGGAATCCGGCCCGATGGTCAGGCCGTCGCCCGGCCGCACGATGCTGCCGCCGCCGAGGCCGAAGGAATAGACATCCGGCACCCGGAAGTTCGTCAGAACGCCGCCGATGGTGGCGCCCTCGCTGCGGGTGCGGGGGAAGCCGCCGACCAGCATCCCGACATCGGTCGTCGTGCCGCCGATATCGATCACCGCCGCATCGGTCAGCCCGGTCAGGAAGGCCGCGCCCCGCATCGAGTTGGTGGGCCCCGAGGCCATGGTGAAGACCGGGTAGCGCTCGGCGAAGTCGGCGGTCATCAGGGTGCCGTCGTTCTGCGTCAGGTAGAGCGGGCAGCGCAGCCCGAGCGCGGCGAAGGCGGCGCGGAAGGCATCCACCGTCTCGCGGCCCAGCCGGTGCAGGCTGGCGTTCAGGATGGTGGCGTTCTCGCGCGGCAACAGGCCGGTGCGGCCGACCCGGTGCGACAGGCTGATCGAGGCACCGGGCATCTCGGCCGCCACGATCTCCGCCGCCTCGTTCTCCATCCGCGGATCGACCAGCGCGAAGACCGAGCAGATGGCGACGCTACCGACACCCCTCGCCTGCCAGTCGCGGCAGGCGGCGTGGATCGCCCCGGCGTCCAGCGGCGCGATCTCCGACCCGTCGTAGTTCACCCCGCCGCCGACCAGCGCCGCCCCGCCGTCGACGATGCCGCGCAGCCTGTCGGGCCAGTCGATCATCGGCGGCAGCGACCGCGTGGCCGAACCGCAGAGCCGAAGCGTGCCGACCTTCTCGAGATGCCGGCCCTCGACCACGGCATTTAGGAAATGCGTGGTGCCGATCATCACCCCGTCCACCGCCGCGGCCGGTTCGCCCGCCGCTTCCAGCACCGCGCGGATCGCCGCGCCGACGCCCGAGGTGACATCCGCCGTGGTCGAGGATTTCACCGTCGCCAGCACCTCGGTCCCGCGCAGAAGCGCGGCATCGGTATTGGTTCCGCCCACATCAACGCCGATGCGCAGCATCCGCTATCCCTTCTTCTTGCCGCCGAGGTCCGTCCCGCGGCTGAGCGCGGTCGTCCTCGTGCCGAAAACCTTGTAGAGCCGCAGCACGACCGAGCTGCTGACGCGCAGGACGCCGGGCAGCCGCCCCAGTTCCTGGTCGACGAATTCCAGCACCGCCGCATGGTCCTCGACGAAAAGCGAGGCGCTGAGGGCGGAGTTGCCGCTGATCGCGGCGAGGTAGCCGATCTCGTCGTATTCGGCGAGGACGATGGCCACCTCGTCCAGCCGCCCCGGCTCCACCTCGATGATCAGTTCCACCTGCACGTCGCGGCCCAGCATCGAGGGGTCAGGTATGGCACCGATCACGATCATCTTGGCCTGCAACAGCCCCGCAATGCGGTTGCGGATCGTACGCTCCGAAACCGTGCCGATCCGCCCGGCGATCTCGGCCGCGGAAAGGCGCCCGTCCTCGGTCAGGTAGCCGATGATCTGCCGGTCGAGATCGTCGATGGCATAGCGCTGCGACATGGGCTGTTCCGTTTCCGAATGCTATTGGTCATCAATGTTCCGAATCGGAAATCTGTCAAGCAGTATCTGTCGAATCGGACCCGCCGGGTCCCTATTCGCTGCATGCTTCGGAAAGATCCATTCAAGTTTATCTTCACGAACATCTCGCCGAGATGCCAGCGCCACTGGCGGCAGCACCGCATCCGGTCGACCCGGCGTTTCCTGACCTCGGCGGCGAGCATCGGGCCGAACCGGTTACACCAGAACCTCACCGTCTCATGGCTGATCTCGATGCCGTGTTCGTGCAGCAGGTCTTCGACGTTGCGCAGCGACAGCGGGAAACTGATGTACATCATAACCGCCAGACGGATGATCTCGGGGCTCGTCTTGAAATAGCGGAAGGGGGAGCGTTGGGACATGCAGGAAGCTAGGGTCAGGACCCATTAATCGGCTTGAGGCCGCCCGGCCTGCGTGATTCAAGCTCCCGAACTTACGGGGGTGATGATGAGCAACCTTTTCTGGCTGACCGACGAGCA
>Ga0209368_1000838_pt1 | contig 18220 bp, 18 predicted proteins | sample EBPBio242008_DNA_FD_185862 | JGI IMG/M metagenome (GOLD analysis project Ga0209368, IMG submission 185862) | Wastewater treatment Type I Accumulibacter community from EBPR Bioreactor in Madison, WI, USA - Reactor 1_4/24/2008_ DNA (SPAdes)... | ecosystem: Engineered > Bioreactor > EBPR >...
GGTCCCCTCCGCCCCAAGCAGAAGGTGCCGCAGGTCGTAGCCGGTATTGTCCTTCCTCAGCCGCTTCAGCCCATGCAGCACCGACCCGTCGGGCAGCACCGCCTCGATCCCCAGGCACAGATCGCGGGCGTTCCCGTACCGAAGCACCCCGGTGCCCCCGGCATTGGTGGACAGGCAGCCCCCGATCCGGGCCGAGCCCTCCGAGGCCAGCGACAGCGGAAACAGCCGGCCCACACGCGCCGCCTGAGCCTGCACCTCGGCCAGCACCATGCCGGCCTCGACCACCAGCACGTTCTCTTCGGGCCACACACCCCGGCAGGCCACCATCCGCTCCAGCGAGACGACCAGCGGCAATGGCCCCTCGGGCATCACCTGCCCGCCCACCAGACCCGTGCCGCCACCCAGGGGCACGATACCCACCCGCGCCGCCGCACAGGCCCGCACGATGGCCGCCACCTCATCGGTGCTGCGCGGCAGGGCCACGGCGCCGGCCCGCCCCGTCCAGCGGCCGCGCGGTTCTTCCAGATCGCGCGGCTCGGGCGCACGCAGTCCGCCGGGCGGCAGCATGCCGGCCAGCGTTTCGACAAAGGCGGGGGAGCAATCCATCAGCATGGCCCCACATTCCGCCGCCGCCCCGCGGGGCGCAAGGGGTCAGGGCAGCCAGGTCGGGCGCAGCACCAGGATCGTCGGCCGGTCGGGCAGGCTTTGCAGCGTCACCTCGACCTCCGGCCCGTCTGACCTCACCACCGCGAATTCGGCGGACATGCCGGCGAGAAAGGTCTCCAGCGAGGCGCCGGAAAACCAGTGCATCGGAATGACCATGCTGGCGCGCAGCTCCTTCACCACCCCCATCATCGAGGAAAGGTCCATGGTGTAGCCACCATCCACCGGCACCATCACCACGTCCAGCCGCCCGATGGCCGCATATTGCGCCGGGCTTGGGATCTGGTGCAGGTGGCCCAGATGGCCGATGCAGAGCCCCCCTGCCTCGAAGATGAAGATCGAATTGCCATCCGCCCGCGCGCCTTCGCCGAACGGTCCGCGCGTGTCGGTGGTGACGTTGCGCACCAGCATCTCGCCCAGGTCCAGTTCGTACCAGGCGGGCTGGCCGTCCTGCGGCCAGCCGCGCAGCACATTGGGGATGCGTGGATCCGGGTTTCCGGTCCAATGCGAGGAATGGGCGTTGTTCATCGTCACCACGTCCGGCACGACATCGGGGTTGCCGATCCAGCCGGTATAGTCGGTCACGGCCAGCAGACCGCCGGCCTCGATGGCAAACGAGGCGTGGTCGAGGTAGCGGATACGCACCGTATCCTCGGCCAGCGGGTCGCCGAAGGCCGCCGTCATCACCCGCTCGGGCCCCGCATCGGCCAGGGCGATGCAATGCGAGGGGATGCGCGCATGGGCCGGCAGGGCAAGCGCAAGAAGGGCGGCCAGCGGGCCAAGCAGGCGAAGCATCGGTCAGCCTCCGGATCAGGGAAGCTCGATCCTGACCCAAGGTCAGGCAATCCGGCGATCACGCTTGCGTCAGTCGGCCGCCATGGCGGCCAGTTTGGCCACCGTGTTCAGGTTGCGTGCCGTATGCGCAGGCAGTTGCCGCATCAACCGCTCGGCCAGCTTCGACCGGCCGATGCCAGCGGGCAGGAAAACCGTCACCCGACCGGGCGCCACCGCCCAGGCATCCCCCGGCGCAGCCGCCAGCCTGAGCGCTGCCTCGTCCAGCACGGGCGTCTCACGCAGAAAGAAGACATGCACCGCCTTGCCCTCGGCCCCCGCAAAGGGATGACCCGCCGCTGCTTCGGCCATCTGTGACGCAGTGCGCAGAAAGACCTCGGGGGCAAAGCCATACTGCCGGCTGATTGCGTCGCGGATCGCCGCTTCCAGCTCAGCAGCCTCCCCTGCCGCCTCGAACACCGCATTGCCGCTCTGGATCAGCGTCTCGACACGGGCGAAGCCCAGGCCTTCCAAGAGTGCCCGGAACCCGGCCATGGGCAGCTTGCCCGCGCCGCCCACGTTGACCCCGCGCAGCAGTGCCACGCGCCGCGTCATGCCCCTGCCCCGCCCCCCAAGGCGGGTTCATCCCACATCGGTGCGGCCCCGGCGGTCGCTGCGCAGGTTGGCGTAAAGCACATGGTTGCGCCAGCGGCCGTTGATCTGCAGATAGCTCTGCGCCACGCCTTCGTACTTGAAGCCGCTCTTCTCCAGCACCCCGCGCGAGGGCGCGTTCTCTGGCAGGCAGGCGGCCTCGATGCGGCTGAGGTCCATCACGTTGAAGGCATGGTGCACGACGGCCTGGATCGCCTCGCGCATGAAGCCCTGGCGGGCATGGACCTGCCCCATCCAGTAGCCAAGCGTTCCGGCCTGGGCCGGGCCACGCCGGATGTTGTCCAGCGTGATCGCGCCCAGAAGCGCCTGGTCCTCACGGCGGATCAAGAGAAGCGGCAGCGCCGCGCCCGAGGCCTCGGCACGCTGCGCCCAATAGACCCGATTCGTGAATGCCTTGCGGCTCAGATGGTCGGGCGACCAGGTCGGCTCCCAAGGGGTCAGGAAGGCCGCCGAGCTTTCGCGCAGCTCGCTCCAGGCCCGCCAGTCGCCATGCTGTGGCAGCCGAAGCGTCAGGCGCTCGGTTTCCAGCTTGGGGCGCCGGCGAAATCCCAGCATCAGGCGGCAAGCCTGTCGCGGATCGCCTCCAGCCCCGGCGCACCGGAGACCGGGCCGTAAAGCGCCAGCGCCGAACGCGCCGACAGCATGGCCCCTGCCCAGTCGCGCACCGCGCCCGTGCTGACCGCGTCGATCTTGGCCACGGCTTCGGCCACGTCGGGCACCCGGCCCCAGATCGACAGAAGCCGCGCGTTGCGTTCGGCCCGGTTCGACGGGCTTTCCAGCCCCATCAGCATCCCGGCCTTCAGCTGCGCCCGGGCGCGGGCCACCTCGGCCTCGCCCATGTCGTCGGCCGAGCGCTTCAGCTCGTCCAGCGTGAGCTGGGTCAGTTCGCCGATCTCGTCCTCGGAGGTGCCGGCATAGATGGTGACCTGGCCGGTGTCCTCATAGGCGCCGGACTGCGCGTAGATCGAATAGCAAAGCCCGCGTTCCTCGCGCACCTTCTGGAACAGACGGCTCGACATGCCGCCGCCAAGCGCGGTGGCATAGACCTGCGCGGTATAGACCGTATCGTCGCGGTAGCCGGGCGATTCAAAGGCCAGGGCGAAATGCACCTGCTCCAGGTCCTTCACCTCGCGCCGCTCGCCGCCAGAGAACCGCGCGGGGGCCAGCCCCAGATCGCCCACCGGCTTCAGCGCGCCGAAGATGGCCGTGGCCTGCGCGACGATGGCGTCGTGATCCACGCCGCCGGCGGCCGACAGGATCATCTGGTCCGGCCCGTAGTGCTCGCCCACGAAGCCGGTCAGATCCTCGCGTGAAAAGGCGCTGACCCGTTCCTCGGGCCCCAGGATGGTGCGGCCGAAGGGCTGGTCGGGATAGGCCACCTCGTGCAGCCAGTCGAAGATGATGTCATCGGGCGTGTCCAGCGCCTGCCCGATCTCCTGCAGGATCACATGGCGCTCGGTCTCGATGTCCTGGGCGTGGAAGGCCGGGTTCAGCACGATGTCGGAAATCACGTCCAGCGCCAGCGCCACATCGCCCGCCAGGACCCGCGCGTAATAGGCCGTCATCTCGCGCGAGGTATAGGCGTTGATGTAGCCGCCCACATCCTCGATTTCCTCGGCGATCTTCAGCGCCGTGCGCCGGGCCGTGCCCTTGAAGGCCATGTGTTCCAGGAAATGCGCGATGCCGTTCTGCTCGGCCCGCTCGTGCCGGCCGCCCGCTGTCACCCACAGCCCGACCGAGGCCGACATCAGGCCCGGCATGGATTCGGTGACGATGCGAAAGCCGTTGGGCAGCGTCGTGATCCGCAGCATCTCAGGCCCCCTTCCGCGCGCGCACCAGCGCCTCCAGCGCGGCCAGGTCGTTCGGCACCCGCGTCACGCGCTCGGGCCGCTGGAACAGGTCGGCCATGCGCGTCGGCAGGGCCGGGCGGATGCCGGTGGCGGCCTCGACCGCATCGGGGAACTTGGCCGGATGCGCAGTGGCCAGCGTGATCATCGGCACCTCTGACAGATGCTCGGACGCAACCTTCACCCCCACCGCCGAATGGGGGCACAGAAGCTCGCCCGTCGCGCGCAGCGTGGCGGCGATGGTGGCACGCGTGTCTTCTTCCGTCGCGCGGCCCGACCCGAACTCCTCGCGCAGGCGCTGCAACGCGCCCTGGCTGATCGCAAAGCGCCCGGCCTTCAGCTCGCCCATCAGCTGCGCCACGGCGGCGCCGTCGCGGCCATAGGCATCGAACAGCGCGCGTTCGAAGTTCGAGGATACCTGAATGTCCATCGACGGGCTGATCGAGGGCGCGACGCCTTTCGTCTCGTACACGCCCGACCGCATCGCCCGGTCCAGGATGTCGTTCTGGTTGGTGGCGATCACCAGCCGCTCGATCGGCAGGCCCATGGCGCGGGCGATATGCCCGGCATAGATGTCGCCGAAATTCCCCGTGGGAACTGTGAAGCTCACCGCCCGGTGCGGCGCGCCAAGCGCCACGGCAGCGGTGAAGTAATAGACCACCTGCGCCAGGACCCGCGCCCAGTTGATGCTGTTCACGCCCGCCAGCCGCACCCCGTCGCGGAAGGCGAAATCATTGAACATGTCCTTCAGCCGGGCCTGGCAATCGTCGAAATCGCCGTCCAGCGCCAGGGCATGTACGTTGGCCTCGGCGGGCGTGGTCATCTGACGCCGCTGCACCTCGCTGACCCGGCCATGCGGGAAGAGGATGAACACATCCACATTGGCCAGCCCCCGGAACGCCTCGATGGCGGCCGAGCCGGTGTCGCCGCTGGTCGCGCCGACGATAGTGATCCGCTCGCCCGTCTTTGCCAGCTGTGCCTGCATCATCTGGCCGATGATCTGCATGGCAAAGTCCTTGAAGGCCAGCGTCGGCCCGTGGAACAGTTCCAGCAGGAAATGATTGGCGGCCAGTTCCACCAGCGGCGCCCGGGCGGCGTGACCGAAACCGGAATAGGCTTTCTCGATCAGCCCGTGGAACTCGTCATCGGTGAAGGCGCCGCCGATGAAGGGGCGCATCACGCGGAACGCCACCTCTTCATAGGGCAGGCCCGCCAGCGCCGCGATCTCGGCCTTTGTCATCTGCGGCACCGTCTCGGGCACATACAGACCGCCGTCCCGCGCAAGGCCCGTCATCATCGCCTCGGCGAAGCTCAAGGCAGGGGCCGCACCACGGGTGGAAATGTATCGCATCGCAGAACCTTCACACTGTCCGGCGTCTGATACGCCAGAGAAGATAGACTGTCATCCCCAGCCACACCGCCGCCAGCCCGAACCACTGCACCGCATAGCCGAAATGGTCGTTTGGAATGCCGCTGGTATCGGCCGGCATCGGCTCGATCCCGTCACCGGTGTCGGATTTCGCCACCACAAGCACCGGCTCGGCCTGCAGGGCCGCCGCCATGGCCGGCACGTCGCGGGCAAACCACAGCCCGGCCTTCGGGTCGGGCGGAGGCGTGAAGCCGTCCACCTCGGACGGCCAGTGCAGGTTGCCCGTCACCGTGACCTCGCCCGCCGTCAAGGCATCGTCCTTGCGCGCGTCCGGCAGGAAGCCACGGTCCACCATCACGCGGCGGCCGTCGGCCAGGGCCAGCACCTCGATCACGCGGACGCCCGGCCCCACTTCCTTTCGGCTCACCAGCACGCGCAGCGCATCGCCCGTGAACCGGCCCGATACCGTGACGGGCAGGTAGCGCAGTGCCTCGGTCTCCGTGACAGGCGCGGGCGGCAGCGCCACCGGATCGGCCCCGATCTTAGCGGTGATCTCGGCCAGGATCGCCTCTTTCCAGGCCAGCCGCTGCATCTGCCAGATGCCCAGCCCGATCAGCACGGCCGCACCGGCCAGGCCGAAGATCAGGGCGACAAGGAAGCGGCGTGTCATGGCAGTCCTTCAAACGAAAGCACGGGCCCATGGGCCCGCGCTTCACTCCGTCAGGCGGGGGCGGTCAGCGGCCCCAGACGTAGATCGCGGCAAACAGGAACAGCCACACCACGTCCACGAAGTGCCAGTACCAGGCAGCGGCCTCGAAGCCCACGTGCTTCTCCGGCGTGAAGTGCCCCTTGTAGACGCGGATCAGGCAGACGGTCAGGAAGATCGTCCCGATCACGACGTGGAAGCCGTGGAAACCGGTCGCCATGAAGAACGAGGCGCCATAGACGTTGCCGGCAAAGCCGAAGGCCGCGTGGCTGTACTCGTAGATCTGGAAGAAGGTGAACAGCACACCCAGCAGGATCGCCAGGATCAGGCCGTTCTTCACATCCTTGCGGTTGTTCTCATGCACCAGCGCATGGTGCGCCCAGGTCGCCGCAGCGCCCGAGCACAGCAGGATCAGCGTGTTGATCAGCGGCAGATGCCAAGGGTCGAAGGTCTCGATCCCGGCGGGCGGCCAGGGGCCGTCCACCTTCGGGTATTCCGGACCCAGGGGGTACAGCGCGTTCTTGAAGAAGTTCCAGAACCATGCCGCGAAGAACATGACTTCCGACATGATGAACATGATGAAGCCATAGCGCAGGCCGATGACCACCACCGGGGTGTGATCGCCCGCCAGGCTTTCCTTGATGACATCCGACCACCAGGCGAACATCACGTAAAGAACCAGTGCCAGGCCGATCAGGAAGACCCAGGGCTGACGGTTCTCGATCTGCGGCGAGATCATGTGGACCGCGCCCCACAGCATGACGAAGGCGCCCACGGCACCCAGGAAGGGCCAGATCGACGGCGGCAGGATGTGGTAGTCGTGGTTCTTGGCATGCGCCATGTCGGTTCCCTCGTTGTTGCGTCCGGCCTCTGGCGGGCCGAAGCGGTCGGTCTCAGTTCACGGACTTGCCGTCGTCCCCGGCCAGGGCGGCCTGTTCCTCGGGCAGGGGCGTTTCGTGGAAAGTATAGGACAAGGTGATCTCCTTGACGAAGCGCCCTTCGGGATCGGTCACGATCGAGGGGTCCACGAAGAAGGTCACCGGCATCTCGACCCGCTCGCCGGGTTTCAGCACCTGTTCGGTGAAGCAGAAGCAGGCGATCTTGTCGAAATAGCCGCCGGCGGCATCGGGCGTGACGTTGAAGGTTGCCGTGCCCGCCACCACCCGGTCGGTGGGGTTGTAGGCTTCGTAGAAGGCCATGCCGGTTTCGCCGATGCGCAGATCCATCGAGATCTGCACGGGCCTGAACTCCCAGGGCATCCCGCGTTCCAGCGAGGCGTCAAAGTTCACGCGGATCGTCTGGTCCAGGATCTCGCCGGGCGCGGCCAGCGCCTCGCCCGTGGTGCCGCCATAGCCGGTCACCTTGCAGAACCAGGAATAGAACGGAACCGCCGCGAAGGAGGCGCCGACCATCACGGCGACAATGCCCCCCAGCATGAACCCGGTGCGTGCCTGCGGCGTCATGGCGTGCCCTCCGCCGGCGCCTCGGGCGTGCCCGACACCGCGCGCATGGGATCGCCCCCGGTGACCTTCACCACGGTCAGCGCAAAGACCAGGACGACAAACACCGCCAGCACGACGCCCAGGCCGACATTGCGGCCAAAGCGGCGGCGGTGCATCTCGTGGGCGGGCTTGAACGCCATCTTACCAGCCTCCCAGACCCTGCGTCTTCAGCGCCGCTTCCGCCAGGAAGGCCACGAAGTGCAGGAACATGTAATACAGCGAAAAGCGGAAGAACGCCTTTTCCACCGCATAGTTGTCGGCTTCGGCCACCGCCTCGTCGCGCCGCCAGATGCGGAAGGCGCCCAGAATGAACCAGCCGTTCAGCGCCAGCGCCACCGCCAGATAGACCAGCCCGCCGATCGAGGTGAAGGCCGCCCCCACCGCCACCGGCGCCAGCGCCAGCGTGTAGGCCAGGATATGCGCCCGCGTCACCTTGCGCCCGTGGGTCACGGTCAGCATCGGCACGCCCGCGTTGTTGTAATCGCCCTTCAGGAATAGCGCCAGCGCCCAGAAATGGGGGGGCGTCCACATGAAGATGATCAGGAACATCAGCACCGCCTCGACCGAGACAGACCCCGTGGCGCAGACCCAGCCGATCATGGGCGGGAAGGCCCCGGCCGCGCCGCCGATCACGATGTTCTGCGGCGTCAGCCGCTTCAGCCACATCGAATAGACCACGGCGTAGAAGAAGATCGTGAAGGCCAGCAGTCCAGCCGCCAGCAGGTTCGCCGCAAGGCCCAGCATCACCACAGCGATGCCCGACAGAGCCAGCCCCAGGCCAAGCGCCTCGCCCGGTGCCACGCGGCCCGCCGGAATCGGCCGGCTGCGGGTGCGCCGCATCATCTGGTCGATGTCGGCGTCCCACCACATGTTCAGCGCGCCCGAGGCCCCTGCCCCAAGCGCGATGAACAGGATCGAGGCCAGCGCCACCACCGGATGCACGTGAACCGGAGCCACCAGAAGGCCGACCAGGGCGGTAAACACCACCAGCGACATCACGCGCGGCTTCAGCAGGGCGACGTAATCGCCGAACTGCGCCTCGCCGGTGCCTTCGTAGGAGCTCAGGTCAGTCATCTTCTGCCGTCTGGTGGAAGGAACGGGCCGCCCCGCTGCCGGGCCGGCCCTGGAAAGGAGCGCCGTCTCAGTTCGACGCGACCTGCACCGTCGGGGTCGCCGCGCCGGCATCGGCCACGGTGCCGCCCATTTCGGTGACCCACTGGTCATAGGCCTCGGGGCTGACCGCCTTCACCATGATCGGCATGTAGGCATGGTCCTTGCCGCACAGTTCCGAGCACTGGCCGAAGTAGATGCCTTCCTTGTCGACCTTGAACCAGAGCTGCGCCAGGCGTCCGGGCACCGCGTCCTGCATCACACCGAAGGCCGGCACCTTCCAGGAGTGGATCACATCCGCGCCGGTCACGGTGACAACCACGATCTTGCCCACCGGCACGACCACGGCATTGTCGGTGGCCAGCAGGAACTGTTCCTTGCCCAGGCCCATCGCCTTCAGCTGTTCCTCGACCTCGGGCGTCAGGCGGTTCTCGCCGGCGCCGACCATCATGGCATCGAAGGACAGGCCTTCCTTCGGATATTCATAGGACCAGTACCACTGGTTGCCGGTCGCCTTGATGCTGACCTCGGCCACCGGGATCTCTTCCTGCTTGAACAGCACCGGCAGCGAATAGGCGCCGATGAACACCAGGATCAGGATCGGCACCAGCGTCCAGGCGATCTCCAGCGGCGTGTTGTGGGTGAAGCCGGCCGGCTTGGGGTTGGCGCGCTGGTTGTAGCGCACGATCACCCAGATCAGCAGCCCGGTCACGAACACCACGATCACCGAGATGATGATCAGGATCATGTGCTCCAGCGCGAAGGTATGCTCGGCCACGATGGTCGAGGCCGGCTGGAACCCGATCCCCTTGTCCAGGGGCTGGCCGATGATCGGCAGATCATCCGCTTGCACGGCGCCGGCCAGGGCCAGGACCGTTGCAGCAGCGGTCGCTCCGAGGGACTTGCTCAGAAGACGCATGTTCATTTCCCGTTCTGATCGCGGCTTTTCACCGCTTGTCTGGTCTATGCCGCCCTTGCCGGCAGAATCCCGTTGTGGGCTGTGTTTCTGAAACCATATTACGGGTGCGACGACAAGCACCCCCGTTGCGGCAAACAGCCGCCAATTGACCCAGATCAAGGACGCCCCCATGGCCGAGGCCCCGTTCCGCCCCTTCGACTCCCACCTGGACGAGGCCGCGGCGCTGAAAATCCTGCGCGCCGCCACTGCCGGCGCCGAGGACGGCGAGCTTTACCTCGAACGCCGCCGGTCCGAGGCCATCGTGCTGGACGACGGCCGCATCCGCCAGGCCAGCTACGATGCCTCCGAAGGCTTCGGCCTGCGGGCGGTAACGGGCGAGGTCGCGGGTTATGCCCATTCCACCGAGATCTCGGAACGCGCGCTCACCCGCGCCGCCGAAACCGCGCGCCTTGCCGTGGGCCAGGGCGGCGGCGTGCTGGCCCCGCCGCCCAAGGGAACGAACGTGAAGCTTTACGGCGACATGGACCCGATGGAGGACGCCAGCTTCGCCGTGAAGATCGACCTCCTGCGCGAGATCGACGCCTATGCCCGCGGCCTCGACCCCCGCGTGGTGCAGGTCTCGGCCACCCTGTCCGCCAGCTTCCAGGAGATCGAGATCCTGCGCCCCGAGGGCCTGCGCCTGACCGACATCCGCCCGATGGCGCGCATGAACGTCTCGGTCATCGTCGATCAGGGCGGCCGGCGCGAAACCGGCGGCACCGGCGGCGGCGGCCGCTTCGGCCTCGCCCGGCTGATGGAGGCCGGCCACTGGCAACCCCTGGTGCGTGAGGCGCTGCGCATCGCCCTGGTGAACCTGGACGCCGAACCCGCCCCCGCCGGCGTGATGGATGTGGTGCTTGGCCCCGGCTGGCCCGGCATCCTGCTGCACGAGGCCATCGGCCACGGCCTGGAAGGCGACTTCAACCGCAAGAAGACATCGGCCTTCGCCGGCCTCCTTGGCCAGCAGATCGCCGCCAGGGGCGTCACCGTGCTGGACGACGGAACGATCCCCGACCGCCGCGGCTCCATCAGCGTGGATGACGAAGGCACGCCCTCGGGCAAGAACGTGCTGATCGAGGACGGCATCCTCGTGGGCTACATGCAGGACCGCCAGAACGCCCGCCTCATGGGCGTGGCCCCCACCGGCAACGGCCGGCGCGAAAGCTTTGCCCATATCCCCATGCCGCGCATGACCAACACCTACATGCTGGCCGGCAAGGACGACCCGAAAGACATCCTCGCGGGGCTCAAGGACGGTATCTGGGCCGTGGGCTTCGGCGGCGGACAGGTCGACATCACCAACGGCAAGTTCGTGTTTTCCTGCACCGAGGCCTACCGGGTGAAAGACGGCAAGGTCGGCCGCCCGGTGAAAGGCGCCACGCTCATCGGCGACGGCGCCACGGCGCTCAAGCACATCCGCGCCATCGGCAACGACCTCGCACTCGATCCCGGCATCGGCAATTGCGGCAAGGCCGGGCAATGGGTGCCGGTCGGCGTGGGCCAGCCCACGCTGATGATCGGCGGCCTCACCGTGGGCGGCTCGGCGGCATGAGCCGCCACCTCCGCTCCGCCCCCGGCGGGCTGGTCCTCGTCGGGCGGGTGCGGCTGGTGCTGACGGCAACGGTGTTGTGGCTCGCGCCCGGCGCCATCGGCGCGGCGCTGCTCGCCCTGGCCGATCCGGGCGAGGGCGAGGGCGGCTACCGGCTCTGGCAGATCGCCTCGGCACTCGGCGTGTCGCCGCTCTTCTCCTGGGCTGGCTGGCTGGTGGCCCTGCCCCTCACCGCCCTTGCCCTGCATCGCGGCTGGTTCGGCTGGCTGCCCGCCGCGCTGATCGGCGCCTTCTCGGGCTGGCTCATCGGCCTTTATGCCGGGGCGGAACATGCAGGCGCGTTCGGCATGGTCGCACTCCTCTTTCTGCGCGCCATCCTTGGCTTCACCGCACCCGCCGCCTTCGACCCCGGCCCCGGCCGCTGACCCGGCCCGTCAGGCGAAGATGAAATCCGCCGCCGTCAGTTCGCCCACCCAGGAAAAGGCCACGATCATGTCGGTCCGCGCGTCGCCGTCGCTGTCGATGCGCAGGAACTCGCCGTCATAGTAGCACGACCCAACCCCGTCGCGGCGATAGTCCAGGTCCTCCAGCGACGCGACGCCAAGCGCGCTCAGGTCAATCCTGTCGGTGCCGCTGACAAAGCCCTCGATCCGGTCGATCGTGGTTCGGGTCAGCCCGCTTTCGCCCGCGCGCAGCACCACCGTGTCGGCGGCCTGCACCGTCTCCCACAACTGGATCAGGTCCGCGCCGCCCCCGCCGATCAGCAGGTCGGCGCCTTCACCGCCTGACAAGGTGTCATTGCCGGCCCCGCCGAACAGCCGGTCCGCGCTGTCGCCGCCATAAAGCTTGTCAGTGCCCGTCCCACCGTCCAGCCGGTCGCGTCCGGCACCGCCGTGCAGGACGTCCAGCCCGTCCTCGCCCCACAACTCATCGTCGCCATCATCGCCGTACAGCGTGTCGTTGCCCGCACCGCCCTTCAGCGTGTCCAGTTCCGTGCCGCCGCCCAGCACATCATTGCCGCCGGCGCCCAGAAGCAGGTCGTTGCCAGCCTCGCCGTACAGCGTGTCATGCCCGGCCTCGCCGAACACGCGGTCCGCCCCGTCCCCGGCACCGACCCGATCGTTCCCCAGGCCGCCATAGACCGAATCCGACCCGACCCCCGACCACACCTGGTCATTGCCGCCACCGGCATAGAAGGTCTCGTTGCGCGCGGCGGCAAAGTAGGAGTCATAGTCCGAGGTGCCAAGCGACTCGGACTCGTCCGTGCCGAACACCACGCTGCGCCCGTTCAGGAAGTAGTTCAGCCACCCCGCCACGTCACTCAGCGCGGCATTGGTGTTGCCGTCCTCGTTGAAATAGTTGCCGTCCTGAACCTGGAAGCCGAAGTGATAGATGCTGTCGGCAATGGTATCCACGAAGTTGCGGCCGCGGAACTCAAGCAGTCCCCCGTCGTTCTGCAACAGGTGATAGCCCGTCTCCACCGTGCCGCTGTCGTTGCCATGCGCCAGCCAGAACTCGCGCCAGGGCTGGGCATTGGCGGGCTTCCAGATTTCATCCGAGATCGCCTGCATGTCCTCGGGCGAGATCAGCCCGTCATTGTTCACGCCGGTCTGGGTGATCATCATCAGAAGGATGCGGTTCAACTCCTCTGCCGCAGCCAGCCCATCGGCCAGCTGCTGTGCGGGAAGGGCCTGAAGCCCCGGATCACTGGCAAGGGCATCGGTCAGGGATTGCAGCGAAAGGGCCATGGCTGGGCTCCGGCTAGAGGGGCGGTGGCGAGACCTCCCGCTGGCGTCCTCCCGTTGTGTGGCGCGCCGGTGTCGCAATCATGGCAGAAACATGGCATCGCGCCCGCCGGCGATCCGCCGCCGCGCCTCAGCCTGCCCGCGCCGTGAACAGATTCACCCGCGCCGGCAGCCGCAGCCCCTCCGGCCCCTCATGGCCCGCCCAGGCGTCGCGCAGCGCCGTCTGGATCGCCGCCATGTCCTCCGCCGTGCCGCCCCGTTCGCGCATCAGCCGCGCCACGCCGCCGATGCCGGTCAGCATCTCCAAGACCGGCCCGATCCCGCCCGGATGCACCAGGGCCAGATCCACCGCGCGCCCCTCGACCGCCTCCAGCCCCGCCGCCCTCAGGATCCCCGTCACCCGGTCGATGTCCCGAAACGCCATCGGCCCCGGCCCGTCCGGGTCCGAGGGCGGCAAGGCCCCAAGCCGCGCCACGCCGATCCGCCCCGGATCGCCGAAGAAGGGATTGGCCTCCACCCCCGCCCAGGCCGCCAGCACCATCCGCCCGCCCGGTGCCAGCGCCCGGCCAAGGTTGCGGAAAGCCGCCACCGGATCGCCAAAGAACATCACGCCGAACCGCGACACCACCAGGTCGAAGCGCCCCGCCTCCAGTTCCGCCACCTGCGCATCGGCCTCGGCAAAGGCCAATTGCCCCAGCCCCGCCGCCCGCTCGCGCGCCCGCGCCAGCAGCGGCGCCGAGACATCCAGCCCCAGCACCCGGCCCCCCGGCCCCACCGCCCCGGCAAAAGCCAGCGAAGTCGCCCCCGCCCCGCAGCCCACGTCCAGCACCCGCCCGCCCGGCCGGGGCGCCGATTCGTCCAGCAGAAGACGGGTCACGCCGCCCAGAAACAGGTCCATGTCCGGCTGGAACCGCACCCACATCCGCCCCGGATCGGCATTCCAGAACGCAGTCTGATCGGCGTTTTCCATCTGCCCTACCGCCCGAATTTGCCCTTCAGCGCATCGGCAAAGGCATTGCCCCCGCCCGCGCCGCCCTGCCCTTTCGGCCCCGCCTGCATCGGCCCCGGCTTGCCCTTGGCCACCGGCGCCCCCCGCTCGCGAGCCGCATCCCGCGCCTGTTCCCGCGCGGGCGCGCTGTCCGACCGCATGGTCAGGCCGATGCGCTTCCTCGCCACATCCACCTCAACCACCCGCACCTTCACCACATCGCCCGCCTTCACCACCTCATGCGGGTCCTTCACGAACCGGTCGGCCAGCTGGCTCACATGCACCAGCCCGTCCTGGTGCACGCCAATGTCCACGAAGGCGCCGAAGGCGGCAACGTTGGTGACGGTCCCCTCCAGCATCATCCCCGGCTTCAGGTCCTTGATATCCTCCACCCCATCGGCAAAAGCCGCGGTCCGGAACGAAGGCCGCGGGTCGCGCCCCGGCTTTTCCAGCTCGGCCAGGATGTCCTTCACCGTGGGCAGGCCGAAACGATCGTCCACGAAGGCCCGCGGGTCCACCCGCTTCAACGCCGCCGCATCGCCCATCAGCGCGCGGATGTCGCGCCCGCAGGCCGCCACGATCCGCCGCGCCACGTCATAGGCCTCCGGGTGCACGGACGAGGCATCCAGCGGCTCCTTCCCCCCGGTGATCCGCAAGAAGCCCGCCGCCTGTTCAAAAGCCTTCGGCCCAAGCCGCGCCACCTTCAAGAGCTCCCGCCGCGTCTGGAACGGCCCGTTCGCATCACGGTGGCTGACAATCGCCTCGGCCAGCGAGGGCCCCACACCCGACACCCGCGCCAGCAGGGGCGCCGAGGCGGTGTTCAGGTCCACCCCCACCGCATTCACCGCATCCTCGACCACCGCCTCCAGCGACTTCCCCAGCCTGTGCTGGTCCACGTCATGCTGGTACTGCCCCACGCCGATCGACTTCGGCTCGATCTTCACCAGCTCCGCCAGCGGATCCTGCAGCCGCCGCGCGATGCTGACCGCGCCGCGCAAGCTGACGTCCAGGTCGGGAAACTCCTTCGCCGCCAACTCGCTTGCCGAATAGACCGAAGCCCCCGCCTCGCTCACGATCACCTTCACCGGCTTCTCCGCGCCCGGAAGGACGGCCAGCAGGTCCGCCACCATCTTCTCGGTCTCGCGACTCGCCGTGCCATTGCCGATGGCGATCAACCGCACGCCATGCTTCGCGATCAGTTGCGCCAGCGCCACCTGTGCGCCGCGCAGGTCGTTCTTCGGCTGGAACGGATAGACCGTGTCGGTCGCTATGACCTTGCCGGTCGCATCCACCACCGCCACCTTCACGCCTGTCCGGATGCCGGGGTCCAGCCCCATCGTGGCCTTGCCCCCCGCCGGCGCCGCCAGAAGCAGGTCCTTCAGGTTGCGCGCAAAGACGCGGATCGCCTCCTCCTCGGCCCGCTCGCGCAGGTCCGCCATCAGGTCCAGCACCAGCGAGGTGCGAATCTTCACCCGCCAGGCCCAGGCCGCCGCCTCGCGCAGCCACTGGTCGCCCGGCCCCCGCCCCGTCGCCTCCAGCGCCGCCGCACAGGCCCGCTCCGCCGGGCTTTCGCCTTTGGCCGCCTCGGCATCGACCTCCAGGTCAACGGTCAGCACGCCTTCGTTGCGCCCGCGCAGCATGGCCAGCACCCGGTGCGAAGGCGCCGTGGCCCAGGGCTCGTTGTGGTCGAAATAGTCCGAAAACTTCGCCCCCTCCGCGGCCTTGCCCTCGGCGACCCTGGCCACAAGGCGCCCCACATCCTTCATGTGCGACCGAAGCCGCCCCAGAAGCGTGGCGTTTTCCGCCAGCCCTTCCGCCAGAATGTCCCGCGCGCCCTCCAGCGCCGCCTTCGCATCCGGCACCGCCTCGCTCACAAAGCCCGCCGCCAGGGCCGCCGGGTCCGCGCTCCGGTCCGCGAGGATCGCGTCGTGCAGCGGCCCCAACCCGTTTTCCCGCGCGATCATGGCCCGGGTCCGGCGCTTGGGCTTGTAGGGCAGATAGATGTCCTCCAGTTCGGCCTTCGTGCCGGCCTTCGCCAGCGACAGCGCCAGCGCATCGGTCATCTTCCCCTGCTCGGTGATCGAGGCCACGATGGCCGCCCGCCGCGCCTCCATCTCGCGCAGGTAGGCCAGCCGCTCGGCCAGGGTGCGCAACTGGGAATCGTCAAGCCCGCCCGTCACTTCCTTGCGATAGCGCGCGACGAAGGGCACCGTCGCCCCCCCGTCCAGAAGCTCCACCGCCGCGTTCACCTGCCCCGGCGTGGCGCCGATCTCGGCGGCAATGGCGTGGGCGATGCGGATCTGCGTGGCGTCGGTCATGGAATCCTCCGTTCGGGAGGCCGGACCATAGCCACCCCCGCGCGCGACAGGCAAGCCCGGCTCGATGGGCGCCCCACCCGGCAAACCCCGCCCCGGCGAAGGCCGGGGCCTCGAAGCCCCACACCCACTGGCCCCCGCCCGCCCGTTCTGCCACCCTGCCGCCAAAACCGGAGAGACCCATGCCAGCGCGCGACCCAGCCTTCCCCTACCGTTTCACCCATGCCATCACCCGCGCCCCCGCGACCTCCATCATCCGCGGCCTGCGCGCGGTCGATACCGGCAACCCCGATCTCGCCACGCTCCGCGCCCATCACGCCACCTACATTGCCACGCTGCGCGAAACCGGCGCGACCGTGATCGAGCTTGGCGCCCTGGAAGACTTCCCCGATTCCGTCTTCGTCGAGGATACCGCCCTCTGCCTGCCCGAAGGTGCCGTGGTCATGCGGCCCGGCGCGCCCTCGCGCCTGGGCGAGGCCGCCGAAATGGCCCCGCATCTCAAGGCGCTCTATGCCGAGGTTCGCACGGTGGACGAAGGCCATATCGAAGGCGGCGACATCCTTGTCACGGGGCGCGAAATCCTCGTCGGCCGCTCTGCCCGCACCGATGCGGCCGGCATCGCCACCCTCGCTCGCCTGGTGGCCGACTGGGGCCACCACTTGCGCGAAGTCCACACCCCGCCCGGCGTGCTGCATTTCAAGACCGACTGCTCGCTTCTCGATGCCGAGACGATCCTCTCCACCGACCGCCTCGCCGCCTCCGGCTGCTTTGCCGGCTACCGCGTGATCCCGGTGGCCGGGGGCGAGGAAGCCGCCGCGAACACCATCCGCTTCAACGATCTCGTGCTGATGCCGGAAGGCTTCCCCCGCACCCGCGACACGATCCTCGCCGCCGGTTACGAGGTCCGCGAGATCGGCAACAGCGAATGCGCCAAGCTCGACGGCGGCATGTCCTGCCTGTCCTTGCGGTTCAGCCCGCGCCAGGCAGCGCATAAGTCCGTCGTGCCAAACACGTGAAGCAGGCAGATGGCCCCCCACATGCTTGGCACATGGCCAAGGGACGAATCCTTAAGTCCAAGTTAATCCGCGCCCGCAACCCATTGAAATCATAGGGGATGAACAAGCGTCCGAGCTCGGACGCCCTACAGCCCCATCACCTGCCGCAGGTGGGCCAGGGCGATGGCCACCCCTTCCTCCCCCCGCCCGGCCGTGGCCAGGGCCGCCGTCTCGGCATACCAGTGGCCCCCCTCGGCCACCCGCCCCATGTCCACCGTCTCGGGCGCCAGGGCCAGCATCAGCGCCGTCTCCCCCTCGCCCGCATGGTCAAAGGGAAAGGCCGCCCCCTTGGGGAACAGGGGATGCACCCGGATCCAGGCAAAGGGATCGGCCCCCGCGGCATGGTCCGCATAATAGTCCCTCATCTCCGCCCGCCCCCACCAGCCCGGCCCCCGCTCCGCCTCCAGGAACCGGAAGATCGCATTGCGGGCCGCCAGCCGGAAGGCCAGGTCCGTCGGCATCCCCTGGGCAAAGTTCTCGGTCTGGTGGTGGATCACCCCGTGGACATTGCGGAACCCCGCCGCCAGCAGCGCCGCGAACAGGGCTTCCGCCATGGGCAGGATCGCCCCCGCATCCAGGTGCAGCGTCCCCGTCCCCTCGGGCCCCGCCACGGCATGGGACGCCGCGCCATAGGCGAAGGGCGGCAGGATCACCACCTCGGCCTCCGCCTCCAGCCGCGCCAGCGTCTCGGTCACGATCAGCAGGTCCACCCCGGCGGGCAGATGACGGGCATGGTACTCCATCACCCCGATCGGCAACACCACGGGCAGGTTCCGCCCGATGGCATCGGCAATCTGATCCGGCCGCATCCTCTCGAACCGCACGGGTCACTCCATGTTGGTATGCCGCGCCCGCATCGCCTCTGCCGTCACGCCCAGGCGGCGCGCCAGGTCCAGCACCATGACCTCGAAGACCAGGAACATCGCCCCCTCGAACAGCGACCCCATGGGCAGCGTCGAGCTTGGCGCCT
>Ga0209368_1000855_pt1 | contig 17857 bp, 18 predicted proteins | sample EBPBio242008_DNA_FD_185862 | JGI IMG/M metagenome (GOLD analysis project Ga0209368, IMG submission 185862) | Wastewater treatment Type I Accumulibacter community from EBPR Bioreactor in Madison, WI, USA - Reactor 1_4/24/2008_ DNA (SPAdes)... | ecosystem: Engineered > Bioreactor > EBPR >...
ACCCGGTAGCCGTTCTCGTCGCGCATCACGCGACCCTCGGAGAGGCGCGGCCGCGAGGTGGCCAGGGTGAAGTTGGTGATCTTCGTGCCGCTTTGGGTCGAGCGCACTTCGGGCTTTTGACCGATGTTGCCGGCGAGGATAACGATGTTCTGCATGGTAAGCTCCTGTGTTTCCTGTCCCTGGGACCGTCCCTTCGACAAGACCCGGAAAAAGCCTGTCGGCTGAGGCGTGCACGGGAGACGGAACGTCGACCGGAAACCTCCAGAGGGCCGGGGTGGAGCGGGCAGGTGACGCGTTTCCTGAGAAACGCTAACCAACACGGCCCGGACTGACGCGGGGTTGCGCGCCAGAGGCCGAACAGGCTTAGGGGATTGTCAGTCGAAGGGATGGCACCGGGGATAGGAGCGGCCTGGGGCTCTCGCAGAACTCGGCCTTCCTCACCAGGCAACCGGGTTGAAGCAGTTGCGAAACCGCCGACCCGGCAGCTCAAGCCAACCTCATCCCCCTGCCCTATCGCGGCGTCCTCCGTGGGAGTTGCGATGTTGCAGACTGACGGCTATCCCGGACGCATCATTCAGGACACGAGGGCCCAATGGCTGATTTCAATCTCGAGGCGATGTCGCTCAAGGAACTGCGGCAATTGCAGAAGGACCTCGCCAAGGCGATTTCCACCTATGAGGACCGTCACAAGGCCGAAGCCCGCACCAAGCTGGAAGCCATCGCCAAGGAGATGGGATACTCCCTCGCCGAACTGATCGGTATTGGGGTGAAAGCCACCCGTGCGCCAGCCGTGGCGAAATACCGGCACCCTGAGAACGCAGGCATCACCTGGTCTGGCCGCGGCCGGAAACCGCAGTGGTTCGCAGACGCGCTCGCATCTGGGAAGACCACTAGCCAAATGGAAATCTAGTCAGGGGACGTGGAAACTGCGCAGGGCAGTTTTTCAGCCACGCTAGCGAGTCCACATCCGGCAAATGAGTGCGATCTAGAAACATCGGGTACGGCTGGGGCAGACAGATTTGGTCTGCCCCAGCCGAAGTGATCACGGAGCCTTGATCTCTGCGTAATCCCCACCCGTGCGCAGGGTCACGGTGACCGGCGCCTCGGTGCGGTTGCGCCAGAACCAGCCGTGGTTGCCGGTGAAGGCGGCAGTGAGGTCGCCTGCGGCCTCGGGCACGGCCCGGCCCTGTTCGTAGCTGATGCTCTCGCCGCTGCCGTCGCCGTGAAGATCAAAGTTCACCACGCTGCCGTTCGCCGTCCAGAGGAACCGGGCGGTCTGGCCTTCTTCCATGGAGAGCTTCACCTCGATCCCCTCGCCAGGGTTCAGTGTGTAGCTGACCTCATCGCGCCATTCGGGGGTGGCCGGTTCCGGTGCGGCGGCCTCGGCGACGGCGGCCTCGACCGGGTCGGGCGCAGGGGCTGCCGCCGCTTCGGGCGCTGGTTCTGCAACGACCGTGGCAGCCGCCGCAGGCTCGGTCAGGCTGGGCGGCGTGCCGATCACGGCAGAGATGGCCGCAAGCTGGGCGTCGATCCGGTCAAGCCGCTCCAGGATTTCGGGCGCGGGGGCGGCCGTGGCAGGCGTGGCTTCAACGGCAGCGACAGGCGCCGCTGCGGCGGCCTCGACATCGGCCTCGGCTTCCGCAGCAAGCTGCTGCTTGATCTCGCCCATCTCGGTCAGCCCGGTCAGGCCACCGACGCCGGTCGGGTCGATCCCGTATTCGGCGGGCAGCCAGAACAGGACAAGGATCGCCCCTGCCGCGCCGGCGGCCAACAGGGTGGACCGGATCAGCCCGCCCGGCGTGGCCGGAACCGACTGGACAGGTGCGGCCGCCGCGGGGTGGCGGGGTTCGGCCCGCAGGGGGGCCTTCGAGATATCGAAACGGTTGGACATGGGTCTCGCCCTCCTTTCAGGCGACGAAATAGCCGGTGATCTGCAGGCCCATCAGGGCAAAGCCGGCCACCATCATCAGGACATTCGCGGCATAGGCCTGCCGCGCGAAGGCATGCCGCGCCCGCCAGTGGGTCATCGCCGTCAGGATCAGGGCGAGCGCCATCAACTGACCAAGTTCGACGCCCAGGTTGAAGGCGATGAGGTTGCCTAGAAGCCCGTCGGGCGAGATGTCGTAGTCCTGAATCTTGGTCGCCAGACCAAAGCCGTGCAGCAGACCGAAGATCAGCGTCGCGGCCTTGGTGTTCGGCTGCACCCCGAACCACAGCCGGAAGGCGCCGAGGTTGTCGAGCGCCTTGTAGACCACCGAAAAGGCGATGGTCGCATCGATGATGTAGGCGTTGATCTTGATGGACCACCAGACACCGGCGATCATCGTGACCGAATGGCCGATGGCGAAGATGCTGACATAGGTCGCGATGTCCTTCGACCGGTAAAGGAAGAAGATCACCCCGGCGAGGAAAAGCAGATGGTCATAGCCCGTCACCATGTGCTTGGCGCCGAGGTAGATGAAGGCGATGGGACGGAAGCCCGTCACCTCTTGCACATAGCCCGAGTCGCCTTCGGTGACGTTGTGGGCAAGGGCCGCGCCTGCAAGGAGCAGTGCGGTGAACAGCGTGGCGAGGGCGATCAGCGCCTGCCATGGCATCGGGGGGCGCCAGTGCGCCCGAAAAAACTGAATCATGTGATGTTTCCTGACGTGAGAGATCGGACCGCCCTGGATGCCGGGCGGCGGCTCAGATCAACGTCAGTCGGGGCGGCCGTCGCGGGCCATCACGGATGGTGCTGGACGCCACAAGGGAGTCCGGGCGCAGCGTCCGCTCGGGTGGCGGGGGAACTTCCGCCTCGGGCGGTGCGAGCAGCGCGGCGCCGACATGGTCGTGGTCGCTTGAATCGTGATGATCCACACCAGCGATGTCATGTGCATGGCCATGCTCAGCGTGATAAGCGCGGTGGTCGGCCTCTGCCGCCATCGCCCCCGGACCATGCTTGACGGCTTCAACGGTGGGGGCAATGGACAGCGACAGAGCAAGGCATAGGACCGCCCAAAGCGCCCTTACCCCCCGCCATGCTGGTTCCGCTGCCCGCATCATTGTCCTGCCGGGTTGACCCCGCTTCGCTTCTTGCCTCATCCCCCCTGGGGGGATAGCATCGGTATATGCCGGAAGATCACACCCACGCAAGCCACCCTGCCATCGCCACTCGGCTGAAGCGCGCCGAGGGGCATTTGCGCCGCGTCATCGGCATGATCGAGGAGGGACGGCCCTGCGTCGATCTGGCGACCCAACTGCATGCCGTCGAACGCGCCGTGGCCGAGGCGAAGCGGGCGCTGATCCACGATCACATCGACCACTGCCTGACTGGCGAGGGCACACATGATCTGGCCGAGATCAAGGCCCTGACGAAGCTCCTGTAAATGCTGTCCACGCTGAGAAACCCGAGCTTCCGCCATCTCTTCGCCGCGCAGATCGTGGCGCTGGTGGGCACGGGGCTGGCCACCGTGGCGCTTGGGCTGCTGGCCTGGCAGTTGGCGGGCGACAATGCGGGGGCGGTCCTCGGCACCGCTCTTGCCATCAAGATGGTGGCCTATGTGACGCTGGCCCCGGTGGCGGCGGCAATCGCCGAGCGATTGCCGCGTCGGGCCTTCCTTGTTGCGTTGGACCTGATCCGGGCGGGCGTGATTGCCTTCCTGCCCTTCGTGGATCAGGTCTGGCAGGTCTATGTCCTGATCTTCTTCCTGCAGGCCGCCTCTGCCGGGTTCACCCCGGCCTTCCAGGCGGTCATCCCAGACGTCCTGAAGGACGAGGATGACTACACCCATGCCCTGTCCCTCCTTCGGCTTGCCGAAGATCTGGAACAGCTCGCCTCGCCCATGCTGGCAGCGGCCCTGCTGACGGTCGTCAGCTTCCCGGTGCTGTTTCTGGGCACGGTCGCGGGCTTCATCGCCTCGGCCCTTCTGGTCGTGACAGCGCGCCTGCCCGCGCGGGCGAAGGCAGAACCCGACCACTTCTGGGCCGACGTGACCAAGGGCATCCGCATCTACATCCGCACCCCCCGCTTGCGCGGGCTGATGGTGATGGAGGCCGCCGTTGCGGCGGCTGGAGCCATGGTTTACGTCAACACGGTCGTTCTGGTGCAGGCCCGGCTTGGACTGGGCGAGGAAGCCGTGGCGCTCGCCTTTGCAGGCTTTGGCGCGGGGTCGATGCTGGCGGCCTTCCTTCTGCCGCGCATCCTGAACCGTCTGGAAGACCGCTCCGTGATGATCGGTGGCGCTGCCCTAATGGTCGCAGGCGTCGCGCTGGTGCCCCTGGTGGGCAGCCTTCCCGCGCTGATCGCGCTTTGGGTCGTGATCGGCTTCGGCTTTTCACTGACGCAAACGCCCATCGGACGGATCATCAACCGATCCGCGCGCGAGGCCGACCGGGGCGCGGTATTTGCCGCGCAATTCGCCCTCTCTCACGCCTGCTGGCTGGTCACCTATCCTCTTGCTGGCTGGATCGGTGCGGGAGCCGGGCCTTCAACGGCCGCAGTTATTCTGGCTATGATCGGAACGGCGGGCCTTGCTGCCGTTTGGCACCTGTGGCCCGCGAACGACGAGTCAGTCCTCCCGCATGACCACCCGGACCTTCCACCGGGGCACCCGCATCTGGTCGAGCATGGCGAGCACCACACTCATGTCGTAGTGATCGACGACCTGCATCGCCGCTGGCCGAAGGCTGCCTGATCCCGCCTAGACAAGTCCCGCCAAATGTAGCGCCACACCGAGCGCGGCGGCCCCACCCAACACCGTGGCCATCCCGAGTTTCAGCCGGAAGACCGCCAGCAGTGCCAAGGCGGACAGGATCGCCGCAGCCCAGTCGATCGAGGCGATGATCGGCAGTTCGAGCGACAGTGGGCCGGCCTCCACACGCGCCACCTCGCGCCAGACGACGTGGATCGCGAACCAGATGGCAAGGTTGAGGATCACGCCGACCACCGCCGCTGTTACAGCCGACAGGGCCGCCGACAGCGCGCGGTTCTGGCGCAGCCGCTCCATGAACGGAGCACCGAGGAAAATCCACGCGAAGCAGGGCGCGAAGGTGACCCAGGTGGCAAGGAGCCCGCCGAGTGTTCCGGCCAAAAGCGGCGCGGCCCAGCCCGCCTCACGAAGCGCGCCCATGAATCCCACGAATTGAAGAACCATGATCAGCGGACCTGGTGTCGTCTCGGCCATACCAAGGCCGTCGAGCATCTCACCCGGTTTCAGCCAGCCATAGGTGCCCACTGCCTCCTGCGCGACCCAGGCGAGAACCGCATAGGCGCCGCCGAAGGTCAGAACCGCGAGTTTCGAAAAGAAGGTTGCGATGTCGGCAAAGACACTGCCGGGCGCCAGCAGGACCAGCGCGGCCACGGGCAGAACCCACAGAACCAACGCGGCTGCCCCGGCGCGGAAGGCGCTCGCACGGGCCGCGCCGGTGAGGTCGCCATGTTCCTCGCCCAGAAGCGTGGTCGCATCATCCACATGGGTCTTGCCGACCGATCCGTGTCCGCCGCCGCCCTGAAACGCCGCAAGTCCCGCTTTGGCACCCGCCCAGCCGATCAGCGCCGCTGCAGCGACGATCAGTGGGAAGGGCGCGGCAAAGGCGAAGATTGCGACGAAGGATGCCGCCGCGATGGCCTGCATCGCGACGTTCTTCAGCGCCCTCTTGCCCACCCGCACCACAGCCTGCAGGACGATGGCCAGCACCGCCGCCTTCAGCCCGAAAAACAGCGCCGAGACAAAGCCCACGTCGCCCCAGATCGCATAGACCCAGGACAGGGCCATGATCGCCACGATCCCGGGAAGGATGAACAACAGCCCCGCCACCAGCGCGCCGCGCACGCCGTGCATCAGCCAGCCGATGTAGGTTGCCAACTGCTGCGCCTCCGGCCCCGGCAGAAGCATGCAAAAGTTCAGCGCATGCAGGAACCGCCCATCGCCGATCCAGCGTTTTTCCTCGACAAGGATGCGGTGCATCACAGCGATCTGGCCTGCCGGACCGCCGAATGACAGCGCGGCAATACGCGCCCAAACCTTCGTTGCCTCGGACAGGGTGGGATAGGTCGTCTCGTTGTTCATTTCCGTTTGCCCGTGTTGGTCGGCCAGTTGTGTTGTTCTTCGGTCGCGTCCCGGGCCCAGCGATAGAAGGCGTCGTAAAGTGCGATCCCGGCCTCCAGTTGTTCGAGGTCGTCGGAATACATGCGCGATAGGCCCAGCGAAGCCGCCAGCAGACCGGCACATTCGGGTGCAAGATCGGGACGCGACGTGTCTGCGCCCCGCACGATCAGTGCGAGCAGGTCCAGCGCCGGGGTCGACAAGCCAAACTCGGCCAGCAGCACATCGAAGGTGCACAGGTCGTCCCGGTGGCTCCAGAAGACGCCCTCGATGTCATAAGGCATGGCGCCGAAGCGTTCGGCTACGCCCTGCACCTCGGCGGATGCCACGAACAGGAACACCGCGTGCGGGTCGATGAAACGGCGAATGAGCCATGGACAGGCGATGCGGTCGATCTTGGGCCGAGACCGGGTGACCCAGATTGACCGCTCCTGTGCATCACGAGCAGTGATCTTGCCGGGGTCGATGAGCGGAAGATTTGCCGCCGTCCACGCGGCCTGTCCACCCATCAGATACTCGGCATGCACACCCTCATGCCTCAGCCAGGCCGCAGTGCCCTGGCTCAAACGGTGGCCCTCGGCGCAGACCACGACCACGGGGCCTTGGAACCCGGCGGCAATCCGTGCCAGCCCCTCGAGCGACAGATCCGCCTCGGCCAAGGCGCGCGCGCCAGGCAAAAGGCGGGGATCGCCCGCCCGTACGGCTTCGCGCCGCACGTCGAGGATGGTAGGCGCTTTCGGTGTGCCCACGAGGCGGGCAAGTTGTTCACAAGACATGGCGTCGGGCGCAGGCATATGCGTTCCTCCTCGGAAGTAATCGTTCGGGAATGGAACGCGATCTTCAGCTGACGCCTCGTGGGGAGGTCGCGGATCCCCATGCCTTTTTGTCGCGGGAAGGTGGCGGATTGTCAATCACTTGAACCGGAGCCTTGCCAGCTCCGTTCGCAGGGCAAGAAGCTGATCCGATTGGAAACCAATGGCGCAAAGCCTAAATGATGGCGACGACTTTTGGGAAAGAACTGGAGGGGACCACAGCCAGGTGGAACAGCGGCCGTTGGTTGAAGCGAGTGAGCTGGCCGGTCTCGGCCCGATCCGCCTGCTTTACGTACCCGCAGCAGACGAAAAGATCGAGGGACTGAGGACCGTTCCGATTGCCGATTGGGTCCGCCACGCCCTGAAGAGCCGGTCGGGTCTGGATGACGACGCATATTGGCTGGAGGCATTCACCCGGCTCGGACTGGGGCCTGACGCTCTGACAGTCGTCATAGACGACGGCCGCATGACCGAAGCGGCGCGCGTCTGGTTCATGCTGCAATATTTTGGCCTGCCCGCTGCTGTGCTGAACGGTGGTGTGGATGCTCTCGATATGTCTCCACAGCAGGCTCCGGAGTACATTGGACAGCTTGTTCTGGTTCCGGGTTCGGGATCGGTCGGATTGCGTGACCGCAATACGCTGAAGGACGAACTCGACCGGGTGCAGATATTCGATGCGAGGACGCAAGCCGAGTATCGCGGGGAGGATCTGAAAGGGAATAGCCGAGGCGGACACCTGCCCGGTGCACGGAACCTCTCGCATGCCGACCTTCTGGACGGAACGCGCCTGAAGCAAGCGGCAACCATTGCGCGGATGCTGGATGAGACGGGTCTCGACGGCGATGAACCCATCGTCAGCCACTGCAACGGCGGGGGTCGCGCCGCACTTGCCGCCCTTGCGGCCATGGTTTCCGGGCGCTCGAGCGTCAGCGTCTACTACCTGAGCTTTGCCGATTGGGCCGCTGATGAAAGCTGCCCAATCCATCGGCAATTCTAGGGAAATCAATCGGGCCACGGTGGGCCATGTGGCGCACCGCTACCCTTCCCAGGCCCTCGAGAAGTGAGGCCGAAGCCTCACCCGAAGGGATCGTATTCCGAGACGATCACAACCTCGTCGCCGTCGATTTCATCGGCGGGGACGGCGCCAAAGGTTCCATCCCCTGCCTGGAAGACGACGATCGAGACCATGAGCGTGGCGGCGAGGGAGGCGGCGAAGGCGTGAGCATCTTTGCGGGACATCTGTTTGGCTCCTGTCTTGGAGGCGGGGGACCATCCCCCGCGCGACAGGACCCCGCAGGCCCGAAGACTGGCTGACATCACCGGGTGCGTTCGGCTTGCCCGAATCCACCCGGCGGCACGGGCTCGCCCGTAGTCCGACCCCTTGCGGGTTGATCTCGAAGACAGGATTCGGGGCAAGGAAGGGAATGGCGAGCGGGGGATGGTGCCCAAACGTCAGGAGCCGATTGTCCCGCCGATGCGTGGAACGCCGCCAGCCTCCCGGCCACGCTCTTCGTTGAAGACCGCCGTGTTGAGGGGATAGATCCACTGGTGCCCCGCGACATCGCGGGACGATAGTGTGATCGGTGAGAGGCCCGCCCGTCGGCAGGCCCCTCACGCCGTGTCAGGGCTCAGGCGGCCAGGTCCGCGCCCCCTGCCCTCTCGCCGTCCTCGGCACCGACGATCTCGAGCCGCGCGTTGCGATAGCCCTCTCGCGCGATCCAAAGCTCGGCTGCGGTGACGGACTCCGCCAGATGCAGCAGTTCCGTATTGCCCCCGAAGTCCAGCAGCACGCAGACCTGCCCGGGCTTCGGTTCCTCGGCCACTTCGAAGATCAGCCGGCTGTCCGCCAAATGGCTGCGCATGATGGTGACGAGGATAACCCCGTCCGAGGAGAAGTTCCCCTCATGCAGCGTGAAGGAGGCCGGTGCCGTCCAGGTCGGGTAGACCCGGGGCGGCTCCTTCTTCACAAGGCGACCGACACCGTTCGAGCGCTCCCAGGCCGCGAGTTTCTTCGTGAAACGTGTCGGCGGCTTGAGACTGCCGTCGGTATAGCGGATCAGCGCCCCGAGAGGGGCTGTGTCGATGATGGTTGTTGCAGACATGATTCCTCATCTCGAATGCGAGTACTTGCATTCATCATATTGATATTGCTGTATATTGTGAGATTGAAGGGCGGGTTTCCCCGCCCCCGGATGGCTCAGATCACTCCGCGGCCATCATCGACGCGGCGCTGTCCGGCAGATCGGCCGTCAGGAAGGCCGGGAGATCGACATCCTCGGGCTCGCCCGCGTCCTCCCCCTGCCCTTCTGTGATCGGCTCGCCGTCGCCTGCCGCCAGATCGGCCCGACGAAGGATCTCGGGCAACCAGCCGCTGCCCTTGAGAAGCCGCTCGGCTTCCGTGGCCATCTCGCCCTTCTTGAGGTGATCGAGAAGCTGCGCGGTCCCCTCCCCCTTCGCCTCGCGCACGGCCTCGAGGATTCGCACCTTGGGCACTCGGTTGAGGTAGCCGTCGACCGTCGGCTCCCACCCCGCTTCGACCATGTCGAGATCGACCGCACGTGCCACCAGGTCGGCATGAGCCATGCGGCGGGTCAAGCCGCTGGCGGAGATGCCCGACCCATAGGGGTTCACCTTCTCATGGAGCGCGTTGATGCCGAAGCTGAGGCAATGCGCCAGAAGAGCCAGACGGCTGCTCTGATCGAGGACTGTCAGATAGTCCCAGAGCGCGGCATCGTCTCCGAGGGGCAGATCGACCTCCCAGGCCGCGTGACGTTCGTCGACCAGCTTGGCCACCACGCTGTCCTTCAGATCGGGTGCCTGCGCCGACATGTAGACATGACGCACCGAAGCCTCGAGACAGCTGCCCGAGGCGGAGGAGGTGCGGAAGGCATCCGTCACGAGCTTTAGGAGGAGGAGCGTCAGCGCCACATCCGGCGAACGCCCGATGGCCTCGCGCAGCGCAAGGGTCCTGTGGGCCGTCAGTTCCATGACCAGCCGCTCGGGCAGCGGCTTCAGCGCGCCGTCGTCTTCCTCCTCGGACGCATCCACGCCGATCGGCTGACCACCCGAGGTGATGACGGTGCCCCCAGCGGAGGTCGCTGCCGAATTCCAGCTGGAAACACCGACATCATCCCCCTGCCCCATAGCATCCGCACCATCACCATCCTGGACCGCGGTCTCCTCGCGCGGCTCGTCCTCGGGCCGAACATAGCCGCGATAGACCGCGAGACTGCCGTCCCGATCCAGCGTGACGAAGACACCCGCGCGCCCGACCTCGACCGGGTCATAGATCAGCGGCCGCTGCTCGAGATCTTCCATCGCCATCTCGAGCTGACCGAGCCGCGCATCGATCTCCTCGGGGTATTCGTCCTGGCCGGAGTACTCCTCCTCCAACGCGCGGTACTCGGCGATGAGCACAGCGTGGGCCGCGCTTTCCTCGTCGGTCATCGGGGCGGGATCACCGGCCAGACGCCGCAGACCGTGGCTGTAGCCATAGGGCAGATCGGTCGCCACCTCGATCCACTTCCAGCCCTCGGCGACCAGCGCCTCGGCTTCAGCCTGAAGCTTCTCGGCCACCAACCGGTCCAGAAGGGCAGGGTCCTCGAGCCAGCCACCGTCATCGCCCTGGAAGAGATCACGCAGGACGACACCGCCCGCCGCCTCATAGGCATCGACGCCCACGAAGACTGCGCGACGATCCGAGGCCCGAACCGAGGTCTCCGTCAGCATCCGCCGGATGGCGTAGGGTTCCTTGTTCCAGGAGCTCTTCACCGCGTCCCAGACCTGCGCCTGACGCGCATGATCCGGGTTCACCGTGAAGGCCATCAGCTGTTCCAGCGTCATGCCATCCTCGGCATAGACGTCGAGCAGGGCAGGGGCCACGGAGGCAAGTTTCAGGCGCTGCTTGACGATCTGCGGCGTGACGAAGAAGGCCGCCGCGATCGCTTCCTCGCCCTGACCCTTCTCGCGCAGGACCTGGAATGCGCGGAACTGGTCGAGCGGGTGCAGGGCGACGCGCTGCATGTTCTCCGCCAGCGAGTCGTCCTCGGCGAGGATCTCCGACGCCGCATTCCGCACGATGCAAGGGATCGGCGCGGTCTTGGCCAGCCGCTTCTGCTTCACCAGCAGCGACAGCGCCTGGAAACGACGGCCGCCGGCCGGGATCTCGAACATGCCGGTTTCGACCCCTTCAGCATCGACCACGGGCCGGACGTTCAAGCCCTGCAGCAGGCCGCGCCGCGCGATATCTTCGGCCAGTTCCTCGATCGAGACGCCTGCCTTGATGCGCCGTACGTTGGACTGGCTCAGCACGAGCTTGTTGAAGGGGATGTCCCGCGATGGGGACAGGACGACGTTCTGGGCAACTTTCGCCATCAGATCTTCTCCACGACGGGCGCCGGAAGCCACTCTCCCGATCTCACTCACCGTCACCCCTCAAACCCCCAACCTTTACCTCTAAGGATCCGTAACCTCGATTCCGCTAAATGGTTCACAGCTGTGAACTCTAGGTAAAGCTCTCACCCTGCCACGAACAGTTCACAGCTGTGAACTTCACGCAGCACTCCGTCGGGACATCAGGGCCATGACCATTGGCCCGCAAGAGAATTCGCCCGCCGCTGCCTTCGATGTAAGCGCGCGAAGGTACCCCCCAGGCGATCGGATATCGGAGAAGCGTTCCAAGATGGCGGCCAGGACGATGGACGCCTGCTCTGGACCCATGAACCGCTGTGCTTCTTCCCAGGCGGATGCACTGATCCCCATGGCGGGCCGGACGTGGCAGGCCGCATCGAAAAGCTGATGCCAGTGTCGGATATCGCCCTGGTAAAAAGTTTTGAGGGAAGGGCAGGCGGCAATCACCAGATGGAGCGGGAGCTTCGGCAAACTTCTCGTGTCTGCTCCTTCCAGGTCTGTTCTGGGCGCCCCAGTATCCTCATCTGGCGCGCCGCCGGCCGCCCCGCCTTTTTCTAAGGCAGGTTCAAGATCAATAGGGTATGTATTTGAATTATGATGGTGACGCTCAAAACGGTCATCATTGGTGTTCATTTCTTCTGTTTCAGGGCCATCAATGAGGTTCCGGGCCTTATCCAGGAGAGCTTCAAGTTCGTCACGGCAGGCCACGAGGTCATCAAGCGACAACTTGCGACGCAGAGCGCGCGCTGTGAGGGCCGCCGTGTCGCGAAGCTCATCCCAGAAGCCAAAGCCCGGCTGGATCTCCTCTCCAAAGTCCGCGAGGGCCGCGAGATCGCGCCGCATGAGGCTCACAACTTCCCTCAACCGCCTGACACGCTCCTCGGCCTCACGCACGGCCTCTGCAGCTCGTGCAATCTCCTCGGACCGACAGTAAAGCGGCGAGAGGTCGAAGCCGAAAGCCACACGCTCTTCGCCAGTCTTGCGGACATAGCGCTTCCCGTTGGGGCTATCACGCCGCATGAGCAAGCCTGCTTCGACCAAGCGGGCCAGGTGACGACGCATCGTGGAGGCAGGCATACCGTTCAACCGCTCGCAGATCGCTTTGTTGGAAGGGAAGACGACCATCTCCGTGTTCCCGCCAAGCGCATCATTCGGAAAGAAGCTGAGCAGCCCCTGGAGAACCGTCAGATCGCGCTCGGAAACCTCAAAGGCGACCTGCGCCTTGGACAGCTCGCGAAGGAGCTCCCACTTGTTGACGGGCTTGCCCTGAGCGGACGCTTCAGGCCGCTCGATCACACGCAGATGGGCGTGCGAGATCGGCCGCATAAACGGCGAAATCGGTGTGTACTCCATGATGTCAATCACGAAGGCATAGAAAAACCGGTCCGCGAATCACATATGACTTGCGGTTTGCGCGCTGGCCCACTACCTTGAAAGTGCTAAGATCAAAGTTGGGGTCTCGTGGAGCGCAAGCTTTGCGGGACCTTTTCTTTAGCCTGTACCGTGCCTCCTTATTGTTGCTGCTCTACCTGTCTTCATGCCTCGCGTTTCCAGCGTTCATGGAGATCTTCGAGGACGTTCTGCGCACGGGCGTCGAGCCACTGCGCAAAGGCATCGTCCACATTCGTAAGATCCAGCCTAAGCGCCCGAGTCGACCTCTTGATCACTCCCACAGGCGCGCCATCGATCAGAAGGGGCGTCGCTTTTTGTCTCGGCTTCCGGCCAGGAGAAGAACCAGTGTTCCTTTTCACATGACGGACAACGGCCTCAAATGCCGCGACCGAAGGATCAACTCGGGGCTCCTCTTCGGCTTGCTCGCCAGCAGCCGCTTTGCCACGGGCATCAATCGCAACCTGGCAAAGCTCGTCCATGCCCATGTCTGCACTAGACAGGTCCTTCGCCAAGGACTCCCATCTGGGGCGCCCGATGCCATGCGCCGGTCCGATCGCTTGGGCCAAGGCAGTCCCGATCGCCTTGGCAACCGAGATCGACATCGAAACCGCAGAACGCGTCACGTTCAGCACTTCGGCAATCTGAGCCTGCGAGCCAAAGCCATTGTCGAGCAGTTCCTGCGCGAAGAGGGAGCGTTCGATGTAGCTGAGGTCGCGCCTTCCAGTGTTCTCGGAAACCTGGGCGCGCAACGCGGCCGTATCGTCCAGGTTCGCGATAAGCGCTCGAACCTTCTTGACCTTGTCGGATGCACGAATGGCCTCAAGACGTCGGCGTCCATAGACGAGGAGATAGCGATTGGCCTCGGTCGGGTGGCGCCTTACGAGAATGGGGACGGTCTGGCCGTTCTGCTCTATCGACACGCGCAGGTCATGCACATCCTTGGGGTCGAGGCGATCCGAATACCTTTCGTCCTCGATCTCATCTGGATCGAGTTCCCAGACATGATGAGCATCCACGGCATCGCGTGCAGAGCGGAGCGCCCGATTGCTTGACATCATGCTGCCCGGTGCAGGGGGCGTGCCCGCAGCCGCCAAACTGTCGAGCATGGACATACGTTTTTTCTTGGTGTCGGTCATCAGCGCCGCCACGTCTTCTGGATGAGCTGGGCGATCTCATCGTTGACGGCATTCAGGCTTTCGACTGCCCGGTCATAGGTCGTCCGGGTGAAGGCGCTCCGTTCGACCTCGTACAAGGTCTGCTTCGTCAGACCGGCATCCGATATGGCCGTCGACTTGAGCATCGGAGCGTTCAATACCTTGTCTCCGTACATCGTCCGCAGGAAGGCGACGATGCGGTTCTGTGGTGCATCCGTCGGCTCGTAACGGGTCAACAGATAGCGCATCCAGTCATGCGACATGTCGGCTCCGCTATCGGCGATGACATCCATGAGGTCGGCCGTCATTCTCAGGAACTGGCTCATCGACATCACGTCGAGCATCTCGGGATGGATCGTCACAAGAACGCCTGTCGCGGCCGACAGCGCGGACATGGTCAAGAATCCGAGTTGCGGAGGACAGTCGATAACGACGACGTCATACCGATCATCGACCTGCGCAAGTGCCTCCTTCACACGGAAGAAGAACAATCCCGCATTACCGCGAGAAAGTGCCCGGGGCGTCTCGTGCTCAAACTCCATGAGTTCGAGGTTTCCGGGAATCAGGTCCAAGTTCGGTATGTAGGTCTTGCGGATGACCTCTGCTATCGGAACCGGATCTTCATAGCGGATCGCATCGTAGAGTGTGCCACCATCAAGCAGGTCGAACTCCGGCTGAACCCCGTGCAAGGCCGTAAACGATGCCTGCGGATCAAGGTCGATTGCCAGGACACGGTACCCTTTGAGGGCCAACCTTTGCGCAAGATGCGCCGAGGAGGTTGTCTTGCCACTACCACCCTTGAAGTTCATCACGCCAATAACCTGAAGATGATCTCCAGCGCGGCGACCAGGCAGGTAGTCTCCCGGCTTGCGAGCTGTTTTCTCCAACAAGATCCGCAAGTTATGGATATCTTCAGCAGAATAATGCCGCCGGTTCCCCGATGTGACCTCTGGCGATGGTCCCTTGCCATCAAGGTGAAGCTTCCTGAGGTATGAGTCGTTGACGCCCAACAGTGCAGCGGCTTCCCCAGAGGTGAATTTGCGCATAGTTTTTGAAGCGTCGGGCGGGAACAGGCTCTCACGCTGCGCATGAAGTTGCGCCGCCAACAACTCTGAGTGCTGGCGGATCACGGCGTTCAGGTCTTCTGGTCTATCGGCTCTGCTCATCTGCCCTCGCGCGTCCGTGGCGTGTTCACGGATTTCGGCGTTTAGTCGCCCTTTTCCGTGACTATTGCCGGAGGAGCCAGATTCGCGCAAGCCCTTTCTAAATATAGTGCCAGCCGCTGCCTGACGCACAAGAGTAGCCCAGGCTCGAGGGCAGTCTTGCCCATGCAGCCAGAATGATATACATTACTGAGAGTATATCCATGCAGGAGGCCACGATGCAGGTCGCAAAATGGGGCAACTCGCTTGCCGTCCGCTTGCCCGCGGAGCTTGTCCGGGAACTTGGCCTCAAGGAAGGCGATCTGATCGATCTGGTCAAGGACGACGGCGAAGTCAAAGTCCGTCGTCTGGCACGTGCCGATGAGGTGCTGACTGGTCTGCGCCGCTTCCGGGGCAAGCTGCCCGCTGCGGCACGCCTGAGCCGCGACGACGCGCATGAGCGCTGAATTCGCGGACACGAATGTCGTTCTTTACCTGCTCGACGACGGCACGAAGGCGGATCGCGCCGAGGCCATACTGGGGCAGGGGCCCCGGATCAGCGTTCAGGTCTTGAACGAGACACTGGTAAACTGCCGCCGCAAGGCAGGCCTGAGTTGGGAGGAAGTAGGGGCGTTTCTTGAAGGCGTGCGCGCTTTGTGTCCCGTCGAAGAGCTGACTCTTCAGACCCATGACGTCGGCCGCGCCTTGGCGGAACGCTACGGCTTCTCGATATACGACGCCATGATCGTGGCCAGCGCGTTAGTTGCGGGCTGCACCACGCTGTGGAGCGAGGACATGCAAGATGGCCTGCTTGTGGAAGGCCAACTTCGCATCATCAACCCCTTTTCGTGAGCGGACACTTTCTAAACATGCGCTGGCCAAAGCCTCGTAATCCTTCCATGTCGTGGAGGATTTGCAAGGTAGCTTGACTACTCAAGCAGTCCCAGTCTCTGGGCCCGCTCCAGCAACATTCTCACCGACGACGGCTGCCAGCTTGTCCGCCCACGGGGCGTGCGCTCGCGCATCGCTTCCAGCCGGGTGCAGATGGCCTGAAGCGTGATGGCGGGATCCGCGCCCTTGATGGCGGCGACGATGGCGGGCAGACGATCGTCGGTCTCGCGGCGGCCGGCGCGGCCCAGCACGGTTTCGGGCAGGAAGCCGTCGCGGACATAGGCGTTGACGGCGCGCAGCAGGCGGCTTTGCGTCCACTGACGCTCGCGGGGCAGGGGGCCGTTGACGATGCGCAGCACGTCTTCCCAGGCCATGTCGGGGCGCAGGCGGCGGACATGGGGCACCCAGTCCTGTGCCGTCTCGTTCAGGCGCTCCATGTAGCCGTCCTGACGCGCCAGCCGCACCTTGCGCAGCGCTGCCGGATCACGGGCGCGCAGACCCGGGTTCCCGCCGATCCGCCCCCTTGTTCTTGCGCTGGCCAGCCCGGCCTTGGTGCGCTCGCGGATCAGGGCCCGCTCCAACTCAGCGGCGGCGCCGAGGACCTGCAGGGTGAACTTGCCCTGCGGCGAGGACGTGTCGATCGGATCGGTCAGCGACCGGAAGAAGGCCCCTTTCGCCTCCAGCCGCTCGATGACCTCCAGCAAATGAGAAAGTGACCGCGCCAGACGGTCGATGCGCACAACGACCAGCGTGTCGCCCTTACCGATCCGCTCAAGCACTCGGGTCAGCACGGGGCGCGCGCGGTTCCCGCCCGAGGCCTGCTCTTCATGGATCTCGGCGCAGCCCGCAGACCTCAGAGCCTGAGACTGGGGCAGAGGCGTCTGATCTTCGGTTGAAACACGCGCGTAACCTATGAGGGGCACGGGGCAGAGGGCCTGTTTTGCAGTTTAGGATAGCGCCAATAAACGACCGATTGTAAACGGATGCAAGATCACTCTCTATGGCGCTGATCTGCGGAATGCCCTTGGCTTTCTGAGGCTGAGCGCTCCGAGACTTATCTCGAAGGCAACCGCGCGCGCGTGCTTATAAGGAGTGCAAACGCACCTAGAGAAAACCCTTGGGTAAAGTGCGAAACGTACGTATTTTGCACATATGAAGGCTCAAGCATCTACCCTACATGATGATTTTTCTGATCCTCTGACCAGTGTGGAAGAGGACGAAGAGAGATCAGAGGACGATCTGTGGTTCCTGCCCAGCCCGATTGAAGAGGAGCCCGACGATCTGCCGCCCTGGCCACGTGCCGAACGCCGCGAAACTGCGGTCCTCGACGACTGGCGAAAGGCCGAGGCGGGCCACGCCGCACGTCTCGCTCGCGCCGCGGGCCGACTAGGCGCGCTCGACGATCGGTTGCGACGTGGCCCGGAGGGATGGCGGCACCGGCTCGCCCTGATCGAAGCGGCTGATCTGAGCTGGTTTTCAGGCGACCGGATTGGCTCAGATCGGCTAGCGCTCTGGATCTCCATGCGCTTGTCCGGTGTGCAAGACGACACGGCGGCGCTCGCGCGTGTCGGTTGGGCAGTGCGGCGGCTGACAGGTGGGCCTGGACCCGAAGCCGACCTATCTGCCTTTCTCGACCGCCGTGACGCCGAGAATATCCCAGCTGAAGCCGAGTCCTTCGCGGATCGCGCGGGCGGTTGGTTAGGCCTGATGGCGGATGCCGCTGAACTGCACCCGATCACTCGCGCTTGCTTGGGCTTTCACCTCTGGAGCCTCGCAGGACTCGGGCAGTACGGCGACCGCATGGAAGCGGCAGTCACCGCAGCGCGGATCGCAGCCAGTGATGGGAAAGGGGCAATCTTTGCGCCTCTGGCCATGGCCGGGGCCGAGGGGCTGCGCTCCGGTGGCCTACCGGCTGACCGTCTTGCGCGCTGGCTCCATGGGATGGAGACGGCATGTCTGACAGCGATGCGGCA
>Ga0209368_1000861_pt1 | contig 17757 bp, 19 predicted proteins | sample EBPBio242008_DNA_FD_185862 | JGI IMG/M metagenome (GOLD analysis project Ga0209368, IMG submission 185862) | Wastewater treatment Type I Accumulibacter community from EBPR Bioreactor in Madison, WI, USA - Reactor 1_4/24/2008_ DNA (SPAdes)... | ecosystem: Engineered > Bioreactor > EBPR >...
CGACACCCCAAGATGGGCGCCCGACGAATGGCCGACCACCAGAACCTCGTCTGCATCCGTTTCAAGCGCCGCACGGATCGTCTTGCCAAATTCGGACATGCGCTCCTCCAGAGGAGGCGGATTCGCCCCGCCAAACTGTGCGGAATAGGCATAATCGTGCATCAGGTAGTAGGCAAAGAAGCGGTGATCCTGCTTGCGGAACCACCGCAGCAGAACTGCACCGCCCGCAAGCCCAAAGGCCAGGCCGACCCAGGCACCCCACGGTGACGGGACGACCGAGGCGCCGCCCCATGCACCGACCACCGCCAGTAACAGGGCCGCCAGCGCCTGCGCCGAAAGCATCACGATAGGGTATAGCGCCGCGATCACCGGTCCCTTGCGCAGCCGCATCAGCCGGAACAATGCGCCCGAGCCGATATAGGCCCATGCCGTTCGCATCAGTTGCAGGTAGGTTGCCCCGATACCCTGAGCCATGCTGCCCTTGACGATGTCGGACCATACCAGCACCTCGACATCGGCCTCAGCCCGTCCGCCCTCGATCTCGCCGGAGACATGCCAGCCATACGGGCCTTTGGTCTTCTTCGGTCGCATCGTCAGGCCATAGCCCGAGACCAAGGCCTGCTCGCCACCCTCCTTGCGGTAGAGTTCGCGGTAGCGGCGCGGATGGAACGGATCGTAGCCCGGAATGTAGAACACCTTGCGGTGGAACACCCTTGTCCCAGCCGTCGCCGCGCCGTCCATCCCAACTGCTCGTGCCTCGGTCATGCCTGCCCTCTTGGCTGCAGAATGGCACGTCAATCGGGCAGGATTAAGGGATATGTCAGCCCAGGCTGCCCAGGAACGGCAGCTTTTCCAGCAGGAACCAGGACATGTCGGTGAAAATGCCCGTGATCAGCATCAACCCGACCACCACCAGAAGCAGCCCCATGATGCGCTCGATCAGCTTCATGTGCGGCTTCAACCGCGCCATCAGCCCCATCGACCGTTCGATGAAGATCGCCGCAAGCAGGAACGGCAGGCCCAAACCGACGGCATAGACTGCCAGCAGGGCGGTCCCTCGCTGCACGCTACCCTCCTGCGCTGCCAGGCTCAGGATCGCGCCCAGTTGCGGCCCGATGCAGGGCGTCCAGCCAAAGGCAAAGGCCAGGCCAAGCACATAGGCCCCCAGGGCCGAACCGCCGTGCTCCCCAGCATCCAGCCGTGCCTCGCGGTCCAGGATCGGGATGCGGAACAGGCCAAGGAAATGCAGGCCGAACACCAGGACGACCACGCCCGAAACGGTAACGAAGGTCCCTTGGTGCTCCAGGAAGAACAGCCCGAAGGCCGAGGCTGCGAACCCCAGAAGCAGAAATACGGTGGACAGGCCCAGAACAAAGAACAACGCCGGCAGGATCACCCGACGTCGTGCAGAGGTCTGCCCGCGCATCTCGCTCATGGAGATGCCACCCATGTAAGCCAGATAGGGCGGGACAATCGGCAACACGCAGGGCGACAGGAACGAAAGAACACCGCCTGCCAGCGCGATCAGCGCGGCAGTCAGGAAACTCGCGTCCATCAGGTCGATGCCGGCCATGTTCCCCCCGGGCTTGCCCACTACTACCGCGGGCCGGGCCAAAGGTCACGCCCGGCCGGCGCGGCGTGCGGTCACAACCCTGTCACTCGCCCCTACCCTCACCGTGACGGCCGCGCTATCAGCACGGTCATGACCGAGATCTTTCTGGATTGCGAAGGCCTCCGCTGCCCCCTGCCCGTCTTGCGCACGCGCAAGCGCCTGCAGGACATGGCGCCGGGCACTATCCTGGCCGTGGCCGCAAGCGACCCAATGGCCGCGATCGACCTTCCGCATTTCTGCCGCGAGGCAGGGCACGATTTCCTGTCAGCGCAGGAAACCGGCCCCGTCACGATCTACCGCATCCGCCGGGGAGCCTCGTCAGCGCCCCAGTGACCACCAGCCAGAACGCCGCGGCTTGGCGGGGGCTTCCGCCTCGCCCGGATCGGCGGTCACACCCTCGGCATTGGCCGGCTGCAAGCCCGGATCGGGCGAAAGCGCCGGCGCCTCGGGCACCACCTCTGCAACGGGCTCGGCAGCAACCTCTTCCAGTGCCGACCCGGCCGGCACCCCCGGTGCGGCCTCGTCGCCCTCGGCTGCCGTTGCCGCCAAAGGCGCGGGCGCCTCGGCCGGCACCACCGCCTCCACAGCCGCCGCCTTGCGCGAACGGCTGCGCGCGGGCTTCTTCGCCGGCGCGGCTTCTGCCACAGGCTCGGCCGCAGCAGGTTCTTCGGCGACGACCGCCTCGGCCTTCGGCTTGCGCGGCTTGCGCACGCGCTTGGGCGGCGCAACCTCTTCCGCCACGCCTTCGATCACCTCACCCTGGTCTTCTGGCGCAACGGCGATCTCGATCACCTCGACCGCGACCACGACCTCCTCGACGACGCCATCCTCGGTCTCGTCACCATCGTCATCACCGTCATCACCCGCAGCATCAGAGCCTGCCGCTCCGGCCTCGCTGCCCACAGCCCCACCCCGCCGCCGCCGACGCCGCCGACGCTTCTTGCGTGGTTGACCATCGGACGCTGTCGCCGCTTCCTCGGCCGCTGCCTCAGGGGCGGCCGCAGCCACCTCGTCTTCCTCTTCGTCCATCGCCTCTTCGACGATGTCCTCTTCTTCCTCCTCGACCGGCGCACCCATCAGGCCGGCATGGCCCGAAATCACCGGCTGCGCCTCGGGCACAACGCGGGTCGCCGTCTTGAACTTCTCGATGGAATAATCGGGCGAGATCAGCGCCGGATCGGCCTCCAGTCGCACCGACATGCCATACCGCGCCTCGATCAGGGCGATATGCTCGCGCTTCTGGTTGATCAGGTAGTTGATGATCCCGACCGGCGCCTTCAGCAGCACTTCCTTCGACCGCTTGCGCGTGCCCTCTTCTTCCAGCGCGCGCAGCACGGTCAGCGCCATGCTGTCGTCCGAACGGATCAGGCCGGTGCCATGGCAATGCGGGCAGGGCTGCGTGGTGGATTCCAGCATCCCCGGACGCAGCCGCTGGCGGCTCATCTCCATCAGGCCAAAGCCCGAGATACGGCCCACCTGGATGCGGGCGCGGTCGGTCTTCAGCTTGTCCTTCAGGCGCTTCTCGACGGCGGCGTTGTTCTTCCGCTCTTCCATGTCGATGAAGTCGATGACGATCAGGCCGGCCAGGTCGCGCAGGCGCAGCTGGCGCGCGATCTCTTCCGCCGCTTCCAGGTTTGTCTTGAGAGCCGTCTCCTCGATCGAGCCTTCCTTGGTGGCCCGGCCAGAGTTCACGTCGATCGCGACCAACGCCTCGGTCACGCCGATGACGATGTAGCCGCCGGACTTGAGCTGCACCACCGGGTTGAACATGCCACCCAGGTAGCTTTCGACCTGATAGCGCGCGAACAGCGGCATCTGGTCCATGTAGGGCTGCACCACCTTGGCGTGGGACGGCATGATCATCTTCATGAAGTCCTTGGCCACGCGGTAGCCTTCCGCGCCTTCCACAAGGATCTCGTCGATCTCGCGGTTGTAGAGGTCGCGGATCGAGCGCTTGATGAGGTTGCCTTCCTCATAGATCGGCGCGGGCGCGATGGACCGCAGGGTCAGGTCGCGGACCTGTTCCCACAGCCGCATCAGGTATTCGTAATCGCGCTTGATCTCGGCCTTGGTGCGCTTGGCGCCGGCGGTGCGGATGATCAGGCCCGCGCCTTCCGGCACGTCCAACTCGCCCGCGATTTCCTTCAGCTTCTTGCGGTCCGCGGCCTGAGTGATCTTTCGGCTGATGCCGCCGCCGCGGGCGGTGTTGGGCATCAGGACGCAGTAGCGGCCGGCCAGGCTCAGGTAGGTGGTCAGCGCGGCGCCCTTGTTGCCGCGTTCCTCCTTGACCACCTGCACCAGCATGATCTGGCGCACCTTGATGACTTCCTGGATCTTGTACTTGCGGGCCCGGGGCTTGCGGGGCGCGCTGATTTCCTCGGCCACGTCCTCTTCGGCGATGGACTCGATCTCGTCGTCGCTGTCGCTCGCGTGGTCGATGGCGTGGAAATGGGTCTCTTCGGCCTCAGGAGCCGCTGCTGCCGCCTCCTCGACCAGCGTGTCCCCGCCGTTGTCTTCGCCCAGGTCCACCACGTCCATGGCGCCGACCTCTGCGGTCTTCACCTCATCCGCGGGGGCCGCGGCTTCGGCCTTCGGCTTGGGAGCGGGGCGGCGGCGGGTGCGGCGGCTGTCCTCTTCCTCTTCGGCGCGGGCCAGGGCGCGCTCTTCCTCGATGAGGGCGCGGCGGTCGGCGACCGGGATCTGGTAGTAGTCGGGGTGGATCTCGGCGAAGGCGAGGAAGCCGTGGCGGTTGCCACCATAGTCCACGAAGGCGGCCTGGAGCGAGGGCTCCACGCGCGTCACCTTGGCGAGGTAGATGTTTCCAGCCAGCTGCCGCTTGGCTACGGTCTCGAAATCGAATTCCTCGACCTTGTTTCCGTCGACCACGACCACGCGGGTTTCTTCCGCGTGGGTGGCGTCGATGAGCATCTTCTTGGGCATGGTCTTTCACTGCGCCCGCGTCCCGCGCCGCCTGGTGGGCGGACGGAGGAGGAAGGGCGGCTTGTTGGGGCGGTCGCGGGCGGGGGCGCGCAGGGGGCGGCCCTCGGGCCTGTCCTCTGCATCGCGGTTCCGGTCGCTCGCGTCATCGCGGTCCTGGGTCATGGGCGGCGGGGCCGCCCCGGGTTGGATGCCGTCGGGCCAAAGCCCTTGGGCGGAAACTCAGCCTTGCGGCCGATGGTGGGCTTCCCGTCCCGCGGTGCGGGGCCATGCGCTCCGGCGGTCGGGGAAAGAATTCCTCGGGCGGGGCAGACCCCCGCATGGGGCGACCGTAAGGGCAAAGCGGGGGCAATGACAATGGGCAAAAGCCCCGGCCCCGGCCAGGGAGCCGGGGCCGGGGCGGGGCACCGAAAAGGCGTCCGAGCTCGGACGCCCCATCGGGTTCAATGATTTCAAAGGGTTGCGCGTCCGCATTAACTTGGACGTAAGATTTGCCCGCGCCTCGGGATTTTCCCTCGCACAGGCCAATGCCCGAAAAGGGGGGCGGCAGGGCGGCCGGATGGAGCGGGGACGGGCGCCATGAAGCGGAGGGGGCCGCGCCGCCCGGTGGGATGCCATCCGGCCGCCCGATGCCGGGCCGGCCCCGTGGGCCGGGCCCGCCCGGCCCTTGAGGGTCAGCCGAAGACGGTGACGTTGCGGCGGGTACGGAAGGCGATCACGGTCTTGCGGGCCTCTTCGGTGCGGCGCTCGGCCTCGACGAAGAGGATCGTGCGGTTGCGGCCTTCCAGAGCAGCGAGACGGCCATTGCGTGCCTTGGAGATGATGTCGCCCATGATGAGATTCCCTGTTGTGTCCAGATTTTTCCCGAAACTCGCCCGGTTCCCGTTCCGAAAACCGCCACAAACCCAACCATGAGGCCATCATTCGTCTAGATTGTGTCTGCAATTCGGATGCAGTTTGTTTCTAATTCGTTGTTTTTATGGAGAAATAAAGGCAATCGGGGCGGCGCCACGCCCGCCACGTCGCGACATCGCCGCAGCGCAGCATGCACAACCCCATGGAGAGTCAGGGCAATCGCCTTCGGGGGCTTTGCCCGGCAACGGCCCTGGGCGGTGGCAGGATTGTGGCGAGGCCGGGCCAGATTGCGACCGAAGGGCGCGGCGCCGACATGGCGCGAACATGCCGCCGACATGATGCGGGCCGGGAAATGCCCCGATCCGCGGCGGCTTGGGGAATCATCCCCCCTGCCCGCAGGGACCGGAACGGCAAACGGCCCCGCCAAGGGCGGGGCCGGTGCGGGCCGGGACAGCCAGTTCAGCGGATGGTGACGTTCGGCGCGCCGTTCTGGCGCAGCTGCTTGAAGACGAAGATCGGCAGCAGGATCTCGGCGATCAGGCTGCCCAGCCAGACCAGAAGCGTCGCGGCCAGCCAGTTCGACAGCCCGCCCATGTCGAAGCCCGGCATCAGCCATTCGGTGGCCTTCAGCCCCAGGAACACCGCGATCAGCGAGATCGAGCCGCGGATCTGCGGAAAGCTGGTGATCGCCAGCTTGAAGACCAGCGGCCCGGTCAGGACCATCACCCCGGTGAAGACCAGAAGCACGACGATGAAGGAGGCGGCGTCGATGCTGAAACCGGGCAACAGCGCCGCGGCCAGGAGAAGCCCCACCGCATTGGCGATGAGCGTGACGGCGGTGGAGAGGAGGAAACGGACCATGGGAACCTCGCGGGTTGCGGTTGCCCCAAGGGCAACACGGGGCGGGGCTTGGGTCAAATGGAAAAGGGGACGTAGGGTGCGCATTCATTGCGCACCGGGGAAGGACCGGCCGGGGTGGGTTGGTGCGCAATGAATGCGCACCCTACGGGCCGGGCGGGGAGAGTCGGGGTGAACCCCGACCTACGGCTCGCTGGGAGCATAACATCCGAGACGAGGCGGATCATGCAGCGCAGGTCCGGTATTGTTGGATCAACCCGGTGGAGCATGGGCTCGTGGAACGGGCAGCGGATTGGCGGTATTCGTCGATTCACCGGGACGTCCGCGAAGGGCGAGTCGAGCCGCAATGGTCCGGCGTCGTGCCGGACGGACGCTACGGGGAGTAGGGTGGGTGAAACCCACCATTCGCGGGCGTTGCGGGATTGACTCTGCGCGTGTTTCGGGGGTGATGGTGGGTTTCACCCACCCTACGGCTCGCTACGGCTCGCCGACTATCGATAAAACCGATCGACGATCTCACACTGTTCAAAAGTGAGGCCATCAGCGTCGCCCAAGGGCTCCTCCCGCCTCTTCGCAATAGATGATCGTTTCACAGCAATCTCTGAATCTACCGCATTGAAATAGGGGTATGCGCGCCCCGAGTCTCTGAATTCATTTTGATAGAAACTACAATCAGATATCTCTACAGACGAGCCCGTTGCGTGAACGCACGAGAAGCCTGTATTTTCAAACACTTCACAACCCTTAATCCGCACGCCACGCGATCCTGACGCGAGTATTACACCGTAAGTGCAGGCGTGCATCTTACAGTCCTCAATCAGCACATTATCGCAGTTGAACAACTCGAAGGCATACGTTCCGCTTCCGTGCAGCACGCAATCCTTAAACACTACCTCTCGACAGCCTTTAAGGCATATAACACTTCCCTGGCAATACCCAAAACCTTCTGTGTGTCCAAAATTTACTCCCTCAATAGTAATTCTCTCTGAATTCTCAAGCTCCAAGACGGCAGCGTACCTTGGGGAAACAACGACAGACGCCTCTTTAGGTATCGCCCGAATCTCGATATCTGAAAGACCCTGGAATACTATTTGTTCACCATCGTGTACATCCTTAATGCATGAATGCACACGCACGATTCCATCCCCTTTCGATAGATCAATATGCCCCTGTAGCTTTATTGACGAACCGGGAATCATACAATCTAAGAACTCGGACACACGTCTGGGAACAACGCTATGCCGCAAGCGCATCTCGTCGATGCCGATATCCAAAGCCAATCTGTCAAGAAGGGCCTCGTAATCTCCACCGAAGCAATCAACCCACTGAAGCTGATCAAAGGAAATTCCATCTAGCCTATTGCGTGGGACTTGGCAATCATCAAGCCGAACGGGGATTACACTTACCTCGCCCGCCGGTATACGTGAAAGCTTGACAAGCGCTTGCCTAAATTCCGTCTGCACGTAGCCTAGCTTCGCAACGCTCTTGGTCGAGAACAGCAGGATAACGTACTTCGATGCGGCGAGCGCATCACGAATAGCGAGCTCCCAATCCTCGCCCGCTCTGATCCCGGTGAGGTGGAAGGGAGCGGGCGGCTTATCCATCCAAGGAAGTATTCCGCTTCTTCTAAGTTGAAGGAACAACGAAGACGCACTTTCGTAGTCCTCTTTCGCATAAGAAATGAAGCAATCAAACTGGCCCAAACTCTCCCTCACTCATCCATCTTCAACGCCGAAATGAACGCCGTCTGCGGGATTTCCACTTTCCCGAACTGGCGCATCCGCTTCTTGCCCTCTTTCTGCTTGTCCAAGAGCTTGCGCTTGCGCGTGGCGTCGCCGCCGTAGCATTTGGCGGTCACGTCCTTGCGCATGGCGGAAATGGTCTCGCGGGCGATCACGCGGCCGCCAATGGCGGCCTGGATCGGGATCTTGAACATGTGGCGGGGGATCAGGTCCTTCAGCTTTTCGCACATCTGGCGGCCGCGGCTTTCGGCGCGGTCGCGGTGGACCATCATCGACAGGGCATCCACCGGCTCGTCGTTCACCAGGATCTGCATCTTCACGAGGTTGTCCTCGCGGTAATCGGTGAGCGTGTAGTCGAAGCTTGCATAGCCCTTGGTCACCGATTTCAGCCGGTCGTAGAAATCGAAGACCACTTCGTTCAGCGGCAGGTCGTATTCGACCATGGCGCGAGAGCCGGCATAGGTGAGGTTCAGCTGGATGCCGCGGCGGTCCTGGCAGAGTTTCAGGATGTCGCCGAGGTATTCGTCGGGCACCATGATGGTGGCCTTGATGCGCGGCTCCTCGATGTGGTCGACATAGGTGAGGTCGGGCATGTCGGCGGGGTTGTGCAGTTCCTGCATCGTGCCGTCGCGCATGAAGATGTGGTAGACCACCGAGGGCGCGGTGGTGATGAGGTCGAGGTCGAACTCGCGCTCCAGCCGTTCGCGGACGACCTCGAGGTGCAGAAGGCCCAGGAAGCCGCAGCGGAAGCCGAAGCCGAGGGCGGCGGAGGTCTCCATCTCGTAGGTGAAGGAGGCGTCGTTGAGGGCGAGCTTCTCGATGGCGTCGCGCAAGGCTTCGAAATCGGCGGCGTCCACGGGGAAGAGGCCGCAGAACACCACGGGCTGCGCGGGCTTGAAGCCGGGAAGCGGCTGGTCGCAGGGCTTGCGTTCGTGGGTGATGGTGTCGCCGACGCGGGTGTCGCGGACCTGCTTGATCGAGGCGGTGAAGACGCCGATCTCACCCGGCCCGAGTTCCGGCCAATCGACCATCTGGGGGCGGAGGACGGCGAGGCGGTCCACGCCATAGGTGGCGTTGGTGGCGATCATGCGGATGCGGTCGCCCTTGCGGATGACGCCGTCGATGACGCGGATCATCACGACGACGCCGAGGTAGGCGTCGTACCAGCTGTCCACCAGCATGGCCTTCAAGGGCGCGTCGCGGTCGCCCTTGGGGGCGGGGAGGCGTTGGACGATGGCTTCCAGGACGTCGGGGATGCCGAGGCCGGACTTGGCGGAGATCGGGATGGCGTCGGAGGCGTCGATGCCGATGACATCCTCGATCTGTTCCTTGACCCGGTCGGGGTCGGCGGCGGGCAGGTCGATCTTGTTCAGCACCGGCACGATGTCGTGGCCCGCGTCGATGGCCTGGTAGACGTTGGCGAGGGTCTGGGCTTCCACGCCCTGCGAGGCGTCCACCACCAGGAGCGAGCCTTCCACGGCGCGCATCGAGCGGCTGACCTCGTAGGCGAAGTCGACGTGGCCGGGGGTGTCGATCAGGTTCAGGACATAGGTCTTGCCGTCCTTGGCCGGATAGTCGATCCGCACCGTGTTGGCCTTGATGGTGATGCCGCGCTCGCGCTCGATATCCATGGAGTCCAGAAGCTGGGCCTTCATGTCGCGTTCGGCCACCGTCCCGGTCATCTGGATGAGCCGGTCGGCCAGGGTGGATTTGCCGTGGTCGATGTGCGCCACGATGGAAAAATTGCGGATTTGTGCGAGCTCGGTCATGGGCCGGGCATATAGCTTGAAGGGGCGTGCCACGGAAGGGGGAATGGCCGCGGCTTGACAGGGTAGTACACTTGTACCAACCTGAGCCTCGCAAGGGAGGCGCCCATGGATTTCGTGCATTTCCTGTCCACGCATATGCTGGACCCGCAGAAGGGCGGAAAGCGGCTGTATGCCGACACGCTGGCGCAGGCGGTTCATGCCGAAGCCTGTGGCTATCGCGGCGTGGGCATACCGGAACATCACCTGGTGAACATCCTGTTGATCCCCTCGCCCTTGCAGATGGCGGTGGCCATCGCGGCGCGGACGGAACGGGTGAAGCTGATGACCTCGATCTGCCAGCTGCCGATCCGCGACATGCGGATCTTCGCGGGAGAGGTGGTGCAGGCGCAGGCGCTGTGCGGCGGGCGGCTGATGCTGGGCGTGGGCAAGGGAGCCTTCGGTTTCGAGACCGGGCGCATCGGCGTGCCGATGGACGAGACCAAGGCCCGGTTCGAAGAGGCGCTTGCGGTGCTGGAGGCGCTGCTGACGCAGGAAGAGGTCAGCTGGGACGGCGAACACTACCGGTTCGATGCCCTGACCATCATGCCCCGGCCCGAGGATCCCATTCCGCTGATGCTGGGTGTGATGGCCCCGCCCGGCATCGAGGTGGCGGCGCGCAAGGGATACCATGTGCAGACCACGCCCCTGAGTGCCGCGCATGGCGTTCTGGAAAGCCAGGTGGCGGCCTTCCATCGCGGCCGCGAGGCCGGGCCGGGCGGCAACCGGCTGTCCCTGCAACGGGGCGTCTTCCTGGTGCGGTCCGAGGCGGAACGGCGGCGCATGGTGGATCTGGCGCAGGTCTATTATTCCAGCTTTGACAATGTGTTCGGCGGCCCCGGCATCGTGGATGCCGGGATCATCCGCCCCCTGCCCCGCAGCCAGACGGCCGAGGAACTGGCCGGCAACCTGATCATCTGCCAGAAGGACGAAATGATCGACCGGCTGGCCGCCTATGCCGAGCTTGGCATCGACGAGGTGATCGTGACGTCCATCTTCGGCCAGCCGCAGGACGAGACGCTGGAGATGATGTCGCGCTTTTCCTCGGACGTGATGCCCCACCTGACCCACCTGAACCGAAAGGCTGCCTGATGCCCATGATCCGTATCGAGATGTTCGAAGGCCGCACGCCCGAACAGAAGCGCGCCTGCGCCGAGGCCGTGACAAAGGCCTTCGTCGAAACCTGCGGGGGCACGCCGCAATCGGTGTCGATCATCTTCACCGATGTGGCCAGGCAGGACTGGGCGACCGGCGGGCGGCTGGCCAGCGATCCGAAACCTGCATGAGCGCGGTGCGGTCGGCCTTTTCAGTGGCGGGCGACGGCCCGGCGCTGTTCGTGATCCATGGCATCGGCGCCCGGCGCGCCACCTTCGACCGGCTGATCGAGGGGCTGCGCGACCGCTTCACCTGCATTTCCTACGATCTGCGCGGGCACGGGCTGACGCCCAGGACGGGCGAGCGGTTCGGGCTGGACGATCTGGTGGACGACCTGGAGGCGCTGCGCGACCGGCTAGGCATCCAGAAGGCGCATTTCGCCGGCCATTCGCTTGGCGGCATGATCGCCCCGGCCTATGCGCGGCGCCATCCCGACCGGGTGCTTTCGCTTGGGCTTTGGTCCACCGCCGCCTTCCGCGACCCCGACGACAGCCAGAAGGTAAGGGCCGTGGTGGCCGCGATGCGCGAAAAGGGCATCGGCCCGGTGCTGGACACGCTGACCGCGCGCTGGTTCACAGATGCCTTCTGCGCGGCGCGGCCGGATGTGATCGACTGGCGCAAACGCCAGGTGTTGGACACGGAACCGGATGTGTTCCTGAACGTCTTCGACATCTATGCCGAAACCGAGATGGGCCCATGGCTGCACGAGATCGCCGCCCCCGCCCAGATCATCACGGGCGAGGCGGACGGCGGCTGCAACCCGCGGCTCAACCGGTTGATCCATCAGGCGATGCCGGGGTCGGAGCTGGAAATCCTGGAGGGCCTGAAGCACGCCATCTTCATCGAGGCGACGGATCGGGTGCTGCCCCATGTCCGCCGCTTTCTTCTGGCGCAAGGCTGAGACGGGCGAGGCCGATCAGCGTATCGAGGCTGCGTTGCACCGAGTCCCCGTCGCGGCGGCGCGCCCAGTCCAACCAGAGCCCATCCAGCGCGGCCATGATCGTGTCGGCGACGGCTGGCACTTCGGCTTCGGTGCCATGCCCTTCGGCAAGGGCGATCAGAAGCGCGGTCAGCCGCTGGCGGTAGCGGTCGTACAACTCGGCCTCTGTCTGGGCGAGTTCGGGATGGGCCAGCGCCGCCGACCACAGGTCGATGCGCATCCGAAGATGGCCAGGCGCCAGGAATTCCTGGGTGAAGGCCGCGTTGAGAAAGACGGCCAGGTGGTCCAGCGGGCTGCCGGGATTACCCGGTTCGGCCGCATCCGAGGCGGCGCGCAGGTCATCGGCCAATTGGCGATAGGCCGCCGCCAGCAGTGCATCCATGGACGGGAAATTGTAGGTGATGTGACCGAGCGAAAGCCCCGCCTCGGCCACGACCTTGCGGGCAGTCAGCCGCGACCAGCCATCGCGTTCCAGCACCCTGAGCGTGGCGCGGATCAGTTCCTGTCGCTTGCCCGTGGATCTTGGGCGGACGAAACCGCCTGGACTGATTCCTTCAGAGTCATCCTTGGACATCCGGCGGCAACTCCCGGTAGATACTCGCAATCGACCCGTCGCAACCGCGTCGGGTCAGGCCACCACCCGATCTGGTGTGTGCCTGCATTTACCATCCCATTCCTTGCGCCAATCGGCAAGTCCTTGCCGGACCAAGCCGCCGCATTGAAAAATCGCTTTGGACAGGGCATGATCGGCCCCAGAAAACGACCGGCGGCGGAGGTATTTTCCGGCCCCGGCAGAGGCAGATCATGAGGCAGAAGATGAAGAAACCAGTCCTGCTGGCGACCCTTGCAGTTGTATCCCTTCCCCTGATTTCCACGGTCGCCCATGCCGGCGGCCCGATCCAGAGCGCCTGCCTGCGCTCGGACCGTCCGGGCGCGACGCGGACGATGTGCGGCTGCATCCAGCAGGCTGCCGACCAGACCCTGTCGAACGCCGACCAGCGCCGCGCGGCCACTTTCTTCAAGGACCCGGACAAGGCGCACAAGGTGTGGCTGTCGAAGTCGGATCGCGACGACGAGTTCTGGGAGCGCTACAAGAATTTCGGCGCGACGGCCGAGGCCTTCTGCGCCGGCTGAGCGCGCGTCCTTCCGGGCATACAGGGCGGTCGTTGACCGTCCTGTTTCGTTTGTGGCGTCAGCGTCCGGCCAGTTGCCTGACAAGCGCCTGCGAGGCGGCCTCGACCATATCCAGCACCCGGTCGTATTCGCCGGTGTACCAGGGATCGGGCATGTCGCGCAGGCCAAGCTGCGGAACGAGGTCCAGGAACAGCGCGGGCCGGGCGCCCTGCCCCGGCCTCACATCCTCCAGCGCCTGAAGGTTGCGGCGGTCCATCGCATAGATCAGGTCGAAGCGGGTGAAATCCTCGGGGCGCACCTGGCGCGCCCGCTGGTGCCGCAGGTCGTAGCCGCGCCGGAGCGCGGCGGCCACCGAGGGCGGATGCGGCGGGTCGCCCGCGTGCCAGCCGCCCGTGCCGGCGGAATCCACGGTGACGTTCAGCCCGGCCTGTGCCGCCATGGCCCGGAACACGCCTTCCGCCGTGGGCGAACGGCAGATGTTTCCCAGGCAGACGAACAGAACCGCCGTCATCCGGGGATCTCGCCGAACCGCCAGCGCTTCAGCCCCTCGGGCAGGGTGACGCCTTCGGGCAGGTCTGGCGCGGGGATGGGCGTGCCGGTGGCCAGGCTGATCGGCAGGATCCCCGACCAGACCGGGAAGCTGCGGTCCTCTTCGGCATCGCTGCCGCCGGGGGCATGGGCGCCGATCTTGGCCGAGGCTTCCGAGATGGGCAGCGTGAGGATCCCGGTGGCTGTCAGTTCCTTGTCGGTGATGGGGCGCAGCGTCTCCCATCGGCCGGGGAAGATCTTGTCGAACATCGCCTGCAGGTGGCGGCGCTTTTCCGCAAGGTCGGTGATGGCGCGGGCCTCGCCGAAGATCATCACCGAGCGGTGGTTGACCGAGTGTTCAAAGCCGGACCGCGCCATCACCATGCCATCGACCAGCGTGACGGTGACGCAGACCTGCGCGCCGCGCCCCGCTTTCAGGCTGCGCGAGGCAGAGGAGCCGTGCCAGTAGATGTGGTCGCCCTCGCGCCATTGCAGCGTGGGGATGACCACGGGCGCGCCGTCCATGACATAGCCCACATGGGCGACCGGCATCGCATCGAGGATCGCCTCGATGGTGGCGCGGTCATAGGCGGCCTTTTCCGGCACCCGGCGCAGGCGGGTGCGGGGGGACGGCGCGGCAGTGGGACGGGGGGGCATGGGCGGCTCCGGCTCTGGATGGGCCGGACGCTAGAGGCGACCGCGGGGGCCGGCAAGGGGCGCGGTCAGCGGAAGGCGGGGCCGTGGGCCCACAGCGTCAGCGACCAGCGCGTGCCGGCGGTCACCGGCGTCACGCGGTGCAGCACGAAGCTGGGGAACACCGTGGCCAGCCCGCGCGCTCGCGGCGCGGTGCGCACATGGCTGTCGGGCCAAAGCTCCAGCGCCCCGCCCTCGTAGTCGCCGGGGTCGGACAGTTGCACCACCACGGTCAGCTTGCGGCGGCTGGCAAGTTGCCCCTCGCCGATGTCGGAATGCCAGTCGAAATGCCCCTCGCGTTCGGCGCCATAGCGGGCGATCTGCGCGCTTTCGCCGAAATCGGTCAGGTCAAAGCCCATGCACTCGCGGTTGGCGCGGGCGACGAGGCCGATCATGCGGTCCATCACCCAGCCCCCCTCGGGCAGGTCGTCCAGCCAGGCGATCTCGGCCCGGCGGATGCGGTGTTCCGTGGTCTGGCGCACGAGGCCCGCGTCCCGCATCGGTCCGGCAGAGGCCAGCGCGATCACGCGGTCGCAGTCTTCCGGCGATAGGGCATCGGGCAGGGTCAGGAAGGGGGTCATCGCAGGTCTCCTTGGTCCCGCGCCTACGTCGCCGCGGGCGCGGGATCAAGGGGCCGGGTCAGTGCGACGCCGGTTCCGAGATCATCACCACGCCCTCGAAAGACGACCAGAGCGCCACCTTGTCCGCGCCCTTGCCGTCTTCGGCCGCGTTGAACAGAGCCGAAAGCCTGTCGGCATCGCTCACGCCGTTCTCGGTCAGGAAGGACGGCATCCGCAGGTCGGGGCCACCGCACAGCACGATGACCCACTGCCCCTCGCGCCGCTCCAGCAGCGCGCGGCCCCCCTTGTCGCCCTGCGCCCAGGAGGCCAGAGCATGGTCCCCCTGCACCACGACCGGCTCGACGGTCAGCGGGTTCTCGGGCGTGTCGAACTGCGCCATCATCACCGTGACGACGGCCTGGTCATCGGTCATGCCGGCGGTGTCAACACCAGCCCCGTTGCCGTGCGCATGGGCAGCGTGGGCACTGTGGTCATGGCCCTGCATGTCCATGCCCTGCATGTCAGCGCCCGCCGCAGCGGCACGCTTGCTGTCCACCGGCACCTCGACCACCACTTCGCCGGCATTTTCGAAGGTCAGCGTCATCGGGAAGGTATCGCCATCCTTCAGCTCTTTCTTGAGGCCCATCAGCATCACATGATCGCCGCCCCGCGCCAGCGCATGTTCGCCGTGACCGGGAATGACAAAGCCCTCCGGCACGGCCATCATCTGCATCACGCCATTGGCATCTTCCTTGTGGGTGTGCAGTTCCACCACCTCGGCCACGTCGGGCGCGGCGGCAGCGACAAGGCGATCATCGCCGGCGGCATGGTTCACGATCACCATGAACACGCCACCGGACTGTGCCGACAGCCGGGCATAGGGCTGGTTCACATGCACGCCGTCATGGGCGGCGACGGGAAGGCTGGCCAGGGACAGGCCAAGGGCGGCCGCGCCAGCGGCCAGGGTCTTGCGGAAATGAAACATCGTTGCGTCCTGCGCAAAGGGGGCGGCCCGGTCGGGGCGGCCCGTGGGGAAGAACCCGCCCGGCAACACCGGGCGCGGACGAGATCAGTCGAAGACGCCTTCGCCCGGGCCGGGCTGGCCCGTCACGCCCATGCCGCACAGAGCCCCGCACGGCGCGATCGGGGCGTGAGAGTCACGGGCACGCAACTCCCCGGCATGCGCCTGCGGCGAAAGGGGCGCGGCAAGGCAAGGGGCAGCAACATGGCCAAGGCTGCAAAGGGCGGGCACGGCAAGGCTCCGGCAAAAGGGCGTCTGGATACGGATCAGACCGCTGCCGGCGGCCCCCGTGCAAGCGGCTGCGGGGCCGGTCGGACCCAGCCTGCCACGTCGCCATTCCGGTCGATCAAGACACCCCGGGACAGGGGGCGCACCACGGCCGGCAGGTCGGGCAGAAGGGCGGCACCCATGGCCGCCAGACAGAACGGGCAATCATGCACCGGGCCTGTCGGGTTGCCGTTCTCGTCCACCGTGACGGTGACGATGCCGTAACCCGAGCAGATCACGATGTCGGTCGAGCCGGCCGCCTGGGCGCGGGCCACGGAAGCGGTGACCGAGGTCAGCGCAAGCACAAGGGCCAGAAGCCATCCGGTGATCAGGCGGCGCGTCATGTGGACGGTTCTAGCGCGGAGCGGGCAAGAGGAAAAGGCGGCGACATGACGCCGAGCGCGGGGCAAGATGCTTCGAAGAAATCTGGTCCTGCCGACCAATGCCAAAGCCCCGCGCGGCACAGCCGGCGGGGCCAAGTCTTGCAATCGAAGGGAGATCAGGCTGCGGCCTGAGCCTTTTCGATGTCGCGCTTGATCTTCAGCGCGTTCGACGACAGCTCGTCGTCCTTGGCCTTGGCCAGGAAGGCATCCAGCCCGCCGCGGTGATCGACGGTGCGCAGCGCCGCCGCCGAGATGCGCAGGTTGAACGACTTGCCCAGCACGTCCGACATCAGCGTCACCTCGTTGAGGTTCGGCAGAAAGCGGCGACGGGTCTTGTTGTTCGCGTGGCTGATCATGTTGCCACTCATCGGGCCCTTGCCCGTCAGTTCGCAGACGCGCGACATTGTGCAGTTCCTTCGTGTCAACAGCAAAGGGCGCGGGCGAGGGCCTGCGTCCGAATGGGATTGCGGGCGTGTAAGGGGTTTCCGGCCCCGCGTCAAGCGATTCACCCCCGGCGTCCCAAGCTTGACGGCGCGTCGCCGACCGGCAAGGAAGGACCGCCATGACGCTTCCCCTTCATGAACTCGCCGCGCTCGGCTCGGCCACCTGCTGGGCCACCACAGGCCTGATCGCGGCGGATGCGATCCGCAGCCTTGGCGCCTTCTGGTTCAACCTGATCCGGCAGGCCTTCGTCACGCTGTGCCTTGCCGCCGTGGTGCTGGCAAGTGGCAGCTGGACAGGGCTCGACAGCCCTTCCGCCGCCCTGCTCGCCCTCTCGGGGATGGTGGGCATCCTTCTGGGCGACACGTTCAACTTTGCCGCCGTGGGGCGGCTTGGGCCGCGGCGGGCGGGGGCGATCTTTGCCCTGAACGCGCCGATGGCGGCGATTCTGGGCTGGGCGATTCTGGGCGAGTCGCTGGAATGGCGGGCCGCGCTTGGCATCGCGCTGACGGCGGCCGGCGTGGCGCTCGCCGTGCTGGGCCGCACCCGCACCGATGCGCACCGGCTGGAACAGTTGAAGGGCACTCTGGCCGCGGGCGCGCTGTTCGGCCTGGGCGCGGCACTGGGGCAGGCCTCGGGCTCGCTGATTGCCCGGCCGGTGATGGCCGGCGGCATCGACCCCTGGCTTGCCTCTCTGGTGCGGGTTGGTGCCTCGGGCGCGGCGATGTCGGTTCTGGCGGCCCTGCCCGGCACCCCCGCCCTGCCCCGCCCCGTCACGCCCGCGGTCTGGGCCATGACGCTGGCCACCGCGGTGATTGGCCTGCTT
>Ga0209368_1000862_pt1 | contig 17741 bp, 13 predicted proteins | sample EBPBio242008_DNA_FD_185862 | JGI IMG/M metagenome (GOLD analysis project Ga0209368, IMG submission 185862) | Wastewater treatment Type I Accumulibacter community from EBPR Bioreactor in Madison, WI, USA - Reactor 1_4/24/2008_ DNA (SPAdes)... | ecosystem: Engineered > Bioreactor > EBPR >...
GCAGATCTCCATACCGGCCTGCAGCCAACAACACGGCTACAACAGAAGGCCTGACACAAGACCGCACTCGATCTGATCCGTTTAGGCTGAAAACTCCTTGCATCACGGGCGGCAACCACACAAGCTTTTCGGTGGGGCCGTTGCCGGCATCCATCATGTGCATCTGTGACAGCGCGGCCGCGTCAACCTCGGTCTGGTGGTAGCCGAGCAGGTTGGGACCCCAGGCGCACATGAAGTCGAGATATTCGTTGCCGTCGGCATCCCAGACGCGGCATCCCTCGGCACGCGAGAAGAATTGCGGGTAGCCGGGCGCAATGGCGCGGGTGGCCATGTGGCCCCACATCCCGTTGGGGATGACCTGGCGGGCGCGGTCGAGAAGTGCGGTGTCGCGGGAGTTGCGCAGGCTGGCGGTCATGGGCTGTCCTTGGGGGTGGGGCCTTGGGGTGGCGGGGGCGCGAACGCCCCCGCGGGTGGCATCAGTTGGTGATCTCGGCCAGCGGCAGGTTGCAGCAGGCGCTGTAGCGCACGCCCTTGATGGTCGGGCCATAGGCCAGGATCATGTCGGGGCTGACGAGCGGCAGGATGATGCGGTCGGCGATCATCATCTCGCCGGCCTCGAACCACAGCTTGGCGGCCTCTTCCGGGGTGGCGGCGGCAAGGGCGGCGTTGCGGACAGCGCCGATCCTGGTGTTGAAGACCGAGGGGTCGGCCCCGCCGCCGCTGGCGCGGTTGGCCCAGACCGAGCCTTCGGTCAGGCCGAAGTAGTCGACATACTGCGAGGTGCCGTAGAAGTCGGGCGCGAAGAACACGAGCGACAGCGGAATGCCCTCGCCGTTGACCTGTTCGCGCCAGTTGGCGAAAGGCACGGGCGACAGTTCGACGGTGATGCCGACCTTGGACAGGTCCTGCTGGATCTTCTGCATGGCAAGGCTGAAGTCCACGCCATAGACGTTCATGTCGGGATAGGTGGACTGGATGGTGAAGCCGTCGGGATGACCGGCGGCGGCCAGCATCTCCTTGGCCTTTTCGGGATCGTGGGCCGGCATGGTGTGGCCATCGCCGCCGGGGAAGCCAAGCGGGATCGGCGCGGCGATGGGCCGGCCGGCGCCGCCGAGGGTGATGTCGATCAGGCCGGCGCGGTCCACGGCGAGCGAGATCGCCTCGCGCACCTCGGGCGTGAGCGGCACAGCGTTGGCCTTCGCGCCGGGCGAGAGCGTCATGTAGATGAAGTTGAACGAGGCGGGGCGGTCGACCTTGATGTCGGATCCGTCCAGCGACTTGGCGGTTTCCGGGTCGATCTGCATGGCAATGTCGACCGCGCCGGATTGCAGCATCTGGGCCTGGGACACCGCGTCCTTCACCTGGCGGAACACGACTTCGGGCACGCCCGGCGCGGCGCGCCAGTAGGCATCGTTGCGCTTGAGCCGAAGTTCGGCGTTGGGTTCATAGCTGGCCAGAACGAAGGGGCCGGAGCCGGCGGAATTGGCAAGAAGCCAGGGTTCGGCGCCATCCTTTTCGGCGGCGGTCTCGTCGGCCAGCGCGCCCTGAGCCACCAGAACGTCGCTGTTGAGGATGGCCATAGAGGGCGCGCCCACGATCTGCGGGAATTCCGAGTTCGAGACATTCAGCTTGATGACCACGGTGCCGGCATCAGGTGCATCGACCGAGGCGATGGTGTCGGTCATGAAGGAGGCGTTGCCCTTGAGGTTCTTCATCCTCTCGAAGGTCCACTTCACGTCCTTCGCCTCGACCGGGGTGCCGTCCGAGAACTTGGCGGCGGGGTTCAGCTTGAAGGTGAATTCGGTCTGGTCGGCGTTCGAGGTCCAGCTTTCGGCGAGAAGCGGGATCAGCTTGTTGTCCTTGTCCAGCGTGGTGAGCTGTTCATAGACGGCGGTGTTGTAGATCTGGCAGGTGTCACACCAGCTGCGCTGGGGATCGAGCGAGTTGAGGTCCATGTCGCGCGCGATGACCAGGGCGCGTTCCTCGGCCTGGGTCGGCAGGGCCGGCAGGCCAAGGACGGCGGCGGCGAGCGCCAGCGACATCAGCAAGCGGCGGGGAAGCAGAAAGTTCAGTGCCATCCGAAGTCCTCCTGTTGGTGGTCGGGCTGTGTGCGCCCGGTTCTCAGTATTCGGTGATGCGAAGCAGGGCTTCGCGGATGTCCTGGACCGAGCCGAGGGCGGCGCGGTTCAGGACGGCAGAGACGGTGGGGGCGGCGAGGCCGCCGGTGACGCGCAGGATCTCGTGGTCAAGGCTGTCGAAGAAACGCGACTGGATGCCGTCGGCCCAGGTCGCGCCAAGCGAGAGGCTGCGGCTGGTCTGTTCGGCGATGATGACGCGGCCGGTGCGTTCGACCGAGGCGCCGATCATGTCCCAGTCGATGCCGTGATGGTCGAGGTTGCGCAGGTCGATGACTTCGGCGTCGATGCCCGACTCGTCGGCGGCCTTCACGGCGTAATGGACCATGGCCGAGGTGGCGAGCACGGTGCAGGCAGTGCCGGGGCGGACGATGTGGGCCCGACCGAAGGGGATGCAGAAGTCGCGGTCGCCGGCGGGGACATCGAATTCGCGCTGATAGAACTCGGTATGTTCGAGGATCACCACCGGGTCGTCGCAGGCGAGCGCGGCGTTGAGCTGGCCGATGTAGTCGAAGGCGGTGCTGGGCGAGAGGATGCGCCAGCCGGGGAAAAGGGCGAAAAGCGCGGCGGGGTCGGCCGAATGCTGCGAGCCGTAGCCGGTGTGGGGCGAGACGCGGACGCGCATCACGAGCGGCACGGGGAAGCCCGAGCCGAACATGTGGCGCACCTTGCCTGCGCCGTGGGCGATCTGGTCGGCGGCGGTAAGGCAGAAGTCGCCGAACATGATTTCGACCACCGGGCGCAGGCCGTTCAGCGCGGCGCCGAGGGCAACGCCGGTGAAGCCGTTTTCGGCGATGGGCATGGGAAGGACGCGACCGGGCCAGCGTTCCAGCGCGCCCTTGGTGAAGCCCGAGACGCCGCCGCGCATCTGATGGACGTCTTCGCCCATGACGATGATGCGAGGGTCGCGCGCCATGGCGGCGGCGAGGGTTTCCGAGGCGGCTGTGACGAACTTCACCCGTTCGAGGGGCAGGCCGGGCAGGTCGTCGTGATCCAGCATCCGCTGGTCGGAGAGTTCCGACAGGTCGCCCAGGATGCCTTGGTCGCGGCTGGCCGGATCGGGCCAGAGCCGTTCGGGGATGCGCAGCGCGTTGCCGCCCGGCACGGTTTCGGTGAGCCGCGCGGCGGCGGCGGCAACACGGCCGGTCACGGTGCTGTCGATGGCGTCGAGGTCTTCGGCAGTAGCGATGCCCATGCCGAGCAGGCGGGCGCGGGCGGTGGTCACCGGATCGCGCGCCAGCCATTCGGCCTCTTCCTCGACCGGGCGATAGCCGAAGTCGCTGCCCTTGCGGCTGCCCGACTGATGGAAGTGTCGGTAGAGCCGGGCCTCGACCACGACGGGGCCGCCCTGTTCTGAAATCAGTCGTCGGGCTTCGGTCATGGCGCGGTGGACGGCCACCACATCCATGCCGTCGCATTCGATGGAGGCAATCCCGAGCATGGCCCCACGCGAGGTGATCCGGGGTTCGCGCGTGACATCGGTGATGCGGGTCGAGACACCGTAAAGGTTGTTCTCGATGAAGAAGATCAGGGGCACGGACTGCGCGGCGGCGATGTTCATCGCCTCGTACACCGCGCCGTTCTGGGCCGCGCCGTCGCCGAAGAAGGTGACGGAAACCTGGTCGCGCCCGAGGATCTTGTCGGCCAGCGCATAGCCGACCGCCTGGGGCGGGTTGCCGCCCACGATGGCCGAGGTGCCGACGATGCCGGCCGGGGCATGGCGCATGTGCATGGAGCCGCCGCGCCCGCCACAATAGCCGGGGGTTAGCCCCATGATTTCGGCCATGAAGCGATGGATGGCCTCGTCCATTTCGGGGGTGAAGCTGTCGCGTCGGATGTCGAAGCCTGCCGGAAGCTCGGCGTTCACCAGCTTGATGAGCACCTGGTGATGAGCGCGGTGCGTGCCATTGATGCAGTCGTCGCGGCCCAAGACCGACATGGCGCCCACGGCGCCGGCCTCTTGCCCGATGCTGGCATGGGCGGGGCCGTGGATGAGCCCGGCCTTTTCCAGTTCCAGCAGCTTTTCCTCGAACCGGCGGATCAGAAGCATCTGCCCGTACCAGTGGACGAGATCGCGCTGGTCTTCGGCCGCCCAGTCGGCGGCCTCCGGTTCAAGCCGGAACCAGGGGGCCGAGGGGGAAAGCGGGACCCGGTGCATCGTGCTGCGACCTTTGCTTCCACGTCGTCCCCAGCCAGGTGCCGGGGGCGGATTCGTGTTTATGGAAATTAATTCCGTTTTCGGTTGATGCGCAGGTTAAGCTGTGCCAGCCTTCGCACGCAACAGAAATCTTTGCGGCCTCGGAAGGTCTGGCCGGAGGTTGGAATGATCCGTGATCCCGAGACGTTGGAAGCCCTTCTGGACATGGTTCGCCGCTTTGTGCGCGAGCGGCTGATCCCCGCCGAGCCGGTGGTGGAGGAGACCGATGCGATTCCGCCGGCGCTGGTGCAGGAGATGCGGGCGCTGGGGCTGTTCGGCCTGTCGATTCCCGAAGAGTACGGCGGGCTGGGCCTGACCATGGAGGAGGAGGCGCTGGTTGCCTTCGAGATGGGGCGGACCTCGGCGGCGTTCAGGTCGGTCTTTGGCACCAACAACGGGATCGGGTCGCAGGGGATCATCGTCGATGGCACGGAGGCTCAGAAGGCCCACTGGTTGCCGCGGATGGCCTCGGGCCAGGTGATCGGGTCCTTCGCGCTGACCGAGCCGGATGTGGGATCGGATGCCGGATCAGTGCAGACGACGGCGCGGCGAGAGGGCGGGCACTATGTGCTGAACGGCACGAAACGGTACATCACCAATGCGCCGGTGGCCGATGTGTTTACGCTGATGGCGCGGACGGGCGGGCCTGGGCCGGGGGGCGTGACGGCCTTCCTGGTGCCGGCGGACAGCCCCGGCCTGAGCCTGGGGCCAATGGACCGCAAGATGGGACAGCGCGGCACGCGGACCTGCGACGTGGTGCTGCAGGAATGCCGGGTGTCGGCCGAGGCGGTGATCGGCGGGGTCGAGGGGCGGGGGTTCAAGACCGCGATGAAGGTGCTGAACCGCGGACGGCTGCATATCGCCGCCTTCTGCGTCGGCCAGGCCGAGCGGCTGTGCGCCGAATCCGTGGCCTATGCCACGACGCGGGTGCAGTTCGGCAAGCCCATCGCAGAGCACCAGATGGTGCAGGCCATGCTGGCCGACAGCGGGACAGAGACCTGGGCCGCGCGCTGCATGGTGCTGGAGACCGCGCGGCGGTTTGACCGGGGCGAGCGGATCGTGCGCGAGGCGGCCTCGTGCAAGCTGTTCTGTTCCGAGATGGTGGGGCGCGTGGCCGACCGGGCGGTACAGATTCACGGCGGGGCGGGATACATGCAGGCCAGCGCGGTCGAGCACTTCTATCGCGACGTGCGGCTGTTCCGGCTGTATGAGGGGACCTCGCAGATCCAGCAGATCATCATCGCGCGCGAGATGTGTGCGGAAGGCTGAGCGACCATGCCCGCCCTTGGCATCATTGCGGACGACTTCACCGGCGCGGTCATGGTGGCCGGGATGCTGGAGACTGTGGGCATCGCCTGCCCGGTGCTGTTCCGTCCCGGTGCAGCGCCCGCGGCCGGTGTGCTGATCGCGGCGGCGCGGACGCGGACGGTGCCGGTGGGCGAGGCACTGGACGAGATCGCCGCGCTGCATGGTGCTCTGGTGGCGGCGGGCTGTGAGCGCGTGGCCTACAAGGGCTGCGCGACCTTCGATTCGACGGAAGCGGGCAACATCGGCCCGGCGGCGGACTTCCTGGCCGACCAGGCGGGGCGGCGCCCGGTGCTGATGAGCGCGGGGTTCCCGCGGTTCGGGGCGACGGTGCACCAGGGGTTCCTGTTCTATCGCGGGCGGCTGGTGACGGAATCGATCAAGCGGCTGGATCCCTTGACGCCGATGCTGGACGCGGATCTGGCGCGGTTCCTGGGCCGGCAGACGCCGCACAGGGTGGGGCTGGTCGGGCATCTGGTGCTGCGGCAGGGCGCCGGAACGGCACGGGCGGCGCTGGACCGGCTGGCGGAGGAGGGCGCGGGGCATGTGCTGTTTGACGCCTCGGACGACGAGGATGTGGAGGTGACGGCCGAGATTGCCGAGGCGACCGGCTTGCCGGTGGTGGCGAGCGATCCGCTGATCGTCGCGCTGGCGCGGCGGCTGGCGGCCGGGCGCGGTGCGCCGCCGCCGGCGTTGCCGGGCCGGGGGCCGGCGGTGGTGCTGGCGGGCAGCACGGGGCCGGTGGTTCTGGGCCAACTGGCGGCGCTGGCGGCCCGGCATCCGGTGAAGGTGGTGGATGTGACGGACCCGCGCGCGCCCGAGGCGCTTGCTGCCGAGGCGCTGGATTGGGCGGCGGGGCAGGCGGGGCCTTTCGCGGTATCGACGGCGACCGACGAGGCGGGGCTGGCGGCCAGCCAGGGCGTGCATGGCGCGCTGGGCGCGGCGCGGCGGGCCGAGACGGTGCTGGGCCTGGTGGCGCGCGGGTTGCACGGGCGCGGGCTGCGGCGGTTCGTCGTGGCCGGAGGCGAGACCTCGGGCGCGGTGGTGGCCGCGTTGGGGCTGGGCGGCGCGCGGGCGCTGCCCGAGGGGCGGCTGGGCCTGGGCACTTGCGTGACCGAGGGGGCGGATCCGCTGTGGATGTATCTGAAGCCCGGCAAGCTTGGGGCGGAGGACATCCTGCTGCGGGCGGTGACGGAGGATGGCGATGGATGACCGCGAGGCTCTGGTGGCGGCGGCGCGCGAGTCGGTTCGGCTGGGTCTGAACAGCGGGACGGTGGGGAATTTCAGCCTGCGTCAGGGGGCAGGGATGCTGATCACCCCCACCGGGATCGTGCCCGAGGCGCTGGAGCCTGCGCAGATGGTGGCGATGGCGCTGGACGGGGCCTGGGAGGGGCGGTGGAAGCCGTCCTCGGAATGGGCGATCCATGCGCGCATCTACGCGGCACGGCCAGATGTGGCGGCGGTGGTCCATGCGCATCCGGATCATGCGGTGGCCCTGTCGGCGCTGCGCCGGCCGATCCCGCCGTTTCACTACATGGTGGCGGGCTTTGGCGGGGACGAGCTGCCCTGCGCCCCCTATGCCTGTTTCGGGAGCGTGGAACTGGCGGTGGCGGTGGCCGGGACGCTGGGGGGACGGTATCACGGTTGCCTGATGGCGAACCACGGGATCGTCACTACGGGGGCGAGCCTGGGTCAGGCGCTTTCGCGGGCTGCCAAGCTGGAAACGCTGGCGCGGCAGTACCTGCTGGCGCGGCAGGCGGGCGAGCCGGTGCTGCTGACAGCAGAGGAAATGGCCGAGGTGCACCGCCGCTATGGCAGCTATGGCCAGCAGGGCTGAGCGTCAGCCGGCGCTGCGCCAGACTTCGGTGAGGATGCGCAGCGCCAGGGCGGGCCGTTCGAGGTGGGGCATGTGCCCGCAATCGTCCAGCGCATGAAGCGCGGCATTGCCCGGCAGGGACTGCGTCTGGGCGAAGGGCAGCACGCGGTCACGCCGGCCGAAAACCACGCGCAGGGGCACGGTCAGGGCGGAGAGGTCGTCGGTGATGCGGGCGGCCTGGGTGCCATCGGGGAAGAAGCGGGCGGCGAAGGCGGTCATCGCGGCGGTGAGACCGTCATCGGCGCGCTGTGCGAGGACGGCCTGGACAAAGGGTGCAGTGATGGTGGCGGGGTCCTGCACCAGCCAGTCGAGCCAGGGTTTCAGGCTGGCAGCGCTGCGGGCGCGCAGGATGCCATCGACGAAACTGCCGTCGATCTGGGGGCCAAGTCCGGCGGGGGCGAAGAGGCACAGGCCGCGCACGGCGATGCGGCCCCGGCGCGCGATGCGCGCGGCGGCGGCGGCGCCGAAGGAATGGCCACCCAGAACGGCGGAGGTGACGCCTTCGGCGAGAAGGGTGGCCTCAATCCGGGCGGCGAGCGCATCAAGGTCGGCCGGCACCGCGCGGGGTGAGGCGCCGTGGGCGGGAAGGTCGAGCGCGAGCACGGGGAACTCTGGCTTCACCCCGGCGAAGAGGCCGCGCCAGTTGTTCAGGTCGGCACTGAAGCCGTGCAGCAGCACCACCGGCAGGCCGGTGCCCCGCCGCAGCCAGACGGCGTTCAGCGGGGCATCGTCGGCGGGCGGGGTAGCGAGGGCTTCAAGCCAGGCGAGCACATCCTTCTTCTGCACCCTGCCGTGCGGGCCGGTGCCTGTGAGACCGTCGAGCTTCACCCCGCGTTCGCGCGCGATGCGGCGGGCGAGAGGTGTGGGGTTGGGGGCGCGTCGGGCCGGAGCGGCGCTTGGCGCGCGGTGGGCCGGCGCGGCATGGGGTGCGGCAGTCGGGACAAGCTCGGGCCGAGGTGTGGCGACGGGTGTCTCGCCGGGAACCAGGACATTGGCCACCACGGCGCCGACCTCGACCTCTTCCCCTTCGGCGGTCAGGCCCTGGATCACGCCGGCGGCGGGTGCCTCGACCTCGACCGCGGTCTTGTCGTTCTCGATCTCGAAGATCAGCTGACCGGTTGCCACCGTCTCGCCCTCGGCCACCAGCCAGCGGGCGATGCGGCCGGTGGAGGTTTCCAGGCTTACCTTGGGGTAGATCACGGGAACCGGCATGGCTGCTCCTGCCTTGGGTCAACGGATGGGTGCGGTGCCTTCGGCGGCCGCGCCGGGTATGGGGTCGGGCCGGCCGGCAAGCCGGTTGCGCATGGTTTCGACCATGCGCACGAGGTCGGGGCCGACCGTCTTGATGCAGACATCCTTCGGGATGATGTCCACGATGCCGCCGCAGGTGATGGCGACCAGGGGCGAGCCGTCGGTGGGCCGGAACGCGACCCCCACGGCGTTGATGTAGCTGTACCAGGCGCCGTAGGTGCCCACGAAGCCGCGCGCTTTGTAACCTTCTAGGGCATCGGCCACCGCAGTGCGGATGCGTGTTTCCTGGTCCGGGGTGTCTTCGATCAGCTGCTTCACCACAGCATCGCGGATCTCGGCCCGCATTTCAGCCAGGTAGGCGAGGCCCATGGCGGTGCGCCAGATCGGCAGACGGGAGCCCACGTTCAGCCGCAGCGAGACGGGCGAAAGCGAACGGCAGTTCGCAAGATAGACCATCTCCAGCCCGTCGCGGGTGCCAAGTGCAACGGCGACGCCGGACCGGTCGGCCAGATCCTGCATCAGCGGCTTGGCGATGTGGATGACGGCGTTGGACGACAAGGCGGAATAGCCAAGCGAGACGGTGGCCGGGCCGATGCTGTAGCGGCCAAGCTGGCTGTCGTAGTGCAGGTAGCCCAGCGAGACGAGCGTGGCCGTCAGCCGCGAGACAGTGGCCTTGGGCAGGCCGGTGCGTTCGATGAGGTCCTGGTTGCCCAGGGTGGAATCGCCCGCCGTGAAGGCGCGCAGGATCTCCAATCCGCGGGTCAGCGAGGCGGCGGAATTGCCTGTCTCGGGGGCTTCTGTTCCATCGACCGGCAGGGTCCTTTTCCGCATTCTTTCCCCCTTTCCACTTCGGCCGCACATGGCGATAAGTGGAAATTAATTTCATTTATGTTGACGCCTCGATTGGCGGTTGTCAATAATAGCCGCATGACCCGCCCCGCCGGCAACCGTCCCCCATGCGGCAGCTCACCCTCAGGGAGAAAGGCATGACCCGCTATATCCTGCGCCGTCTGTTGGCGATGCCCTTCCTGGTTCTGGGGATCATCACGCTTGCCTTCCTTCTGACCACGGTGACGAAGGGCGACCCTCTGACGGCGGTCGTGTCGGACCGGCAAATGAACAATCCCGAGGTTGTGGCGGCGGCCAAGGCGCGCTGGGGCCTGGATCGCAGCCTGCCGGAACGCTATGCGATTTACGTGGGCAACCTGTTGCAGGGCGACATGGGGACCTCGTTCATCACGCGGCGCCCGGTGGCGCAGGACGTGTTGTACCGGCTGCCCGCGACGATGGAGCTGGTGATCGCCGCGATGATCGTGGGGTCCACCATCGGTATTTCCCTGGGCGTGCTGGCGGCCTATTTCCGCAACAGCCCCATCGACCATCTGGCGCGGTTCTTCGCGCTTTTCGGGTCGTCGATCCCGGTGTTCTGGCTGGGACTGGCGCTGCTGTTTGTCTTTTCCGTGCAGTGGGGCATCCTGCCCGGCCCCGGCCGGATCGATGCCCGCGCCACGCTGCCGCCGGCCGTGACGGGCTTTCTGACCATCGACACGCTGCTGGCCGGGGATTTCCGGCTGTTCCTGGATGCGCTTTGGCATCTGGTGCTGCCGGCCTTCGTGCTGGGCTGGGCGGTGGCGGGGACGATTTCGCGGCTGGTGCGGGCCAACATGCTGGAGGTGATGGGGCGCGAGTTCATCCTGACAGCGCGGGCCAAGGGGGCGGGCGAATTGCGCGTGGTGCTGCGCCATGCGCTGCGCAACACGCTGGTGCCGACGCTGACGGTGATCGGCTATTCCTTCGCCTACCTGCTGACCGGCGCGGTGCTGACCGAGACGATCTTCTCCTGGCCCGGCATGGGGTCTTATGCGGTGGAGGCGGCGCGGGGGCTGGATTTCCCGGCGATCATCGGCGTGACCATCGTGGGCGGCGTGGTCTTCCTGGTGACGAACCTCTTGACCGACATCGCCTATGTCATCGCCAACCCGCGCGTGAGGCTGGGGTAGGGCATGACCGCTGTTGCCATACCCCGCATGACCCGCCCGCGCTGGCTGACGCTGCCGATGGCACTTGGCCTCCTGATCGTGGGCTTCTGGCTTCTGGCTACGGTCGCGGCGCCCTGGATGGCGCCCTATGACCCGCTGGACATGGTGGCGCGGCGGTTGCAGCCACCGAGCTGGGAGCACTGGCTGGGCACCGATGCGCTTGGGCGCGACGTGCTGAGCCGGACGCTGTATGGCGCGCGCCATTCGCTGCCCATCGCGGTTGCGGTGGTGGCGATTTCGGTGACGATCGGGGCGGTGCTGGGCGCGGTGTCGGGCTTTGTCGGCGGTTTCGTCGGGTCGGCGATCATGCGGCTGGTCGACATCACCCTTTCCTTCCCGCCGATGCTGCTGGCCATGGCGGTCGCGGCCTCGCTGGGGCCGGGGCTGGGCAATGCCACGGTGGCGATGGTGATCGTCTGGTGGCCGGTCTATGCCCGGCTGATGCGGGCGCAGGTTCTGGAGGTGCGCGAGCGCGAGCATGTCGAGGCTGCCGTCGCGGCGGGGGCCACGCGGACGCGGGTGCTGACCAAGCACATCCTGCCGCTGTGCTGGACCCCCGTGCTGATCAGCGCGACGATGGACCTGGGCCAGGTGATCCTGCTGGCGGCCTCGCTGTCCTTCATCGGGCTGGGGGCCACGCCGCCCACGCCGGAATGGGGTTCCATGATCTCGGAAGGGGCGGCGCAGTTCTACTCCTGGTGGGTCGCCTTCGGCCCCGGCATGGCGATCCTGACCATCGTTCTGGGCTTCAACTTCATCGGCGACGGACTGCACGACTACTTCGATCCGAGGTCGAAATGAACGCCGCTGTCCGCGACGAACCGCTGTTTCAGGTGCGCGACCTGCATGTCGCCTTTGGCCGGCACGGGCAGGTTTACGAGGCGGTGCGGGGCATAAGCCTGCAGGTCGCCCCGGGCGAAGTGCTGGGCATCGTAGGCGAAAGCGGATCGGGCAAGTCGGTGGGGATGCTTGCGGCGCTTGGCCTGCAGCCCGAGGGCGCGACGGTGCGCGGGTCGGTGCGGTTCAAGGGGCAGGAGTTGGTGGGTCTGCCGCGGCGCGAGCTTCGCAAGCTGCGCGGGTCGCGGATCGGCATGATCTTTCAGGACCCGCTGTCCTCGTTGAACCCGGTGATGACAGTGGGGGCGCAGATCGCCGAGGCGGTGCGGCTGCACCATGCAGGGCTGTCGAAGAAGGCGGCGCTGGAGCGGGCGACGGAGCTTCTGGAGCTGGTGGCCATTCCGCAGCCCGACCGGCGGCTGCACCAGTATCCGCATGAGTTTTCGGGCGGGATGCGCCAGCGGGTGATGATCGCCATGGCGGTGGCAAACGACCCGGATCTGTTGATCGCCGACGAGCCGACCACGGCGCTGGACGTGACGGTGCAGGCGCAGATCATGGAGGTTCTGGCGGGGCTGCAGGACCGGCTGAAGCTGGGGCTGATCCTGATCACGCATGACCTGGGCGTGCTGGCGGGCCATGCCGACCGGGTGGCAGTGGTCTATGCCGGGCAGGTGGTCGAGGAGGCGGGGGTGGACGAGTTGTTCGCCCGGCCGGAGCATCCCTATACGCGGGGGCTCATCGCCTCGATCCCCGACATGGCGCGGCAAAGCGAACGGCTGTTCTCGATCGAGGGGACACCTCCGGCGCTTGGCAAGCTGCCGGGAGGATGCGCGTTCCATCCGCGATGCAGCGAGGCGCGGGCAATCTGCCGGCAGGCGGCGCCGGGGTGGAAGGCGGAGGGCGCGCATCGAGCCGCCTGCCATTTCGCCTTTGACCCGGCGGGAGATGCGGCATGACCGAGGCGCTTCTGTCCGTACGCGACCTGGTGAAGAGCTTTCCGGTGAAGGGCGGGCTTCTGATCGAGCGCGACGTGGGCGCGGTGAAGGCGGTGGCCGGCGTGTCCTTCGACGTGGCTTCGGGCGAGACCCTGGGGCTGGTGGGCGAATCCGGCTGCGGCAAATCCACGCTTGGGCGATGCATCCTGCGGCTGATCGAGCCGACCTCGGGCGAGACGCGGTTCCGGGGGCAGGACATCAACACCGTGCCGCCGGAGGCGATGCGGCGGTTGCGGCGCAACATCCAGATGGTGTTCCAGGACCCCTACGCCTCGTTGCATCCGCGCATGACGGTGGCCGGCAATATCGCCGAACCCCTGCGCATCAGCGATCTGGACCCCGAGGCGCGCAAGCGGCGGGTGGCCGAGATGCTGGAGCTGGTGCGGCTGAACCCCGAACACGGCACGCGGTATCCGCACGAGTTGTCGGGCGGGCAGCGGCAGCGCGTGGTGATCGCGCGGGCGCTGGCGCTGAACCCCGATCTTCTGGTGCTGGACGAGCCGGTTTCGGCGCTGGACGTGTCGGTGCAGGCCGGGGTTCTGAACCTCTTGAAGGACGTGCAGACGGCCTATGGCACGGCCTTTGTCTTCATCGCGCATGACCTTTCGGTGGTGCAGCACATCAGCCACCGGGTGGCGGTGATGTATCTGGGCCGGATTGTCGAGATCGCGCCCAAGGCTGCGCTTTATGCCGCGCCGCTGCATCCCTACACACAGGCCCTGATGTCGGCCGTTCCGCTGGCCGACCCCCCGCGCGAGCGTGCGCGGTCGCGGGTGGTGCTGACAGGCGATGTGCCAAGCCCGATCAACCCGCCGTCGGGCTGCCGGTTCCGCACGCGCTGCCCCATCGCGCAGCCGCGCTGCGCCGCCGAGGAGCCCGAACTGATGGCCGGGCCGGATGGCCATGCCGTCGCCTGCCATTTTCCAAGCGCCCGGCCAACGGGCCTGACTGCCCCGACCACGACCTGACGCAAGCGCGGAGGGAGGAGAGACCATGACTGGCCTGCCACTGGACGGCATCAAGGTGCTGGACCTGACCCGAGTCCTTGCCGGACCCTGGGCGACGATGAGCCTGGCCGACCTGGGTGCCGAGGTCTGGAAGATAGAGAACATCAAGGGCGGTGACGATACCCGCGCCTGGTCGGTCCCGAACTACAAAGGGGTCAGCACCTATTACCTTTCGGCCAACCGCGGCAAGCATTCCGTGGCGCTGGATCTGAAGGCGCCAGAGGGGCGGCAGATCGTACTGGATCTGGCGAAGAAGGCCGATGTGGTGGTGGAGAACTTCCGCGCCGGCACGGTGGACCGGCTGGGCATCGGCTATGAGGACATGCGCAAGCTGAATCCGGGGCTGATCTACTGTTCGATCTCGGGTTATGGCCAGACCGGGCCAGAGCGCAACCGGCCGGGCTATGACTTCATCATGCAGGCTGAAAGCGGGCTGATGTCGATCACCGGAGAGGTCGATGGCCCGCCGAACCGGCTGGGCGTGGCCTTTACCGACGTGGTGGCCGGCATGGTGGCGACGCAGTCGATCCTGGCGGCGCTGTACCAGCGGCGCGATACGGGGCTGGGCCAGTACATCGACGTGGCGCTTCTGGACGCGACGCTGAACCTGCTGATCAACGTGGGCACGGGTTACCTGAACGCGGGGGTGGAGCCGTCGCGCTATGGCAATGCCCACCCGACCGTGGTGCCGTATCAGGTGTTTTCCACATCGGACGGGACATTTGCGCTGGCCGTGGGCAACGACCGGATGTTCGCCGACTTCTGCGAAAAGGTGATCGCTCGGCCCGACCTGGCGCGCGATCGGCGGTTCACGACCTCGCACCAGCGGGCGCTGCACCGGGACGCGCTGCTCGCGGTGATCCAGGATATTGTCGGGCGGCAATCGTCGCGGCACTGGCTGGATGCCTGCCTGGCCGCCGATGTGCCGGCGGGGCCGGTGAAGACGGTGTCCGAGGCGCTGAGTGCGCCTTCGGTGGTGGAGCGCGGCGTGATCGAGACGCTGGATCACCCGGAACTGGGGCCGGTCTCGCTGATCCGGGCGGCGCATGGGCTGGCGGCGCAACGCGAGACGGTCGCCAAGGCGCCGCCGCTTCTGGGCGAGGATACGGATGCCGTGCTGTCGGGCGTGCTGGGGCTGGATGCCGAGCGCATCGCGCGGCTGGAAGCCGCCGGGGTGATTGCCTGCCGCGCGGTGCGTCCTGCCGAAGAATTGCCGGCCTGAGGGGAGGCAGGGTCATGACAGTGGCAGAGGAACGCATCGGGCCGGTTGCGGTGCTGACCATCGACAACCCGCCCGTCAATGCGCTGTCCACCGCGGTGCGGGGCAGGCTGCTGGCCATGGCGGCCCTGCTGGAGGCCGACCCGGAGGTACGGGCGGTGGTGTTGCGCGGGGCGGGCAAGCTGTTCGTGGGCGGTGCCGACATCAGCGAATTCGACCGCCCGCCGGAACCTCCCACCCTGCCCGAGGTGATTGCCGCCATCGAGCGGTCGCGGAAGCCCTGGGTGGCGGCGATCCACGGCGCGGCGCTTGGCGGGGGACTGGAACTGGCGCTTGGCTGCCATGCGCGGCTGGCGGCGCCGGGGGCCAGCCTGGGGCTGCCCGAGGTCGGGCTTGGGCTGATCCCCGGCGCGGGGGGCACGCAGCGCCTGCCGAGGCTGGTGGGGCTGGAGGCCGCGCTGCCGGTGATTGCCGAGCGTGTGATGCTGGATGGCCCGGCTGCGGCGCGCTGCGGGCTGGTGGAGCGCATCGTGGAGGGCGACCTGCTGGCGGCGGCGGTGACGTTTGCCGAAGATATCGCCGCGGCGCCCCCGGTGCCTGCGGTGGGCCGGCCGCTGGCCGACCCCGGCGCGGCATTCTGGGATGCCGCGGCGGCGCGCATCGGGCGGGCCGCGAAGGGCCAGACGGCGCCGATGGCCGCGCTGGCGGCAGTGCGCTTCGGCGTCGAACAGGGCGTCGTGGCCGGGCTGGCCGAAGAGCGCGAAACCTTCCTGCGGCTGCGCGGCAGCGAGGAGGCGGCGGCACTGCGCCATCTGTTCTTTGCCGAACGAGCGGCGCCCCGCCCCGCTGCGCTGCGCGGCATTGCCCCGCGTGCCATTGGCCGGGTGGGCATTGTGGGCGCGGGCACGATGGGCGCGGGCATCGCGGCGGCCCTGCGCAACGCGGGGCTTGCGGTGGTGCTGTCGGAGCGGGACGAGACGACGCTGGCGCGGGGGATGGACACGCTGCGCGGCATCTTCGACGGGGCGGTGAAGCGGGGACTGGTGGCGCCCACCGAAGCCGCGAGTCGGTTGGCGGGGGTCGAGGCATCGGTGGGGCTGGAGTCGCTGGCGGGCTGCGATCTGGTGATCGAGGCGGTGTTCGAGGATCTGGCGGTCAAGCAGGCGGTCTTTGCCGAACTTGCCCGCCTTTGCCGGGCCAATGCAGTGCTGGCGACCAACACCTCCTACATCGACCCGCGGAAGATCTTTGCAGGGGTTCCGGGCGTCGAGCGCTGCGTCGGGCTGCATTTCTTCAGCCCGGCGCAGGTGATGAAGCTGCTGGAGATCGTGCCGCTGCCCGAGACCGCGCCCGATGTGCTGGCCACCGCCTTCGACCTGGCGCGGCGCATGGGCAAGGTTCCGGTGCAATCGGGCATCTGCGAGGGGTTCATCGGAAACCGCATCCTGCGCCGGATGCGGGGCGAGGCCGAGGCGCTGGTCGCCGGCGGCGTGGCCTACTGGGCGATCGACGCGGCGATGCGCGGCTTCGGCTTTGCCATGGGGCCGTTCGAGACGCAGGACCTGTCGGGGCTGGACATCAGCTTTCTGAACCGCGAGGCGGCGCGGGCGAAGGGCGCGGTGGTGCCCGAGACGCCGGGCGACCTGCTGGTGCGGGCCGGGCGCAAGGGACAGAAGACTGGCGGCGGCTGGTACGACTATGGGCCGGGCGACCGGCGCCCGCAGCGGTCAACCGAGGCGGAGAAGATCATCGCACCGCTGGCCGGCACGCCGCGCGAGATGGCGGCGGAAGACATCGTGGCGCGGCTGCTGGCAGTGATGGCGTCGGAGGGCGAGGCGATCCTGGCCGAGGGCGTTGCGGCGCAGCCTTCGGACATCGACCTGGTCGAGGTGCACGGCTACGGCTTTCCCCGCGCGAAGGGGGGGCCGATGTTCCAGATGCAGAGAAGGTCAAAGACATGACGAACCATCCCGCCACCTATGCCGATGTGCCGCTGTTCATCGATGGCACCTGGCGCGCGGCCACCGGGGAGCGGTGGATCGACGTGATCGACCCGGCGACCGGTCTGGCCCTCGGCCGCGTGGCCCATGCCGCGCGCGCCGATCTGGACGAGGCGCTGGCGGCGGCCGAGCGGGGCTTTCGGCTTTGGCGGCAGACCTCGGCCTTTGACCGGTCGAAGCTGATGCGCAAGGCGGCGGCGATCCTGCGCGAGCGGGCCGAGGAAACCGCCTGGCTCATGGTGCGCGAGAACGGCAAGCCGCTGGCGCAAGCCAGGATCGAGACGCTGGCCGGGGCCGATATCATCGACTGGTTCGCGGGCGAGGCGCAGCGCACCTATGGCCAGGTGATCCCGTCGCGCGCGCCGGACGTGCTGCAAATGACGCTGAAGCTGCCGGTCGGGCCAGTGGCGGCCTTCACGCCCTGGAACTTCCCGATCAACCAGGTGGTGCGCAAGCTGTCGGCGGCCCTGGCGGCGGGCTGTTCGATCATCGTGAAGGGGCCAGAGGAAACCCCGGCCAGCCCTGCGGCGCTGGTGCGGGCCTTTGCCGATGCGGGCTTGCCCGCCGGAGTGGCGAACCTGGTCTATGGCGTGCCGGCGGAGATATCGGAGTACCTGATCCCGCATCCGGTGATCCGCAAGATCAGCTTCACCGGCTCGACAGCGGTGGGCAAGCAGCTGGCCGCCCTGGCCGGGCTGCATATGAAGCGCGCCACGATGGAGCTGGGCGGGCACGCGCCGGTGATCGTGGCGGGGGATGCCGACCTGGACCATGCGCTGGCGACCATCGTGCCGGCCAAGTTCCGCAACGCGGGGCAGATCTGCATCGCGCCGACGCGGTTCCTTGTTCAGGACCGGCTGGCCACGGCCTTTTCCGA
>Ga0209368_1000867_pt1 | contig 17653 bp, 19 predicted proteins | sample EBPBio242008_DNA_FD_185862 | JGI IMG/M metagenome (GOLD analysis project Ga0209368, IMG submission 185862) | Wastewater treatment Type I Accumulibacter community from EBPR Bioreactor in Madison, WI, USA - Reactor 1_4/24/2008_ DNA (SPAdes)... | ecosystem: Engineered > Bioreactor > EBPR >...
ACGTTGCCGCCGGCCCCCCAGCCTCCGCAAACGCCTCAGCCTCCGGTGCAGCCTTGGCAACCTGGTCAGTAACGTATGGAAGCTTCCGGCGCGCGCGTTTACGGGGACGATATTGCCCTAGACGTGCACGGCGATTATTTAGAGCGGCTCAATAACTATGGCTGGCCGGTCGCCCACGTAGAGAAATAATCTATGATTACTACGCTAGTGAGAATGAACGGTATTTTAAAGATGTAGTTATGTTGGCGCTGGCTTGTGTCTATCTGGAGGCTGCACACTGACTGATAGGACAAAGCAGGCGACGCTTGCGGTTATTGATTCTGGCCGCCAAAAGCAATTTTGGTTTGACATGGAGAGGGGTAAAAGGAGCAGGCCTTCGGTCACTCGAGCTCACGCTCATTCAAAAATATCTACAGAATTATGATGGTGAACCGGTCCGACGTTGGCAAGTTTGGTTGGCGGGGCCAAAGCTGTTGGTTGGTTCTTGCTGGCTGCGCTAGGTATTTTGGCTCCGCTCGGGCTGTTTAAATAGACGCTACAAATGACTTCTACTTGGATGAGTGTCGGGCATCTAGAGTTTCTGCCATTAGTTTTGTGGTACGGGCAGGATCATCAGTTGCCCAGTGGGGCATTTCGGTGATTTGTGCATGGAAATCTGTCCCGCTAACTTCGGATAAACCATTTAAACGTTGGACTGTTGCTTGGTGATGAGCCGCTGAATCTGTGAAGGTCGCTTTTGGAATCCAAAGACGAGTGGTAGCATTCGGCAGCAATCCGCCGCTCGCAAGCTCTGTTAGGGTACCCTGAGAACGATTACTTTTCCAGATATTCTCGTGCAGACCCATGTCTTGTAATGGCCCCACGGGCGGTGTCAAATCGTAGCCGAGACCATTTTTGTTGGCGAATGGGTCACCCCTACGACTTGCTAGTATTCGTTGTACACCCAAGCGGCCCGCCCAGCCAGCTACTGCACCGAATTTAGTATGCAATCTTCGCATCGCATTAGGGTCAAAAAGAGCAATTGCTTCAAAAGGCAAACGTTCTGTCCTGGCAAGTTCTAAGCCGTAAGAACCACCGGCAGAGGCGCCAAAAAGATGTAATTCTCCCATAGCGCCATGCCGTGATAGCAAATCGCTGATTTTCTGTGCTGTTCGATTGACACCTTGGACGTACTCGGCGGTAGTGAGGGCTTTTGGTAGACCATTAAATCGTTTTTGGGCAGTATCATCTGGTGTAGTACGCTGCACGGAAATAACATTGGCATTGAGTGCTTCCGCCATCCATCCAGCACGTTGACCTAAGTCACCTAACTTGCCGTCTGTGCCATGTTCTGCACCCGCCAAAATACTTGGCATGACAATAGTGGGCGTTTCATTTGTCCGATTTGGTGCTTGGTGGAATTCTAAAGAGGACATTTGATATATTTATAGCATATTATGCTAAAAAACACAAGTGTTTACAAGCTGTAGCCGCGGACAAATTCCGCGGCGCTCATTTCCTTGCGACCGGCCGGAATCAGCTGGTCTATGGCCAGAATGCCATCGGCTGTTTGTAGCGGCAGCAACGGTTTTTCATCTGGGGCAGCTACGTGGGCGGCGGTGACTACAACATCGGTTTGGCCAAGGCGGGTGCGGCTGCGTGGCCAGTCTAGAAAGGCGCGGATTTGGCGCTCTAACTCTGTGGCCGACTTGGAGGTGTCCAAAATAGAATCGGCTTTGGTGAGCTTGCGGGTATAGGTGGCGCGGTCCGGGTGTGGTTGGTTTTTGGGGTCTAGTGAACCGGCGGCGTAAGCAGGCAGATATTCTTGCAGCAGCTGATCGGATAGGGTAATCAGCTCCTCTGTTAAGGACGGCGTAGTGGCGTCAGGTGCAATATGGTGCGTGCGGTAGGTGAGCAGTTTGCCGGTGTCCATACCGGCGTCAATCAGCATCAGGCTGACACCGGTCTTGGCATGGCCTTCTAGAATTGCAAAGCTAATGGGGTCGGCGCCGCGGAGTTGCGGCAGCAGGGAAAAGTGGCTGTTAACAATGCCCAGCGGGAAGTAATCAATTACTTCTTGGCTAACAATAATGCCAAAATCCACCAGCACCGCCAAGCGACTGACTGCCGGCCTCTGGGCCATAAGCGCATTTAGGGACTGCTTGTCTGTGACTTCCATGACCCGCAGGCCTAGCTTGCTAGCCATGGTCAAGACCGGAAAGTCGCCCTTATGGTGCGGTGGCCGCGGCTTGGTAATAACGGCCTCTACTGGGCACCACTGGCTCAGGAGCTCAAGCGACCGGGCGGCCACTGGGCCGGTGCCAAAAAAGACTACGGGCTCCACGCGTTAGTCCTCCCAATATGATTGATCGACTTGGTCGTAGGGAAGAGGCGATAGTTTGCCGTCATCGCCCATGCGGTAAAACGCGTCGGGGTCGTCTTTAATGTGGTCAATGAACAGCAAGCCGTTGGTGTGGTCAATCTCGTGCTGGAAAATGCGCGCCAAAAAGCCCTCCGCGGTCACGCGGAATTCGCGGCCATTCTGGTCAAGCGCCTTAACCTTTACCTTGGAGTGGCGCTTAACTTTGCCGTACAGGTTGGGCACGCTCAGGCAGCCCTCATAGTCTTCTAAAAGTTCGCCCTCTGCCTTGACGATTTCTGGATTAATAAAGGTGGTAAACCGGTGATCTGCCTTGTTGTTGTAGTCATTTCTGACCACCACAATTCTGTAGAGCCGGTCGATCTGTACAGCCGCCAGCGCTACGCCTACCTCATGCTCGCGGCTCTGATCCCAGCTGATGGTGGCGTCTTTCATGTCTTGCACGATTTGCAGAATTTCCGATGTTACCAAGCCAACCTTGGCCGATTTTTGCCGCAGGTGTTTGTTTGGCAGGAAGATGATGTCGTCTTTAGTCATTGTTACCAGTGTACAACAGAGGTGGGATTTTTATGAAACTTCTTAGCCTAGTCCCAAGGACAAAGGATTTTGAGATTTGGTATATCCTTAAAATCGCGGACATTTCTTGTTACCAGCGTAAAGCCATTTTTAAGACATTGGGCAGCAATGAGTGCATCGATTACGGGGAGTGAACGCCCTTTAAGCTCTGCGCTGCCAAGGAGTTGACCCCATAACCTTGTAGTGGCTAAATCTATTCCTATAATTTGGTTGTCATTGTCCAAAATGGCACTGAGCCAATCTTCTAGCCTGGCTTGCCTTTGAGGGTCTTTGCTTGCTACAACACCTTTTTCAATTTCTCCGATAGTTATACAGGATGTGACCAATTGCTCAAAGGGGGTCTTTTGAAACCACTGAGCAAAGCCGGCATTTTGTCGCTTGCGCGATGTTTCACTTACGGCATTGGTGTCCAGTAGATACATCATTCCAGTATGATTTCCGTAGCGCGGCCTGTTACGTCATTATTTCTTGTAATTTCTAATCCATCAACAGGGGCTTTTTGTAGCCACTGTTTAAAGTTTAGCTTGGGCTCCGGGGACATAAACGCTCTGTAATCATCAAAGCTAACAATAACCACCGTGTTTTTGCCACGCCGACTAATGATTTGCGGCCCTTGGCTAAGGGTGGTGTCTACCACCTGGCTAAACTTGTTTTTTGCTTCTTGTAGCTGCCATGTCATAGTGATAATTATAGGCTAGACAGTCTAGCCAGTCAATTCATATTACAACAAGTCTGCCGGGTCAATATCGTACGACCAACCGGCCGGCAATTGCTTAATAACATCCAAAAGTTTTGAGCGCTGGGCCGATTTTATGACCAATTGTTGGACGTACTTGCCGGCTACTTTTTCACGGAGGGCGGGGGCAGGACCAACCACTTCAACGCCGCGAAGTGTGGCGGCAAAGGTTGCCGCGGCCTTGGCGGCGCTGCTGCTGCTAGCCCGCCGTACCGACAGCTTTAACAAATACACATAGGGCGGGTATTTGAATACTTTTCTGTCTTTCAGCTCGCGTTGGTAGAAATCTGGCCAGTTGGCGGAGGCAGCATCGGCTATAGCGGGGTTGTTTGGCTGGTAAGTCTGCACAAAAGCCTGTCCGGCAACGTGGCCGCGGCCAATGCGGCCCAGGACCTGCAGCAGCAGCTGGTAGGTGCGCTCGGCGGCGGTGTAGTCCGGTAGTTGCAGGGAGGTATCGGCTACCAGCACGCCCACCACGCTCAGGCGGGGTAGGTCCAGACCTTTGGCCAGCATTTGTGTTCCAATCAAGATGTCTACCTGACCATCTTTGACCGTATTGTACTGTTGTGAAAATTGCTCCGAGCGTTTGTTGTCCGTGTCAAAGCGGGCTAAGCGAGCCTGCGGAAATAGCTTCTGAACCTCGGTGACAATAGCTTTGGTGCCAATAGATTTATAGATGACCGATGGCTGGTTACAATCCGGGCAAATTGACGGCGCGGGCTGCGTTATGTTGCAAACATGACAACGGAGGTTATGGGTGTCCCCGTGGTAGGTGAGTGGTAAATCGCATGTGGGACACTCTGCTTGCCAGCCGCAGGACTCACAAATGACCAGTCTGGCGGTGCCGCGTCGGTTTAGGTAGAGTAGCGTTTGCTGGCCCTGGCTTAAGGCTTCCGACATGGCCTTAATGAGCGGCTGACTCAGCCAACGGGAGCGCGGGAACTGGCTGCGGTCTTTTAGGTCAATAATATGGACCTGGGCTTGCCGTTTCCCGGCCGCAAGTGCGTCCATGGTTAAGATTTGCTTGCCGCGCTGGTCAGCCAAAAAATAGTCTGTTATCAGGGGTGACGCTGAACCCAAAATTTGTTCAGCGTTGTGTAATTCCCGCAAATAACTGGCCACGCGTGCGGCTTGGTAGTGCGGGGCTTGTTCTTGCTTGTAGGCTGGCTCATGCGCCTCATCTAACACAATTAAACCAATGTTTGCTAGCGGGCTAAACAAAATGCTGCGCGGCCCAATCACAATGACTGGCTCTGCGGCCAGCAAAATTTGCTGCCAGACGCGGCGGCGCTCCATGGCTGTTTGCTGGGAGTGCATGACTAGAACGCGCTGGCCAAAGACAGCGCGGAAGCGTTCCGCTAGCTGGGAGGTTAGGCTAATCTCTGGCGTCAGGATTAGGCTGGACCGGCCAGCCGCCAGGGCACGGGCTGCCAGCTCTACGTAGACGCGGGTTTTGCCGCTGCCGGTTACGCCGTGCAGGAGGTAGGTGTCAGGTTTAGAAATGGCGCTAGTGACGGATTGTTGCTGCGTCGTTAATGGTGGCATTGTGTCCAGGGCGGGGGTGCTAAATGGCGGCACACTCAAGTCTGCATCTGGCTTGGATAGCTCCGGCAAAAGCTGCTGAGTAATCATGCCAAGCGGGGCGGGATAGTACTGCTGGAGCCACTTGGCCAGCTGTAAGACAGGGGTGGGAAGCGGCGGCAAATCCAAGACTGCCGTCAAGGGCTTGGCAGCAAAATTGGGCTTAGAAACCCTGGCGACTACCACGCCCGGCACTGTTAGGCGCTGCAGAGGCACGGTGACGATTTGGCCAATCGGCAGGACAGAAGACCACGAATAGGTCAGCGCCTCCGTGCCGTGATATCTGGAAGATCGGGGCCACACCTGGTAATAAAACATATGCACTAGTATACGCTTGCAAAGCGGGCCGCGGCTTTGCTATAGTAGTGAGTACGTTGTTCTAATAACAATAAGAGGCTTATGTTAGACATCTTCATTACATCGCGCGTACGGCGAAAAATCGTTGTGATTTACGCCAAATATCCAGACTTCAAGACTCACGTCCGCGGTCTTGCCAAGCTGATTAAAGAAGACGCTGGTAACATCCAGCGCGAGCTGAAGCGCCTAGAAAAAGTCGGCTTCTTATTAAGTGAGAAGCAAGGCAACACCAAAGTCTACTCCACCAACAAGCAATTTCCAATTTTTAAAGAACTCCAAAGCATTGTTCTAAAGAGTCAGCGCTCTAGCGCTAAGCGCGTTTAATTTTCTTGCAAGGGCTTATAAAAGTCACTCTACCTTTTGTATAACATTACACAAAAGGTAGAGTGACTTTTTGGAGTGATATACTAGGTGTAAAGGGGAAGAAAGAGAGTACATATGGCTATAAAACGCCTACAAATTTCATTACCCCAAGAACTGGTGAACCAGCTAGACGATATTGCTGAAGCCTACTACACAAAACGTAGTTCGCTTATCCGCAAGGCGTTAGAATTGCATCTGGCGGACATTAATCAAAAGCGTGTTAATTTAGTAAAATCGGTTGAAAAAATGAACTTTGATGATGCAGAGCAATTGGCGTGGTCAATCATTAGGCGGAATCGGCGTGTGCTGGCGCATCGGAATCTTCATAAGGATAAACTTTGCCACTGCGGAAAAATTGAAAAACCAAGCCTTGCGCAAATCACCCCTGTCAGATATAATAGGCCACGATGATACAAGTTACACGCAAAGATGGGAAGGAACCGCTAGAGAATTTGCTGCGCCGCTTTAACCGCAAAGTGCAGCAGTCTGGCGCCATTGCCATCGTCAAAGCCAACCAATATTTTGAGAAACCGCTCAGCAAGCGCGAGCGCCGTCTAAAGGCAATCGTGCGCACGGAGCGCCGCGCCCTAAAGGTAAAACGGACAAAACTGGGCCAGCGCTAAAATGCTGGAAGACAGACTCAACGCTGATATTAAAGCCGCCCTTTTGGGCGGTGATCAGTTTACGGCCACAACACTGCGGGGCCTAAAAGCCACAATCTTAAACGTTAAGGTGGCAGAGGGCAGCCGCGACCAACAGATGCCAGACCAGCAGATTCAATCGATTTTTGCTAAAGAAGCCAAGAAGCGCCAAGAGAGCGCGGACCTGTTTAAGCAAGGCGGCAATGACGCCAAGGCGGATCAGGAGCTGGCAGAGAAGAAGCTCATAGAAACGTACCTGCCAGCGCAGCTGTCTGAGCAGGAAATTAAGATGATAATAGACGATTTAGCGGGCCAAATTGGGGCGGCCACTATGGCAGACATGGGCAAGCTGATTGGCGCCGTAAAAGGTCACGCCGGGCCATCGGCAGACGGCGCATTGGTAGCAAAATTAGTTAAGGAGAAATTGAGCGCATGATAGTACTTATGGGGCTACCGGGCAGCGGCAAGGGTACGCAGGGTAAAATGTTGGCCGATGAGCTGGATATGCACCTGGTCTCCACCGGTCATTTGGTGCGGCTGTACGTGACGGGTGAGCGCCGGCAGCGCATGCTGGCCGGCGAACTTTTAGACGACCAAGAAATGATCGATATGCTAGAAAAACTACTGGCCACCATTGATGACAACAAAGAAATCATACTAGACGGTTTTCCGCGCACCGTTATGCAGGCCGAGTGGCTCATGGAGCAGGTCAAAAAAGGCCGCTACCAGCTGAGCCATGTCATACACCTAAAAGCCTCTGAAGAGGTGGTGCGTGAGCGCCTAGGTCTGCGCGGCCGCCTAGATGACAAGCAAGAAGTTATAGAAGAGCGCTTCCGCGAATACCAGCGCCTAACTGCACCAGTTGTAGACTGGTTTAAAACTCACGGCGCACCCCTAGTAGAAGTGGACGCAGAGCGCACCACCACCGAAATTAACGACGACCTCCACCGCCTCCTAAAGATATGATGACCCGCGTCAAAACGGCTGACGAAATCAAGCGCATGCGCGAGTCCGGCCGCATTACGGCCGCCATTGTGGAGCTTTTGGGTAGGCGCCTTACGCCCGGCATGTCCACCAAAGACTTGGCCTTGATTGCAGAGGCAGAAATCAAAAACTACGGCGTCCGCGCCGCTTTTTTGGGCTACCAGGGCTTCCCGGACGTTATCTGTATTTCTTTAAACGATGAAGTGGTTCACGGCATCCCGCGGGCGGACCGCATTATTAAAGACGGCGATATTGTTAAGCTGGACTTTGGAGTGGACTACCAAGGCATGATTACCGATCACGCCCGCTCATTTATTGCTGGCAAACCGTTAAAAAAGTCGCACGTTAAGCTATTGGAGCGCACGCGCCAGTCCCTGGAAGCCGGCATTATGGCCGTACATGACCGTTGCCGCACCGGCGATATTGCCGCCGCTGTGCAAGCAGAACTAGACCAAGCCGGTTACGGCATTGTGCGCGACCTAGTGGGCCACGGTGTGGGCCATCACATCCACGAAGACCCCAACATTCCCAACTACGGCCGCGCCGGCACCGGCCCCTGGCTAGACGCCGGCATGACCATCGCCATTGAACCCATGGCTACTATGGGCGACTGGCGCGTCTACGAAGCCGATGACGGTTGGACCATCCTAACGCACGACGGCTCCTTAGCGGCTCACTTTGAGCACACGGTGCTGATTACGCCGGATGGCGCAGAAGTTCTGACCCAGATTTAGCTATTTTTGCGCGAGTTTAATGAAATTTTAATGAAACGCCGCGGCTTGGCTCTTGACTGGCTCTATATCTGGAATATAGTGGAAATATGTCTTTGCAAACCACCCTTCCGGTTCCTAAAAAAGTTGAACGTTTTAAAACGTTCAACAATCAGTGGTATACTACAAATATGGAAGGCGACATATTACAATTTTCTAACAAATACCAGGTGGTTATCCCAAAGGCTGCCCGTAAAACCATGGGCATAACAGACCCTAAAACGCAGCAGCTGCGCGTTGCTAAAGTCACCAAAAAGGGGATTTACTTAGAAAAAGCACCACAACTAGAGGAGTTTTTTGGTTCGTTAACTGGGGCATTTGGAACGGATGCCACGGAGCGGCTCCGTAAACTTCGCGATAGTGAGTGGGGCTAGTCGGCGTGACACTAGCACTAGATAGCAATATATGTATTGATGCGCTTGACGCAAATCAGTCGGGTTCCACCGCCGCCCAGAAGGTGCTTCTTGCGGTTCGTGCGGGCAGGGCGGATGCAATCTTATCTGCCCTGGTCTTTGGGGAAGTACTGCACGTAGAGGATAAAGATAAGCAGCCTCCAGATATGTTTAGCTTTGTGGCGGCCCTGCACCATGTTGTCGTGCAGGCTGCGACGGCATCTATTTGCAGTTATGCCGGAGAGTTACGCAGGCAGCACGGTGCGGCGCTCCGATTACCGGACGCAATCCATCTGGCAACTGCTATCCAAGCCGGGGCGGACTGTCTGATTACAAATGATAAGAAACTGACCAAAGCTGCCAGCGGTTATTTGGATGTTATGACAGCTGGCGAGTTCTTGGCAGGATTAGCCCAAGCCTAGTACTTGACAAAATTGTCAATAGGTGCTACATGTTGGCTGGCGGTATTAACTCTTCTTTTGAGAACCCCGGCGACGATACCAACTATTCAATCCCAGAACGTTTTACTAGGATGATTCAGCGCACTGCACCCGATTTTCCTGTAGCAAAGAAAATCGGCCCAAATGGCGACAACGGCAACCATGCTTACCAAGGTTCGTTTGCCTATCAATTTGGTCGTGCCATGGATATTTACCAGCAACTCAATGAACAGCCGGAAGCCGTGCGGTTAACACTGGATGAAGATCCTTCTGCTCCATCTGTTGATACTAAGCCAAGAGATATGTACATAGGTTTTGCCCCTCAGGGTGCCGCAGAGAATGCGTTGGTGATTCCGCTAGCGCAGCAAGAACAACGTGCAGCCTAGTCTATAGCTCACAAAAATACCGCTCAATACAAACGAGCGGTATTTTTTTGTTGCCGCCTAAGTTGACACGCCCTTGCGAAAATGTAGCCGTTAGCGGTATACTAGCGGTAAATGCAAAACAATCAGCAGTACTTTGTTGGTCTAGACGTGGGCACTAGTACGGTGCGGGCCGTGGTGGGTATGTTTGACCAGGCCGCGGGGGAGCACGGCAAGCCATCGATTATTGGTCATGGGCAAGCAGATAACAGCGGTATGCGCAAAGGCGCGGCCGTACATGTGGACGAGGTTGCTGAGGCGATTGGCAAGGCTCTGCAGGACGCCGAGCGCATTAGCGGTCAGCGGATTAGCCAGGCCACCGTTAACATTAATGGATCGCATGTGGTCGGCTTTAATTCTAAGGGCGTGATTGCGATTAGCGGCGCTAACCGCGAAATTACGCCAGATGACCGCTGGCGCGTGGAAGAAGCCGCTACGGTTGTTTCCATGCCGCCTAACAGAGAAATCGTGCAGTTTTTTGCCAAGAATTATGCGCTGGATGGCCAGCAAAACATTAAAGACCCGGTGGGCATGCAGGGAATTAGGCTAGAGGTAGATGCGCACATTGTTACGGCAGCCACGCCAAACCTTCGTAACCTGGACGCGGCGCTTACTAAAGCACAAGTAGCAGTTAATAATCACACGGTTAGCAGTCTAGCGGCTGCAGAGGCAGTACTATCTAGGCAGCAAAAAGAGGCCGGCACGCTCGTTATGGACATTGGCGCCGGCACCACCAACCTAATTGTGATTGAAGATGGTGAGGTGCAGCACGTGGCAGTCCTGCCCGTGGGCGGCATTAACATCACCAACGATTTGGCGATTGGCCTAAAGACGGACCTAGACATTGCGGAAGCGGTGAAGCTGCAGCACGCATCGCTTAAGCCAGACAGCAAGCAGTCTGTGAGTGTTAAGGTGGGCAACTTCACGCACAGCTTTGACTACGAAATGATTAGCATGATTACGGAAGCTCGCGTAGAAGAGCTGCTGGAATACGTCGCTAAGGAATTACACAAAATCAAGCGCTCCGGCAAGCTACCGGGCGGTGTGGTGATTGTGGGCGGCAGCGCTAAGCTTCCGGGATTGGCTGACTTTACGCGCGATAAACTACAGCTGCCAGCCCGCATCGGCAAACTGCAGGACGTGGGCGGCTTGGTAGATACTGTAGAAGACACCAGCTGGTGTACGCCCGTGGGCCTGATGCTACTAGACATGTTACTGACGCCATCTAACCCAGTTTCTAGCTCAAAAGGCGGCCGGTATGCAGAGCAAATGTTTGGCCTAGCCGATAGCCTTCTTAAGCGCTTCAAACGCTAATCTACCCCTGTTAAAACCGAGTAACAAAATTGTTCATATTAGAAGCTAGACGCTAGAAGATAGACTTTAGCAAAAGCTAGAATTGTGGGAGCTTTTGCAGCTTCTGTAGTCCAGAATTCAAAGTCTAGTCTTGCACACATTATTGCTTTAGCGCCTTAGCAGGTTTACAATATATGTATAACTTTAGAGGGAGCCAAACAACATGCCGCAAGTCGTTGAACCAGAAATTGAAACCTTTGCCCAAATCAAAGTAGTGGGCGTGGGCGGCGCTGGTGGTGCTGCGGTTAATCGCATGGTAGAAGCTGGCGTGGACAACGTGGAGTTTATTGCTGTTAACACGGACGCGCAGGCGCTGCATCACTCCAAGGCGGCTCAGAAAATTCATATTGGTAAAGACACCACCCGCGGCTTGGGTGCTGGGGCAGACCCAGGAGTTGGAGAAAAAGCGGCAGAAGAATCTAAAGAAGACATTGCTAAGGCGCTGCAAGGCGCGGACATGGTGTTTGTAACAATCGGCGCTGGCGGCGGCACCGGGAGTGGCGCCGGGCACGTCGTAGCTAGGACGGCTCGGGAGCAGGGCAGTTTGGTGGTGGGTTTTGCCACTAAGCCTTTTGCTTTTGAGGGAGAAAAGCGCCGCAAGAACGCAGAGACGGCCATAGAAAATCTGCGCCGCAGCGTGGACACGCTGATTATTATTCCTAATGACCGCCTGCTCCAGACCATAGACCGCGCCACGCCCCTTATGGAAGCCTTTAAAGTAGCAGACGATGTTTTGCGCCAAGGCGTGCAAGGTATCTCTGACTTAATTACCGTCAACGGCCTAATCAACCTAGACTTTGCCGATGTTAAGACCGTTATGCAAAATGCCGGCACAGCGCTTATGGGCATTGGCCGCGCCAGCGGCGAAGACCGGGCGGTTAAAGCGGCTCAGCAGGCCATTGGCTCACCGCTACTGGAAGTATCTATTGATGGTGCCCGCGGCATCCTGTTTAACGTTATTGGCGGCAACGACCTTGGCATGCATGAAATCAACAGTGCAGCAGAAGCCATTACGGCCGCCGCTGACCCAGAAGCCAACATTATCTTTGGTGCCACCATTAACCCAGACCTGGACGGAGAAGTGATTATTACTGTGGTGGCCACCGGCTTTGATGCCAGCTACTACTCGGCTCGGCCTAAAGCGCCAGAGCTCAGCGCACCCGCACCCGCGCCGTCTATCCCGGACGACACCGCCGCTGACCTAGATATGGACCTAGACAAAAAAGACACTGACGCCGCCGCAGACTTTTCCAGCGACAGCCCCATGCCCAACATTTGGGCCATTGATGAGCCAGCCGACGACAAATCGGTAGACGACCTGCCAAATAAAGAAATCAAAGAAGATGAACCCGTAAGCGACTACCGCCCAGCCGGCCACGCAGTTGTTTCTAGCACGCTAGACGATGATTTAGAGAAGCCATCTTTCCTGCGCCGCTTGGCTAAGCGTCGTAATAAAGACGACGACCACACCGCCGACGAACCCAAGGGTGAGTAGCTCCGGCCACCTCTGTTACAAACGTGTGAATTCTACATCAGATTAGGACTTGTTAAAGCGCTAGTGGTGGTGTTAAATGATAGTAACCAAACGCTATATGTGGGGGCAGAACCGCGGAAAGCGCACAAGGGGTAACTTTACAAAAACAATCGGCTTTTATGCGCGCGCAATCGCGTAATAGCCAACAAAAATGGAGGTAACAGATGCAGTGTACACACTGTGGGGGCTCAGACATTAAGGTCATTGAGTCCAGAGATGTTGCCGATAACCAAGCCATCCGCCGCCGCCGCGAGTGCAACGGCTGCCAACGTCGCTTTACTACCTACGAGAGGATTGAGCGGCCGCAGCTCATCGTTATTAAACACGACAAGACGCGTCAATTGTTTAACCGCGAAAAACTCATGGGCGGGCTGTACCGCGCCACAGAGAAGACATCGGTTACTAGCATGCAATTAGAGCAGCTGGCGAGCGATGTAGAAGACGCGCTGTATGCCTGCGGCGAATCGGAAGTGTCTAGCAGCAAAATTGGCGATCTTGTTATGGAGCGGCTGGCGCCGCTCAGTGAGGTAGCCTATGTGCGTTTTGCTTGTGTCTACCGACGGTTTACGGATATCGACAGCTTTGAAAAAGAACTGGGTCGCTTGCGCGGCCAAAAATAAAATACTAGAAATTGAGGGGAGTTACTATGGCACAATTAGCAGACAAGAGTGAGTTTAAGCGGCTGTTTACGCCGGCGGGTAGCAAGGGGTATGATCAGTTAAAGTGGGTGAGCCGCGAATCGTCCATTATTAACCCGGCTACGGGCAAGGCCGTTTTTGAGCAGAAGGACATTGAGTTCCCAGAGGGCTGGAGCCAGAATGCCATTAACATTGTGGCGCAGAAGTACTTTAGCGGCACGCCTGGTACCAAAGAGCGCGAAGCTAGCCTTAAGACCTTGATTAACCGCGTGGTAGATACCGTGGTGCGCCAGGGCAAGCAAGAGGGTTACTTTACCTCCGACGAAGAAGCAGAAACCTACCGCGAAGAGCTCAAGTACGTTCTGGCCACGCAACGGGCGGCCTTTAACAGCCCGGTGTGGTTTAACATTGGCGTTAAAGAGCGCGCGCAGCAAGCTAGTGCCTGCTTTATTTTGGGCATTGAAGACACCATGCCAGCCATTTTGCAGTGGTACGTAGACGAAGGCATGATTTTTAAGGGTGGCTCTGGCTCTGGCATCAACATTAGTGCGATTAGGTCTAGCTTTGAGAAGCTTGGCAAATCGGCTGGTACCGCCAGTGGTCCGCTTAGCTTTATGCGCGGGGCAGACGCTTCTGCCGGCGCCATTAAGTCCGGCGGCAAGACTCGCCGCGCGGCTAAGATGGTCATCATGAACGTAGACCACCCGGACATCATGGAATTCATCGACTCTAAAAAACTAGAGGAGCGCAAGGCACGCGACCTCCAGGCCGCTGGCTGGGACATGAGCCTAGACGGCAAGGACGCCTTTAGTGTGCAGTACCAAAACGCTAACATCTCTGTCCGCGTAACAGATGAGTTTATGCAGGCCGTAGAAGACGATGCTGACTGGGACCTCAAAGCCGTTACCACCGGCAAAACGGTCAAGACTGTTCGCGCCCGTGACCTGATGCGCCAGTTTGCCGAAGCCGCCTGGGAGTGTGCCGACCCTGGCATGCAGTACGACACGGTCATTAACCACTGGCACACCACGCCTAACGCCGGCCGCATTAACGGCTCTAACCCATGTTCTGAGTACATGCACCTGGACAACTCCGCCTGTAACCTGGCAAGCATTAACCTCCTTAAGTACCTGCGCCCAGACAACACCTTTGACGTAAAAGAGTTTGAGCACACCGTAGAGCTGATCTTTACTGCCCAGGAAATCCTAGTAGGTTACTCTGAGTACCCAACAGAGAAAATCGGCAAAAATGCCCGTGCCTACCGCGAACTAGGCATTGGCTACGCCAACTTGGGTGCCATGCTGATGGCTATGGGTTTGCCATACGATTCCGATGAAGGCCGCGCCATTGCCGCCGCTGTTACCGCGCTGCTAACCGGAACCGCCTACGCCACCAGTGCCAAGATTGCCGCCAAGGTGGGCCCATTTGCTGGCTACGCCAAGGACCGCGAGGGTATGATTAAAATCCTAAAGCAGCACCGCGCCGCGGTATCTACTATTGACGCTTCATTAGTTTCAGAAGATTTACTTCAGGCCGCTACCGCCGCCTGGGACGAAGCAGTGGAGCTGGGAGAAAAGTACGGTGTCCGCAACAGCCAAGCCAGCGTGCTGGCGCCAACCGGCACCATTGGTCTGATGATGGACTGTGACACCACCGGTATTGAGCCAGACCTAGGTCTAGTAAAAATGAAGAAACTGGTCGGCGGCGGTGTCATGAGCATCGTTAACCAGACCGTGCCACGCGCACTTCGTAGTCTTGGTTACAACGACTCTGAAGTGGCCGACATCATTGCCTACATCGATTCTGAAAAGACCATTTTGGGTGCGCCACATCTGAAAAAGGAGCACGAGCCAGTCTTTGCTTGTAGTATGGGTGACAACGCTATCCACTACCTGGGCCACGTTAAAATGATGGCTGCTGTGCAGCCGTTTATTTCCGGCGCCATTTCTAAGACGGTCAACATGCCAGAGTCCGCAACCGTGGAAGATATTGAGCAGCTGCACATTGATGCCTGGAAGCTTGGCCTGAAAGCCGTAGCCATTTACCGCGACAACTGTAAGGTTGCCCAGCCGCTGAGCATGGCTAAGAAGGAAGGCACCGCCGAGGAATCCAAGGTTACTGCCGCATCCGACGAGGACAAGATTGTGGTTAAAGGTGCGGTCCGCCGCCGCTTGCCGCGCGTCCACAACGCGCGGGTCTATAAGTTCCGCGTCGCGGACCTAAAAGGCTACTTCACGGTTGGTGAATTTGAAGATGGCACCCCTGGCGAGATGTTCATTACGGTGTCTAAGCAGGGCAGCACCCTATCCGGCCTCATGGACAGCTTTGCCATTAGCGTCAGCCACGGGCTGCAGTACGGTGTTCCGCTGAAGAGTTACGTTAAGACGCTGCGCGGGACCAGCTTTGCGCCATCTGGCATTACAGATGACCCAGATATCCGCACGGCATCGTCCTTAACAGATTACATCATGCGCCGCTTGGCTCTGGACTACCTGAGCTTTGATGACCGCCTAGAACTAGGCCTAGCCTCTCTAGAAGACATGCCGATGGACACGGAGCAGGTGAGCCTCTTGTCTGACGATTCTCCAGCCCCCGTAGTAACAGAGGAAGCGCCTAAGGAACTGACGGCTGCGCCAGCGCCAACTCAGGCTCCGGCTAAGGCCAGCGCGGATTCCACTGCGCCGCTGTGCTACAACTGTGGCAACCAAACCCAGCGCTCCGGTAGCTGCTATGTCTGCACCAGCTGTGGCAGTACGACTGGCTGCAGCTAAAGCATAGCTACGGCTGCTCAAAAAACGTCCCCGCCCAGCAGCGGGGCGTTTTTTTATGCAGGTAAACTGTGGATAAGTGATGAGTTTTGGGTGCGGAAATATGTCAATATTGTTATTGATACAACAAAAAAATGATATCGGTCGTCAATAGGACGTAAAGGTTATATCAGGAAGATAAAAACAAAAATGTAGCATTCACAACGGAAAAACAAACATAAGCAGCACAGAATAGCGAATACAAAATCTGAAAAAACAATGACGGAAACGCTTGTGGCTTTTGATATACACGCGAGATATAATAGAGGCAGTTAAAGAAAAAAACAAGTGTGAGCCCAGATCAAATCCACCAACCTAAGAGTAGTACATTGGCGCCAGTTGCGGCCGGTGGTGCTCAGTTTAGGTCTGAATTGGACGGTGGTGTTAACTACGCCACCGGTGCCAATGGAGTACAGGATGACCCGCAAGTAGCGCAACGTCAGAAAATGAAAGGGCATGTGCTAACGACCGCATATAGGTCGCATTTATGGGGGCTGATTTGGACGGTGATTATCCTGATTCTACTGGCGCTGTTTGCTGGCTTAGCCATGAAGTTGGTCGGCAAGTGGCGTCAGCCAGATACGGTGATTGGCAGTAACACCTCTGTACTGCAGGCACCGGCTGGCAATGCTAGCAACCAGGTTATTTCCGTTAACGGCGAGCTCAAGGTGTCCGGCCAGACCACACTCCAAAATCTGACCGTCAACGGCACGAGCAATTTGCGGGAGGATATAACCGCCGGCGGCAACCTGCAGGTGGCCAAAGATGCCAACGTAGTTGGGCAACTGACAGCCGGGGGCCTGCGGGTAGCCGGTGGCAGTAGCTTTGGCGGGGCGGTGGCCGCGCCATCATTCCAGGGCGGCAGTTTTAGCGGTAACGGCACCGGATTAACAGGTGTAAACGCAGTTACGTTGGGCGGCCAGCCCGGCAGTTTTTATCAAAATGCCAGCAATATCACTGGCGGCGTGTTGCCGATTGCCCACGGCGGCACCGGCCTAACTGCTGTGGGTACTGCGGGCAGTATTGCTTACAGCGATGGCAGCAGCTTTGCTTTTAGTGGCGTGGGCAGCAGCGGTCAATGTCTGACCAGTAATGCAGGCGGCGCACCCACCTGGACGGACTGTGCGCCGGCCAGCGGTGGCGGTAACTACATCCAGAACCAAAATAGCACGGATCAGGTAGCTAACTTTAGGATAAATGGCACGGGGCAGGCAAACAGCTTTACGGCGCAGACGGTAACAGGCAACACGGTAAACGCTACAACAGCGGTTGTTTCTCCTGTGCTGCGTCCACAGAGCGACGGCACCACTGCCTTCCAAATCCAAAACGCTGCCGGCACCCAAACCATGCTCAACGTGGATACTACTAACTTGGCGGTCAGCCTAGTTAATGTAGCCACAGCCCAACAAATTAGTGTCAACGACTGGCGCACCGGCTCCACACTGTCAGGTAAATCGGAGGCCAATTGGCAGTCCATTACCTCCAGCGCCGACGGCACCAAACTGGCGGCTGTGGTAAACGGCGGCTCCATCTACACCTCCACCGACTCTGGCGCCACCTGGACAGAGCGCACCAGCGCCGGTAGCCGCGATTGGCTGTCCATTACCTCCAGCGCAGACGGCACCAAACTGGCGGCTGTGGTAAACGGCGGCTCCATCTACACCTCCACCGACTCTGGCGCCACCTGGACGGAGCGCACC
>Ga0209368_1000878_pt1 | contig 17394 bp, 16 predicted proteins | sample EBPBio242008_DNA_FD_185862 | JGI IMG/M metagenome (GOLD analysis project Ga0209368, IMG submission 185862) | Wastewater treatment Type I Accumulibacter community from EBPR Bioreactor in Madison, WI, USA - Reactor 1_4/24/2008_ DNA (SPAdes)... | ecosystem: Engineered > Bioreactor > EBPR >...
GGCCGTCCTAGGGGTCATCCAGCGCCGGCAATAGCCCGCACCGCCTGTGGCGTTCCGTCACCCGAGCATGACGAAGGGGCCGCCAACGATGTTGACGACCCCCCGCCCACTGGGGCGACGTTTACTTTCACTTACTCGCATCTAACAGTGCCAAGCGGGCTTTCGCGGCCTGAACCCACACAGACGTCGCGACACCCGCTCTGCTGTCCCTCAAAGGACAGGTTAACAATGCCTTTCACGAGCCCGTGTTTCATGGCCCAATTGGGCTATGGCCGAAAAAGGAACGCCGCTCAGGCCGCGGCGGCGGCCAATCGGCAGGGAAGGAAGGGCTGCACCTCGACACCATCGCCGTGGAAGGTGCAGAAGGTCGCCGACGGGATTTCATGCCAATCGCCTTGGTCGGTTTCCAGCGGTTCCGAAACGACCGCCCTGCCCCGGCGCGTATCGGACCAGCGGTGCCAGAGCGTCGGTGCATGATCGTCGGTGGCATAGCGCACCGCATAGAGACGCTCGCCATCTGACAGTGCCGCTGTCATCCGCAGGTGCGGCGCGGCGCCCTTGGCGCGTGCCAGGCGAATGAAGCGGGCGGCGGCCCGTTCCAGCGCGCCGGCCGGGTCATCCTCCAGACCCTCGGCGATGGCGACGAGGAACAGCGCTTCGCTGTCCGTCGCGCCCTTGCGCGAGGGATAGAGCGTGTCGGGAATCAGCATGTCGGCATCGCGGCGGATGCGATCATAGCCGCCGATCTGGCCGTTGTGCATGAAGCTCCAGCGGCCGTGCACGAAGGGGTGGCAGTTGTTGCGGCTGGTGGCGGTGCCGGTCGAGGCGCGGACATGGGCAAGGAACAGGCGCGATTTCACCTGCGCCGTCAGGCTGCGCAGGTTGGGGTCTGACCAGGCTGGCATGACATCGCGGTACAGGCCCGGTTCAGGCCGGTCGCCATACCAGGCGATGCCGAAGCCATCGGCGTTGATGGCGGTGTGGCATTGCGTGGCGCAGTGGCTTTGGTGAATGAGGGAATGGCCAGGGCGGCTGACGATGTCTTCCAGGAAGATCGCCTCGCCCGTGTAGGCGGCCCACCTGCACATCAGCGGGCCCTCCTGTGGGGGGTATCAGTCAGCACGGCTCTGCCTCGTCATGTTATTTTTCATGACATTAGCATGGCATGATCGGATTCGCGCGGGGTTTTATCCCCGATGCGCAGCGATCAGCCGGCCTCCTCGACCACGACAAGGTCGCGCACCGCCGCGCCCTTCGCGTGCTCTAGCGCCGCCTGGTATTCGGGCGAGTTGTAGCAGGCGACGGCGGCTTCCAGGCTGGGGAAGCGGGCGACGACGTTGCGGGCGCGGTCGCGGCCTTCCAGTTGGACATAGCGGCCGCCGCGGGCGAGGAAGACCCCGCCATGCGCGGCGATGGCCTCGGTCGCGCCCTTGGCATAGCGGCCATAGGCTTCGGCGTCGGTCACTTCGACATGGGCGATCCAGAAGGCTCCGGGCATGGATCAGCCCTCCAGCACGGCTTCGGCCGCCTTGATGGCCGCCTGGGCCTGGCCAATGTCGGCGCCGCCGGCCTGGGCCATGTCGGGGCGGCCGCCGCCACCCTTGCCGCCCATCGCCTCGGCCGCGGCCTTGACCAGCGCGACGGCAGAGATGCGGGCGGTGAGGTCGGCGGTGACGCCGGCCGCGACCGCGGGCTTGGCGCCGGTGTCGGCGATCAGAAGAACCGCGCCCGAGCCGATGCGGCCCTTCATCTCGTCGATGAGCGAGGGCAGGTCCTTGCCGGACACGCCCTGCAGCACCTGGGCGATCAGCTTCACGCCGTTGATCTCGCGCGCTTCCGGCCCGCCGGACTTGCCGCCCATGGCAAGATCGCGGCGCAGTTGCGCGACTTCGTTCTGCAGCGCGCGGCGTTCCTCGGACAGCGCCTTCACGCGGTCCACCGCCTCGCCCAGGGGGGCCTTCAGCGTGGCGGCGATTTCGGCCAGCCGGTCTCCTTGCGCGCGCAGGTGGTCCAGCGCGGCCTGGCCGGTCAGCGCCTCGATCCGGCGGACGCCGGCCGAGGAGGCGCTGTCGCCCAGGCAGACGAAGGCGCCGATGTCGCCGGTGCGCTTCACATGGGTGCCGCCGCAGAGTTCAAGGCTGTAGGTCTTGCCGTCGGTGCCCTTGCCGGAGCCCGGCAGTTCGCCCATCGAGACGACGCGGACCTCGTCGCCGTATTTCTCGCCGAACAGCGCCTGGGCGCCGATGGCGCGGGCGTCGTCGGGGGTCATGATGCGGGTTTCCACCGGGCTGTTCTGGCGGATGTAGGCGTTCACCTCGGCCTCGACCTGAGCCAGTTCGGCGGGGGTCAGGCCATGGGAATGGCTGAAGTCGAAGCGCAGGCGGTCGGGCGCGTTCAGGCTGCCCTTCTGCGCGACATGGTCGCCAAGCGCGCGGCGCAGCGCCTCGTGCAACAGGTGGGTGGCCGAGTGGTTGGCGCGGATCTCGCTGCGGCGGTGGTGCGCCACTTCAAGCTTGGCGGGCTGGCCCTTGAGGATGGAGCCCTCGCGCACCGTGGCGACGTGGTAGAAGACGCCGGCCGACTTGCGGGTATCGGTGACCTCGGCCATGCCGGTATCGGTGCGGATGAAGCCGGCATCGCCGACCTGGCCGCCGCTTTCGGCGTAGAACGGGGTCTGGTTCACCACGATCTGCACCTGCTGGCCCTCGGCGGCGCTGTCGATCGCGGCGCCGTCCTTCACCAGGGCGAGGATCTGGCCCTCGGCGGTTTCGGTGTCATAGCCCAGGAATTCGGTCGAGCCGTTGGCTTCGGCCAGTTCGAACCAGATGCGGGCGTCCTTGGCTTCGCCCGAGCCGGCCCAGGAAGCGCGGGCTTTGGCGCGCTGCTCTTCCATCGCGGCGTCGAAGCCCTGGAGATCGACCTTGCGGCCCATCTCGCGCAGGGCGTCCTGCGTCAGGTCCAGCGGGAAGCCGAAGGTGTCATAAAGCTTGAAGGCGGCCTGGCCCGGCAGGTCGGCGCCTTCCGGGATGCGAGCAAGCTCGTCGTCCAGCAGGCGCAGGCCGCGGTCGAGCGTCTGGCGGAACTTGGTTTCCTCCAGCTTCAGCGTCTCTTCGATCAGCGCCTGGGCGCGGACGAGTTCCGGGTAGGCCGCGCCCATCTGGCGCACCAGGGCCGGCACCAGGCGGAACATCACCGGGTCCTGTGCGCCCAGCATGTGGGCGTGGCGCATGGCGCGGCGCATGATGCGGCGCAGCACATAGCCCCGCCCCTCGTTCGAGGGCATGACGCCATCGGCGATGAGGAAGGAGGTCGAGCGCAGGTGGTCGGCGATGACGCGGTGGTGCACCTTGCCTAGGCCGTCGGGATCCTGGCTGGTGGCGTGGGCGCTGGCCTCGATCAGGCTGCGCATCAGGTCGGTGTCGTAGTTGTCGTGCTTGCCCTGCAACAGCGCGCCGATGCGTTCCAGCCCCATGCCGGTGTCGATCGACTTCGCGTCCAGCTCGCGCCGCGAGCCGTCCTCGAACTGCTCGAACTGCATGAAGACGTTGTTCCAGATCTCGATGAACCGGTCGCCGTCCTCTTCCGCGCTGCCAGGCGGGCCGCCCCAGATGCTGGGGCCGTGGTCGTAGAAGATTTCCGTGCAGGGGCCGCAGGGGCCGGTGGGCCCCATCATCCAGAAATTGTCGTTCGTCGGGATGCGGATGATCTTGTCATCCGAAAGGCCCGCAACCTTTTTCCAGATCGCCGCCGCCTCGTCGTCGGTGTGATATACGGTGACCAGAAGGCGCGTGGGGTCGAGCCCGAATTCCTTGGTCAGCAGTTCCCAGGCCAGCGGGATCGCCGTGTCCTTGAAATAGTCGCCGAAGGAGAAGTTCCCCAGCATCTCGAAGAAGGTGTGGTGGCGGGCGGTGTAGCCCACATTGTCCAGGTCGTTGTGCTTGCCGCCGGCGCGGACGCATTTCTGCGCGGTCGTGGCGCGGGTGTAGTCGCGAGTCTCCACCCCGGTGAACAGGTTCTTGAACTGGACCATGCCAGAGTTCGTGAACATCAGCGTCGGGTCGTTGCGCGGCACCAGCGGCGAAGAGTCCACGACGCGGTGGCCGTTCTTCGCGAAGAAGTCGGTGAAGGTCGAGCGGATGTCGTTCAGAGACGCCATGTGACGGGGTCCTCGGGCGGAAACGGGCAATCGGACCTTCCCTTAGCCCCCCCGCAAGGCCCTGTAAACCGCGCGTTGCGTGCCGGAGCCCGTGCGAAACGAAAGGCCCCGGCTCTTTGGAGCCGGGGCCTTGTTTCATGGGGGGAATGGCGACGCGGGTCAGCCGTCGACCACGCCATCCTCATCGGGTTCCGGCGCGCCGATCATCTGGAAATCCAGCCCGTGGCTCGCGCGGATCTTGTCCTCGATCTCGGCGGCGACGGTGGGGTTCTGCTTCAGGAACAGCTTGGCATTCTCGCGCCCCTGGCCGATGCGTTCGTCGCCGTAGGAATACCAGGAGCCGGACTTTGCCAGGATGCCCGCCTTCACGCCCAGGTCGATCAACTCGCCCGTCTTCGAGATGCCTTCGCCGTAGATGATGTCGAACTCGACCTCGCGGAAGGGCGGTGCCACCTTGTTCTTGACCACCTTCACCTTTGTGGTGTTGCCCACCACCTCGTCGCGGTCCTTCACCGCACCGATGCGGCGGATGTCGAGGCGGACCGAGGCATAGAATTTCAGCGCATTGCCGCCGGTGGTGGTTTCGGGGCTACCGAACATCACGCCGATCTTCATGCGGATCTGGTTGATGAAGATCACCATGCAGTTCGACCGGCCGATCGAGGCGGTGAGCTTGCGCATCGCCTGGCTCATCAGGCGGGCCTGGCTGCCCATCTGCATGTCGCCCATGTCGCCTTCGATTTCGGACTTCGGGGTCAGCGCGGCGACCGAGTCGACGACCACAAGGCTTACTGCGCCCGAACGCACCAGCGTGTCGACGATCTCCAGCGCCTGTTCTCCGGTGTCGGGCTGGCTGATCAGAAGTTCGTCAAGGTCGACGCCCAGCTTGCGGGCATAGGACGGGTCAAGCGCATGTTCGGCATCGACGAAGGCGCAGACGCCCCCCTTCTTCTGCTCCTCGGCCACGACGTGCAGCGTGAGCGTGGTCTTGCCCGAGCTTTCCGGCCCATAGATTTCGATGATGCGGCCCTTTGGCAGGCCGCCGATGCCAAGCGCGATGTCAAGCCCCAGGGAGCCGGTGGAAATCGACTCGATCTCGATGGCCGGGGCATTCTTGCCCAGCTTCATGATCGAACCCTTGCCGAACTGCCGTTCGATCTGCTGGAGCGCGCTTTCCAGCGCCTTCTGCTTGTCCATCTCGCGCCGGTCCTTCAGGTCGAGGAGGTTCGCCGTCATTCTGCCGCTCCTTATTTCACAGCCGCCCTGTCGCGGCAATCTTGGTGATGTTCCCCAAGTGTTCCCGTTCTTATGAAGACAAAACGAGAACATTTCAACCCTGTTCGAGCTGATCCTGCCGGAATGAGGTTAATGGACAGTTACACGCCTGCGGTGTATCGGGCGGAGGATTGCGGAGGCTCCGATGCTTGTATTCTTCGACCAGCGCCTTGTCTTCCTTGCCACGCCGAAGACCGGCTCGACGGCCATCGAATCGGCGCTGCAGCCGCTGGCCGCCCTGACCATCGAGCGGCCGCCTGTGCTGAAGCACACCAATGCTCAGCGGTTCCACCGCTTCATCGGCCCCTACCTGGAGGCGGCATCGGGCGCAGAATTCACCGTGACGGCGATGATGCGCGAACCGGTGAGCTGGCTGGGAAGCTGGTATCGCTATCGCAAGCGCGGCGACGGGGTAGAGGCGCGCAACCGCACCAACGACGTGACCTTCGACGACTTCGTGCAGGCCTGGTGCCGCGAGGATCCGCCGCCCTTCGCCGATGTCGGCCGGCAGAGCCGGTTCTTGAAGGGGCACAAGGACAAGAGCGTGGACCGGCTGTTCCGTTATGAGCGGATCGAGGATTTCGTGGATTTCCTGGAAGACCAACTCGACTGCGCCATCACCCTGCCCCGCCTGAACGTCTCGCCCGAGGGCGACCTGACGCTGAGCGACCGCACGCGCGCGCTGTTGGAGCGCGAGGCGGCAGCGGATTTCGCGCTGTACGCGAGCATCCCCGGCGGCTGAACCGGGGGTGCGTCCTGGTCCCCTCGACCTGCAGATGCCGCGCATGGGCCGGGACACCGGCCCGCCGCTTACGTTCGAACACCGCGCGGGACGGTGAACCGGCCCGCCGTTTACGTTCGAGGATCGCGCGGGCCGACATGCCGGCCCGCCGCTCAGTGCATCTGGCGGTGCACGGTGGCGGTCAGGTCGTTCAGCGAGAACGGCTTGGGCAGGAAGACCGAGTTCGGGATGCGCAGCTGGTCTTCGGCCAGGCTGTCCTCGGCGTAGCCAGAAACGAAGATCACCCGCACGTTCGGCCGGTCTTCCAGCGCCTTGCGCACCCAGCTTGGCCCATCCATCCCCGGCATCACCACATCGGTCACGAAGACATCGACCTCCAGCGCCGGGTCGTCCAGCCGTTTCAGCGCGTCCTCGGCGCTTTCCGCCTCGATCACGGTAAAGCCCCGCATGCGCAGCGCGCGTGAGGCGAAGGTGCGCACCGGCGCCTCGTCCTCCACCAGGAGCACCACGCCCTGGCCGTTGCGCGGCGGGGCATACTCGGCCTGCGGGTCGTGGCGGCGCGGCTCCTCACCCCGGTGGATAGGGAAGTAGAGGGTGAAGCGCGTGCCCTCGCCCGGCGCGCTGTCGACGAAGATGAAGCCGCCGGACTGCTTCACGATGCCATAGACATTGGCAAGGCCAAGCCCGGTGCCCTCGCCCGGACGCTTGGTGGTGAAGAAGGGTTCGAAGATGCGGGCCATGACTTCTTGCGTCATGCCGGTGCCGGTGTCGCAGACCCGGATCACCGACCAGTCGCCCGCAGGCACGTTGGCACGGTCGCGCTGCAGGGGTTCGGCCAGGGTGACGGCCTCGGTCTCGATGCGGATGGTCCCCCCCCGGGGCATGGCGTCGCGCGCGTTCACCACGAGGTTCACGACGATCTGTTCGAAATGCCGCCGGTCGGCGCGGATGGCACCGATGGCGGGGTCATGCGTGACCGTGAGGCTGATCCTTTCGCCCACAAGCCGGTTCAGGAGATGGGTGATGTCGGCCAGCACCTCGGGCAGGTCGATGCGTTCCGGCTTCAGCGTCTGACGCCGCGAATAGGAGAGGAGCTGCCCCACCAGTCCTGCGGCGCGGTAGGCGTTCTGGCGGATCTGCACCAGGTCCTCGTACTCTGGGTCGTGCAGGTCGTGCCGCAGCAGAAGCAGGTCGCAATGGCCCGAGATCGCCGTGAGCAGGTTGTTGAAATCATGGGCGATCCCGCCCGCCAACAGGCCGATGGCCTGCATCTTCTGGCCCTGGGTGACCTGTGCCTCGAGCGTCTTGACATCGGTTGCATCGGTCAGCACGGCGATCAGACCGGGGCGCCCGTCCTCGACGATCCGGCGCAGGGCGACATGGTGGAACCGATCGCCCTCGCCCTCCCGCAGTTTCAGCACCTCGGCCGCGTCGGGCAACCGGCCGGCCACGGCATCGCCCAGCCAGTCGGCCACCGGGCGGCCGAGTCCTTCGTAGATCTCGTGCATCTGCGCCGGGGCATCGGGCGACAGTCCAGCCAGATCGCGGGCCGCGCGGTTGGCGGTCAGCACGGTGCCGCTGCCGTCCAGCCGCAACAGCGCCACGGGCAGGTCCTCGAACGAGGCGGGTGCGGCGGCGGGGCGGTCCGGCACGGGCACAAGGTAGATTTCGCGTCGGTCGCCCGGCCCCTGGATTTCAGCCATCAGCGCGCGCACGGGTCCATCGACCGTGGACACCGTCACCTCTTCCCCCGGCAGGGGCGACGGGTCGGTGAACAGCCGGTCGAGCCGCTTGGGCCGGCTGCCCGCCAGCCGCCTCAACGCCTCGTTCGCGAAAAGCACGACACCCGTGCGGTTCACCACCAGCATCGGCAGGCTCAGCGAATCGCCGCCGCGGCCAGGTTGGCCGCGGTCCAGAAACTCCTCGATCCGCCACAGGAAGCGATGGCCGGGCAATAGGGTGGCCGACAGTCGCAGGTGGCCGCGGCGCGTGACCACGTCTTCGCGCGCAGGCGTGCCGCTTTCGGCCCGTCGTTGCAGGCGGAACAGGACCGCGCCAGGATTGGCAAAATGATCGTTCAGTAATCCCGCCAGCGTCAGCACATCGCCGCCCGCGGCGGCAAGGCGCGCCTCGGCCGCGACATTGCGCCAGCCGATTTCGCCAAGCGCATCGGTGGTCAGGCAGATCGCGGCATCGTGCTGCACCAGCCGGCAGAGCGCGTCTTCCTGCCGACGGTCCTGCAGGCGCGCCAGCACACGCATGCCGGCGAGCGCGGCCAGGATCAGCAGCAGCGTCAGGGAAACAGTCAGCGCCGGCCAACGCGTGCCCGGCGCATCCGACAGGAATGCCAGCACCGCTGCCCCAAGCGCGACCGCCAGCAGAAGGCGGTGCCGCAGGGTGCCGCCGCCGGCAGGGCCGGCAGAAACGGACAGCACGGACAACGCGCGGGACACGGCTCCTCCTTCGGGTTTGCCGGTCCATAGAGCGGACCATTCCTTAAGCGCCGATTAACCCGGCCCGGGCATCCCGCGAAAACACGCTCAAGTTGTGTCCTGTCGTCAGCCGTGCGTCAACAGGGCCAGGAAGAACCCGTCTCCGCCCTCCAGCGGCGTGAAGCGCCGCTGCAGCGTCGTGGTCCAGCCCGCGTGGCGCGACAGAAAACCCGCCACCTGCGCTTCGTTCTCTTCGCCCAGGAGCGAGCAGGTGGCATAGGCCAGCACGCCCTTCGGTGCGACGAGCGCGGCGGCCCGGTCCATCACACCGGCCTGGATCGCCTGCAAGGCGGACAGCCTGTCCGGTGTCAGCGCCCACTTGCCTTCGGGATCGCGCCGCCAGCTGCCCGAACCCGAACAGGGCACATCGGTCAGCACCAGGTCATAAGGGCCGCTCGGCGCCTCGGTCAGGCGCACCTGCACCCCGGCCCGCTTCGCCCGCACCGGCAGGTCACGCATCCGGCCGGGGTCGGCATCATGCGCCTCAAGCTTCAGCCGCGCCCGCGCGGCCATGGCCAGCGTCTTGCCGCCGCCCCCCGCACAGTAATCCAGCACGCGCAGGCCATCGGCCAGCGGCAGCGCCTCGACCACCGCCTGCGACGAGGCGTCCTGCAACTCCACCAGACCCTCGGCATAGGTGGTCGAAGCCTGGATGCGCCGCTCGCCGGAGGTCACCTCCAGCACCGAGGACGCCAGGGAATGCGGCTTCGTTTCGATGTCCTCGGAAGCGAGGCGGGCGATGGCAGAGGCCCGGTCGATCCGCGCAAGGTTCGCCCGCAGGAAGACCGGGGCGCGATGCCGCAGCGCCGCCAACACCGGCGCGAAATCCGGCCCGAGCGCGGCGCGCAGCAGGGGCGCCAGCCAGTCGGGACAATCCAGCGCCTCCAACGTATCGGGTGCGCGCCCGGCCTCATGCGCTGCGGGCGCGGGCGGCGCGTGGCCTTCGCCGGTGAAGAGGGTTGCCGGATCGGTTCCCGCCGCGCGCAGGGCGCCCAGCATCAGGCCGCGCCCCGTCTCGGCACCGCCAAGCGCCGCAAAGGACCGGCGGCAGCGCAGGGCGGCAAAGACATGGTCGCGGATGGCGGCTCGGTCGCCCGAGCCGGCAAAGCGGTTGGCGCGGCCCCAGTTGGTCAGCACCACTTCGGCGCGCGCGCCCGTCCCGATGCGGTCCAGCACCTCAATGGCCGCGGCGATGCGGGCGCCGGGGGTCATGCGGCGGCCTTCGCGCGAAGCTTACGGAAAGTCGGGCAAACCACTGGCATGTCAGCCCTTCTTTTCCTGCAGCATGTTGCCGCCATCCACCACCAGAGTGGCCCCGTTCACATAGGAAGCCCCGGCCGAGGCGAGGAAGGCCACGCAGGCCGCAACCTCTTCCGGCGTGCCGGCCCGGCCCATGGGCGATTTGCGCGCCGCGGCGAACTCGCCCTTCAGCATCGCTTCGGTGCCGATCCAGCCGGGCGCGACCGCATTCACCGTGACACCTGTTTTCGCAAGCTCCAGCGCCAGCGCATGGGTCAGCCCGACCATCGCCGCCTTGGCCGCCGAATAGGCCGAACTGCCCGCGATGGAAACCAGCGGCCCGGTGACCGAGGCCATCATCACCACCCGGCCCCAGCCCTTTTCGACCATCGGCGGCAGATAGGCGCGCGTCACCAGAACGGCGGTCGTCAGAGACAGGTCCAGCTCGCGCCGCCAGGCGGCGGGATCGGATTTCAGGAAGCTCCGCTCCCGCGCCGGTTCGGCCTGCGTGCCCATGCCGGCGTTGTTCACCAGCACATCCACCGGGCCCGTCTCGTCCAGCAGGCGCTGCACCTGGACGGGATCGGTCAGGTCGCCCTGGTGGGCGGTGACGTCCAGCCCCTCGGCCACAAGTTCCGCCGCGCGCAGGTGGATGCGGCCGGTGGTCGAGGCAATGGCCACCCGATGCCCGGCCTGCCCCAGCATCCGCGCACAGGCGAGGCCGATCCCCCCCGGCGCACCCGCCCCCGTCACCAATGCCCGCATCGCATCCCCCGCCCTGACCGGCCTTCCCTAGCCGCCCCGGCGCCGGCCGGCAACCGGCTCAGCCCTCCGAAAGGCCCAGCACATTGCCTTCGGGATCGGCGAACCAGGCCACCATCACCTTGCCATCGGGCGAGGTCCAGATACCGTCCGCGTCCTGGCCGAAGCCCTCGTAGATCAGGAAGGTCACGCCCCGGGCCACCAGCGCCGCCACCGTGGCGCGCAGGTCGGGCACCGACCAACTCAGCACCGGATGCGGGCCGGCCACATGATCGGCCACCGTGGTCAGCCGAAGTTCCAGCCCACGCGCGTCCAGGACAGTGCCGTAATCGTCGGCGCCGGTGACGGCCAGGCCTAGGACATCGCGGTAGAACGGCAGAAGCGCCGCGCGGTCACGGGTCAGGATGAAGGCGATGGGGCGGGCAGTGGCAGGCAGCATGGGCGCGACTCCGGGAGAGATGCCCCAATCCTGCCATGGAAGCCTGCGCCGCGCAGCATTGCACTTCTTCCTTGCGCAAATACTCTCGGAGGGTTCGGGGGGCAGACGGCCCCCCGACGGTCTCCGTCCCCGCAATCACGCCCGAAGACAGAAATGCCGCGCGGCGTCACCCCGCGCGGTAATTCGGGCTTTCGCGGGTGATCTGCACGTCATGGACGTGGCTTTCCTTCAGCCCCGCCCCGGTGATGCGCACGAAGCTGCAATTCGCCCGCATCTCGGCCACCGTCCGGTTGCCGGTGTACCCCATCGCCGCGCGCAGGCCGCCCACCATCTGGTGCAGCACAGTGGCGACGGTGCCCTTGTAGGGCACCTGCCCCTCGATCCCTTCGGGCACCAGCTTGTCCGAGGCCGCGTCCTTCTGGAAATACCGGTCGGCCGAGCCGCGGGCCATGGCGCCAAGCGAGCCCATGCCGCGATAGGCCTTGAAGCTGCGGCCGTTCCACAGGATCACCTCGCCGGGGCTTTCATCCGTCCCGGCGATGGCCGAGCCCACCATGGCGCAAGAGGCGCCGGCCGCGATGGCCTTTGCGAAATCGCCCGAATACTTGATGCCGCCATCGGCGATCACCGGCGTGTCGCCGGCCGCCCGCGCGCTGTCCATGATCGCGGTCAGCTGGGGCACGCCGACGCCAGCCACGATGCGCGTGGTGCAGATCGAGCCGGGGCCGATGCCCACCTTGACCGCATCCGCACCCGCGCCGATCAGCGCGCGCGTGGCTTCCGCGGTGGCCACGTTGCCCGCGACCACCTGCACGGCGTTCGACAGCTTCTTGATGCGCTCCACCGCCTTGGCCACGCCTTCGGAATGGCCATGCGCGGTATCGATCACCACCATGTCGACGCCGGCGTCGATCAGCATCTGGCTGCGTTCAAAGCCGGCATCGCCCACGGTCGAGGCGGCGGCCACGCGCAGTCGACCCATCTCGTCCTTGCAGGCATGGGGGTTCAGCACCGATTTCTCGGTATCCTTCAGCGTCAGAAGCCCGGTCAGCTTGCCCTGCCCGTCCGTCACCAGAAGCTTCTCGATCCGCCGCGCCTTCATCAGCGCGATGGCTTCCTCGCGGTCCACCGGCTCGCGCAGCAGCGCGAGGTTCTGCGAGGTCATCATGGCGCGCACCGGGGTGCGGTCGTCGCTGGCAAAGCGCATGTCTCGGTTGGTGACGATGCCCACCACACGCCCCGCCTCGTCCACCACCGGGAAGCCCGTGACGTTGTAGCGGTCGGCCAGCACCTTGGCATCGGCCAGCGTCTGGTCGGGGGTAAGCGTAATCGGCGCATAGACCACGCCCGATTCAAAGCGCTTGACCCGCCGCACCTCGGCCGCCTGTTCGGCCGGGCCCAGGTTGCGGTGGATCACCCCGATGCCGCCGGATTGCGCCATGGCGATGGCCATGCGCGCCTCGGTCACCGTGTCCATGGCGCTGGACAGAAGCGGGATGTTCATGCGGATCGACTTCGTCACGAAGGTCGAGGTGTCGGCATCCGAGGGCAGCACGCTGGAGGCGGCCGGCACCAGAAGGACGTCGTCAAAGGTAAGAGCCTCGCGAATCTCCATGGGGGCCTCCTTGGGCGTCATCGGCGGGAGTGTTCGATTGGCGCTTCCCTCTTGCACCATCGCGGGGGGATGGCAAGGGCGAAAACGCCAGATGTTGCGCGCGTGGCGGGCGTGGAAGCGGCATGGACTCCCCCCGCAACCCCGACACTGTTTGGGCAACGAAGAAGCTGCGGGGGCCTCTTGCGAACCGGGCGTCACGCAGGCAGGGTCCGCCGCAGCCGGAGGAGCCCCATGCGCGTTGCCATCGTCGAGAATACGACCGTCACCCATCACGGCCAGGTGGGCGTAGCCCTGCACGAGGCCGGGGCGGTGATCGACCTCTGGCGGCCGCGCGCGGGCCAGCCGATCCCAGAGGATTTCGACGGCGCCGATGCGGTGGTGGTCTTCGGCGGCGAGCAATCGGCGCTGGATGACGGGGTCCACCCCTATCTCGCCCCCCTTGCCCGCGCCATGCGCCGCGCCAGCGGCGAGGGCAAGGCGGTGCTGGGCATCTGCCTTGGCAGCCAGCTCTTGGCACGCGCCTTCGGGGCCGAGAACCGGCTGGGCACCGCCAAGGAATTCGGCTGGTGTGGCGTCACGCTGACCGAGGCCGGGCGGCAGGATGCGGTGCTGGGCGGGCTGGAGCCGGAATTCCCCATCTTCCAGTGGCATTCCGACACCTTCACCTTGCCCGAGGGCGCAACGCAACTCGCGACATCTCCGGTGGCGCCGGTGCAGGCGTTCCGCATGGGCCGCGCGACCTATGGCACGCAGTTCCATTTCGAGGCCTCGCGCGCCGTGGTGGCCGACTGGAACCGCCGCTTCCCGGACCTGCTGGAGGAACAGGAGGCAGGGTGGCTCTTCCGCCATGCCGACCATGCTGGCTCGCGCGGGGTCAAGGCCGATGCGGCGGGCCTTGCCATCGCACGGGCCTGGGTCGCGCTGGCGCGCGACCGGGCGCTCGGCTGACGGCTCAGGCCGTGGCGGCGTTGGTCTTCTGCGCCAGACCGCCGCCAGCCCAGGACTTCAAGACGCGATAGCCGATCCAGGGCACGGCAACCAGCGCGACGCCAAGGGCGACCAGGCCGGGGATCATGGCCCCGCCACCAAGCGCGATGAGCGCAGCCGCCAGCGCCGTCATCGGGAAGGTGAAGGCGCCCCAAAGCGCCGAGAACCCGGCCGCCGTGAGCCAGCGCACTGAGGCGGCAAGGACGATGGCAAGGACCAGCGCGCCCGCCGCAAAGCCATAGGCCAGCGCGGTCCAGCCAAGGTTGAACGACACCTGCGACAAAAGCGCCGCGGGGGCGACATGGATCGCCAGCAGCGGCCGCAGCGGTGCGGGCGGCACCATCCGGGCGAACTGGCGCGCGCTAAGCGCCCAGATCGCCAGCGCCAGCGCGCCTGTCACGATCACCAGCGCCTGCGCCAGCACCGGCCAGCCAAGCGCCGGGGCCGCCAGGCCGCCCACGATGAAGCCCACGAAACTCAGGTGCCAGACCGGCGTAACCTGCCGCATCTCGGGTGGGCCCGCGCGGAACACGGCAAGGATCGCCAGCGCCACGCCGGCATGGAGCACAAGCCCCGTCACCAGCACAACCCGCGCCACGGCGGGCGCCATCGGCGCCAGCGCGGCGGCGATGGCCATCAGCCCCATTGTCGCCGCCGCCAGCCCCGCACGCCCCGGCAGGATGCGCAGATCCTCGGCCAGCACACCGGGCCGCCGCGCGAGCTTCACCCCATAACCCACGGCGGCAAAAGCCCAAAGTCCCGTCATGGCGCCCAGCACCGCGTTGGCCAGATCCACCGGCCCACCCAGTTCCGTCAGCGCCCGGCGCAGCGCCAGCCCCAGCCCGACCAGCCCCAGGATCGCCGGGAACACCGCCGGCGGCATCCGCGCGAACAGGGGCAGCCGCCGCGGCGGAAACTCGGGCGGGGGATAGGGCCGTGGTCGGAAACGGGGCGGTTCATTTGCCATGGGGCACCTCCTGGCGGCCAAGACAGCCGCATTCCCGCCGAAGCCGCAATCCGCCCAAGCGCCGCAGGCTCAGCCGCGCAGCACCGGAAACCAGTCTTCTCGCAGGCGCTGGCCCGGCTGCATCTCGTGCCCAGGGAAGGGCGGCGAGGTGCGGCCCGGCCGTTCCACATAGGCCGCATCATCGCCCACCAGCCGCAGGCTGAAGGCCCGCCGTCGCGTGGCCGCCTCGTTGCCGCGCGCGCCGTGCAGCGTGCGGTAATGGAAGGCCACGGCATCGCCCGGCTCCATCTCCCATTCCATCACCCGCATCCCTTCGGCATCGGGGTCGGGCACGGGCATGTACTTCTCGGGGTCGGGATAGAAGGACTCGCCCTTCAGCCAGCGCGTGGGCAGCACATCCTTCTCCCACAGGTGCGAGCCCGCAACGCAGCGCAGCGACGCCTCCTTCACCGGGTCCACCGGCGCCCAGAAGCTGATCGTCTGCCGCCCCTCGACAAAGTAATAGGGCCCGTCCGAATGCCAGGGCGTGGGCTTCGAGGTGCCCGGCTCCTTGACCAGCACATGGTCGTGGAACAGTTGCACCCGGTCCGAGCCCATAAGCTTTGCCGCCACCTCGGCCACGGCGCTTTCGCGGATCACCCTTTCGAACTCGGGGATGCGCTGCCAGTTGCAGTAATCGTCGAAGAAGCGCCCGCCCTCGCCCGGCTTCAGGTTCTCGGCCGCGTAAGGGCCGGGTTCAGCCATGTTCCGCGCGATTCCCTCGCGGATCTCCTCTACCCAATCCGCCCAAAGCCCCCTGACCAGAACGACACCGTCGCGCTGGTAGGCCGTTACCATCTCGTCCGTGACCGTGACCATCGCCGCCCCCTCTTTGCCCGCACTCTGGCAAAGCCCCCCGGCGAAGCCAAGCCCGGGCGAACCCGGCCCGCTCAGCCTTGGCCCAGCTCGCGCCGCCAGTCGTGCTGTTCGCGAAAGCCCAGCACCTCGCGGATCTTGGCGTTCGACAGCAGGCTCTCATGCGGCCCCACCGGCCGCGACAGTTGCACGTTGGGGAAGAAGCGTTTCAGCAACTCCTCATTGGTCTGCGGCACGGAATTCGTGTCGTTGCAGGCGTTGAACACCTGGAACCCCAACCCGTCCTTCCTCAGGCACAGATCCACGATCTGCCCCAGGTCGCGCGCGTCGATATAGCTGAAGGTGATGCGGCGGCGGCGGCCGGGGTCAGCGGCCAGCGGCGGAAAGACCGTCGCGTACTCATGCGGCTCGATCACGTTGCCGATGCGCAGGGCATAGATGTCCGCCCCCGACCGGCGCTGGAACGACCGCGCCGTCGCCTCGTTCACCTTCTTGGACATGCCATAGCTGTCCATCGGGTCGATGTCGTAATCTTCCTCCAGCGGCAGCACCTTGGGGTCCACCACCCCGTCCGAGAAGCAGACGCCATAGGTCGTCTCGGACGAGGCGATGATGATCTTGCGGATGCCGGTCTTCACCGCCGCCTCGATCACGTTGTAGGTGCCCATCACGTTGACGCGGTAGGTCTCGTTGTCGGGCGCGATGTTCAGCGCGGGGATCGCCGCGAAATGCACCACCGCGTCAAATGGCCGGTGGCCGCGACCGTCCTCGATCTCGTCGCCATGGGCATAGGCCTGCATGGCGTTGAACATCTGGCCCGAGTCGGTGATGTCGGCAATCAGGTCGGGCACGCCCGGATGGCGCAGCGGCACCTTGTCCAGGTTCAGCACCCGGTGCCCCTTCGCCGCCAGCCAGGGCACGACATGCCGCCCCGCCTTGCCCGTGCCGCCCGTGAACAGGACCCGCATCCTTGCCTCCCTCATTGCCGGAATGTGCAGTGAAGTGTATATTCCATCGCACAGGCCTTTCAAGGACAAGACCATGCGCCACCTGCCCACCAACCGCATCTGCACCATGACCGAGTTGCGCGAACCGCAAAAGGTGCTGGACCGCGCGGGCGGCAAGCCGGTGGCGATCCTGAAGAACAGCCAGCTGGTGGGCTACATCGTCCCGGCCGAGGCGGTGGGGGTGGAAGAGCATCGCCCCCTGACGCGCGAGGAATTGCAGGACATCCTTGCCCGCACCCGCGCCAAGGCGCAGCCGGTGCTGGACTATCTCAAGGACAAGTAGCCCGCCATGTTCACGCTCGATGTCGACCTCGTCATGGACATCCATGACGAGGTTCTGAACCCGGCCGAGTTGCGCGGTCTGGCAGGCAACAAGTCGCTCGAGGGCGCGCTCGCCCGGGTCGAGAACCGCCTCGCCTACGGCCTGATCGCCGATGCGTTCGACCTTGCCGCAGCCTATGCCATCGCCGTTTCGCAGGGGCATTGCTTCAACGACGGCAACAAGCGCACCGCCTTCCGCTGCATGATGGTCTGCCTCGAGGCGAATGGCATCGAAACCCGGTTCGACACCGAAGCCGTGGGCCAGATCATCATCCGCGCCGCGCAGCGGCTGATGGACGAGGGCGAACTGGCCGAATGGCTGCGCGCGCGGCTCTAGGCACCGAAGGCCAACCCGCATGGCACTCGCCCCGGCGAAGGCCGGGGCCTCGCTTCCCGCCGCGCTGCCCCATGGCAGGCAGAGGCCCCGGCCTTCGCCGGGGCGCGGGCTCCCCAGACCCGGCAGGACCGTGAAGACTGACACTACATCTTGCGCCCCCCTGCCCCGGAGTGATCTAATCGCCCGGCCTTTCCGGCCCA
>Ga0209368_1000907_pt1 | contig 16580 bp, 12 predicted proteins | sample EBPBio242008_DNA_FD_185862 | JGI IMG/M metagenome (GOLD analysis project Ga0209368, IMG submission 185862) | Wastewater treatment Type I Accumulibacter community from EBPR Bioreactor in Madison, WI, USA - Reactor 1_4/24/2008_ DNA (SPAdes)... | ecosystem: Engineered > Bioreactor > EBPR >...
GAATTCTAATCAACTTTTCTGTAATATTTGAACTGCGGTATTTCTATTGAAGTTCTGTGCAAAAAAATCCCCGCCTTCGGCAATACCCAAACCGTTATAGCCAATGGTAGGACGACCGTTCCAAAGACGATAGACCGACCAAAATTTAAACATTAAAACAAAAACAAACCATTTTGACAGGTGACCAAAAACATACAGACCATATTGAAACGGGACAGCGAGTAATCCGACACTCAAGCCGCCCCAATGTTTTTTTATTTTTTTTTGCCGCCCCGCATTTTTTAAAAACAATTTTAGGCAGCCGCACAAGCGGCACATTTGGTTTTGCCCCGACACACAAACCGACCCTTCGCAAAACCAAAAGAGCCACTTTTTTGCCATCGCACGACATAAACATTAGCATATGAAAATTTATATTAAAAATATGGTTTGTAATCGCTGCATAATGGTAGTGAAAAATGAATTAGAGAAACTATGTTTTCAAACTTTGAATATTAGTTTAGGTGAAGTTGAACTCAAAAACGACTTGACTGAAATTGAGAAAACTAACCTTGACGATCATCTAAAAACGTTTGGATTTGAATTGATTGATGACAAAAAAAGTCGCCTAATCGGACAAATTAAGTCTTCCATTATTGAAATTATACACCAAAACAACAGCGAATTAAAATCGAATTTATCTGACTATTTGAGCAGTAAACTTCATCACGACTATACTTACTTATCAAATCTGTTTTCCGAAGTTGAAGGAACGACTATTGAAAAATATTTCATTGCTCAAAAAATTGAGAAGGTGAAAGAACTTTTGGTTTATGACGAATTATCATTAAGCGAAATTGCTTATCAAATGAATTATTCGAGTGTTGGATATTTGAGCAATCAGTTTAAAAAAGTTACAGGACTTACCCCTACTCACTTTAAGAATATCAAGGAAATAAAGCGCAAACCACTAGACGAAGTGTAAATGTTACAAATACAATCCAAAATCAGGTAACGGGTAAGAAATGTAATGTTACCACCTTTGCCTTGTAATTAAATAAAAAAGGTATGGCAACAAATAATAATGAATTTAGGATACCACTTGAAGGCGTTGAAAGTGAACACTGTGCTTTAATTGTGGACAATGGATTGGCAAAACTTAATGGTGTTGAATCACACCGAGTGGAACTCAACAATAAGGAAGCAATCATTGAAACTCAAAATCGGGAAACAGTTTCAGAAGCTGTAAAAACTATTCGAGATTTGGGTTATGGAGTAACTACCGTAAAGAAATCATTCCCTGTATTACAAATGACGTGTGCTTCTTGTGCGATTAGTGTGGAGAGTATGCTTAAATCTCAGGCAGGAGTTGTGAATGCAAGCGTGAATTATGCAAATGCAAAGGTCTCAGTAGAATTTATACCGAGTTTGATACAAGTAGAGCATTTGAGAAAAGTTGTTCAAAGTATTGGTTACGATTTGTTAATTGATGAAAGTCCTTCTGGTGATGAGACCATTGAGCATATTCAGAAAGAAAACTTTAAAACTCTCAAAAAGAAAACCTATTGGGCGTTGATACTATCCATTCCTGTAGTAGTAATCGGAATGTTTTTTATGAATATGCCCTTTGCGAATGAAATAATGTGGTTTTTAAGTACCCCAGTTTTATTTTGGTTAGGGAGAGATTTTTACATCAATGCTTGGAAACAAGCCAAACATCGATCTGCCAATATGGATACTTTGGTGGCATTAAGCACAGGTGTTGCTTACATTTTCAGTGTTTTCAACACACTGTTTCCTGAATTTTGGCACGAAAGGGGATTACACGCTCACGTTTATTTTGAAGCTGCATCTGTTATCATTGGCTTTATATTATTGGGTAAACTATTGGAAGAAAAAGCCAAAGGAAATACTTCATCTGCAATAAAGAAATTGATGGGTTTACAGCCAAAAACAGTAACGATTGTACAGGATGGTGGTTATCAAATGGAAATCCCCATTGAGCAAGTTGAAATAGGTAATACAATTGTGGTAAAACCAGGCGAGCAAATTGCGGTAGATGGAATAGTAATTAACGGAAACTCTTTTGTTGACGAAAGTATGTTGAGCGGTGAGCCTGTTCCTGTGTTGAAAAATGAAAACGACAAAGTATTTGCGGGAACTATTAATCAAAAAGGTAGCTTCCAATTTAAAGCCGATAAAGTAGGCAGTGAAACTATGCTTGCACACATTATCAAAATGGTGCAAGACGCACAAGGCAGTAAAGCTCCTGTCCAAAAATTGGTGGATAAAATTGCAGGAATTTTCGTGCCCATTGTAATTGTAATTGCCGTTGCTTCATTTATAGTATGGAACATCTTTGGCGGAGACAATGGCTTTACTCAGGGATTGTTAGCTCTTATTACCGTATTGGTTATTGCCTGTCCTTGTGCTTTAGGTTTAGCTACTCCGACTGCAATTATGGTTGGTGTGGGCAAAGGAGCTGAAAAAGGAATCTTAATTAAAGATGCAGAAAGTCTTGAGTTAGCAAAAAAGGTAAATGCTGTAATACTCGATAAAACAGGAACCATCACAGAAGGTAAACCTGTTGTAACGAATGATTTTTGGACTGAAGAAACCCCGATATTAAAACAAATACTATTCAGCATTGAAAAACAATCTGAACACCCATTGGCAGATGCGGTTGTTTCTCATTTAAAAAATCAGAATACCGTTTCAATAACTCAATTTGAAAGTATCACAGGAAAAGGAGCAAAAGCTGAGATTGACGGTATAACTTATTTCATTGGAAACAAAAGACTGATACAAGAAAATGAAATTTTGATTGAAAATGCGGTTGCTCAAAAAGCCAATCAATGGGGCAATGAAGCCAAAACAGTAATTTGGTTTGCCAATACGAAAAAAACAATAGCCATATTAGCAATAGCTGACCAGATTAAAGCAACTTCTAAAAAGGCAATTGAAGAATTACAGCTATCAGGCATTGAAGTTTATATGCTCACAGGCGACAATGAAATGACAGCCAAAGCTGTTTCAGAAAAAGTTGGTATCAAACATTACAAAGCAGAAGTACTGCCTGAACATAAAGCTGCATTCGTTAAACAATTGCAGCAACAAGGAAAGGTTATAGCGATGGTTGGCGATGGTATCAATGACAGCACAGCATTGGCACAAGCAGACGTGAGTATAGCAATGGGCAAAGGAAGCGACATTGCAATGGATGTAGCTAAAATGACTATCATTTCATCAGACCTTACAAAAATTCCCGAAGCAATTCATTTATCAAAATCAACAGTTCGCACCATTAAACAAAACCTGTTTTGGGCATTTATTTACAATTTGATTGGTATTCCAATTGCAGCAGGGATTTTATACCCGTTTAACGGTTTCTTACTCAACCCGATGATTGCAGGTGCGGCAATGGCATTGAGCAGTTTAAGTGTAGTAAGTAATAGTCTGTGGTTGAAGTATAAAAAATAAGCAGACGTAAATGTTACAAATCAATTCAAAAATACAGTAATGTATTTAGTTTGAATGCTATCGAAATTTGCAGTATATAATTTAAACAAACATTAAAATGAAAACGAACGATAAAACATTAAAATTCAAAACCAACATCAACTGTAGTGGATGTGTGGAAAAGGTAACTCCATTTCTAAATGATGCAAACGGAATTTGCCATTGGGATGTGGACACTGCAAACAAAGACAAAATTCTTTCTGTGCATTCCGAAGGAATTACCGAAGAAGAAGTAATCCAAAAGGTGCAAGATGCAGGATTTAAAATTGAATTATTAACCCAATAAAAAAACAGATATGAACATAGTATCAAAAATATCAGCTGCAACTTTATTGCTGTTTTCATCCTCCTCTTGCAACGCTCAAATTAAAAATGCAAAAACCGAGATCGTGAAAATTTATGGCAATTGCGAAATGTGTGAAAAGACGATTGAAACAGCAGGAAATGTAAAGAAAGTTGCTAACGTAGAATGGAACAAAGACAGCAAAATGGCAACAATAACTTACGACAGTATCAAAACAAATCAAGATGAAATCTTGAAACGCATTGCTTTGGCTGGTTATGATAGCGACAAATTCCTCGCTCCAGATGATGTGTATAGTAAACTTGCTGGATGTTGCCAATACGAAAGGGTAAAGAAAACTGCAATTGTTTCAACCGCAGTTATTGAAGACCACTCAATGCACAATCAAGAAAACGTAGTTGAAACGAAGCAAGAAGTAAATCAACTGAAAACGATTTTCGAAAGTTACTTTGCTTTAAAAGATGCTTTGGTAAAATCAGACGGTAAATTAGTTTCAACATTAGCTAAAGACGTACTTGCAAATATCAATTCGGTTAAAATGGAAAAACTCTCATCAGAAGAACACACTGTTTGGATGAAAGTGATGAGTAGTTTAAAATCAAATACCGAAAAAATTGTAGCTACTACAATTATAGAAAAACAGCGTGTCGTTTTTATGGATTTGTCAGCAAACTTTTATGCTTTGCTCAAAGTCAGTAAACAGGATTATTCTATATACTATCAAAATTGCCCAATGTATAACGATGGTAAAGGAGCAAATTGGTTGAGCAAAGAAAACGCAGTAAAAAATCCATACTACGGTTCGCAAATGCTTACTTGTGGCAAAACAGTAGAAACCATTAAATAAACTCCAATTTGGCGTAATCGAAAACGGTTACGCCATTTCTTAAACTCAACAAATGAAAATCTTAAAATGGTTCTACAAAATATTCTTTCAAAAAAATTGCTGCCAATAGTATTTTTACTATTGGTCAGTAATAATATATCCGCTCAAAAAACAGTTCGTTACGACCTTTATGTAAAAGACACTTTGGTAAACTTTACTGGGAAATTCAAAAGAGCCATAGCCGTAAACGGACAAATCCCTATGCCAACGCTCGTCTTTACAGAAGGCGACACAGCAGAAATTTACGTTCATAATTTGCTTAAAGAAGAAACATCTTTGCATTGGCACGGCTTATTTTTACCCAACAAAGAAGATGGCGTTCCTAATTTGACGCAAATGCCAATCAAGCCAAATACTACACACGTTTACCGTTTTCCAATTATTCAAAATGGCACACATTGGTATCACAGTCATTCGGGTTTGCAAGAACAAATAGGAATGTATGGCAATTTTATAATGCTCAAAAAATCTGATGACAAAACATTTCGAAAGGGAATTGATGATTTACCTACCGTTCCCATTGTATTAAGCGAATGGACAGACTTAAAACCTGAAAACATTCACAGAATGTTGCATAATGCCAACGATTACCCAGCATTGAAAAAAAATGCCGTTCAAAGTTATGCAGAAGCCATTAAAGCTGGGCATTTCAAAACCAAACTAAAAAACGAATGGAAACGAATGTTGGCAATGGATGTAAGCGATGTGTATTACGAAAAAATATTGATGAATGGTAAACCGAGTACAGACCTTACAGCCATTGACGGAAAGGAATTAAAGGCAGGTGACAAAGTGCGTTTAAGAATTTCAAACGGTGGAGCATCATCTTACTTTTGGCTCACTTATGCAGGTGGCAAAATTACAGTAGTAGCCAACGATGGCAACGATGTAGAGCCTGTTGAAGTAGATAGATTGATTATTGCTGTTTCTGAAACCTACGATATTATTGTAACTATTCCTGCCGAAAATACGGCTTTTGAATTTTTGGCAACCACCGAAGACAGAACCAATTCTGCATCATTATACATTGGCAACGGCATAAAACAACTGAAATCATCACAACCAAGATTGAAGTATTTTGAAGGAATGAAGATGATGAATGATATGATGAAAATGAATGGCGATTTGGACGATATGGGAATGAATATGAGCCTAAATCAAATGGATATGAATGTGGTAATGTATCCGGAAATTACTGGAGACAGCAAACCAAAACAAAGTGATAACGACCCAAACCGATACAACGCCAATGCTTTGGCAGATATTGTTACGTTAAACTATGCAATGTTGAAATCACCCAACAATACTTCACTTCCAAAAGATGCACCCGTAAAAGAGTTAAAATTTACACTAACAGGAAATATGAACCGCTATGTTTGGAGTTTAGATAATAGAGTAATATCTGAAACTGATAAAATTCTAATCAAAAAAGGTGAAAATGTTCGTATCGTTTTATATAACAACTCTATGATGCGACATCCAATGCACTTGCACGGACACGATTTTCGTTTACTCAATGGTCAAGGCGCCAATGCACCCTTAAAAAATGTTGTGGACATTATGCCAATGGAAACCGATACATTGGAATTTAACGCCAATGTAGAAGGCGATTGGTTTTTTCACTGTCATATTCTCTACCATATGATGAGTGGTATGGGCAGAGTATTTACTTATGAAAATCAAGCTCCAAATCCTTTAATAACAAATCCTAAATTGGCTCAACGTAAACTATTTGCAGACGACCGTAAATTTCATTTTATGGCAGACAACGATTTTGCTACCAACGGAAACGATGGAATGGCAATGTTACAAAACACTCGTTGGAGCATAGGTTCAGAATGGCGTTTAGGCTACAATGATATGCACGGCTATGAAACCGAAACACATATAGGACGATACATTGGAAAAATGCAATGGCTGATGCCGTTTATTGGTTTTGATTGGCGTTACAGAAAAATGGGAATTGATGAACAAGAAGAAAATTTATTCGGACAAGTAAATAAAAAAGACAACAGAACTGCTGTAAGTTTAGGGTTTATGTACACGCTTCCAATGTTGGTGAATTTTCAGGCAGAAGTGTATCACGATGGAATTGTTCGACTTTCTTTAATGCGAGAAGATATACCGATTACGAAAAGAATAAGAGCTGGTTTTATGGTAAATACAGACAAAGAATTTATGGTTGACTTGCGTTATATCATAAATAGAAATATGGGGATTAGAACACACTACGATAGCGATATGGGATTTGGAGTTGGACTGACATTAAATTATTAATTGCTACCCAATTTGCAAGCACATTGCCAAAGCCCCACAAAGCCAACACTCAGACCAAAGCTTTGTCAAAGAGCTTGCAAAGCCAACGCAAGACAAAATTGTTTTAAAAAATTTACCGACCCTTCAAAAAAATAAAAAACGCAACGCACAACCCAACAGACAATGACACTGACACTGAATCTCAACAATCACAATGGTTTACAAGGACAGACGACAAGAACCACTGGCTATAACCGCACCTACAAGCAAGCAGGGGTTTCGTGCTTCGTATGACAGGAAAGTGCTAAATTTAAAGTTCAGTTCTTCGTATGAAGTTTAGTGCTAAAAATCCCTGCCTGCGTGTAGCTGCAAACCGTTATCTGCAACCCCAACCGAGCGACCGTACTACTATCGGCTGACAGTCCAAAACTTCAACAACCCACCGCACATTGCAGCACATTTGCAAGCCGCACAAAGCCAACGCACAGACCCAAGCTTGCAAAAGAGCTGCAATTTCCCCACCGCACCAGCGACCATCGACAACTCACATATTGTTAGTAAATTTCGTGGACAAAACTTGTCCTATAAATTTCCTTTCACTACCTTTGGACAAATTACGTCCTAAATGACGACAATAAAAAAGAGCATCGCAACCATAGGCGAACAATTAAGAACATTGAGAGAGCAAGCATCGCTTTCTTTACGAGAAGTGGCAAGCCATATCGGCATTGACACTTCTTTGCTTGGAAAAATTGAACGCAACGAACGGCAACCGACAAAAGAGCAAATAAAACATATTGCCGAGTTCTTTAAAATAGACGAAAAACTCTTGATTAAAGAATTACTTAGCGACCAATTTGCATATAGAATAATGGAAGAAGAAGCCGACATTGACACGCTGAAAGTAGCAGAAGATAAAGTTGAATATTTAAAAGCCAACAAGAAAAAATGACGATTAAACAACTCATAGAAAAATATTCGGCTGACAGAAAATATTACTTAACAAATAAGTATAATGAAACACTGCTTCGCAGTGATTTCTTAGACCCGTTTTTTGAATTATTGGGCTGGGATATAAAAAATAACGCAGGAAAAACCACCAACGAAAGAGAAGTAATTTTAGAAGAAGCATTGAAAGCAAATGCTTCCGAACACTCAAAAAAACCAGACTACTCTTTCCGTTTGTTTTCGGAGAGAAAATTCTTTTTGGAAGCAAAAAAACCTTGTGTAGCAATTGAAACCAACAACGAAACAGCAAAGCAAGTAAGACGATATGGCTTTACAGCAAAACTTAAAATTTCAGTTCTTTCCAATTTTGAATATTTAATTATTTATGATACTTCGGTAAAAGTTGATGAAACCGACAATTACAATAAGGCATTAATTAAAAAATATCATTACACGGAATACGAAAGTAAGTTTGAAGAAATAAAACAACTATTGGGCAAAGCCGCAGTTTATTCAGGTGCGTTTGATACCGAATGGCAAACAATTGAAAACAAACTAAATCAATATTCGATAGACACCCTTTTTCTACAACAATTCAATGAGTGGAGAAAGTTATTAGGAACTGAAATTTACAAACACGACCCTAAAATAAAAGAGCAGGAATTAAACGATATTGTTCAAAGCTATTTGAACAGAATTTTGTTTTTACGAGTTTGTGAAGACAGAAATTTAGAGGATTATCAAACGCTTTTAGCGTTTGCCAACTCAAGCGATTTCAAAGCTTTAATCAAAAAGTTTGAACAAGCTGACAAACGTTACAATTCAGGGTTGTTTGACCAATTGCTAAAAGATAAAATTGTAGAAAATATTAGTTCTGCGTTTTGGACGATTATTAAACAATTGTATTACCCTGAAAGCCCCTACTCTTTCAGTGTATTTTCATCAGACATTTTAGGAAGCATTTATGAAATTTTTCTTTCAGAAAAATTAGCAATTAAAAACAATACAATTGAATTAGTAAAGAAGCCTGAAAATGTCGATAGAGATATTGTAACTACGCCTACATTTATCATCAATGATATTTTGCGGAGTACAGTTCTGCCAAAATGCAAAGACAAAACCGACAAGCAAATTTTAAAACTAAAATTTGCAGACATCGCTTGCGGTTCTGGAGCTTTTCTATTGGAATTATTTCAGTTGTTGAATGACATTTTAATTGACTATTATTTAAAAGCTGACAAGACAAAACTTATCCAAACCAACATCAACACTTATAAGCTTCCTTTTAAAATCAAAAGGGAACTATTGTTAAATTGCGTTTATGGAATAGATAAAGATTACAACGCAGTTGAAGCTGCAAAATTCGGTTTGTTGTTGAAACTTTTGGAAGATGAAAACACATCTTCAACCGACACAAGTAAACCAGTTTTACCTGATTTATCCAACAATATTTTCTTTGGCAACAGTTTACTAAACCCAACACAAGTTGAAAAGAAAAATCAAACTGAAATTAATCCGTTTGACTTTTCAAAACTTCGTTTTGATGTAATCATTGGCAATCCGCCTTATATGAAGTCGGAGGATATGAAAAATATCACACCACTTGAATTACCATTGTATAAAGCGAATTACACTTCAGCTTACAAACAGTTTGATAAATACTTTTTGTTCTTGGAACAAGGAATGAATTTGTTAAATGATGATGGAGCTTTAGGCTACATTGTTCCGAGTAAGTTTACAAAAGTTGGTGCAGGCAAAAAATTAAGAGAAGAACTCTCAACAAAGGGTTATTTGCATTCCATCGTTTCTTTTGGTGCAAATCAAGTTTTTGCTGACAAAACAACTTATACTTGTTTGCTGATTTTAAACAAAACACCTCAAAAAAAATTTCAATACGCAGAAGTAAAAAAACTGAAAAGTTGGAAAGTTCGTGAGCCTGATGCTGTAAAATATGCATCCAAAAAAACAGAAGAATTAGACAATGAAGTTTGGGTTCTAGTTCCGCCAGAATTAACCAATGCTTACAACAAAATAGTTGCTCAAAGTTCTACACTTATTGATTTAGTCGGTAGAGAAAATATTTTCAATGGCATTCAAACGAGTGCGAATGACATTTACATCTTCATTCCAACGAAAGAAGATGCGAAACATTATTATTTTTCAAAAAAAGGAATTGAATACAAAATTGAAAAGGCAATTACAAAGCCTTATTTTCAAACATCATCAGGCGAAGATAATCTAAATACATATAGGACTTTCAAGCCTAATGCAAGGGTTGTTTATCCCTATCAAAATACTAAAATAGGGGTTGAAATAATTACACTTGCCGAAATTCAGAAGAAATATCCGCTTGCTTTTGATTATCTACAAAAGCACAAAGCAATTTTAAACAATCCTAAGAGAGATATTAAGCCTGAACCTGCAACAAATGATGAATGGCATCGCTTTGGAAGGCAACAAGGATTAAACATTTCAGATAAGAAAGAAAAAATACTGCTTGGGGTTCTATCAAGTGGAGACAAATACGCAATTGACAATTTTGGAACGCTTTTCACATCAGGCGGAACAGCGGGTTATTGTGCCATAACAATGCCCGACAAATTCGAGTATTCTACTAACTACATTCAGGCAATCTTAAACTCAAAATATGTTGAATGGTTTGTAATACTAACAGGCGAGGTATTTAGAGGAAGTTATTTTGCAAGAGGCACAAAAGTTCTTAACAATTTACCTATTCGTACAATTGATTTTGCTAACGCAAAAGAAAAAGCACTTCACGACAAAATTGTTGAAGCACAAAAAGAACTTATCAGCATACAAGACAAAATAGATTTGAATGCAGGAAACAAGAGAGCATTAACGCCTCTGTTAGGGCAATTTGCGAGAGAGAAAGCAAACTTAGAAAAGCTGTTAGCCAAATTATATGATTTAGGTTCTGACGATTTATTAATCCCTTTAATCAAAGATTTGTATGAAGCTAATTGAGAACGCAACAGCAGAAAAATTAAGGGGTGGATTTTATACGCCTGAACCTATTGCAGAATTTATTTTGCGTTGGGGAATTAATGGCAGTAGTGATTTTGACATACTTGAACCAAGTTGTGGCGATGGTATATTTTTAGAGCAATTGAAGAATTTAAAATCAAAATACAATTCAATTACTGCAATAGAGTTTGACGAAGTTGAAGCTAAGAAAGCCGATAAAATTGAACTTGAAAATAAGCAAGTAATCAATGATGACTTTCATACGTATTGTAACAACACAGAAAAGCGGTTTGATTTAATTGTAGGTAATCCACCATACATCCGCTTTCAGTTTTTCGACAGAAATCAGCAAGCAGAAGCGGGAGATATTTTTATTAGAGCAGGATTGAAATATTCCAAATTGACTAATGCTTGGGTTTCCTTTGTAGTAGGCTCTTCTCTATTGTTGAAAGACAAAGGCGGAAAAATTGGTTTCGTTTTGCCGGCAGAGATTTTGCAGGTTTCCTTTGCTTTGCAATTGCGAAAATTTCTTGCTCATTTTTACAATAAAATCAACATCATTTCTTTTGAGAAATTGGTTTTCCCCGATATTCAACAAGAAGTAGTTTTATTGCTTTGCGAAAAAAACGAAACAAACGAACACAACATTGAACACATTGAATTAAAAGATGCAAGTGAACTCAAAACACTTGATACCGCTAAATTAAAAAGTCCGCAAAAGAAAATAGATTTCAAATCCAACAAATGGACTTTCTATTTTTTAGAGCAAGAAGAAATTGACTTTTTAGAAAACATTGCCAAGAAAAGAAAAATACCAACACTTGCAAAATATGCAAATGTTGAAGTTGGCATCACAACAGGAGCAAACGATTTTTTTACAGTTCCGCTTACAACCGTTGAAGAATATGAGCTTCAAAATTATGCTAAACCAATGGTCGGAAGAAGTGTACAAGTGAATAGCGTAATTTTCACAAAAGAAGATTGGGAGAAAAATAAGTTTTCAAAAGCAAAAGCACATTTATTGGCATTTCCTGATAAAGAAAACCTAAATCAAAACAACGGAGCAGTAAAATATATTGCTCACGGAGAAAGTTTAAATATTCATAAAGGTTACAAAACGGGAATTAGAAATGATTGGTTTGTAGTGCCTTCTTTAAAAATTTCGGATGCTTTATTTATCAGAAGAAACAATCTTTACCCAAGGTTAATCATTAACGAAGCAGAAGCCTATACAACAGACACAATGCACCGTGTTTTTGTAAAACCCGATACAGATATTAAAGCATTAACGGCAAGTTATTACAACTCACTTTCATTGGCTTTTGCAGAAGTTTCAGGACGAAGCCACGGAGGTGGCGTGTTGGAATTAATGCCAAACGAAGCAGAGAAAATATTACTTCCATACCATAAAGAGAATGACAAACTTTTATCAAAAATTGACGAATTAATTCGAGATAAAACCGACATTGAAGATGTATTAAAAATAACTAACGAAGTAATTTTAGAACAGCATTACGGATTGACAAACAGAGAAATTGAATTGGCTCATAGCATTTGGAGGAAGTTGTCGAAACGCAGGTTAAATAGGAATAAATAAATCATTAAAAAATATGGCAGAAGATTCAGTACGTTCGGGGCGTGATGGCGAAAAAATAGCTAATGAAATCCTCAAACTCATTGGTTGGGGAAGCGCCTCTTGGAATATGGATATTGATTGTGCATTTCCATCAAGACATAAACCAACGGTAAAAAATAATCCACATCACGGAATAGATATTTTATATTCCTATGATAACCCGTTGTATCACGACAGAAGAGATATAATTATTGGTTCTGTAAAGCACAATGAAAACGGCTATCCAAGTTCCAAAGGTTCTGAATTAACCAAACATATAAGCGATTTAGCTGTAAATCTTGATTGTGCAAAGCAAAGCGATAATATTATTCAATTAGTTGGAAATTCAAGTTTGCAAACACACTTCAAAGGGCTGTTATTCTGTTTAAGTAGTTTGGATTCTGAAAAAGAGTACGATTTAGCTCAACATATCAATAATGACATTGATTTTGGTACAAATAAATTTGAAGAAATATTTTTGGTTGATAATAAAAGAGCTACTTTTTTAGTAAGTGCTATCAAAACAGCCGAAGGTTACTTGTCTTCAAGTAAAGTGAAATTTCTATATCAGAATACAGGAAAGAATATGGAAAAATCACAACTACTTTTATCAGGAGAAAGGCTACCTGTCCAGTTAATAAACTCCGAAATCATTCCGATTGTAAAAGAAGAAAAAGGAAAGATTTCTTGTTTAATCTTTTGCAATAATCCATACAGTAAAGAGAATGTTTCAAGATTAATTTGGTTATCTCACAAGTTGTGTGGATTAACAAACGAAATCAGAATTTATCTACCTAACTACGATAATAACAAAGAGTATGAAGTAAATGCTGTAAAACAGCTATTCAAAGATGAATCTTTCACAACAAAAATAACTTTTCACAGATTTTCAAAATTTGATATAGTTTCTTTAAAAGAGACACAAGATAAGACAACATATAGTCAACCTGCACAAGACAAGCAAGTCGAACTAACACATTCTACTCAAATATCTGACGATATTGATAAAATATTGCCTTACGGAGACTTCTTAATTCCTAAACTTAGAACAAGTATTTTATCCGAAGTAAACCTTCGAGATTTTTTGATTAAGAAAGGTATTATCACTTTGAAAAAAAGTAAAAATGACATACTGCCTCTATTTTCGTGTTTATTGTTAAGTCCTGACGAATTAGACAGTTTAAAAGCAACTTACAGGGAAAAAGAAGATAAGCCAAAGGAAATAGAAAGGACTGCAACAGTAAATTTGGGCAATAAAACACTTTGGGAAACATTCAATGAATCTTTTCCTAATTTGAAAACTGTTACGGATTCAGGACTTCCTAAAAATTGCACATTGGTTGGTAACCCCATTTTAGAAAGAGTTAATTCCGACTACAACCATTTAATTGTAAAATACAAAATTGAAAAAGAAAATACGAATAAAGATTTTCTTACAGGAAAGACTTTTCACGATGCCCAAATTGAAATTAGGTACGAGAATAATCAAATCACTTTTCTTGACCAACATACTTCATCTGAAACATACAAACAGAATAAAAATTATTTTGAAAATTTCACAAAAGCGTTAAAGAAAAACAATTTGTTAGTTGAAGAGTTTAAGTCAATACAATTTCTTGATTTTGCGAATAATGAAAGAGTTCAATTTCTGTTAAGCTTCTTAAGTCTTCAAAGTTCAAAAGCTATTGAAATTAAAACTATAACTTTGGATAGTATGAAGTTTAGAGCCGATGAAACTATATCGGGTTTGCCGAAAGATTTAGAATCTTTAAAAGGTCGTGTTTCTAACCTAAACTTGCACGGTAAAGAACTTCACGACACAATTTATTTATCGGAAGAAGATTATAGAACGGCAATCTTGTGTGAAAAGGTAAGGTTTAACATCATTTACAAATATTTGAACAGAAATGGAATTTGCTCTATTGAAGTTGCATTCAGTGGTGCTTTAGGAACAAAAGGCTATAAGGATACGGAATTAAGAATTTCTATAACTCCAGCTCCTACTTCATTTGATACTAATTTCACAAGTACAAAGGCATTAATTACAAAAGAAATAAACAAAATAAGAGACGACAATTACACAAAATACAAGCAAAAGCAAAGTATAAATGATACAATTTGATAGTATAAAAATAATAGAATTGGCAGTTCACCAAGTCGGTAACAAAATTCTTGATGAAGGAGTTGAATTTTCTACTAAATCAGCGGATATCGAAGATGAAAATTTGTTAAATCTTATTAAACGATATTTCCTTTCTTCCTTTTCAGGAAACGAAATGTATAATCTTCATAACTCTGTTGGATTAGAACAAAATGAAATTTATGCCATTGCAAATCGAATTTTCACAGAAAACACCATCTTTTTTGACCAATCCAAGCTTATAGCACAACATCTATACGAAAACAGCAATCACCCAAAAATTAAAAATGGAGAATTGTATATTTCTTATTTTGAAGATGTGATATACGAAGATGAATTGGTAAACGCTATTGGCATTTTTAAGTCAGAAACCAAAGAAAATTATATTAAATCAAATGTAAAAAGCAAAGCAAATATTATTTCCTACGATGAAGGAACTAATGTAAACAAATTAGATAAAGGTTGTATAATTCTAAATGTGGATAAGGAATCTGGTTATCGGGTTTGTATTATTGACAATTTAGGAAAAAACAATGAAACAGTATATTGGAGAGAAAACTTCCTATCAGTTAAAACATTAAACAACGACTTCCACCAAACTCAACAGTTCTTAGGCATTGCTAAACAATTTGTAACAAAACAACTTTCAGAAGATTTTGAGGTTTCAAAAACTGACAAAATAGATTTATTAAACCGCTCTGTTGATTATTTTAAAAAACACGACACCTTCGACAAACAAGAATTTGAAACAGAAGTTTTTGGGGATAGCGATGTTATAAAATCATTTCAAAAGTTTGACCAAGCATATAGACAAGAAAATGAGGTTGAACTTTCAGACAACTTTGAAATATCTGCCCAAGCAGTTAAAAAACAAGCAAGAGTTTTTAAAAACATTTTAAAACTTGACAAAAATTTTGACATATACATACACGGAAACAGAGAACTAATAGAACAAGGTATTGACGAAAACGGACGGAAGTATTACAAAATCTATTACGAAAATGAAGCCTAACAAGCCACCGCACAAGCACACACATTTGCAAGCCGCACAAAGCCAACGCACAGACCAAAGCTTGCAAAAGAGTGTGCTTTTTGCCAACGCTCAACCAACCGACAACGAAAGCGACCGAGAAAAGGGGCAGCAGATAACAGCAGTTTGGCAAAATGGCGGGTTCAGTGCTAAATTCAACGGCAGTTCTTCGATTGAACTTTTTTGCAAAACTGAACATTTGTGCTTCGATTTCCGCCACTTCGCCAAGCTGCGAAACGTTAGTGGCAAGGCTATGACGACACAACCCGTCAGACAAAATCGGGTTCTTTTTGATATTTTGTATTTTAGTAATTGCTTAAATAAACAAATTAACTATCTTTGCAATATGGACAACAATTCTTGCATACGACAACAAGCGGACATTAAACAAATAAATCGCTGTAAAAACCGAGTTTCAGAACTCAACGGCTCGTTTGACTATTTATCGAACGGACTTGAATTAGCGGGAAACAACGTAAGACTGAAAATTCTCTTTCTATTATATGAAGAAAAACGACTCTGTGTTTGTGATATGAGCGACATTCTTGGTATGACAATTTCGGCAATTTCACAACACTTGCGAAAACTCAAAGACCGAAAACTAATTGAAACCGAACGAGAAGCACAAACCATTTTTTACTCATTGACAAAAGAGTATGAAAAAATGCTGAAACCGTTTTTTAAAATACTTGACGAAAACAAAATTTTAGAAACATTATGAAAACAGACAAAAAACTAATCGGAGCAGGACTTTTAACAGCAATTGCAGCTTCATTGTGTTGTATTACTCCAGTCTTGGCTCTCATTGCAGGAACAAGCGGACTTGCTTCTACTTTTTCTTGGCTCGAACCTTTCAGACCGTATTTTATCGGTTTGACAATTTTGGTTCTTGGTTTTGCTTGGTATCAAAAGTTGAAA
>Ga0209368_1000928_pt1 | contig 16076 bp, 13 predicted proteins | sample EBPBio242008_DNA_FD_185862 | JGI IMG/M metagenome (GOLD analysis project Ga0209368, IMG submission 185862) | Wastewater treatment Type I Accumulibacter community from EBPR Bioreactor in Madison, WI, USA - Reactor 1_4/24/2008_ DNA (SPAdes)... | ecosystem: Engineered > Bioreactor > EBPR >...
CCCGACGCCAATGATCGCGCCCTGGCCCTGCATGAGCCGCGGCACCGAGTGCACGGTGCCGATGGTGCCCGGGTTCGTCAGCGAGATCGTGGTGCCCTGGAAGTCAGCCACCTCGAGCTTGCCGCCGCGCGCCTTTTTGACGATCTCCTCGTAGGCCGTCCAGAAGTGGGCGAAATCCATGCCTTCGGCGCCCTTGATCGAGGGCACGAGGAGTTGGCGAGTGCCGTCCGGCTTGGCAAGGTCGATGGCCAGACCGAGATTGACGTGGGCCGGCTTGTGCAGAACCGGCTTGCCCGAGTCGTCGTGGCCGAAGCCGTAGTTCATCTCGGGCATCGCCTTGAGGGCCTTGACCAGGGCGAAGCCGATGATGTGGGTGAAACTCACCTTGCCGCCGCGGCTGCGTGCGAGGTGGTTGTTGATGACGATCCGGTTGTCGATGAGCAGCTTGGCCGGGACGGCCCGCACCGACGTGGCCGTCGGCACCGCGAGTGAGGCCTCCATGTTCGTGACGACGCGGGCACTGGCGCCACGGATCGGCAGGTTCTCGCCCTCGCTCTGGGCGGCCTGGGTCTTGGGCTTGTCCATGTCGCGGGGCATCGGCGCCGACGGATTGGACGGCGTGCCCGGCTCCTTTGTCGGGTTGGGAGTCGGGGTCGTCACGGGCGCGGCCTTGGCCTGCGGGGTGGGCCCCTCCTTGGTCACCGGCGCAGCGGCGGGTGCGGCAGGTGCGGGCTTGGCTGCCGACGTCGCGGGCTGCCCGGCCGGCGCTGGGTCGGCTGGGGCCGCCGGAGCGGCCTTGGGTGCTGCCCCGTTGCCCTGTGCCGAGGTAGCGGCCGCGGGGGTGTGGTTGCTCTTGACCGCGTAGTCACGGCCATAGGTCGCCTCACCCGGCTCGTAGTCCTTGAAGAAGTCCCACCACGCCTTGTCGACGGAATTACGGTCCTTCAGGTAGGACTCGTACAACTCGTCCACGAGCCACTCGTTCGGGCCGAAGGTCGATTGGGGGTCGCTGCTCAGGGGCTGCTCGGGCACGGCGGCTAGGCCTCTTTCTTCACTGCGTCGTCGGCGACGGATGATCGGTCCAGCCTATCTCGACCCGGCCCTGGGCACGCCGACCGACTCGGTGCGTCCGGCCAGTGGTCACGCGGCTCCGACGAACGGAAAGGCCGGGGGGTATGCCGCGGGCACGGCACACCCCCGAACCCGCCGTCCGCGTGGGGCGGAGGTGCTAGGAGACGTCCTCGCGCAGGGTCCGCCAGATGCCGAACCCGGCGAGCACCGCGGCATACGCGGCGAGGACGAGAGCCCCGGCCCACCATTCGAGCCGGGCGACCTGCTGGCCGCCCTGGGTGACCGAGTTGACCACAGCACTCGTGGCCTGGCTGGGGAGGTACTTGACGATGTGCTCGGCCCCGAAGTCCCAGAAGCCGAGCAGCAGACCGGCCACCGGCTCGACGATCCAGGCCACCCCGATGCCGATGAGCAAGGCGGCGACCTGGTTCTTGATGAGGATGCCGACGCCGAGGCCGATGAGCCCCCACAGGCCGAGCACGAGCAGGCTGAGTGCCATCGTGCGGAAGACCTCGCTCGACGGGAAGGGATCGTGGCCAGCGAGCTTGAGGACGGTCGCGCCGACCCCGACCGAGGACACGATGCTGATCAGGCCGTAGAGGGCACCGATGACCAGGAGGGCGACCACCTTGGCGAGCATCGCCTGCAGGCGCTTGGGCGTGGCCAGGAAGGTCGAGGTGATCGTCTTGTGACGGTACTCGGCACCGATCATCAGCACACCGATGGTGAGCAGCAGCAGGTAGCCGACGCCCATCCCGGAGGTGTAGACGGTGTTCGCGATCTGGGTGGCGTCCCCCTGAGGAGCGCCCGGTCGGTTCCGGCTCGCCTCGGACGTCAGTGCCCAGCCGAAGAAGCCGGCGAACAGGCCGCCGGCGACGAAGATGCCGATCGCCATGCCCCACCACAGGCGCGTGGTGAAGAACTTGAGGAACTCGGAGCGGATCGCGGCAGTCATCAGAGGTTCGCTCCTTCCTGGCCGGCGAGGGCATCTCGTTCGGTGGGTGCGGCGCTGTCGGGATACGTGGCGTCGCCGAGGTTGCGGTTGGTTCCCTCGGTCAGCGAGAAGAAGAGCTCTTCGAGGTCGGCCTGCTTGGCCTTGAGCTCCCAGATGGGCAACCCGGCCCGCAGCGCGACGTCGCCGACGAGTCTCAGGTCAGTCGTTTCAGCGATGAGGGTGTCGTCCGGGCCGGGAGCGGATTCGACGTCCGCGATGCGAAGCGCCCCGGCCAGGCTGTCCAGGTCGGAGCTGCGGACGACCGTGCCCCGACCTCCGGAGAGTTCGGCCAGCGTGCCCGAGCGAATGAGCTTGCCGTTGTTGATGATGACGATGTCGTCGGCGGTCTGCTGGACCTCCTGGAGCATGTGGCTGGAGACCAGGATGGTCTTGCCCTCGTCGCTGAGGTGGCGCAGGAAGCCGCGCAGCCACCGGATGCCCTCGGGGTCGAGGCCGTTCGCCGGCTCGTCGAGGATGAGGACCTTGGGGTCACCCAGGAGCGCGGCTGCCAGGCCGAGCCGCTGGCGCATGCCCAATGAGTACTCACCCGCTCGCTTCCGTGCGGCGGCGGGGATCCCGGTGAGTTCGAGCAACTCGTCGACGCGGGCGGTCGGTATGCCGTTGGCGGTGGCCAGAACGCGCAAGTGGTCACGTCCGGTGCGGCCCGGATGGAAGTTGGTTGCCTCCAGGGCGGCGCCCACGACCATGAACGGGCGCTCGATCTCGGCGTAGCGGACGCCGTCGATCCTCGTGGACCCGCTCGTGGGGTGAACCAGGTCGAGGAGCATGCGCAAGGTGGTTGTCTTGCCCGCACCGTTCGGGCCGAGGAAGCCGGTGATCCGGCCGGGCTCGACGGTGAAGGTCAGGTCGTCGACGGCGACAAAACCGCCAAAGCGCTTGGTCAGGCCCGAGATCTCGATGCGGGCCCCCGTGGTGCTGGTCATCGGTCCCCCCTGGACGGTGCAGCTGCCGGTGTCTGGTGATGCATGACTCGATCCTGTCAGCGACCGGTGACGTTGGCCTCCCCCGGGGGGTGGACATGGCGCTCCACCCTGGAGATGAGAGCACCCCACCCGAACCGACTGGGACCGTAGGATGTGCCGATCATGGGCGACTGGTTGTTGGTGCTCGCGGGAGTCGCCCTCACGGTGGGGACCGCAGTCTTCGTCGCGGGCGAATTCTCCTTGGTCGCGCTCGACCGACCTGCTGTCGAGGAGGCGATCCGCCGTGGAGACACGCGCGCATCGGGTGTCCTGCGATCGTTGCGTCAACTCTCCACCCAGTTGTCGGGCTCCCAGGTCGGCATCACCCTGACCACCCTGGCGCTCGGGTTTGTCACGACCCCGGCCATCGCCTCCCTGCTGGCTGGGCCGCTCGCCTCGGTCGGCGTGCCGGCCGGGGCCCGGGGATCGGTCGCCCAGATCCTCGCCCTCGTGCTGGCCACGGTGTTCTCGATGATCTTCGGTGAACTCGTGCCCCAATTCTTTGGCCTGTCGGCGCCCTTGGGCACCGCCAAGCTCGTGTCGGCGCCGCTGCGTTGGTTCACGACGATCGCCCGCCCCTTCATCGTCGTCCTCAACGGCTCCGCCAACACCTTCCTGCGCGGGGTGGGGGTCGAGCCCCAGGAGGAGATCTCGGCGGCTCGCAGCCCCGCCGAACTGGCCTCGCTCGTCCGCACGAGCCAGGCCGCCGGAACCATTCCCGAGGCCACTGCCCAGTTGCTGACCGCATCCATCGGCTTCGGGGTCCAGACGGCCGCGGACGTCATGACCCCGCGAGCACGGGCCACGGCAGTGGACCGCACCTCGACGGCAGCCGATGTGGTTTCCCTCGCTCGATCGACCGGCCACTCCCGCTTCCCCGTGCTGGGTGAGGACTGGGATGACATCGACGGCATCGTCCACGTCAAGCAGGCGATCGCGGTGCCGCACGAGCGGCGTGGGGACGTCCCCGTCTCGGCGCTCATGACCGAGCCCCTTTTGGTGCCCGAGACGATCCGGCTCGATCCACTCCTCGTCCAACTGCGCGAGATCGGCTTCCAACTGGCCATCGTGGTCGACGAGTACGGCGGAACATCTGGCGTGGTGACGCTCGAGGACGTCGTCGAGGAGATCATCGGCGACGTGAGCGACGAGCACGACCGGGGGCAGACGACCGGCCGCGTGCTCGCCGACGGCAGTTGGAGCGTGCCCGGCCTGTGGCGACCCGACGAGGTGCGCAGCCGAGCCGGGGCACCCGTGCCCGACGGCGCGGCATACGAGACCGTCGGGGGTTGGTTGATGGCCCAGCTGGGCCGGGTGCCCGAGGTCGGTGACGAGGTCGTGCACGAGGGCTGGACCTGGCGGGTGCAGGACATGGAGGGGCGGCGGGTCGATCGGCTGCGCCTGACGCCCCGTCCGGTGATCCCGGTCGATGAGGATGGGTCATGAGCTGGCCCGTGGTCGTCACGATCGTCCTGCTCCTGGCCAATGCCTTCTTCGTGGGCGCCGAGTTCGCCGCAATGGCAGCGCGGCGCAGTCGCCTCGAACCGATGGTCGCCGCGGGCAACAACCGGGCGCGGATCGTCCTCGAGGCGACCGAGCAGATGGGCTCGCTGCTGGCCTGCGCCCAGCTCGGCATCACGATCTGCTCGGTGCTCATCGGTGCCATCTCCGAGGCCGCGCTCCATCACGCCCTCGTGCCCATCGTCGAGCGAGCGGGGCTGAGCCCGCGCGTCACGGACATCCTGGCGCTCGTCCTGGCCCTGCTGGTCGTCATCTACCTGCACGTCGTCGTGGGCGAAATGATCCCGAAGAACCTCGCCATCGCCGGCCCTGAGCGCTCCGCCCTGGTGCTCGTGCCTCCGCTGCAACTCATGACGCGGGCGCTTCGGTGGCCGATCATGGCGATGGAGCGCATCGCGAAGGCCATCGTCCGGATGTGCGGTGTCGAGCCCAAGGACGAGGTTGCCTCCGAGTTCACCGTCGAGGAGGTCGCGCACATCCTCCAGGCGTCGCACGAGGAGGGGCTGGTCCTTTCCGAGCAGTTCGGCCGGCTCGACGCCGCGATCGAGTTCTCCGACAAGGACGCCTCCGACGTCGGTGTCCGCCTGGCCGACCTGGTGACCGTGGGTCTGGACACGACCCCGGACGACATCGAGCGCCTTGTGGCCAAGCGTGGCTTCTCCCGCTACCCGGTGGCCGGCGCCGACGGGTCCCTCATCGGCTATCTGCACCTCAAGGACGTCCTCTTCGCCGACGAGGAGGAGCGGCTGCAGCCGGTCCCGGCCAAGCGCATCCGGCGGATGGCCAACGTTCGCCGGACCGACGAGGTCGAGAGCGTGTTGCGGACGATGCAGCAGACCGGATCACACCTGGCGCGAGTGGTCGCCGACGACGGGGAAGTGGTCGGTGTCGTCTTCCTCGAGGACGTCATCGAGCAGCTCGTCGGCGAGGTCGCGGACGCCAGTCAGCGCTGACCCGGATTCCGCCCCGCGCGGGCCCGGGCAGCGGCGAGGCCACGACATGGACGGTCGTGGCCTCGGAACTGCGTGCCCCCGGCAGGATTCGAACCTGCGCTCCCGCCTCCGGAGGGCGGTGCTCTATCCCCTGAGCTACGGGGGCTGGATCGACCGCCCAATCGGCGAATTCGAACGCTCCGCGAGGGTAGCAGCCTACAGTTCCAAGCATGGAATCCGCCCGCGACCCGTTGGTGCTCGTGTGCGATGACACGGCCTCCATCCGGCGGCTGATCCGGATCAATCTCGAGCTCGAGGGTTGCGTCGTCGAGGAGGCGCCCGACGGGCGGGAGGCGGTCCGACGCCTCATCGACCCCGACGCGCGAACGCCCGACCTCGTCCTCCTCGACGCCCACATGGCACCACATGACGGGTGGTGGGCCATCGCCGCGATCCGAGCCCACCCACCCCTCGATGGCGTGCCGGTCGTGCTCGTCAGTGCGGCGTTGCACGGTCTCGACCTCGCGGACGTCATGGACCACGGCTTCGATGACGTGCTCGCCAAGCCGTTCGACCCCGATGAACTCATCGCCCTGGTCTCGCGGATGACAGGGCGCACCGAGGGCGTGCCGTGACTCGCCATAGAATCTGCGGGTGACCCCCGAAGAGCTGGCCCTGGCCATTCGCGCTGCCCTCCAGGCCTCGGTCGACGCCGGCGAACTGTCGCTGACCGTCCCGGCGCACGTCCGCGTCGAGCGCCCCCGCTCCCGGGATCACGGGGACTGGGCCACGAACGTCGCCCTTCAGGTCGCCAAGGGGGCAGGTATGCCGCCGCGCGTGGTCGCCGACCTGCTCGCCACCCGCTTGGGGCAGGTTCCCGGTGTCCAACAGGTCGACGTCGCCGGTCCCGGCTTCCTCAACATCACCCTCGACGCGGCGAGCGCCGGTGAACTCGCGCGCACCATTGTCGATGCCGGCACGGCATACGGACGGGGCGCGAGCGAAGTCGGCCGGGTCGTGAATCTTGAGTACATCTCGGCCAACCCCACCGGTCCGCTGCACATCGGACACACCAGATGGGCCGCGCTCGGTGACGCCATGGTCCGCCTCCTGCGCGCCACGGGCGCGGACGTCACCGCGGAGTACTACATCAACGACGCCGGGGGCCAGGTGGAACGGCTCGGCGGTTCGGTGCTGGCGAGCCTGCGCGGCGAGGAGGCGCCGGAGGGCGGCTACTCGGGGGAGTACGTCGATGCCCTCGCGGCGGCCGTCCGCGAGGCCCACCCGGACATCCTCGAGCAGCCCACCGACGAGGCACTCCGCCTCGCCTGGGACGTCGCTTACCCGATCCAGTTGGCCGCGATCAAGGGCACTCTGGACCACTTCCACGTCGTCTTCGATGTGTGGTTCTCCGAGCGTGCCCTGCACGACAGTGGCGCCGTCGAGCAGGCCGTCGAGCGGTTGCGCGAACAGGGTCACGTCTTCGACCGCGAGGGCGCGATCTGGTTGCGCACCACCGATTTCGGCGATGACAAGGACCGTGTGCTCATTCGGGCCAACGGCGTGCCGACCTATTTCGCCGCCGACGCCGCGTACTACCTGAGCAAGAAGGACCGTGGCTTCGACGAGAAGATCTACCTCCTGGGCGCAGACCACCACGGCTACATCAACCGACTCAAGGCCATCGCGGCCTGCGCCGGCGACGACCCCGAGCACAACATCGAGGTCAAGATCGGTCAGCTCGTGAACATCGCCGGGGAGCGCATGGGCAAGCGGCTCGGCAATGCGCTCTACATGGACGACCTCATCGAGTGGATCGGATCGGATGCGGTGCGCTACTCGCTCGCGCGCTACCCCGCCGACTCCCCGCTGTCGCTGGACGGTGAGGAGATGCGCCGGCAGACCAACGACAACCCGGTCTTCTACGTGCAGTACGCCCACGCCCGCACCGCCGGGGTCGCCCGGCTGGCCGCCGAGGACGGGGTGCACCGCGCGGACGGCTTCGACCCGGCACTGCTCACCGACGAGACCGAAGCCGCGCTGCTCGCCGCCCTCGGGGACCACCCCCGCGTGGTGGCCCAGGCCGCCCACCTGCTCGAACCGCACCGGGTCGCGCGGTACCTGGAGGACCTCGCCGCCAGGTACCACAAGTGGTATGACACCTGTCGGGTCCGCCCGCTCGCCGACGAGGAAGTCACCGACCTGCACCGGACGCGACTGTGGCTCAACGACGCCACGCGCCAAGTGCTCGCGAACGGCTTGGACCTCCTCGGCGTGAGCGCGCCCGAGCGCATGTGAGCGAGGGGGGCTCCCGATGAGGTCACACGAGGCAGGCGTCCTTCACGCCCCCGGTTACGGTGGGCCGCCCATCTATCTCCCGACGCCGACGGACGTCATGGAGTTCATGCCCGCGCTCTGGGCACGCAACGTCCACCGTCGGGGCGATGGCGTCCTGGAGGTGGCCGGAGTCGACGTGCTCACACTCCAGCGGAACTTCGGCACCGCGGCATACGTGCTCGACGAAGACGACTTCCGTTCTCGTGCAAGGGCTTTCAAGCAGGAGTATGCCGCGGCGTTCGCCGACGCCTGTGGAGGCGCTGACGTGTACTACGCAGGCAAGGCCTTCCTGTGCACGGCAGTCGCCCGGTGGGTGATGGAGGAAGGGCTCTTCCTCGATGTCTGCTCCGGTGGCGAGCTGGCGGTGGCCCAGCGGGTTGGTTTCCCGGGGGAGCGGATCGGATTCCACGGCAACAACAAGTCGGTCGCCGAGCTGCGTGCCGCACTCACCTATGGCGTGGGACGCATCATCGTCGACTCGTTTGACGAGATCGACCGGATCGTCGCCCTCGCGGGGGAACTCGATGTCGTCGCGCCCGTCATGATCCGCGTGACGGTCGGCGTCGAGGCCCACACGCACGAGTTCATCGCGACCGGTCATGAGGACCAGAAGTTCGGCTTTGCGCTCACCGGCGGCGTGGCCTTCGAGGCCGCGCGCGAGGTGTTGGCCCACCCGGATCGCCTGCGGTTGCTCGGGCTGCACAGCCACATTGGGTCACAGATCTTCGACACCGCGGGTTTCGAGGCCTCGGCCTCCCGTCTCATCGGGCTGCACGCGCGCATCGCCGAGGAACTGGGCCACAACGCGCCGGAGATCGACCTCGGCGGCGGATACGGCATCGCCTACACCAGCCAACACACGCCCCTGACGCCGGCGCTGCTCGCCGAGCAGATGAGTCACATCGTCGAGACCGAGTTCAAGCGGATCCGCGACGTCGATCCCGACGGTGCAGTGCCGCGGGTGTCGATCGAGCCCGGTCGCGCCATCGTCGGGCCGGCAGCCTTCACCCTCTACGAGGTGGGCACTGTCAAGCCGGTCGTCGTCGGCGATGGCCAGGTCCGGACCTATGTGTCGGTCGACGGTGGGATGAGTGACAACCCGCGGCCAGCGCTCTACGAGGCCGACTATTCCGCGACCCTCGCCAATCGCTCCAGCGAGGCGCCGCCCGTTGTGGTGCGTGTCGTCGGGAAGCATTGCGAGAGTGGCGACATCGTCGTGCTCGATGAGTGGCTCCCCGGCGATGTCCGCCCGGGCGACCTGATCGCCGTGCCCGGCACCGGCGCCTACTGCCGGGCGCTGTCGAGCCAGTACAACCACACGCCGCGCCCGCCCGTCGTCGCGGTCGCGGACGGTCGGGCACGGGTCATCGTGCGTCGTGAGACGATCGACGACCTCCTCGCGCTCGACGTCGACGAGCCGTGAAGTCCGTGTCCCAAGGAGCCAGTTCACCCATGTCCGCCTCGTCATCGGCGCCGCTGCGGGTCGCCCTGCTCGGCTGTGGAGTCGTCGGATCCTCGGTCGCCCGTCTCCTCGTCGAGCACAGCGGTGATCTCGCCGCCCGGATCGGGGCCCCCTTGGAACTCGTGGGGATCGCCGTCCGCCGTCTGGGTCGTGACCGCTCGGATGTCCCCGTCGACCCGAGCCTGTTCACCACCGACGCTGCCGCGCTGGTGTCCCGCGCCGACATCGTCGTCGAGGTCATCGGAGGCATCGAGCCGACGCGCGACCTGCTGCTGTCGGCGATGGCCAGCGGCGCTTCGGTCGTCTCCGCCAACAAGGCGCTGCTCGCCGAGGACGGCCCGACTCTGTATGCCGCCTCGGACCGACATGGCGTCGACCTCTATTACGAGGCGGCCGTCGCCGGGGCCATCCCGATTCTGCGACCGATCCGTGATTCCCTCGCCGGGGATCGCATCACCAAGGTCATCGGCATCGTCAACGGCACGACCAACTTCGTCCTCGACAAGATGGACTCGACCGGGGCGGGGTTCGCCGAGACCGTCGAGGTCGCCCAGTCGCTGGGCTACGCCGAGGCCGACCCGACGGCCGACGTCGAGGGCTTCGACGCTGCCGCGAAGGCCGCGATTCTCGCCTCCTTGGCCTTCCACACTCGTGTCGACATCCACCAGGTCCATCGCGAGGGGATCACCGAAGTCACTGCCGCGGACATCGCCGCAGCGGACGAGATGGGCGCGGTCGTCAAACTGCTGGCCATCTGCGAGCGGGTGAGCCGTCCCGAGGGTGAGGCAGTCAGCGTGCGGGTGCACCCGGCGATGATCCCCAGGACGCACCCGCTCGGGTCGGTGCGAGACGCCTTCAACGCGGTCTTCGTCGAGGCCGATGCGGCCGGTGAGCTGATGTTCTACGGCCGAGGCGCCGGCGGCGACCCCACGGCCTCGGCCATCCTCGGCGACGTCGTCGAAGTGGCTCGGCACCGCGTCAACGGCGGGCGCGGGGCCGGCGAGTCCGCCTACGCAGACCTGCCTGTTCTGCCGATGGGTGCCGCGTCGACCAGGTACCACATCAGCCTCGACGTCGCCGATCGACCGGGGGTGCTCGCGGCCGTGGCGGCGACCTTCGCCGAGCACGACGTGTCGATCGAGACCGTTCGACAACGGCCCGGCGCCCCCGGGGAGTCCGGCGATGACGAGGCGGCCGGCGCGACCCTTGTCGTCGTGACGCATCGGGCACCGGATGCCGCGCTCTCGGCGACTGTCGAGGCGCTCGGGGCGCTCGACACGGTGCGCGAGGTCGTGTCCGTCATGCGCGTGGAAGGAGAATGACGTGGCGTCACTGTGGCAAGGGGTGATCCCCGAGTATGCCGACCGCCTGCCGATGCTCCATGCGGCTCCGACCGTGACCCTGCAGGAGGGTGGCACACCGCTCATCCCCTGCGAGAAGCTGTCCGAGCGTGTGGGGGCGCAGGTCTTCGTCAAGTACGAAGGCCTCAACCCGACCGGGTCGTTCAAGGACCGCGGGATGACGACCGCGATGTCGATGGCGAAGAAGAACGGCGCGAAAGCCGTGATCTGCGCCTCGACCGGCAACACCTCGGCGAGCGCCGCGGCATACGCAACCAAGGCGGGGATGACCTGCGCTGTTCTCGTGCCCGACGGCAAGATCGCGATGGGCAAGTTGAGCCAGGCCATCGCCCATGGCGCCACCCTGCTGCAGGTGGAGGGCAACTTCGACGATTGCCTCACGGTGGCGCGCAAGCTCGCCGAGGTCTACCCGGTCGAGTTGGTCAACTCCGTCAATCCGGCCCGGATCGAGGGCCAGAAGACGGCGGCCTTCGAGGTCGTCGACGCGCTCGGAGACGCCCCGGACATCCATGTCCTCCCGGTCGGCAATGCCGGCAACATCACCGCCTACTGGAAGGGCTATCGGGAGTACTCCGAGACCACGCCGGGGGTCAGCGGTGACCTTGCGCCCGTGGCGACGCGACGCCCGCGGATGTGGGGCTTCCAGGCCGCTGGAGCGGCGCCGATCGTGCTCGGCCACCCGGTGGACGAGCCCGAGACGATCGCGACCGCGATCAGGATCGGCAACCCGGCATCCTGGCGACAGGCCGAGCAGGCCCGCGACGAGTCCGGCGGACTCATCGACTCGGTGACCGACGAGCAGATCCTTCTGGCGCACCGCTTGCTGTCCTCGGCCGAGGGCGTCTTCGTCGAGCCCGGGTCGGCGGCGAGCATCGCCGGACTGCTCAAGATGTCGGACGCCGGTGGCGTGCCCGAGGGTGCCACCATCGTCTGCACAGTGACCGGCCACGGCCTCAAGGACCCTCAGTGGGCCCTGCGCTCCGCCGACGGCGGTGACGTGACCCCGGTCCGGGTACCGGTGGACGTCGTGTCGGTTGCCGCAGCGCTCGGCCTGGAGTGAGCCGCCCGTGAGCCGTTCTGTCCCCCGACCGGGCGCCTCGATCACCGTCGAGACGCCGGCGAGCAGTGCCAACCTGGGGCCGGGTTTCGACTCGGTGGGCTTGGCGCTGGGGGTCTGGGACCGCTGCACCGTCACGGTGACCGACGAGCCGGGGGTCCGGGTCGAGGTGGAGGGTGAGGGCGCTCAGGGTGTGCCGCGCGATGGGTCACATCTCGTCGTTCGGACGATGCATCGCACGTGGCAGGCGCTGGGTGTACCGGCCCCGGCAGGCCTGCACCTGGCGAGTGTCAACACCGTCCCCCATGGGCGTGGCATGGGTTCGTCGGCGACCGCAATCGTCACGGGTATCGTTGCGGCGCAGGCGATTTCAGGCGAGGGTGACTCCTTCGGCCTCTTCGATCCTGGTTTCACGAATGATCTTGCCGCACGCTTGGAGGGGCATCCGGACAATGCCTCGGCCTCGATCTTCGGTGGGGCCACCCTGTCGTGGTCCGACGACCCCGAGGTCGGGACGACGACGGTGCGGCTGGCGATCCACGAGGACGTCGTGGCTGTCGTCTTTGCTCCCGAGGAGCAGTTGTCGACGGCCAAGGCGCGGTCGGTGCTGCCGGCTCATGTGCGGTTGGCCGATGCGGCCGCGAACTCGGGGCGTGCAGCCCTGCTGGCGCACGCACTCGGACACGCTCCGGAGCACCTGGTGGCGGCCACGAGGGACTGGCTGCACCAGGAGCCGCGCCGGCCCTCGTATGCCGCTTCGATGGCCTTGGTCGATGACCTGCGTCGGGCGGGTCTGGCCGCCGCCATCTCTGGTGCCGGGCCGAGTGTCCTGGCCCTCGTCCCCGCCGAGCGAGTCGATGAGGCTCGGGCTCACGGACCCCGCGGGTGGAGGGTGTTGACGCCGGGCATCCCGGACGCCGGTGTCCGGGTGACCGTGAAGACACGGCCGACCGATTGACGGGCGTTTCGCTGGCCTGTGACACCTTCGGTGTTATGGTGGAGGGGCAAGGCCAACCGGTCCCGCCGCTCCACGGCGTGAGGTGAAGGTTCCTTGTTCCCCGTCTTGACGATTTCGAGTGACGTGCGTCTACGCACATCCGGTCAGGACAGTGGATCCCACGTCGGCCATCGGCCGTCCACACGTGCTCGCCCGAAGCGCGAGCCATGACGAGGGGGAAGGATCCTTCGTGACAGACACCACCGCTCTTGAGGCAGCGCCGGCTCGGCGCTCCGGCTCACTGACGACCATGAAGGTCGCCGAGCTCCAGGGACTGGCCTCGAGCATGGGCATCGGCGGCACCGCCAAGATGCGCAAGGGCGACCTCGTCGAGGCCATCAAGGCCCGACAGGGCGGCCGAGGCGCCGGCGCTGCGCGCACGCCCGAGGAGAAGACGGTCGTCGAGGCACCCGTGGCCGAGCGCCGGGAGCGGAGTTCCCGTGTCGATCGTGCCCAGCGCGGTGAGCGGACCGAGGGCACCGAGGACAGCAACGGCGCTGCGCACACGGACCGCAGTGACTCAACGGGTCGCAGCGACCGCTCCGGGAGCGGCTCGGACCACGGTGACCGTGGCGGCAACGAACACGGAGATCGTGACGGCGGCCAGCGTCAGGAACGCGACCAGGCTCCTCGTCGAGCCAGCCGGGACCAGCAGGCCGGCCAGCGCGAGGAGCGCAGCGACCGTCAGGACAATCGTCAGCCGCAGCAGCGCCAGCAGCAGGGCCAGGACGGCCAGCAGGGCAACCGCTGGAATGACGACGAGGACGGCGGTCGCTCGGGTCGTCGCCGCCGCAACCGCAACCGCAATCGCGACAAGCGCGTGCAAGGTGGCCAGCCGGACCCGGGCCAGCAGGGCGGCCAGGAAGTCTCGATCGCCGAGGACGACGTGCTCGTGCCCGTCGCGGGCATCGTGGACATCCTCGACAACTACGCCTTCATCCGGACCACCGGCTACCTTCCCGGTCCCAATGACATCTATGTCCCGCTCAACACCGCCAAGCGCGCCGGACTGCGCAAGGGTGACGCGGTCACCGGCGCGATCAAGGCCCCACGTGAGGGCGAGGAGCCGCAGCAGCAGACCGTCGGTGGGCGCAACAACCGCCAGAAGTACACCGCGATCGCGCGCCTGGACACGATCAACGGGATGAGCCACGAGGACGCCCGCAAGCGTCCTGAGTTCGGCAAGCTCACGCCGCTCTACCCGCAGGAACGCCTGCGCCTGGAGACCGAGCCGAACCTGCTCACCACCCGGGTGATCGACCTCGTCGCGCCGATCGGCAAGGGTCAGCGCGGCCTGCTCGTCGCCCCGGCCAAGGCCGGCAAGACCCTCATCCTGCAGGCGATCGCCAACGCGATCACGATCAACAACCCCGAGGTCCACCTCATGGTCGTGCTCGTCGACGAGCGCCCCGAGGAGGTCACGGACATGCAGCGCGCGGTCAAGGGTGAGGTCATCGCCTCCACCTTCGACCGTCCGGCCGACGACCACACGACGGTTGCCGAGCTGGCGATCGAGCGCGCCAAGCGATTGGTCGAGATGGGCCACGACGTCGTCGTGCTCCTCGACTCGATCACTCGCCTGGGTCGCGCCTACAACCTCGCGGCCCCCGCGAGCGGCCGCATCCTCTCCGGTGGCGTGGACAGTGCCGCGCTCTACCCGCCGAAGAAGTTCTTCGGTGCTGCCCGCAACATCGAGAACGGTGGCTCGCTCACCATCTTGGCCACCGCGCTTGTCGAGACCGGCTCGCGGATGGACGAGGTGATCTTCGAGGAGTTCAAGGGCACCGGCAACATGGAGCTCAAGCTCGACCGGCAGCTGGCAAACCGTCGCATCTTCCCGGCCGTCGACGTCAACAACTCGAGCACCCGCCGCGAGGAGATCCTCCTCGCGCCCGAAGAGCTCAAGATCATGTGGAAGCTCCGTCGGGTCCTCGCGGCCCTGGAGCCGCAGGCCGGCATCGAGCTGCTCCTCGATCGCCTTCGCAAGACCAAGACGAACTACGAGTTCCTCGTCCAGGTCCAGCAGACGAGCAGCATCAAACTCGACGACGAGGACGATGCCTGATCCTCGACCGACCTCGCAATCGACGATGGCGTCCCGTCAGTTCGATGCCTCCAGGGCAGAACTGACGGGCGCTGTCGTGGGGGGCAGGATCATGGCCACCACCGAGGGTTCGTCGTCCGGCAACCACGGCGGTCGTGCCGTGCCGACGGCGATCCAACCGCGTTTCTCGTAGACCTGCTTGGCCACCGAATGTCGCGGGACGACATCGAGGCAGGGTGCCAGGTCCTGCTCCCGGATCCACTCCTCGGCGGCGTCGAGGAGCGCGCGCCCGGCCCCACTTCCACGGGCGGACAGCGCCGTGAACAGCGCCGACACGAGCGCAAGGTCCTCAACGGGGCGCCCGTGCCCACGCATCCACGCGGCGGCCAGGTCCTCCTTGGGCATCCCATCCGTGGGAGCGGCGACCTCGACCCATTGGATGCACACGTGGCCGACGAGGTCGCCGTCCTGCTCGGCGACGAAGGCCGTGAACTCGTGGTGGCGGGCGATGAACTGCTCGGCTGGGAAGGGCAGCGGCCACCGGAAGGGGTACAGGCTGTGCGGCTGCTGCTCGGCCAGGATCGCAGCGAGTCGAGGCACGTCGTCGGATCGTCGTGGACGCACAGTCACCTGCGACGGCGCGGCACCTGTCATCGCGGCGGACCCGCGGCCACGCGACGGCGCACCTCGTCCACGCCCTCCGGCGAGTCCGGCAGGTCCCACCACGACTCCACCCACCACGTCGCACCCTGGTCGGCCCAGCTCTGCGGTCGATCGTGGATGTCGCCGAAGCCTCCATGGCTGTCCCCCTCGACGACGACGTCGTAACCCTCCCAGGGCAACCCCAACCCCTCTCGTATGCCGCGCAGCCGGCGCACCAGATCGTCGAGACTCTCATGGGTGAGGCCGCTGTGGCCCTCCTGCCCGGCGACGACCGCGGGCAGCACTCCCTGCCAGCGGGCGGCACGGTCGAGCGAGGGCTGACGCTGTCTTCTGGGGCGCAGGGCGCCGACGCACCAGACCGGCGGATGTGGGCGTTGCACCGGAGGCGGGGGAGCGAGCTCGGTGACGGGACCGACGCTCCAGTGCTCCCCGGCATACGAAAAGGGTTGTCCGGCCAGCAGACCGGACCAGACCGCCAATCCCTCGTCGAGCTGCTGGGCGCGCGTGGCGCGACCCTCGTCGGGTAAAAAGGAGCGCCAATTGGCGTTGACGGCGCCGAGTCCGACACCGAGGGTGAGGCGGCCATCGCTCAGCCGGTCCACGGTCCCGGATTGTGCGGCGAGCTCCCACGGGCGACGCGCCGGCACCGGGGTG
>Ga0209368_1000933_pt1 | contig 15981 bp, 12 predicted proteins | sample EBPBio242008_DNA_FD_185862 | JGI IMG/M metagenome (GOLD analysis project Ga0209368, IMG submission 185862) | Wastewater treatment Type I Accumulibacter community from EBPR Bioreactor in Madison, WI, USA - Reactor 1_4/24/2008_ DNA (SPAdes)... | ecosystem: Engineered > Bioreactor > EBPR >...
GCGACCGCGCGGCGGGCGCGATCAAGTCGGGCGGCACCACGCGGCGCGCGGCCAAGATGGTGATCTGCGACATGGATCACCCCGATATCGAGGCCTTCATCAACTGGAAGGTCATCGAGGAGCAGAAGGTCGCCTCGCTGGTGGCGGGCTCGAAGGCGCATGAGGCGCGGCTGAACGACATCTTCAAGGCGATCTCATCCTGGGACGGGCGGGCCGAGGATGCGGTGGACCCGGCCAAGAACGCCGGGCTGAAATCGGCGATCCGGGCGGCGAAGAAGGCCATGATCCCGGACACCTACACCAACCGCGTGCTGCAATATGCGAGGCAGGGCTATACCTCGATCGAGTTCCCGACCTATGACACCGACTGGGATTCTGAAGCCTATGTCACCGTGTCGGGCCAGAATTCCAACAATTCGGTGCGCGTCACCGACGCTTTCCTCAAGGCGGTGAAGGACGATGCCGACTGGGCGCTGATGCGGCGCACCGATGGCAAGGTGTCGAAGACGGTGAAGGCGCGCGAGCTCTGGGATCAGGTTGGCCATGCCGCCTGGGCCTGCGCCGACCCCGGCATCCAGTTCCACGACACGGTGAACGCCTGGCACACCTGCCCGGCGGACGGGCCGATCCGCGGATCGAACCCGTGCTCGGAATACATGTTCCTGGACGATACGGCCTGCAACCTTGCCTCGATGAACCTGCTGACGTTCCACAAGGCGGGCAAGTTCGACGCTGCGGCCTATGTCCATGCGAGCCGGCTGTGGACGATCACGCTGGAGATCAGCGTGATGATGGCGCAGTTCCCGTCGAAGGAAATCGCGCAGCTCAGCTATGACTTCCGCACCCTGGGCCTGGGCTACGCCAACATCGGCGGCCTGTTGATGAACATGGGGCTGGGGTACGATTCGGCGGAAGGCCGGGCGCTGTGCGGCGCGCTGACCGCGATCATGACCGGCATCGCCTATGCGACCTCGGCCGAGATGGCGGCGGAGCTTGGCGCCTTCCCCGGCTACAAGCGCAACGAAGCGCACATGCTGCGCGTGATCGCCAACCACCGCATGGCGGCCTATGGCCGGACCAGCGGGTACGAGGGCGTGAACGTCAACCCGGTGGGGCTGGATGCGGTGAACTGCCCGGATGCGAGCCTGATCGCCCTGGCGCGGTCGGCCTGGGACGAGGCGCTGCGCCTGGGCGAGGAGCATGGATATCGCAACGCGCAAACCACGGTGATCGCGCCCACGGGCACGATCGGGCTGGTGATGGACTGCGACACCACGGGCATCGAGCCGGACTTCGCGCTGGTGAAGTTCAAGAAGCTGGCCGGCGGCGGCTATTTCAAGATCATCAACCAGTCGGTGCCGTCGGCGCTGGAAGCACTTGGCTATCCGGTCCACCAGATCGCCGAGATCGTGGCCCATGCGGTGGGCCATGGCTCGCTGGCGCAGGCGCCGGGGATCAACCACACCGCGCTGATCGGCCACGGCTTCGGGCCGGCCGAGATCGAGAAGGTGGAAGCCGCGCTGCCGAGTGCCTTCGACATCCGCTTCGTGTTCAACCAGTGGACCCTGGGGCAGGATTTCTGCTCGGGCACCTTGGGGATCCCGGCGGAAAAGCTGGCGGACCCGACCTTCGATCTGCTGACCCACCTGGGCTTCACCAAGGCGCAGATCGCCGCGGCCAACGACCATGTCTGCGGGACGATGACGCTGGAGGGCGCGCCCTTCCTGAAGCCGCAGCACCTGTCGGTGTTCGACTGCGCCAACCCCTGCGGCAAGACCGGCAAGCGGTTCCTGTCGGTGGAAAGCCACATCCACATGATGGCGGCGGCACAGAGCTTCATCTCGGGCGCGATTTCCAAGACGATCAACATGCCAAACGCGGCCTCGATCGGGGATGTGCTGGCGGCCTATGAACTGTCGCATTCGCTTGGCATCAAGGCGAATGCGATCTACCGCGACGGGTCGAAGCTGAGCCAGCCGCTGGCCTCGGCCCTGGTTGAGGACGACGAGGAGGCCGAAGAGGTGCTGGCCACCGGGTCGGCGCAGGAGAAGGCCGTGGTCCTGGCCGAGAAGATCGTCGAGAAGATCATCGTCAAGGAAGTGATCCGCACCAACCGCGAGAAGCTGCCGGAGCGCCGCAAGGGCTATACCCAGAAGGCGATTGTCGGGGGCCACAAGGTCTATCTGCGCACGGGCGAATACGGCGACGGGCGCCTGGGCGAGATCTTCATCGACATGCACAAGGAAGGCGCGGGCTTCCGGGCGATGATGAACAACTTCGCCATCGCTGTGAGCGTCGGGCTGCAATACGGTGTTCCGCTTGAGGAATTCGTCGAAGCCTTCACCTTCACCCGCTTTGAACCCGCGGGCATGGTGCAGGGCAACGAGGCGATAAAGAACGCCACCTCGATCCTGGACTACATCTTCCGGGAACTGGCGGTGAGCTATCTGGACCGCACCGACCTGGCCCATGTGCAACCCAAGGGCGCGGCTTTCGACGACCTGGGCCGCGGCGACGACGAGGGTAAGCGCAACATCGCCGAGGTGAGCGAGTCGGCCGCCTCCAAGTCGGTGGAGCTGCTGAAGTCGATCTCGTCCACCGGCTATCTGCGCAAGCGCCTGCCGCAGGAACTGGTGGTGTTCAACGGCGGAATCGGCGGCGCGGTGGCCATGGGCGGCGGCTCGGCCGGCTTCTCGGAAGCCGCGGTCAGCTACAGCGCCACGACCGCCATCGCCACCGGCACCGTCAGCATGGACGCCCGCACCAAGGCGAAGATGCAGGGCTATGAGGGCGATCCCTGCGGCGAATGCGGCAACTACACGCTGGTGCGCAACGGCACCTGCATGAAGTGCAACACCTGCGGCGGGACGTCCGGCTGCAGCTGAGCCCGTCCCAAGCGGGGCAGGGCGGCCCTTCCGGGAGACCGGAAGGGCCGTTGCCGTTTTGCGGGCAAGTTTCTTCGCAGAAACCTGCAAATTCCTTCGAAGGAATTTGCGGCGGCCGGGCCGTGGTGGTCTAGTGGGGCCAGCAGCAACCCGAAGGAGGATGTCATGGCGGCAGCCGGCAAGGGGAGTGAGGCCGAGTTCGCGGCACTCCAGGAGGAGATCGCGGCCCTGAAGGCCCGGCTCAAGGATCTGGCGGGGCAGGGCCGCGCCAAGGCCGAAGAGATGCTGTCCGAGGACCAGAAGGCCACGGTCGAACGGCTGAGCAAGCAGTTGGGCGCGCTGGACGAGGAGCTGGCGGCGCAGGTCAAGGCCCACCCCATCGGCGCGCTGGCGGTTGCCTTCGGGCTGGGGATGCTGGTCGCGCGGGCGCTGCGCTAGGGGGCGGGATGGAAGCGATCCTGCGCCTTCTTACGGAACGGCCGATCGAACGGGTCAGGAACCAGTTGCGCGACGTGGTGACGATGGGCGTCGCGGCCGGCTTCGTGCTGGCCGGGGCTCTGGCGGCTCTTGCCGCGCTTGGCATGCAGCTGAGCCACATGATCGGGCCGGTCTGGGCGCTGTTGTCGGTGGCGGGCGTGTCGCTGGTGATCGGGCTGGGGCTGGTGGCCTATGTGCGGGCGCGGGCCGAGACAGAGCGGCGCATCGCAGAGGCCGAGGCGCGCAGCCGCCAGACGATGCTGCTGTCGGCGCTGGCCTCGACCCCCGGCGTGGGGGCGGGCGGCGCGATCCTTGCGGCGCTGATCCTGGGGTTCCTGAACGGGCGCAGCGGCGGCGACGACAAGCCGGACTGACTGGTGGGTGGTGAGGGACTCGAACCCCCGACATCCTCGGTGTAAGCGAGGCGCTCTACCAACTGAGCTAACCACCCGATGCGCCGGCTTCTAGCCTTGGGCGGGGGCCGGGTGCAACCCTTCAATCACGCAAGCGTGCCCCCGGGCCTGCCAAGCGCCGTGACGTCGCCATCCTGCACGCGGTAGATCACGCCCTGGCCGCCGGGCAGGCGCGCGCCGTCGGTGATGGGAAGGCCCAGCACCAGGCAACGCAGCACGCGGCTGACGATGCCATGCGCCACGATCACCGTCGGGCGGTCCAGATCCTGCAAGGCCGGGGCAAGGCGGGCGGCCAGCGCCGCCAGACCCTCGGCCCCCGGCAGGGCGTCGTACCAATCCCAGGGCGCCAGGTCGGCAATCTCGGGATGGGCGGCGTCGATGTCATCGCGCGTCAGCCCTTCATGCGGGCCAAGCCGGTATTCGGCCAGCCGGGCATCGGGGCGGGCGGTCAGGCCAAGGGGCGCCAGCATCAGCGCGGCCGTGTCGACGGCGCGACCTTGCGGCGAGGTGACGGCACCGTGGCGGACGGCTGTCACCCCATCGCGGGCGAGATGCGCCGTCATGGCGCGGGCCTGGTCGCGGCCAAGCGCGGTGAGCGGCGAATCGAGGCTGCCCTGCAGGCGGCCGGCGGCGTTCCATTCGGTCTGGCCGTGGCGCACGATCCAGAGTGGCGGCAAGGTCATGGCGTCCCCGGCAAGCACAAAGGCGCGCCGGTGGGGCGCGCCTTCGGTAAGCATGGTGGGCGATAACGGATTTGAACCGCTGACATCTTCGATGTGAACGAAGCGCTCTACCGCTGAGCTAATCGCCCGATGGCGCGCGGTTTAGCCTTCCTCGCCGCCCGCTGCAAGGGCCTCTTTCGCAGGTTTCTTCGCGGCCGGCGCGGTCGTGTGGGCGCGCAGCTTGATGGTCAGTGCGGCGGGCTTGCCATCGGCGCCTGTCGGGCCGGCCTTGGCGACGCGCGCCTTGCCAAGCGGCGGCAGATTCAGGGAATCGCCGGCGCGCAGCGCATCGCCGATGCTTTTCAGCGTGGCTTCCACGATGTCTTTCACCGTGCCCTTCTTGCCCCCGACCGAGGCCGACACCTGTTCGATCAGCGCCTTGCGCGACAGGACCACGCCGGTTTCTGCCGCGGCAGCGGCGGCGGGCTTTGCCGGGGCAGGGGCCTTGCGCGGCTTGCGGGCGGCTTTCGGTTTGGGGGCTGCTTCGTCGTCTTCCATGTCCGGACCCTTGGTTCTGGCGCCTGTCCCGGCGCGCTGGCGTCACGATAGCCACAGCGTGTCGCCGATTCCCATACAAACCATACAGATGGCAAAGATTTTTCGCGTTCCGGCAACAAATGCCTGTGCAGGAGGCGCGACAGACGAAGGGGCGCGGGTTTCCCCGCGCCCCCGTTTCAGGCCTCTGCGGCGCGCATCAATGCGCCACGGTCGAGGCCGGTTCCTGCTTGGCCATCAGCGCGGCCGCCTCTTCGGCGGCCTCGTCCCAGACCACCGGCTCGGGCTGGCGGACGAGGGCGAGTTTCAGCACCTCGCGGACGTGGGTGACGGGGATGATCTTCAGCCCGGTCTTCACGTTCTCGGGGATTTCGGCCAGGTCCTTGGCGTTTTCTTCCGGTATCAGCACGGTCTTGATGCCGCCGCGCAGGGCGGCGAGCAGCTTTTCCTTCAGGCCGCCGATCGCCAGTGCGTTACCGCGCAGCGTGACCTCCCCGGTCATGGCGATGTCCTTGCGGACCGGGATGCCGGTCAGCACCGAGACGATCGAGGTCACCATGGCGAGGCCCGCCGAGGGGCCGTCCTTCGGCGTGGCGCCTTCGGGGACGTGGACGTGGATGTCGATGTTCTCGAACTTGGGCGGCTTGACGCCCAGGTCGGGACTGATCGAGCGGACATAGGAGGCCGCCGCCTCGATCGATTCCTTCATCACGTCGCCAAGCTTGCCCGTGGTCTTCATGCGGCCCTTGCCGGGCAGCTTCAAAGCCTCGATCTGCAACAGGTCGCCGCCCACCGAAGTCCAGGCGAGGCCGGTCACGACACCCACCTGATCCTCCTTCTCGGCCAGGCCATAGCGATGGCGCTGGACGCCAAGGTATTCCTCGGCCTTCTCGGGCGTCACCTCGACCGACTTGACCTTGCCCTTCAGGATCTCGGTCACCGCCTTGCGGGCGAGTTTCGCGATTTCCCGTTCCAGGTTCCGCACGCCCGCCTCGCGGGTGTAGTAGCGGATCACATGGGTCATGGCCGCGTCCGTGACCTTGAACTCGCCCTTCTTCAGACCGTTCGCAGCGATCTGCTTGGGCAGCAGGTGCTGCTTGGCGATCTCGCGCTTTTCGTCCTCGGTGTAGCCGGCCAGCGGGATGATCTCCATCCGGTCCATCAGCGGGCCCGGCATGTTGTAGGAGTTCGCCGTGGTGATGAACATCACGTTGGACAGGTCGTATTCGACTTCAAGGTAGTGGTCGACGAAGGTGTTGTTCTGTTCGGGGTCCAGCACCTCCAGCAGGGCCGAGGCCGGGTCACCGCGGAAGTCCTGTCCCATCTTGTCGATCTCATCCAGCAGGATGAGCGGGTTGGTGGTCTTGGCCTTCTTCAGCGACTGGATGATCTTTCCGGGCATCGAGCCGATATAGGTGCGCCGGTGGCCCCGGATCTCGGATTCGTCGCGCACGCCGCCAAGCGAGATGCGGATGAACTCGCGCCCTGTGGCTTTGGCGATGGACTTGCCGAGCGAGGTCTTGCCGACGCCGGGCGGGCCGACGAGGCAGAGGATCGGGCCCTTCAGCTTGGCCGAACGGTTCTGCACGGCGAGATATTCGACGATGCGTTCCTTGACCTTTTCCAGACCGTAGTGATCGGCGTCCAGAACCTCCTGCGCCTTGAGCAGGTCCTTCTTGACGCGGGCCTTCTTGCCCCAGGGCACGCCCAGAAGCCAGTCGAGGTAGTTGCGCACCACCGTGGCTTCGGCCGACATCGGCGACATCGACTTCAGCTTCTTGATCTCGGCCGAGACCTTTTCCCGGGCCTCTTTCGACAGCTCGGTGTTCTTGGCCCGCTCTTCCAGTTCGGCGATTTCGGACTGCGAGTCGTCGCCGTCGCCCAGCTCGCGCTGGATCGCCTTCATCTGTTCGTTCAGGTAGTATTCGCGCTGCGTCTTCTCCATCTGGGTCTTGACGCGGCTCTTGATCTTCTTCTCGACCTGCAGGACGGACATTTCGCCCTGCATGTGGCCGTAGACCTTTTCCAGGCGCTCGGCGACGCTCAGGGTTTCCAGGATTTCCTGCTTCTGACCGACTTCGATGCCCAGGTGACCGGCGACAAGATCGGCCAGCCGCGCAGGTTCGCGCGTTTCCGAAACGGCGGCCAGCGCCTCTTCGGGGATGTTCTTCTTGATCTTGGCGTAGCGCTCGAATTCCTCGGCGACGGCGCGCACCAGAGCCTCGACCGTGGACTGGTCGCCCATGGTCTCGTCCAGTTTCTGGGCGCGGGCCTCGAAGAAGGTGTCGTTGGGCAGGAACTCGGTGATCTTCACGCGGGCCTTGCCTTCAACCAGCACCTTCACGGTGCCGTCCGGCAGCTTGAGAAGCTGCAACACGTTGGCAAGCACGCCAACGCGGTAGATGCCGTCGGCCTTGGGATCGTCCTGCGTGGGGTCGATCTGGCTGGACAGCAGGATCTGCTTGTCATCGCCCATCACGTCTTCCAGCGCGCGGACCGACTTCTCGCGGCCCACGAACAGGGGAACGATCATGTGGGGAAACACCACGATGTCGCGCAACGGCAACACCGGGAAGCTGGGGGTAACAGGTTCGCTCATTCGCGTTTCCTAAGTGGCGGAAGGTCGTGCCCCGACCATCGGCAGCATCCCGGCCTTCCCCGCTGGCCTCCATATCTGGGGGTGGGTGAACGGGGTGTCAACCACAGGAGCCGATCACATTCTGCGCGCGCCGCGTGGTCGCGGCAAGGTACCTTTGTGACGTCCGCATGACGGGTCGTGACATTTCTGCCGGCTCCTGCCCACCGCCGGGGGCGCAGCAGAAGGGGGTGGGCGGGCACACGCCAGGGTTGATATTGCCGCGCCCCGCGCGACCGATCCCAGGGAAGGGAACAGCGAGCTTGGTCGGATCGTGAACAATCGCCACAAATCCGGGCAACCGTCCGTTTGGGGATGAAAGTGCCGGATGATATTGTCAGGGTTGATGCAAGACGAATGGGAGTCTCCACAAAGTTGCCAGAATATGCAAAAATTATCTGGATTAGCCAGTATGGGCGAGAATGCCGATGCCGATTCGAAAAAGAAAGTATGTACTCGAACAATTCCCGTTCGTTGCGCTGTCTGGAATAGTCTGCCTCTGGCTGTATGCCGGCTGGAATCATCAGGCACTGCTGTCGCTCCTGATCGCTGCGGGGGCCTGCCTTGTGATTGGCCAGGTTGTCCTGCGGCGCTGGCAACAGGCGCGCCGCCGCCAGGCCGAGCTTGATGCCGCAGCCGACCAGATCCGCGCGAGTCTGCCCAAGGCCTTTGCCGCCATCGTGCGCCCGCAGCGCGAATGTCTCGCCCGCAAGCGGCGCATCCTGATCAAGCGCGAGCAAGACGGCACGCTTGTCCTGACGCGCTGGCTGGGGGAGCTGTCGCATTTCTACAAGACCACCGTCATTCCCGAACTGCAGCCGCATGTCCTGGCCATGGGGCATCCCGAACTGGTGGTCCGCCTGGCCGACGAGGCGACCTTCATCGATTGGTTCCTGAAATCGGACCCGTTGCACTGGACGGCAGAGGACTTCGCCTCCAGCCAGCCCGAGCCGGACATGGGGCCGATCGAGTTCGAAACCTGGTGCCGCCGGGCCCTGGCGCGGTCGGGCTGGACCGCCCGGATCGCGCCGGCCGGTGCTTCCCAGGCGGCCACGATCCTTGCCGAATGCGAGGGCGTGACCCTGGCCGTGCAGTGCCGGCTGAGCGCGCAACCCGTGGGCACGAAAGCCGTGCAGGAGGTGCTGGCGGCGCGGCGGCTGTACCAGCGGCAGATCGCGGTGCTGGTCAGCAACGAAAGCTTCATGCCGCTGGCGCGCAGCATGGCACAGGCCGAAGGCGTTTGCCTGTTGCATCACAGCGAACTGGACGGGATCACGCCCGAGGATCTTCGGGGCCCGGCCACCCCCCGCCGCACGCCCGTCGGCGAGGGGCAGGCCGAGGAGGATGCACTGCACGAAACCGCACGCGGCAAGGCGGTGCGCGTATTCGGCCGCCGCTAGAGCGGTTCGATGTCGCCTTCGGCGCGCATCGCGTGGAACTCTGCGACAAAGGCCGCCAGCCGCCCCGCCGCGATGGCGCCGCGCAGGCCGGCCATCAGTTCCTGATAGTAGTGCAGGTTGTGCCAGGTCATCAGCATGGACGAGATGATCTCGCCCGACTTGAAGACGTGGTGCAGATAGGCGCGGGAATAGCTGCGGCAGGCCGGGCAGGTGCAGCTTTCGTCCAGTGGCCTCGGGTCGTCCTGATGGCGGGCGTTCTTGATGTTCACCTGTCCGCGCCGCGTCCAGGCCTGGCCGGTGCGGCCCGACCGGGAGGGCAGCACGCAATCCATCATGTCGATGCCGCGTTCGACCGCGCCCACGATGTCATCGGGCTTGCCCACGCCCATCAGGTAGCGCGGCTTGTCGGCGGGCAGCATGTCGGGCGCATAGTCGAGCACGCCGAACATCGCCTCCTGTCCCTCGCCCACGGCAAGGCCGCCCACGGCATAGCCGTCGAAGCCGATGCGTCGCAGCGCCTCGGCGCTTTCGGCGCGCAATTCCTGCGTGACGCCGCCCTGCTGGATGCCGAACAGCGCATGTCCCGGCCGGTCGCCGAAGGCGGCCTTGGACCGTTCCGCCCACCGCATCGACAGGCGCATGGATTTCGCCACGGTCGACTCGTCAGCGGGAAGCGCCGGGCATTCGTCGAAGCACATCACGATGTCAGAGCCCAGAAGCCGCTGGATCTCCATGCTGCGTTCGGGCGTCAGCATGTGCTTGGACCCGTCGACATGAGAGGAAAAGCGCACGCCTTCCTCGGTCAGCTTGCGCAACCCGGCGAGGCTCATCACCTGGAAACCGCCGGAATCGGTCAGGATCGGGCGGTCCCAGTTCATGAACCGGTGCAGGCCCCCCAGGCGCGCGATGCGTTCCGCCGTGGGGCGCAGCATCAGGTGGTAGGTGTTGCCCAAAAGGATGTCGGCCCCCGTGGCGCGGACCGAGTCGGGCAGCATGGCCTTCACCGTGGCGGCAGTGCCCACCGGCATGAAGGCGGGCGTGCGGATTTCTCCGCGCGGGGTGGTGATGGTGCCGGTGCGGGCACGGCCATCGGTGGCGGCAAGCGTGAAGCGGAAGGGCGTGGTCATGGGGCGTTCCTACAGCCGCAGGCCGCACCGCGCCAGCGGGTCAGAGCCGGATGTCATAGGTCACCCATTTCGTGCGCTCGGCCAGGCGGTCGTACAGGCCGCGGGCGCGGTAGTTGTCCTCTGCGGTGATCCAGCGGATCACGCTCCATCCCCTTGCGCGGCCCTCGTCCGCCACCGCGCGCAACAGCGCCTCGGCGGCGCCGGATCCGCGCGCGGCAGGATCGACGAACAGATCGTCCAGGTAGCCGCCGATGGTCGCCGACAGCGGGCGGGCGAAGGCGCGAAAATGCGCAAGCCCGACAAGGCGCCCGTCCAGTTCGGCGACGCGGCCCGCGACCCCATGTTCGCCCGTCATCAGCCAGGACCAGACGCGGTCGCGCATCTCTTCGGTCTGGCTCACGCGGTAGAACCCGGCATAGCCTTCGTACAGCGTGCCCCAGGCGGCGCGGTCCTCGGGGCGGGGCGGGCGGATGGTCAGGGTCATGGCTCTCTCCGGCAGGGTCGGCCCCCTTCTAGCGCGACCGATGGTGCTGCGCATCGCCTGCCTGCAAAACAGGCGTCATGCGCCTGTCATTGCCGCAAGCTAGGGAAGGGCAGCAAACTCAATCTTCGGGGGCTTGCGGGCAGGGAAACGCCAGATATAGTTTCCCTTGACGCAAGGGCGGGCTCGCCCGTCCTGATCCCTGCGGGGAATACAGGCGGACGAGGCGATTTTGACGATGGACGGCGATTTTCGAACCCAGTTCGTGCGCGATCCGGCGGCGCTGAAACACTATCCGGCGCTGGTGCTGAACGCGGACTATCGGCCCCTCAGCTACTATCCGCTGTCGCTCTGGCCCTGGCAGGAGGCGATCAAGGCCGCCGTGCTGGACCGGGTGCAGATCGTGGCCGAATACGACCATGTGGTCCGCAGTCAAAGGGCCGAGTTCAGGATACCCTCCGTGGTGGTCCTGAAGGAATTCGTCAAACCCCAGAAGCGCGTGGCATTCACGCGCTTCAATCTTTTTCTGAGGGACGAATTCTGCTGCCAGTACTGCGGCTCGCGCGGGGATCTGACCTTCGACCACGTGGTGCCGCGGTCCAAGGGCGGCGTGACCAGCTGGGAAAACGTGGTGGCCGCCTGTTCGCCCTGCAACCTGAAGAAGGGCAACCGCACGCTGCGCCAGGCCGGCATGGCGCTGCACCGCGCCCCGCGCGCGCCGCTCGCCGAAGAGATGCAGATGCACGGGCGCAAGTTCCCGCCGAATTACCTGCACCAAAGCTGGATGGACTTCCTCTACTGGGACGCCGAGCTGGAGGCGTAAGGCCGGACTTGCCTTCCCGCGGGCCTTGCGTAGGCTTCGTTGCATCGGGCGCACAGCCCCAAAGCGCTTTGGATGTCGCGCGGCGGATGCTGGACTTGTGGCCGGGCAAGCGGTAGAACGGCATCGTTAGCGCTAACAGTCCCCCTGGGGACGCCCAAGACTGGGGGAATCATGGTTTCGCGCGTCATTCCGGTCGATGCCTTCGACCTCGTGATCTTCGGCGGCACGGGCGACCTTGCCAAGCGCAAGATCCTGCCGGGCCTTTACCGCCGCTTCTGGGCCGGCCAGATGCCCGCCGAAAGCCGCATCATCGGCGCGGCGCGGGCCGATCTGGACGAGGCTGGCTTCCGCAAGCTGGTCGCAGATGCCATCGACGAATTCGTCAGCGCCGACAAGCGCGACGAGGCGATGATTGCCCAGTTCCTGGACCGCATCCTCTATGTCTCGATCGACGCCACCGGAACCGGGGGCTGGGACAAGCTGAAGGGCATGATGCGCCCCGGCGTGGTGCGCGCCTTCTACTTCTCGGTCGCGCCCTCCCTGTTCGGCGCCATCGCCGAACGGCTCTCATCGAACGGCATCGCCGATTCCGAAAGCCGCATCGTAGTGGAAAAGCCCTTCGGCCGAGACCTGGCCAGCGCCCAGGCGCTGAACGCCACGCTGGCCGCGCATTTCGCCGAACGCCAGATCTACCGGATCGACCACTATCTTGGCAAAGAGACGGTGCAGAACCTGATGGCGGTGCGCTTCGCCAACATCCTGTTCGAGCCGATCTGGAAGGCGCAGTACATCGACCACGTCCAGATCACCGTGGCCGAGACGGTGGGCGTGGAAGGCCGTGGCGCCTATTACGACAAGTCGGGCGCCATGCGGGACATGGTGCAGAACCACATGATGCAGCTTCTGTGCCTGATCGCGATGGAGCCGCCCTATCACTTCGACCCCAACGCCGTGCGCGATGAGAAACTGAAGGTCATCCGCGCCTTGGACCCGGTCGCACCGCAAGACATCGTCCGCGGCCAGTATCTCGCCGGGGGCGGGCAGGGCGGCTATGTCGAGCATTCGGAAAACCCCGCCAGCCGCACCGAAAGCTACATTGCGATGAAGGTGCATATCTCGAACTGGCGGTGGGCCGGCACGCCCTTCTACCTGCGCACCGGCAAGCGGATGCGCGCCCGCGCCAGCGAGATCGCCATCGTCTTCAAGGAACCGCCCCATTCCATCTTCGACCATGCCTCGGGCTGGCGCGAGAACCAGCTGGTCATCCGGCTGCAGCCGAACGAGGGCATGAACCTCATGGTCATGATCAAGGAACCGGGTCCGGGCGGGATGCGCCTGGTGCAGGTGCCGCTGGACATGTCCTTCGCCGATGCCCTGGGCGAAGAGGGGGCCGACATTCCCGACGCCTATGAACGGCTCATCATGGACGTGATCCGCGGCAACCAGACGCTCTTCATGCGCGGCGACGAGGTCGAGGCCGCCTGGGCCTGGGCCGACCCGATCATCCAGGGCTGGGAAGGCCGGGGCGACAAGCCGCAGGGCTATGACCCCGGCTCTTCCGGCCCCGACGATGCGCTGATGCTGATGCACCGCGACGGAAGGCGCTGGCGGGAGATCCGCGAATGACCTTCCGCGACTATCCCGACCGCGACCTGATGTTCCTCTCGGTGGCCAATACCATCGCGGGGCAACTGGCCGATTTCCTGCGCCGCGAGGGCAGGGCCACGCTGTCGGTTCCCGGCGGCACGACGCCGGGGCCGATCTTCGACATCCTCGCCGCGGTCGATCTGGATTGGGCCAATGTCGCCGTCATCCTGAACGACGAACGCTGGGTTCCCGAAGACAGCCCCCGGTCCAACACCGCGCTCTTGCGCCACCGGCTTCTCACCGGCAAGGCCGCGATGGCGCAGCTTGTTCCGCTCTACGCCCCCGCGCCCCAGCCCGAGGACCGGCTGGCCGAACTGGCCGAAGGCATCGCGCCGCATTTGCCGATTTCCGTGCTTCTGCTGGGGATGGGCGCCGACATGCACACCGCCTCGCTTTTCCCCGGCGCCGACCGGCTGGAAGAGGCGCTTGCTCCAGACGCACCCGTGCTCATGGCGCTGCGGGCCGAAGCCGCGGGCGAGCCGCGCATCACGCTGACCGCGCCCGCGCTGAAGGGCGCGATGCACACGCATATCCTGATCACCGGCGCCGAAAAGCGCGCCGCACTGGAACGCGCCGCCGGTCTGCCGCCGGTGCAGGCCCCGGTGCGCGCGGTTCTGGACAACGCAACCGTTCACTGGGCGGAGTAGAGCCATGGGACATCACTGGGACGCGCTGAAGACGCATCACGACGGGGTGGTGCACCGCCACATCCTGGATCTCTTCGCCGCCGAACCTGACAGGGCGCACCGCTTTTCGGCCCGCGCCGGGGCGATGCTGTTCGACTATTCCAAGACCAACATCGACGCCGAGGGCCGCGCGCTGCTGATCGCGCTTGCCGAGGGCGCGGGCGTGGCCGCCAAGCGCGACGCGATGTTCGCGGGCGAAAAGATCAACGATACCGAGGGCCGTGCCGTCCTGCACACCGCCTTGCGCGCGCCCGAGGGCGTGAAGGTCATGGTCGATGGCAAGGATGTCATGCCTGGCGTGCATGAGACCCTCGCGCGCATGGCCGCATTCGCCGAAGACGTGCGCTCGGCCCGCATCCGGGGGCAGGGCGGGGCGATCACCGATGTGGTGAACATCGGCATCGGCGGGTCAGACCTTGGCCCCGCCATGGCCTCCATCGCGCTGTCGCCCTATGCCGACGGGCCGCGCGTGCATTTCATCTCGAACGTCGATGGCGCCCATGCCGCCGACATCCTGCGCTTGCTCAATCCCGAAACCACGCTGGTGATCGTCGCCTCCAAGACCTTCACCACCATCGAGACGATGACCAACGCCGACACCGCAAAGCGGTGGATGGCGTCGAAGGTCGCCAATCCCGCGGCGCAATTCGCCGCCGTCTCGACCGCGCTGGACAAGACCACCGCCTATGGCATCGACCCGGCCCGCGTCTTCGGCTTCGAGGATTGGGTGGGCGGGCGTTATTCCATGTGGGGTCCGATCGGCCTCAGCCTGATGATCGCCATCGGACCGGAGTCGTTCGGCGATTTCCTGGCCGGCGGCCGCGACATGGACGAACGTTTCCTGCACGAACCGTTCGAGGAAAACATGCCCGTCATGCTGGCCCTGGTCGGCATCTGGCACAACCAGATCTGCGGCCATGCCACCCGCGCTGTCCTTCCCTACGACCAGCGCCTCTCGCGCCTGCCCGCCTATCTTCAGCAACTGGAGATGGAGAGTAACGGCAAGCGCGTCGCCATCGACGGCGCGGACCTGGTGCGCAACTCCGGCCCCGTGGTCTGGGGCGAGCCCGGCACCAATGGCCAGCACGCCTTTTACCAACTGATCCACCAGGGCACGCGGGTCATTCCTTGCGAGTTTCTCGTGGCGAAGGAAGGCCATGAGCCCGACCTCGCGCACCAGCACCTGCTTCTGGTGTCGAACTGCCTCGCGCAGTCCGAGGCGCTCCTGCGCGGCCGCTCGCTGGACGAGGCCCGCGCCATCATGGCCAGGAAGGGCCTGACCGGCGCCGAGCTGGACCGCCAGGCGCGCCACCGCGTCTTCCCCGGTAACCGCCCCACCACGACGCTCGCCTATCCGAAGCTCACGCCCTTCACCCTTGGCCAGATCATCGCGCTTTACGAACACCGCGTGTTCGTCGAAGGCGTGATCCTCGGCATCAACAGCTTCGACCAGTGGGGGGTGGAACTGGGCAAGGAACTGGCGCTGGCCCTGCAACCCGTGCTGGAAGGCAAGGCGGGAACCGAGGGCAAGGACGGCTCCACCGCCGCGCTCGTCGACTATTTGAAGCCCTGAGGCCGGGGCCGGCTCTGGCCGGCCTAACCGCCCAGGGCGATGGTCGTCGCCACAAGCACCGATCCCACCAGCGGCACCGCCACCCGCATCCGCCAGCCGCCGCCCATCTCGCGGTCCAGCATCCAGCCGATCACGAAGAGGCTGGCCACCGCCACGGCGTTCGACCAGCGCATCGCGCGGTGCAACTCGTCGAACAGCAGGAACGGCAGCACCGGCGGGAAGGTTGCCACCACCACCAGCGCAAAGACCGCCAGCGCAATGCGCAGGTCACCCATCGCCAAGCGCGCCATCGGCGGCGGCGGGATCGACTGCATCCGCGCCACCATCCCGTCAAGCTCCTCCTCGGTCAGCTGGCCCGCCGCGGCATCGGGCACCTGCGCGCGCAGCAGCTCGCGCGCCGCTTCCGGCGCGGCCTGCCGGATGCGGATGCCAAGCGCGCGGTCGCGGTTGCGCTCGGTGATGCCGGTCAGCACGTTCATCACCGCGTCCACGATGCCCCAGGCGATGTTGCAGCCAAGCGCCGCCGCCAAGACCGACCGCACCGACGCGCCCCCCGCCACCGCCACCGACATCGTGCCGGTGAAGGTCAGCGCCATCAGCAGGCCGAACATGATCTC
>Ga0209368_1000936_pt1 | contig 15960 bp, 13 predicted proteins | sample EBPBio242008_DNA_FD_185862 | JGI IMG/M metagenome (GOLD analysis project Ga0209368, IMG submission 185862) | Wastewater treatment Type I Accumulibacter community from EBPR Bioreactor in Madison, WI, USA - Reactor 1_4/24/2008_ DNA (SPAdes)... | ecosystem: Engineered > Bioreactor > EBPR >...
ATCGAGGATTGAACGAGGTCGGTGCCCTCGCCGGCCAGTTCGACGATGACATCGCTGCCGTGATCCACGACGAACGTGTCGTTGCCAAGGCCGCCAATCATCGAATCGGCGCCCGCCCCGCCATTGAGCGTGTCGTTGCCTGCCCCACCGTCCAGCGTGTCGTTGCCTTCCAGGCCGGACAACAGGTTGTTGCCGGAGTTGCCCGTCAGGCGGTTCGCGCCGGTGTTCCCGGTGCCGCTGAGGCCGCTGGTGCCAAGCAGGATCAGGGTCTCGAGATTCGCGGCAAGCGTCCAGGAGGCAGTGGCTTGGACCACGTCGGTGCCTTGTGCAGCTGCCTCGACGATCACGTCGAAGTCCTTGACGATGTAGACATCGTCGCCCTTGCCGCCGACCAGCGAGTCCGTGTCGGTGCCGCCCTCGAGCGTGTCGTTCCCGTCGCCGCCAAACAATGTGTCGTTGCCCGAGCCTCCTGTAAGGGAGTTGGCGCCTGCATTGCCGGTGATGGTGTTCGCGCTTCCGTTGCCAAAACCGTTGAAATCGCCCGTTCCGCTGAGGATGAGGTTCTCGATCGAGCCCGCCATGGCGACCGAAAGATCATATGAGAAGCCAGCAACGACCGCGTCTGTGCCGTTTCCACCCAGTTCGGTGATGCTGTCGTCGATTTGGCTGACATAGTAGGTGTCGTTCCCGGCGCCACCTGCCATGTTGTCTTTGCCCGCGCCGCCATCGAGCGTATCGTCGCCCAGACCGCCGGTCAGCGTGTCGTCGCCGTCAAGGCCAGACAGGGCGTTGTTGCCGTCATTGCCCTGGATAGAGTTGTTGGCGACGTTTCCGGTGCCGGTCAGATTGGCCGTGCCGGTCAAATACAGCTGTTCGACGAAGTTCTCGAGCGTCCGCGAGACCGAGGAGTAGACCCGGTCCACCCCCTCGCCGGTCTTTTCGAAGACAATATCGCCCACATTGTCGACGTAGTATGTATCGCTTTCCACTCCGCCGGACATGCTGTCGGCGCCGGTGCCCCCATCGATGGTGTCGGCGCCTCCGAGACCGATGATCGTGTCATTCCCGCCAAAGCCGCGCAGCAGGTTTGTCCCCTTGGCCACGAACATGCCAGTGCCGGAATTGCCGGTGATGACATTGGCCAGGTCGTTGCCATCGCCGGTCAGGTCTCCATCGCCGAGGAAGGTCAGGTTCTCGAAGTTGGCTCCAAGCACCCAGCTGACCGAGGACCGTACCAGATCGGTGCCCTCGCCGGCCGCCTCGGTCAGGACATCCGTCGTCATGTCGACCGTGAAGGTATCGTTGCCGGCCCCCCCGATCATTGTATCCGCGCCCAGGCCGCCGTTCAGGACATCTGCGCCGGCCCCGCCGACGAGCAGGTTTGCGCCCGTTCCGCCGACCAGCGTGTCGGCGAAGGCAGAGCCTACAACGGTTTCTATGCCAGAGATGTTATCCCCGGTCGCATCGCCGCCCGAAAGCACCAGCGTGCCGAGATTGACAGCCACGCCCGCAGCCGAGCGCGAGTAATCTGTGGTGTCGTTGCCGTCACCACCAATGATCGAGTCCGCGCCTGCTCCGCCAATGAAGACGTTGTTGTTGGCATCGCCCGTCAGAGTGTCGTCAAAGGCAGAACCGATCACTCCTTCGAAGCCAGAGACGATGTCGCCTTCCGCATGTCCGCCGCTTTGAGTCGTGATCGTCAGGTCGATGACCACAGCGGCGGTCGAGGTGGAGTAGTCCAGCACGTCCACACCGGAGCCGCCGGTCAGGCTGTCCGCCCCCGCGCCGCCCGCGATGAGGTTGTCGTTCGCATCACCGGTGATCGTGTCGTTCGACGCAGAGCCGATGACATTCTCGAACCCCGAAATCGTGTCGGTTCCGTCGCCGCCTGTGACAGCGCCAGTGGACAGGTTGATCACAACTGCCGAGGATGACGAGGCATAGGTGATCACGTCGAGCCCGACGCCACCCTGCAAGATGTCGTTGCCCGTGCCGCCCATGATGGTGTCGTCGCCATCACCTCCAAAGATCGAGTCATTCCCCGCCCCGCCGAAGAAGACGTTCGCGCCGGCGTCGCCGGTAAGGCTATCGGCACCAGACCCGCCGATCACGCCCTCGATCCCCACAAGCGTGTCGGTGCCGTCTCCGCCCGTTGCGCTGCCCGTTGCAAGATTCACCACAACGGCCGCAGTGGCGGTTGCATAGCTGGCAAGGTCGAACCCGTCGCCGCCTTCGATGCGATCATTGCCGGCGAGGCCGGCAAGAGTATCGTCACCGGCAAGGCCAAAGAGAGTGTCGGCGCTTGTCGATCCGGTGAGGGACTCGGAGGAGGCGGTGCCGGTGTAGGTGGGCACGGTTCTGATCCTTGGGCTGAAGCAACGAGTTGTTGAGCCGCGATCTAGCCGGAAATCGTGGTGGCAATTGGGCAGAGTCCGGGGCGATCCATGGCGAACGGCAGGCGTGACGTAGGGAAATCGGGCATGACCGATGGGCAGGCGACCCGGCCAGGCATGGCGCTTCCGGCATATTGCATGCTGAGCTTTCCGTTGACTCAAAGCGCTTTGAAAGAGTAGTTTTCGCCAAACGCCTCGGGATCCAGCGGACCGCCGAGTCGTTTTAAGGGAGGAGGCGCCTGGGAGCGGGCGCCGGGACATCAACGAGGAGGAAATCCATGTCCATGATCAAGGGCCGCGCCCTGCGCTCGGCCGCGTTCGGTGCTGTCATGGCGGCGCTTGGCGCTCCGGCTATGGCTGCTGAACTGTTCTATGTCTCGGGCGCCGTGGGCAACGCGGTCGAAAACTTCAAGACGCTGGTCAAGCCGTGGGAAGAAGCGACCGGCAACACCGTGACGCTCGTGCCGATGCCGGCATCGACCAGCGACCAGTTCGGCCAGTATCGCCTTTGGCTTGCCGCCGGCACCTCGGACATCGACCTGTACCAGACTGACGTTATCTGGGCGCCGCAGTTGGCCGAGCACTTCGTCGACCTGAGCGCTGCCGCCAAGGACCTCGCTCCGACCCACTTCCCGTCGATCATCGAGTCGCAGACGGTGGATGGAAAGCTCGTCGCCCTGCCGATCTTCACCGACGCGCCGGCGCTGTACTACCGCAAGGACCTGCTGGACAAGTACGGCAAGACCCCGCCGAAGACCTGGGAAGAACTGTCGGCAACCGCGAAGGAAATCCAGGACGCCGAGCGCGCGGCCGGCAACCCGGACATCTGGGGCTTCGTCTGGCAAGGCAACGCCTATGAAGGCCTGACCTGCAACGCGCTGGAATGGATCAAGTCCTACGGCGGTGGCCAGATCGTCGAGCCCGATGGCACCATCTCGGTCAACAACGAGAATGCGGCCAAGGCGATCGAAATGGCGAAGTCCTGGGTCGGCACCATCTCGCCGGAGGGCGTCCTGTCCTACCAGGAAGAGGAAGCGCGCGGCGTGTGGCAGACCGGCAATGCCGTGTTCATGCGCAACTGGCCCTATGCCTACGGCCTCGGCAATGGCGACGACTCGGCCGTGAAGGGCAAGTTCGACGTGGTGACCCTGCCGACCGGTGGCGGCGACAACACCTCGGCTGCCACACTGGGTGGCTGGAACGTAGCGGTGTCGAAGTACTCGAAGAACCAGGAAGCCGCGGTCTCGCTGGCGCTCTACCTCGCCGGCCCGGAAGCGCAGAAGCAGCGTGCCCTGGCGGAATCGAACCTGCCGACCATCGTTTCGCTCTATGACGATGCCGACATTGCCGCGCAGCAGCCGATCATCCCGCGCTGGAAGGACGTGTTCCTGCAGGCCGTTCCGCGCCCCTCGGCGCCGACCAAGGGCAAGTACAACGAAGTGTCGTCCAAGTTCTGGTCGGCCGTGCACAACACCCTTTCGGGTGACGGCACCGCTGCCGAGAACCTTGAAATTCTGGAAGTCGACCTGACCGACCTGAAGGGCTCGGGCTGGTAAGCCCCGCCCTCTGACCGACCTCACCCTGGGGCGGGCGGCCTGCCGCCGCCCGCCCGTCGTGTCCGCCCCGCGATGCGGGGCCGTTCAGGGAGTCCTCAATGGCATCCTCCGATACGGGTCCGAGCCTGTTGCAGCAGCGTCAGCGCGCGGCTTTCTGGTTCATTGCGCCCATGCTTGTTGCGCTTCTTTGCGTGGCGGCCTGGCCGCTTCTGCGCACGATCTGGTTTTCGCTGACCAACACCTCGCTGAACAACCTGTACGGTGGCGAGTTCATTGGCTTCGACAACTACCTGTCGATGCGTACTCTTTCCTCTGGCAAGGTGGTCTGGCGCGGAACGCTCGTCGATCCAGCCTGGTGGAATGCGGTCTGGAACACCGTCCGCTTTTCGGTCGTGTCGGTCTTCTTCGAGACAGTGCTTGGCCTCATCGTGGCCCTGGTGCTGAACGCCGAGTTCAAGGGCAGGGGCCTTGTGCGGGCCGCCATTCTGATCCCTTGGGCCATCCCGACCATCGTTTCGGCCAAGATGTGGGCCTGGATGCTGAATGACCAGTTTGGCATCATCAACGACATCCTGCTGAGCCTTGGCCTCATCGACCAGAAGATCGCCTGGACCGCCAACATCGATACCGCGATGTACGCCGTCCTTATGGTCGACATTTGGAAGACCACGCCGTTCATGGCGCTCTTGATCCTCGCGGGCCTGCAGATGGTGCCGCGCGACATCTACGAGGCGGCAAGGCTGGACGGCATCAACCCAGTTAGGGTGTTCTTCAAGGTGACGCTGCCGCTGATCCGTCCCGCCGTGATGGTGGCGGTGATATTCCGGATGCTGGACGCCCTGCGCATATTCGACCTGGTCTATGTGCTGACGCCGAACTCGAAGGCGACCAAGACCATGTCGGTGATCAGCCGCGAGAATATGATCGATTTCGACAAGTTCGCCTATGGTGCCGCGCAGTCGACGCTTCTGTTCGCGATCCTTGCCGTCTTCGTGAGCCTCTACATCTGGCTTGGCCGGGTAGACCTGTCCGGGGAGAGCGCGAAATGACCCAGAACAAGCTGCTTGGCCAGATCGGGCTTTACGCGATGGTCGTGATCATCGTCGTGTTCTCGGTATTCCCGTTCTACTACGCAATCGTCACCTCTTTCGCGACCGGCACCCAACTCTTCCAGGTCAACTACTGGCCGCAAGAGTTCAACTGGGCCAACTACGAGGCGGTTCTGGGGGGGCGCAACTTCGTGCGCTCTGTCCTGAACTCGCTGTTCATCGCTTCGGTCACGGTGGCCTTCGCGCTTTTCTTGGCTGTCACCGCCTCCTACGCCTTGGCGCGGGTGCGGTTCCGGGGCAGGGCGACGCTTCTTCTGATGATCCTGGCGGTGTCGATGTTCCCGCAGATCGCGGTGCTGGCCGGTCTGTTCGAATTGATCAAGTTCCTGGGCATCTTCAACACGCCCTGGGCCATGATCCTTTCTTACACGATCTTCACGCTGCCCTTCACCGTCTGGATCCTGACCACCTTCATGCGCGACCTTCCGGTCGAGATCGAGGAAGCCGCGATCGTGGACGGAGCCAGCCCCTGGGTCATCATCACCCAGGTGTTCATGCCGCTTCTGTGGCCGGCATTGGTGACGACCGGACTTCTGGCCTTCATCGGCGCCTGGAACGAGTTCCTGTTCGCGCTGACCTTCACTTCCTCCGAGACGCAGCGCACCGTGCCCGTGGCCATCGCGCTATTGTCCGGCGCCTCGCAGCAGGAAATTCCTTGGGGTCCGATCATGGCGGCCTCGGTCATCGTGACCGTGCCACTGGTCATCCTCGTTCTCATCTTCCAACGCAAGATCGTGGCGGGCTTGACCGCCGGCGGCGTGAAGGGCTGACATCATGGCAAAGATCGAACTGAAGAACGTCACCAAGTCCTATGGCGCCGTGAACGTCATCAAGGGCGTGGACCTGACCATCCAGAAGGGTGAGTTCATGGTCTTCGTCGGGCCCTCGGGCTGCGGCAAGTCTACGCTTCTGCGTCTTATTTCGGGTCTGGAAGAGATTTCGACCGGCGATATGCTGTTCGATGGCGAGCGGGTTAACAACCTCGTGCCGTCGAAGCGCGGCATCGCCATGGTGTTCCAGAGCTATGCCCTCTACCCGCACATGAAGGTCTACGACAACATGGCCTTCGGCATGAAACTGGCGAATGCCACGAAGGAAGAGATCGACAAGCGCGTGCGGTCGGCGGCGAAACTGTTGCAGATCGAACACCTGCTGGACCGCCTGCCCAAGCAATTGTCGGGTGGTCAGCGTCAGCGGGTCGCCATCGGTCGGGCGATCACGCGCGACCCGCGCGTTTTCCTGTTCGACGAGCCGCTGTCGAACCTGGATGCGGCGCTTCGTGTCCAGACCCGGCTTGAGATCGCCAAGCTCCACCATTCGATGCAGAACGTGACGATGATCTATGTCACCCATGACCAGGTCGAAGCCATGACCCTCGCCGACCGCATCTGCGTGCTGCGCGACGGAAAGGTGGAACAGGTCGGTACCCCCGCCGAACTCTACGACAACCCGAATTCGACCTTCGTGGCTGGCTTTATCGGAAGTCCCAAGATGAACTTCCTGACCGGCAAGTTCGCCGAGGCCTATGGCTGCGAAACGATCGGCATCCGGTCAGAGCATGTCGAGATAGCGGATGGTGGACCCTGGACCGGCGAGGTTGTCCACATCGAGGACCTGGGGTCCGACCACTTCATCTTTGTCGAGGTCGGCTCGGACGAACCGCTGATAGTTCGCAGGCCGGGAAAGACCGCGCACATCGGCCTGGGGTCCAGAGTGACGCTGGCGCCGATGATGGAACACCTGCACCGCTTCGGCAAAGACGGCCGCCCGGTGCGCTGATGCTCCTTCCGGGCGCGGGATGCCGCGCCCGGCCAATCTCCGGCCAAGCCGGACCCTTGCCGCGGGCCAGGACCATGCTTCCCTACAGCAAAGACCCCGACTGGTGGAAATTGGCCACCGGCTACCAGATTTATCCGCGCAGTTTCTGCGATTCCAACGGCGACGGGATCGGTGACATCCCGGGTATCCTGACCAAATTGGATTATCTTGCTGAACTGGGCGTGGGTTTCATCTGGCTCTCTCCGGTCTATCGCTCGCCGATGGCCGACAACGGCTATGACATCTCGGATTACCAGGATATCGCGCCGGCGTTCGGCACGCTGGCCGACATGGACCGTCTGATCGCCGAGGCCGGAAAACGCGGGATCGGCATCGTCATGGACCTGGTGGTGAACCATTCGTCCGATGAACATGCCTGGTTCCAAAGCGCCTTGAAGGGGCGCGATGCACTGTTTCGCGATTTCTATGTGTGGCGCGACCCCGCTCCGGGCGGCGGAGTGCCGAACGATCTGCAGAGCTATTTTGGCGGGCCGGCCTGGACCCTGGACGAGGCCTCGGGGCAGTACTACCTCCACCTCTTCGACCGCAAGCAGCCTGATCTGAACTGGGACAATCCGACCCTGCGCAAGGCGGTCCACGACATGATGAACTGGTGGCTGGACCGCGGCATAGCCGGCTTCCGCATGGACGTGATCGACCTTATCGGCAAGGAGCCCGACAGAGGCATCACAGCGGATGGTCCGAGGCTGCATGACTACATCCGCGAGATGCATGAGGCCACGCTGAAGGGCCGAAATGTGGTGACAGTGGGCGAGGCCTGGAGCGCCACTACCGAGAACGCGCTCCTTTACTCCGGGCGCTACTCGGGCGAACTTTCGATGGTGTTCCAGTTCGAACACGTCAGCCAGCAATGGGATCCGGTCTACGGCAAGTGGAAGCCAAAGCCCTTCGACCTGGTGGCGCTGAAGCGGGTGTTCAATCGCTGGCAGATGGCGCTGGAACATGACGGCTGGAATTCGCTGTTCTGGGGCAACCACGACCTGCCGCGCGCGGTGTCGAAGTATGGCGATGACGGCGCCAACCGAGTGGCTTCTGCGAAGATGCTGGCCACCGTGCTGCACCTGATGAAGGGCACGCCCTACATCTATCAGGGCGAAGAGATCGGCATGACCAATGCCGCCTTCACAAGGATTGACCAGTTCCGCGATGTTGAGACGCTGAACTTCTACCGTATCCAGACCAACGAGGGCGTCGATCCCGCCGACTTCATCCGGGGTGCTAACGAGAATGGCCGCGACAATGCCCGCACGCCGATGCAATGGACTGCCGGGCCGCAGGCAGGCTTCACGACCGGCATGCCCTGGATCGAGGTGAACCCGAACCATTGCACGGTGAACGCGGCCATGGACCGGGCAGACCGGCACGGCGTTTTCGCGCACTATGCGCTGCTTGCCCGGTTGCGGCGCGAATTTCCGATCATCGTGCATGGCGCCTACGAGCCGGTTCTTGAAGATCACCCCGCTGTTGTGGCCTATCTACGGCACCACGACGGCCAGCGACTGGCGGTGCTGGCGAACTTCACGGGCGAGCCGGTGGAGGTTGATTTGCCTTTGTCCATCCAGGGCAAAGGCAAAGTACTGATCCACACCGGCCCGCGCCGCGAGGAATTGGGTGAATGCATCGGTCTTGCACCTTTCGAGGCCCTTGCCGTCTTGATCTGAGGATATGGCCGGCCGTCGCGCCGGCATGGAATTGAGCGAACAGGAGTGAAGCCGATGACCATCCGTGTCACCGTCTGGGGCGAGAACGTCCATGAACAGAAGAACAAAGTCGTCGCGGGCATCTACCCGGACGGGATGCACAACACGATTGCCGCTGCGCTGAACAAGGCTGGCGGTATCTCGGCCTCGTCCGTGGTTCTGCAGGACCCCGAGCACGGCATGACCGTCGAAAAGCTGGCGGAAACCGATGTTCTTGTCTGGTGGGGCCACGCTGCGCACGGCGCGGTCGAGGACAAGATCGTGGAGCGGGTCTGCGATGCCGTCTGGGGCGGCATGGGCATGATCTTCCTGCATTCCGCGCATTTCTCGAAGCCGTTCAAGCGCCTGATGGGGGCACCTTGCAACCTGACCTGGCGCGAGGCGGGCGAGCGTGAGCGGCTTTGGGTGACCAGCCGGCACCATCCGATCACCCGTGGCCTGCCCGATCATTTCGAACTGGAAAACGAAGAGATGTATGGCGAGCCCTTCGGCGTGCCCGAGCCACTGGAAACCGTCTTCGTCAGCTGGTTCCAGGGCGGCGAGGTGTTCCGTTCGGGCCTGACCTACCGCCGTGGCGCCGGCAACATCTTCTACTTCCGCCCCGGCCACGAAACCTATCCCACCTACCACGACGGGAACGTCCAGAAGGTCATCGCCAATGCGGTGAACTGGGCGCACAATCCGTTGCCCCGCATCGCCGATCCGAACAAGGCGCCGAACGTGCCAGTGGGTTCCACCCTGGAGCCGGTGGTCGAGCGCGGGCCGCGCCTGCACCACGATGGCGAAGAGGGGCTGCGCTGATGGCGAAACCCGTCCGTATCCTGATTATCGGCACCGGCGGCATGGCGAAGAACCATGCCGAGCAGTTCAAGGCCATTCCGGGCGTGACGCTGGCGGGCGGGGTGGACACCCGGCCCGCCCAACTTGCTGCGTTCTGCGATGCGCATGGCATCGAGCGGGGCTTTGCGTCGCTTGACGAGGCGTTGGCTTGGGGAGAATTCGACGCCGTCACGAACGTGACCCCGGATGCCGCGCACTTCGCCACGACCATGCCGGTCATCACCGCGGGCAAGCACGTGCTTTGCGAGAAACCCCTTGCCACCAATGAGGCCGATGCCACTGCAATGGCCGACGCGGCGGCAAGCGCGGGCGTGGTGAACATGGTCAACCTCAGCTACCGCAACGTGGCCGCGCTCCAGAGGGCGGCGCAGTTGGTCCGCGAGGGTGCCATCGGGACAGTGCGCCATTTCGAGGCGAGCTACCTGCAAAGCTGGCTGACCCAGCCCGCCTGGGGCGAATGGTCGAAGGAACCGCAATGGCTCTGGCGGCTGTCGTCCAGGCACGGGTCCAAGGGCGTTCTCGGCGATGTCGGCATCCACATCCTCGACTTCGCCACCTTCATTGCCGGTCAGGATGCCGTGCAGATCTCCTGTCTGCTCAAGACCTTCGACAAGGCACCGGGTGGGCAGATCGGCGAATACGTACTGGACGCCAACGACAGCGCCACCATGCAGGTCGGTCTTGCCAATGGTGCGCTTGGCACCGTAGCGGCGACCCGCTTTGCCACTGGCCATCTGAACGACCTGCGCCTGCGCATCTACGGCGACAAGGGCGGCCTTACGGTGGGTTGGGAAAAGAATGTTTCGTCTCTCTCGATCTGCAATGGCGCCAATGTCCAGAGCGGGACTTGGGAGACGGTGGATTGCCCCGAGGTGCCGAACGTCTATCAGCGCTTTATCGCTGCAATCCGCGGCGAAGGTTTGGCCGAACCCGACTTCGCGCGGGGGGCGGCTCTGCAACGGATGCTGGATCGGGCCGAACAGTCGGCGGGGCAGGGTGGTCTGGCGCTGGCCGTTTGAGTTACCGCTAACGAAAAACTCGCGCCCCTTCGATGCGGCCCCCGGCCTTTTCTGGAAGTCGGCCAGATAGGGCGCGAGAGAATACATTATCGATATCAATATTTTGAAGGGCGATCTGCTGCGGTTCTCAGCAGCTGCCTCTTGGCCGCCCGAACTCCGGGCAGGGCCAGCGAAGGCTTTGACAAGTGGCAGATCATCCCGCTAAACCGTTCAGGTGGCGAAAATCGCCAGCCGGCGCGAAAAGCCGGATTCCGTGGGAGGAAGATTGATGAAGAAAGCCATTCTGCTGGCGACCGCTCTGGTCGCCTTGTCTGCCGGCGTGTCCATGGCCGAGGGCAAGAAGATCGGCGTGTCCTGGGCCCAGTTCCAGGAAGAGCGCTGGAAGATCGACGAAGCCGCGATGAAGGCTGCGATCGAAGCCGCCGGCAACGAATACGTTTCGGCCGACGCGCAGTCCTCGGCTGAAAAGCAGCTGTCGGACATCGACGCACTGATCGCCCAGGGCGTGGACGCCCTGATCATCAACGCCTGGGACAAGGACGCCATCGGGCCGGCCATCGAGAAGGCCGCAGCGGAAGGCATCCCGGTCGTCGGCTATGACCGCCTGATCGAAGACAACCGCACCTTCTACCTGACATTCGACAACGTGGGCGTCGGCCGCATCATCGCAACCGAAGTCTTCAAGGTCGCGCCGAAGGGCAACTATGCCATCATCAAGGGCGACCCCGGTGACCCCAACGTCGGCTTCCTGCGTCAGGGCATGGAAGAAGTCATCGGCGCGGCCGTCACGTCCGGAGACATCGTGATCGTGGGCGAAGCGAATTCGGACGGCTGGAAGCCCGAGAATGCGCAGAAGAACATGGAACAGATCCTGACCGCCAACAACAACAAGGTGGATGCGGTTCTGGCGCAGAACGACGGCATGGCCGGTGGTGTCGCTGCCGCGCTGGCCGCCCAGGGCCTGAACGTGCCGCTCGGCGGCCAGGACGGCGACCTCGCCGCTATCAACCGCGTTGCGCGCGGCACCCAGACCGTCTCGGTGTGGAAGAACGCGCGTGACCTGGGCAAGGCGGCGGGCGAAATCGCTGGTATGCTGGCCGACGGCACCGCGCTGGACGCCATCCCGGGTGCGACCAAGTTCTCGGGCGGCGAGAAGGGCGTGGAGATGAACGCCATCCTCCTGAACCCGACGCCGATCACCAAGGAGACGCTGGCAGTCGCGATCGACGCGGGTCACATCACCAAGGAACAGGCCTGCGAAGGCGCGCTGCCTGACGTGGCGGCCTGCCAATAATCGAGGCTGATCTTGCGGCGCCGCCCCCCGGGGGCGGCGCCGGTTTCATTGCATGGCGGGTGGATGATCGCCTGATGCGGCGATCCCGGGCGGGCCATGACCTCGCCCTGGAACGACCGGCCTTCTCCCCTCCTGACTCTGGACGAGGACATGACCGTTACACCCCAACCACCGAGCTCTCCCGCGCCCAATGAAAGCGGATTCATGCGGTTCCTGCGCGCCACCGAGATCGACCCGCGTCTGGTCGGCATGGTGGGGGCGCTCTTGCTGATCTGGCTGGCCTTCGAGGCCTATTCGACCCTGGTGCTTGGCCGCCCGTCCATGTTGCTGGGCGCAAGCCAGGCCGATGCCAACGGCTTCCTCACGCCACGCAACCTTTGGAATCTTTCGGTCCAGACCGCCTACATCGGCATCATGGCCACCGGCATGGTGCTGGTCATCATCACCCGCAACATCGACCTGTCGGTCGGCTCGATCATGGGCATGGTCGGCATGTACATGGGACTGTTGCAGGTCGAATACCTGACGCCCGCCCTGGGTCTGGGCCATCCCTCGATCTGGATCATCACTGTTGTATTCGGCATAGCAATGGGGGCACTGATCGGCGCCTTCCAGGGCGTGCTTATCGCCTACCTGACCATTCCTTCGTTCATCGTGACCTTGGGTGGCCTTCTGGTCTGGCGAGGCGCGGCCTTCCTGGTTGCGGGGGGCAAGACCATCGCTCCGCTGGACGACACCTTCGCCCTGATCGGCGGCGGATCCTTCGGGGCACTTGGCAAGACGGGAAGCTGGATCTTCGCCGTGATCGCCTGCGTCTTCGTCGTATGGGCTTTCCTGAATGGCCGCAAGTCGCGCCAGAAGCACGGCTTCGCGCTTCGCCCCATCTGGGCCGAGACCTTCGTGATCGCCCTGGTCTGCGGCGTGATCCTGGGTGCCACGGCCATCGTGAACTCGTACATCTGGCCGATCGGGAACATCCAGAAGTACTACGCTTCCATCGGTCAGGAAGTCCCGGCCTGTGCCCAGAAGGGCGGCGACATCTACAGCGATGTCTGCGCCAGCTTCGGTCACGGCTTCGCCTATCCGGTGCTGATCATGATCTTTGTCGCCATCGTCATGACGATCCTGATGACCCGTACCCGGTTCGGCCGCTATGTCTTTGCCATTGGCGGCAACCCCGAGGCCGCAACGCTCTCGGGCATCAACACCCGTGCCATGACGGTGAAGATCTTCACGCTGATGGGCGGTCTGGCTGGGGTCGCCGCCGTGATCGGCGCGGCGCGGCAGAACTCTGCCACCAACGCCATGGGCAACCTGGACGAGCTTTACGTGATCGCGGCGGCGGTCGTCGGCGGCACCTCGCTGGCCGGCGGCGTGGGCACGATCTACGGCGCCATCATCGGCGCCCTGATCCTGACCTCGCTGCAGACCGGGATGGTTCTGATCGGCTTCGGCGACGGTTCGTACCAGCGGATTGTCATCGGCGTGGCCCTCGTTCTGGCCGTCTGGCTGGACATCGTCTATCGCAAGCGGATCAAGTGAGGGGGATTACGGCATGAGCACCCAAGGTCGCGGCACTCCCCTGGTCGAGATGCGGGACATCTCGATCTCGTTCGGCGGCATCAAGGCGGTCGATCACGTCACGGTAGACCTGTTCCCCGGCGAGGTGGTGGGCCTTCTGGGCCACAACGGCGCCGGCAAGTCCACGCTGATCAAGTGTCTTTCGGGCGCCTATCAGGCCGATGCCGGCGAGATCTTCATCGACGGCAAGAAGGTCGAGATCAGCAATCCGCGCGACGCGCGTGCGCTGAACATCGAGACGATCTACCAGACGCTGGCTCTGGCAGACAATCTGGACGCCGCCTCGAACCTGTTTCTGGGCCGCGAGATCGTCAACAGCCTCGGCTTCGTCGACGAGACGAAGATGGAGGCCGAGACGCGCAAGATCATGCACCGGCTGAACCCGAACTTCCGCAAGTTCAACGTGCCGGTGAACGCGCTGTCGGGCGGGCAGAGGCAGTCGGTTGCCATCGCGCGGGCGGTCTATTTCAACGCCCGCATCCTGATCATGGACGAGCCCACCGCCGCGCTTGGCCCACACGAGACGCAGATGGTGGCAGAGCTGATCGAGGAGCTGAAGAAGCAGGGCCTCGGCATCTTTCTGATCGAGCACGACATCCACAACGTGATGAAGCTGTGCGACCGGGCGGTGGTGATGAAGAACGGCCAGCGCGTCGGCACGGTGAACGTGAAAGACGTCACCGACGAGGATATCCTGGGGATGATCATCCTGGGCAAGAAGCCGCCGCAGGCGGTCTGATCCTCGTGGACAGGACCAACGGGGCGCGTCGCAGGGCGCGCCCTTTTCGTTGGATTCAGGTCGGCGTTGTTGCAGAACTCACGCCTGAGACGTGAGACGCCCTTCCCCCCTCCGCTTTAGGCCAAGCGGACGATCTCGGCCGCTCCGAGGGCCGCGAAGCGGTTCATCAGTGCGATGCGGATCCGGATTTCGGCGGTCTGGCGATCTGGATCTCTTGCGACGATGCGTTCGGCAAAGGCCATGAGGCAGCGCATCTTCGCCTCGATCCGGCTTCGGACGTGATATCCGGTCCAGCGCTTCCAGCACGCCCTGCCGTAGCGCCGGGTGGCGCGCAGGGTTTCGTTTCGGGCAGTCGCGGCCGGGCAGTCCTCTTTCCACGGTCGGCCATTCTTGCGGATTGGGATGATCGCAACCCTAATGGAACGCTCGTCTCTGGGTGCACAGACGACGAATGACAAGAAACGCTAGGTGCCAAAGGGGCTCCTACTACCCACGCCGGTTATCTCAGGTCCCTCTCGGCAGCACACTCTTCAAGAAATCACGCCCGGCGGCGATCCCCTCGTCCGAGATGCCGTGCCCGGTGCCGGGCATGTCGATGCGCGTGGCGGGAATACCGGCATCCGACAGGGCGGTCGCCGTTTGGGCGATCTCGTCCGTGGTCAGCAGGCGGTCCTCGGCGCCGGTCATGATCAGGAAGGGTGGTTTCGAGCGGGCCTCTGCTGCGAGGGACTCCTTGCGCTTCATCCGGCCCGCGATGGCGACGACACCGGCAAATTGATCGCGGCGGCGGGGGGCGACTTCGTAGGCCATCCCGGCGCCTTGCGAAAAGCCAAGGAGGGCCATCGCGGAAGCGGGCAGGTCGTGTGCGGAAAGCTGGTCATCTAGGAATGCATCCAGTTGCCGGGCCGAGGCTTGCAGGCGCAGGTCAGCCTCGATGGCGCTAGAGCCGCCCAGTTCGGGGATGGTGAACCACATGCGCCCGCCGGGGCGACCCGGCGCGGCGTCTGGTGCATCGGGGGCCAGGAAGGCCGTGTCTGGCAGTGCTGCGGACAGCGTCCTGGCCAGGCCCAGCATAGCCGCGCCGTTGGATCCGAAGCCGTGGAGCAGGATGACGAGGCTGCGGGTCCGGCCGGAACGGGCATCAAGGTGGTGGTGCGTCAGGGTCATGGCAGCGGTGAATGGATGCTGGTGTTGCGCGCGCGCGCATCAAAGGTGTTTGTGGCTGACATCGGTCATCCTTTCCGCAACGCGGGGATCATACGTGCCAGCGTTCCATCCTTCCGGACGAACTGGTTGAAGATGGCCGCAAGACCGTGGGCAAGGGCCGCAAAGAACAGGGCAACGTTGATGCCAAAGTGGACGCCGCCCAAAGGTGCGATGTCATTCCAGGTCAGCATGCCGGTGACCACCATCGCCAGGAGCAACCCATAAAGCGCGTAGTGCATGGTGCTGGCAATGCGCGCCTGTGCGGTCGTAGTGCCGGGGGCGTGGCCCGGCGCGCCGTAACGCAGGCGCAGGTAAATGCGTGCGAGGACGGCCAGCAGGATGATGCTGCCGACGCTGACATGGACCATTGCCGAAGCCAGATCAGCGTCGGTCGGTGTCTGGCCAGCTTGGCGCGCCTCGATCACGGCGACGATGGAATCGTGGAAGGCGATCTGCAGAATGACGCCGACGACAACGATCCAGTGCAACCAGATCTGGGCGGGCCGGTAGGCGGTGGGGGAGGCGGTCATGGCTTGGGCTCCATGTGCGTTGGGGCATACGGCGTTGGGGCGGGGGCGGTTTCGATGGGGCTTTGCAAGGTCATGCTGCGTCCTCCTTTTGCTGTTCTGTGGCGCGCAGGGCCAACGTCAGGGTGGCTCCTGCGGGATCGATGCCTGTCATAAC
>Ga0209368_1000939_pt1 | contig 15832 bp, 17 predicted proteins | sample EBPBio242008_DNA_FD_185862 | JGI IMG/M metagenome (GOLD analysis project Ga0209368, IMG submission 185862) | Wastewater treatment Type I Accumulibacter community from EBPR Bioreactor in Madison, WI, USA - Reactor 1_4/24/2008_ DNA (SPAdes)... | ecosystem: Engineered > Bioreactor > EBPR >...
ATACGGCGGCCATCGAGATGGCGCGGACCCATCCGCAGGCGGTGGTGGTGGCGCTGCATCCGGGCACGGTGGAGACCGGGCTGGCCCCGGCGCAGCGGGCGGGGCATCCGGCTGTGGCGCCGGGGATGGCGGCGGCCAACCTGCTGGCTGTGCTGGAGCGGTTGGGGCCGGATCAGTCGGGCGGGTTCTTTGACTGGAAGGGCGAGGCGGTGCCGTGGTGAGGGCGGCTGGCGGGCAGGCGAGCGGGGGCTGCCGGCCGGTCGGGGGGCATTATGCGCTGGTTTCAAACGGGGTTGTGAGGCATAATGCAGACATGACCCGCCAAGCGGCGGGCGCAAGGACCGGGTTCCCGGATTGCCGGGGCGGAAGGCAGGTTCTTCGACTTCTCGATACGATCCAGCTTCATTCCGGACCGGAGCTTTCCGGGCCGCGCGGCCTTGGGCATGTAAGTGTCCTGGCGGCGCCCCGTCTTCGGCCCCCTCAAGGGACTGTCATCCATGGGCTATTCAACCCCGAAGAAACCTTTCGACCTTGGCGAATTCCTGAGCCAGAAGGCCACGAGCCGCGCGATCCGCAAGCCGACCTGGCAACGCCGCGGTGCTGCGGCGGTGAAGCCCGCGGCTTCGGCAGACCAGGATGCACCGGGGCCGGCGCCGGCCTCGGACGCCGAATAGGCGCAATCGCGGCCGGGCCTGCGAATGCAGGCCCGGTCGGGAAAGTCCGGTCCGAACTGCCGGTGCCGCGGTGAAGCCGCGGCTGATCCTTGTGCTGGGCGACCAGTTGTCGGAGAGCCTGTCGGCACTGCGCGCGGGCGATGTGGCGCGCGATGTCGTGGTGATGGCCGAGGTCATGGCCGAGGGCACGCATGTGCCGCACCATCCGCAGAAGATCGCGATGTTCCTTGCGGCGATGCGCAAGTTCGCCGGGGTACTGAAGCGGACCGGCTGGCGGGTGCTGTATTCGCGGCTGGACGATGCGCAGAACAGCCAATCCATCCCCGGCGAACTGATCCGGCGCGCTGCCGAAACGGGCGCGGGCGAGGTGATCGCCACGCAGCCGGGCGACTGGCGGCTGGTGCGGGCGCTGGAAGGCGTGCCGCTGGACCTGTCATTTTTGCCGGATGACCGGTTTCTGTGTTCGCAGGACGCCTTTGCCGCCTGGGCCGAGGGACGCCGCGAGTTGCGGATGGAGTACTTCTACCGCGAGATGCGGCGCAAGACCGGGCTGATGATGGAGGGCGACCAGCCGGCGGGCGAGCGCTGGAACTTCGATGCCGAGAACCGCAAGCCGGCCGGGCGCGACATGCTGCGCGCGGCCCCGCTGCGGTTTGACCCGGACGCCGAGGTGGAGGCGGTGCTGGCGCTGGTGGAGGCGCGGTTTCCGGCGCATTTCGGGCGGCTGCGTCCCTTTGGCTGGGCGGTGACGCGCGAGCAGGCGCTGGAACAGCTGGAGCATTTTGCCGCCCATGTGCTGCCGCGCTTTGGCGCCGAGCAGGATGCGATGCTGGAAGGCGAGCCGTGGCTGAGCCATTCCACCCTGTCTGCCGCGCTGAACCTTGGGCTGCTGGCGCCGATGGAGATCTGCCTGCGGGTCGAGGCCGAATGGAAGGCCGGGCGCGCGCCCATCGAGGCGGCGGAGGGTTTCATCCGGCAGGTGATCGGCTGGCGGGAATATGTGCGGTGCATCTGGGCGCTGGCCGGGCCGGATTATCTGGCGCGCAATGCCCTTGGGGCCGCGCGGAAGCTGCCGCCGGTCTATTGGGGGGCGCCCACGCGGATGGCCTGCATGGCCGCGGCGGTGGGGCAGACGCGGGACCTGGCCTATGCGCATCATATCCAGCGGCTGATGGTGACGGGGAACTTTGCGCTGTTGGCGGGGCTGGACCCGGCGGAGGTGCAGGCGTGGTATCTGGCGGTCTATGTCGATGCGCTGGAATGGGTGGAGGCGCCGAATGTGGTGGGCATGGCGCTTCATGCCGATGGGGGGATGCTGGCGTCGAAGCCCTATGCCGCCTCGGGCGCCTATATCGACCGGATGTCGGATCATTGCCGGGGCTGCGGCTATGACGTGAAGGTCAAGCGGGGCGCGGGGGCCTGTCCGTTCAACCTGCTGTACTGGGACTTCCTGAACCGGCACCGGGAACGGTTCGCGCGCAATCCGCGCATGGGCCAGATGTACCGCGTCTGGGACCGCATGGACGCGGGCCACCGGGCGGCGGTGCTGGCCGATGCGGCGGCCTGGCTGGCGCGGTTGGACCGGGGCGAGGCGGTGTGAAAAGGCCCGCCCCGGTGCGGGGGCGGGCCTTGGCATCCGGCAGGGAGCGGCCGGGTCAGGCGGTCAGCTTGTTGGCGATGGAGACAAGGCGCTTGGCCTGATGGCCGATGGCCGCCTTGGCATTGTCATCCAGCGGCTGGCCCTGGGTGTGGCTGTAGCCATAGGGGTTGCCGCCCGCGGCGAAGATCGAGGCATCGGTATAGCCCGGCGGCACGATGATGGAGCCCCAGTGGCAGAAGGTGGTGTAGAGGCCAAGGATGGTGGCCTCTTGCCCGCCGTGGGCGTTCTGCGCCGAGGAGGTGGCGGTGATCGCCTTGCCGGCGAGCTTGCCCTGGAACCAGACGCCGCCGAGCGTGTCGATGAAGGCGCGCATCTGGCTGGCGGCCTGGCCATAGCGGGTGGGGGTGCAGAAGAAATAGGCGTCGGCCCATTCCATGTCGGCCGGCGTCACGACCGGGATGTGCGACTGCTTTTCGGCGGCGGCCTTCCAGGCATCCTGGCCGTTGACGACATCGGCCGGGGCGGTTTCGGCGGCGCGGAAGACCTTCACCTCGGCACCGGCGGCGCGGGCGGCCTCTGCGGCGATTTCGGCGATGGCATGGTTGGTGCCATAGGTGGAATAGTAGATGACGGCGACCTTGACGGCCATGGGCGTTGTCTCCTGTGCTGATGGCGCGAAAGTAGCCCGACGGCGGCCTGCGGGAAATTCGCCATGGCTGCGCGGCCTCTGTGCGCCAGTGCACGGAGGGGCGGGCGCGTTGCCGCGGCTTTGGGGCGGGACTGGTCAGACGGCTGTGTTGGCGCTAACAGTGTGCTGTCGCACCGCAAGGGGGAAGGCATGAGCGAGACGATTACGGCCGAGGCCGCGGCTCTTTCGGGTGTGCAGGCGCCGATCCTGACTTTGACGCTGAACCCGGCGCTGGACATGGCGACCGAGGTGCCGGAGATGCTGGCGGGGCAGAAGCTGCGCTGCGCCGATCCGCATCTGGACCCCGGCGGCGGCGGGCTGAACGTGAGCCGGGCGATCAAGCATCTGGGCGGCGATTCGCTGGCGCTGGTGGCGCTGGGCGGGTTGACGGGCGACCGGCTGGCGGGGCTGATCCGGGCCGAGGGCATCATCTTCCTGTCGCTGCTGGGGCCGGGCGAGACGCGGCAGTCGCTGACGGTGACCGAGAGCGCGACGGGCAAGCAGTTCCGCTTCATGCTGCCGGGGCCGGTCTGGAGCGAGGCGGACCGGCATGGGGTGTTCACGCTTCTGTCGGCGACGGCGCGGCCGGGGGGGTATTCGGTGATCTCGGGCAGCCAGCCGCCGGGGGTGCCGGTGGACTTCAATGCGCAGTTGGCGGCGAGCATGGAGGGCAGCCACATCGTGCTGGACACCTCGGGCGCGGCGCTGCGCGAGGTGGTGAAGCGGCCGATCCCGGGGCTGAGCGTGCTGCGCATGGACGGGGAGGAAGGCGAGGAACTGGCGGGCCACAAGCTGGAGACGCGCAAGGACACGGCGGATTTCGCGAGCAGCCTGGTGGCGAAGGGCGTGGCGAAGATGGTGATCATCGCGCGGGGCGCCGAGGGCAATGTGCTGGCCGAGGCCGGGCGGCGGCTGTTCGCGCCGGCGCCGAAGGTGAAGGTGAAGTCCACCGTGGGCGCGGGGGATTCCTTCGTGGCGGCCTTCGTGCTGGCGCTGGCGCGGTCGCAGGGGGCGGATGACGCGCTGTCCCTGGGCACGGCGGCGGCGGCGGCGGCGGTGACGACGCTGGCGACGCAGCTCTGCCGGGCCGAGGATGTGATGCGGCTTCTGCCCTATGCCGAGGCGGTGGAGATCTAGGCGCGGCCCATAAGGATGACGGCGGCGCCGGCCAGTGCCAGAGCGCCGCCGGCGAAGTCGGTGAGGCGCAGCGCCTCGCCCTCGACCAGGCGCAGCCAGGCGAGCGAGGCGGCGAGGTAGATGCCGCCATAGGCGGCGAAGCTGCGGCCTGCGGCCTCGGGCGGAGTAAGCGCCAGGAGGACGGCGAAAGCGGCAAGCGCCGCGCCGCCGGGGATCAGCCAGAGCGCCGAGGCGCCGGCGCGCCACCAGGACCAGACAGCGAAACAGCCGGCGATTTCGGCAAGAGCTGCAAGTGCATAGAGCGCGGCGGTCAAGCGGGATTGCCCTGGCGCAGGCGGTCGCGCAGCGCGGTGATGCGGTCGCGGAGCGCGACGAGTTCCTCGACCGGGAGGCCGGTCATGTCGCGGAAGCAGGCGGGGACCTGGGCGGCGCGCGCAGCCAGGGAGCGGCCTGCACCGGTCAGCGCAATGCGGACCTGGCGTTCATCCTTTGCGTCGCGGCTGCGTTCCACCAGACCCTGCGATTCCAGCCGTTTCAGGAGAGGGGTGAGGGTGGAGGAGTCCAGAAGCACCTGCCGTCCGATGGCGCCGACGGTCTGGCCGTCTTCGGCCCAGAGCACCGTCATCACCAGGTACTGAGGATAGGTCAGCCCGATGTCGTCCAGAAGCGGCTTGTAGGCCTGCTGCATCGCATGGGCCGCGGAGTAGAGCGCGAAGCAGATCATGTCGGGCGGGGTCATGCTCATGTGGGCATTATATATCGTGTGCGATTTAATCGCAAGCGGTTGACGGGGTGGCGACTCGACGATAAATGATCGCTCACGATTGTATCGCAAGCGATGGAGTTTCGGATGTCGGTGGACGCGAAGTACTGGACGGAAGCCCTGGCCACGGGTGGCGGGCGCAACGGGTTGGCGAAGCTGGCGAATGGCCAGATCACCCTGACGATGGCCACGCCGAAAGAACTGGGCGGCAACGGGCTGGGCCACAACCCTGAAGAGCTGTTCGCCCTGGGCTATGCCGCCTGCTATCTGAGCGCGATGCGCTTTGCGGCGCAGAGCGAGAAGCTGGGCACGATCCCGGAGGATGCGACGGTGAAGGCGCATGTCGGCATCGGCCCCCGGTCGGACGGCGGCTTTGGCTTGACGGTGCGGCTGGTGGTGGCGATGCCGGGTGTTGACCGCGCGGTGGCCGAGAAGATCGCCGAGCGCGGCCATTTCATCTGCCCGTATTCGAACGCGACCAAAGGCAACATCGAGGTCGGAATCGAGGTCGTCTGAGGCCCGGTCCCGGTTTGGGCGCCCCCCTCCCCGGCTTGGGCGCCCCCCTCCCCAGCCCCTCCCCACGAGGGGGAGGGGAGGCGCGTTTATCAGCCGTCGCGCCAGCGGTTCGCGATGGGATAGCGGCGGTCCAGCCAGAAGGCGCGGCCGGTGAGACGCGGGCCGGGGGCAGACTGGAAGCGCTTGTATTCGCTGATGTAGATCAGGTGTTCCACGCGCTTGACCGTGGCGCGGTCGAAGCCCTTGTCCACCAGGTCGGCCACCGACAGTTCACGGTCCACCAGGCCATCGAGGATGGCATCCAGCACCGGATAGGGCGGCAGCGAATCCTCGTCCTTCTGGTTTTCGCGCAGTTCGGCGCTGGGCGGCTTGTCGATCACGCGGGGCGGGATGACCTCGCCCGCGGGGGCCAGCATCCAGGGCCGGTGCGTGGCGTTGCGCCAGCGGCAGGTGTCGAAGACGCGGGTCTTGTAGAGATCCTTGATCGGATTGTAGCCGCCGTTCATGTCGCCATAGATCGTGCAGTAGCCCACCGCGACCTCGGACTTGTTGCCGGTGGTCAAGAGCATGGCGCCGAACTTGTTGGACAGCGCCATGAGCAGGAGGCCGCGCAGGCGGGACTGGACGTTTTCCTCGGTCAGGTCCGCCTTGGTGCCGGCGAACAGGGGGGCCAGCGCCTCGGTCACGGCATCCTGCGGGCCGGTGATGGGCAGGGTGTCCAGCCGGCAGCCGAGCCGGTTGGCGACCGCCGCCGCATCCTCCAGCGAATGGGCGGAGGTATAGCGCGAGGGCAGCATCACGCAGTGCACGTTTTCCGGCCCGATCGCATCGGCGGCGATGGTGGCGACAAGGGCCGAGTCGATGCCGCCCGACAGGCCAAGCAGCACTTTGCGGAAGCCGGTCTTCTTCAGGTAATCCGACAGCCCGATCACCATGGCGCGGTAATCGGCTTCATAGCTTTTCGGGATTTCGGCCATCATCCCCGGTTCGGCACGCCAGCCCTCGGGGGTGCGGGTGAAATCCACATGGGTCACGCAATCGTCGAACTGCGGCAGTTGCGCGGCAAGCGCGCCGCCGGGGTTCAGCACGATGGAGGCGCCGTCGAAGATCTGGTCGTCCTGCCCGCCGGTCATGTTCAGATAGACGAGCGGCAGGCCGGTTTCGACCACGCGGGAGACCATGAGGTTAAGCCGCTGGTTCGGCTTGCCGCGATGATAGGGCGAGCCGTTCGGCACGAGGAGGATCTCGGCCCCGGTTTCGGCCAGGGTTTCGGCCACGTCGGGATGCCAGGCATCTTCGCAGATCGGGATGCCGATGCGCAGCGGGCCCACGCGGACCGGGCCGGACACATCGGCCGAAGCGAAGAGGCGCTTTTCGTCGAAGACGCCATCGTTGGGCAGGTGGTGCTTCAGCACCGTCGCCTCGATCCGGCCCTGCGCGAGGATGGCATAGCCGTTGAAGAGGCGGCCGTTGCGGTGGATGGGGCAGCCGATGCCAAGGGCGGGGCCATCGGCGGTGGCGGCAGCGAGGCGTTCCAGTTCGGCCCAGGCGGCGCGCTGGAAGGCGGGCTTCATCACCAGATCCTGGGTCTGGTAGCCGGTGAGGAACATCTCGGTCAGAGCGACCATGTCGGCGCCGGCCGCGCGGCCCTGCTCCCAGACCGCCAGGGCCTTGGCGGCATTGCCCGCGAGATCGCCAACCGTGGGGTTCAGCTGCGCGAGGGTCAGGCGGAAGCGGTCGGACATGTCGGGATTTCTCCTGCGGTCGGGGTGGTTCTAGCAGAACGGCGGCGAAGGGAAAGCGGGGCGCCGTCCGGGCGCCGCTTGTCATCGGGCAGGTGGGGGCGGTAGGCTTCGCGCGCAGGCAAGGAGGACGGGCAATGCGGGCAATCGGTGCGGTTTCGGTGCTGGCGGCGCTGGTCTGCGGTGGCGCGGTGCTGGCGCAGGAGGGCGAGGTCGTCGTCAAGCAGTATGATGACGGCTCGGTCTATGAAGGCACCTTCGTGAACGGGCTGCGCGATGGCATCGGCACCTACACGCTGCCCAACGGCTACAGCTATACCGGCGAGTGGGTCGACGGCGAGATCAGCGGCAAGGGTGAGGCGCGCTTTCCCAACGGCGCGATCTATGTGGGCAGCTTTGCCGCGGGCAAGCCCGAGGGGCAGGGCAAGATCACCTTTGCCGACGGGCGCACCTATGAGGGCGACTGGACCGACGGGCAGATGACCGGGCAGGGCACGGCGACCTATGCGGACGGGTCGTCCTATACCGGGGCGGTGCGGGCGGGCATCCCGCATGGGCAGGGCGTGCTGACGCGCAAGGACGGATACCGCTACGAAGGCGACTGGGTGGACGGCCGCAAGGAGGGCAAGGGCAAGATCACCTATCCGGACGGCACCACCTATGAGGGCACGCTGGTCGATGGCCAGCGCGAGGGCGATGGCACGCTGGTCATGCCGGACGGGCTGACCTATGTGGGCCAGTGGAAGGCGGGCCAGATCGGCGGCACGGGCAAGCTGACCCAGCCCAACGGCGATGTCTACGAGGGCAGCTTTGCCGAGGGGCTGCGCGAGGGGCAGGGCAAGGTCAGCTATGCCAACGGCGATGCCTACGAGGGCGGCTTCAAGGCCGACAAGCGCGACGGGCAGGGGGTGTTCAAGGCCAAGGACGGGCTGGTCTATGAGGGGACCTTCGTGGCCGGCGCGATCGAGGGGCAGGGCAAGATGACCTATCCCGGTGGCACGGTCTATGAGGGCATGTTCAAGGCCGACCTGCCGGACGGGTCGGGGAAGATCCTCTATGCCAGCGGGGCGACCTACGAGGGCCAGTGGACCGCCGGCGCGATGACCGGCACTGGCCGGGCGACCTATGAGGACGGGTCGGTCTATGAGGGCGCCGTGGTGGCGGGCAAGCCGGAGGGGCAGGGCAAGATGACCTATCCGGACGGCTATGTCTATGAAGGGACGTGGAAAGCCGGCATCCGCGAGGGGCAGGGCAAGGCCACCTATGCCGATGGGTCGATCTACGAGGGCATGTTCGTCGCGGGCGAGCGGCAGGGAAAGGGCGTGCTGACCATGCCCGACGGCTTCCGCTATGAGGGGGATTTCGTCATGGGCGAGATCCAGGGCCAGGGCGTTGCCACCTATCCGAACGGCGATGTCTACGAGGGCGCCTTCGTGAAGGGCAAGCGCGAGGGGCAGGGCGTGATGCGCTACAAGACCGGGCAGGAGGTCAACGGCATCTGGACCCAGGGCGTGGTGACGGCGCCAGCGCCTGAAGCCGCGCCGGAGGCGGCGCCCGCCGATGGTGCCCCGGCCGAGGCGCCGGCAGAGGGCGCCCCGGCCGAAGGCGCGGGCAACTGATCAGGCGTCCAGCATCATCTGGTAGGTGACGGGCACATAGCGGAACCCGTCGCCCTGCACCTCGACGAAGCCCACGCCGGGGAAGGGCATGTGGTAGCCGATGAAGGGCATCCGCTCTGACGCGATCATGCCGAAGAGCTGCTTGCGGGTCGCGGCAGCGGCGGGCTTGTCGGCGTCGAAGCGGACCTCCCAGTCGGGCTTGGCCAGCGACCAGACATAGTGGTTTGCCGTGTCGGCGGTCAGGGCCAGCCGGGCATCGCCGGATTCGATCATGTAGGCCATGTGGCCGGGGGAATGGCCGAAGGCCTCGACGGCGGTGATGCCGCCGACCACCTGACCGTTGCCCTGGAGGAACGTCATCTTCTCGGCCAGCGGGCGCACCTTGGCGTCGAAGCCCTCGTTCGCCTGGCCGGCCCAGAAGTCGTATTCCACCTGGCCGGTGACATAGCGGGCATTGGGGAAGGTCACGCCGGTATCGCCCGCCAGCCCGCCGATATGGTCGCCATGCATGTGGGTCAGAACAACCACGTCGACCTGGTCGGGCGTGACCCCGGCGGCGGCAAGGGCGCCGGTGATGCCTTCGGGCGCAAGGCCGGTGTCGAACAGCACAAGCTCGGTGCCGGTGTTGACAAGGACAGGGTTGAAGAAGTTGCGGGTCTTGTCGGCCGGGATGAAGGCCGCGGCCGAGACGGCGGCGAATTCCTCGGGCGTGGCGTTCATGCCGAAGGTTTCCTGTGGCTTGTCCGAGACGCGCGAGCCGGCTTGCAGCACCGTCACCTCGTAGGCGCCAAGGCGGAAGCGGTTGAAGCCCGCGCCCTGGGCCGGGCCTTGCAGCGGCACGGCTGCGGCGGCCGGGAGAGCAGCAAGGGTTGGCGCGAGCGGCAGGGCCGCAGCGGCAAGAAGGGCGTGGCGGCGGCTGATCGTCGTCATGAGGCTTCCTTTCCTGTCGGGGACGGCCCGGACGCAACCGGGCAGGGGGAAAGGATGGCGTCGCGAAGGCGCACGGCCAGTCACGATCCGGTTATCCCGACCTTGGTCCGGTCATTCCCACCAGGGATCGACGGCGGCGATGTCGTCGTCGGACCAGCCGAAATGATGCGCCAGTTCGTGGATCATCACATGGGTCACAAGCTCGGCCAGCGAGACATTGCCGCGTTCGGCCCATTCGTCGAGGATCGGGCGGCGGAACAGCCAGATCGTGTCGGGCTGGCGCGGCTGGTCCATCACCGACTTCTCGGTCAGCGGCGTGCCGTCGTAAAGCCCGGTCAGTTCGAAGGCGTCGTTCAGGTCCATCGCTTCCAGGATCTCGTCGGGCGGAAAATCCTCGACGCGCAGCGCCACATGCAGCGCCGCGGCGCGGTAGGGTTCGGGCAGGGACAGGACGGCATCGCGTGCCAGCCCTTCGATCAGGGCAAGGTCGGGGGCGAGGGCTTCGGGCGAGATCACGGACATGCTATGGATATAGGCGAGCGGCAGAGGGGCGGGAAGGGTCGGCAGATGGCGCAAAAGACGCAGGCGGGCGAGGGCGTGGCCGAGTTCCTGGCCGCGGTGGAGCCCGAGGCGCGCCGTGCCGAGGCGGTGCGGCTGGACGCGATCTTCCGCGAGGTGACGGGCTGGCAGCCGCGGATGTGGGGGCCGTCGATCCTGGGCTATGGCCGTTACGCCTATACCTACGACAGCGGCCATTCCGGCGTGACGCTGGCGACCGGCTTTTCGCCGCGCAAGACGGAACTGGTGATCTATGTCCTGCCTGGCTACGAGGCGCTTGGCCCGGTGCTGGCCGAGTTGGGGCCGCACCGGCTGGGCAAGTCCTGCCTGTATCTGAAGCGGCTGGCGGGCATCAACGAGGATGCGCTGCGCCGACTGATCCGGGCGGGGCTGGATGACCTGGGCCGCCGCTGGACGGTCGAGCCGACCTGACGGCCTTACGGCAGGATATAGCCAGCCGCGCGGAACAGGCGGTACCATTCTGGGCGCGACAGCGTGACACCGGCCCCGGCCACGCATTCGCGCACGCGGTCAGGCTTCGTGGTGCCAAGCACCACCTGCATCTTCGCCGGGTGGCGGGTGATCCAGGCCACGGCGATGCCGGTGGGCGTGACGCCATGCGCCGCGGCGATCTCGTCCAGCGCCTCGTTCAGCTCGCGGAACTCGGCGCGGTCGCCGATGAAGGTGCCGTCGAACCAGGCCTTCTGGAAGGGCGACCAGGCTTGCAGCGTCATCCCGTGAAGCCGCGACCAATCCAGAAGGCCAAGCGTGCGGTCCACCGATTGCGCGTGGCCTTCCATGTTCATCGCGATGCCCTGGGCAATCAGCGGCGCATGGGTCAGCGACAGTTGCACCTGGTTGAAGGGCAGGGGCTGGCGCACCGCGGTCTTCAGAAGCGCGATCTGGTCGGGCGTCTGGTTTGACACGCCGAAGTGACGCACCTTGCCCGAGGCGTGAAGCGTGTCGAAGGCGCGGGCGACCTCTTCGGGCTCCACCAGCGTGTCGGGCCGGTGCAACAGCAGCACGTCGATGTAGTCGGTGCGCAGCGCCTTCAGCGAGCCATCGACCGAGGCCAGGATATGTTCGGCGGAAAAGTCGAAATACCCCTGGCGGATGCCGGTCTTTGTCTGGATCACCACGCCGTCGCGTTCTGCGGCGGTCAGGCGCAGGGCGTCACCGAAGCGTTCCTCGCACAGGTGGCGGCGGCCGCCGTAGATGTCGGCATGGTCGATCATGTTCACCCCGGCCTCGCGCGCGGCATGATAGAGCGCGCGGATCTCGGCATCGGGCATGTCGGTGATGCGCATGAGGCCAAGGATCACGCTGGAGACGTTCAGGTCGGTGTTGGCGATGTGGCGATGGTCCATGGTCGTCCCCCCTTGAGCTTGGGGCACAGGGTTACGCGGGGCGGGCGGCGCTGTCCACCGGGCGTCAATCTGGACATTGGCGCCCCCCTGTGACAGGGAAGGCACGGCTCAGGAGGCCCCCATGACCGTCACCACCCGCTTCGCCCCCTCGCCCACCGGATTCATCCATGTGGGCAACCTGCGTACCGCGCTGATGAACTGGATGATCGCCCGCAAGGCCGGCGGCACCTTCATCCTGCGGCTGGACGATACCGACCAGGAGCGGTCGAAGCAGGAATACGCCGACGGGATCATGGAGGACCTGGAATGGCTGGGTCTGACCTGGGACCGGCTGGAAAAGCAGTCGCTGCGCTTTGACCGCTATCGGCAGGCGGCGGATGAGCTGCGCGCGGCGGGGCGGTTCTACGAATGCTTCGAGACGCCGGTGGAACTGGATCTGAAGCGCAAGAAGCTTCTGAACATGGGCAAGCCGCCGGTCTATGACCGCGCCTCGCTGCGCCTGACCGAGGACGAGCGCGCGAAGATGCGCGCCGAGGGGCGCGAGGGATACTGGCGCTTCCGGCTGGATCTGGAGCGGATCGAGTGGCCGGACGGCATTCTTGGCCCGATCTCGATTGACGCGGCCTCGGTGTCGGACCCGGTGCTGATCCGCGCCGACGGGCAGATCCTTTATACCTTCGCGTCCTCGGTGGATGACATCGACATGGGCGTGACCTCGATCGTGCGGGGCGCGGACCATGTGACGAACACCGCGACGCAGATCCAGATCATGCAGGCGCTGGGCGGCACGCCGCCGGCCTTTGCGCACCATTCGCTCTTGACCGGGCCGCAGGGCGAGGCGCTGTCCAAGCGGCTGGGCACCCTGTCGCTGCGCGACCTGCGGGCGGCCGGGATCGAGCCGATGGCGCTCTTGTCGCTGATGGCGCGGCTGGGGTCGTCGAAGCCGGTGGAACTGGCGCGGACGCATGAGGAGCTGATCGAGGGGTTCGACCTGTCGTCCTTCGGGGCGGCGCCCACCAAGTTCGACCAGGAGGACCTGTTTCCCCTGACCCGCGCCCATGTGCGCGCGCTGCCCTACGAAGCGGTGGCCGACCGCGTGCGGATGCTGGGCTACGACGACGAGGAGGGCGAGGGCTTCTGGCAGGCCACGCGCGAAAGCATCACGGTGCTGTCCGACCTGGGCGACTGGGCGCGGATGTTCCGCGAGGGTGCGGTGATGGCGGTGGAGCCGGAGGACGAGGCCTTTGTCGCGCAGGCGCTGGAGATGTTGCCGGATGCGCCCTGGACCTCGGAAACCTGGGGCCGCTGGACCGAGGCGGTGAAGGCCGCGACCGGCCGCAAGGGCAAGGCGCTGTTCAAGCCGCTGCGCAAGGCGCTGACCGGTCGCGAGTCCGGGCCCGAGATGGCCGATATCATGCCCTTCCTGAAACTGCCCCGCCGGGCCTGAGCCCGGCGGCGGTCATGCGGAAAAGGTCAAGGCGGGGTCAGTCTGTCCCCTCCTTGACGGCCGAAATGCTTGAAAATCACAAGCAGGTCAGGACAGGCGGAAGGAATCCAGGTCCGGCAGCACGGCATCGGCCGCCGAAAGATCGTCGCCTGCCGTGAACAGAGAAGGCGCGGCCACCACGGCCAGGCCTGCGGCGCGCGCTGCCAGCACGCCGTTGCGGCTGTCCTCGAAGGCCAGCGCTTCCGTGGCTGGCAGGTTCAGCCGCCGCAGCGCCAGAAGATAGACCGCCGGATCCGGCTTCTTGCGTGCCACCTCATCGCCGGCGGCGATCACATCGAAAATCTCGGCCGCCGGTTTGCGCCAGATCGCGCGCGTCAGCGCCTCCACATTGCCGGGCGAGGTCGTGGTGGCCACCGCCAGCCGCAGCCCGGCGGCGCGGCCTTCCTCGACCAGCCGCAGGATGCCGGGGCGCGGCTTCAGCCCACCCATGGCCAGGATTTCCGCATAGCGCGCGGATTTGGCGCGGTGCAGCGCGGGGATGATGTCCTCGCGCGGGCCAGAGCCGGTTTCCACCGCCCAGGCGCGCATCCGCTCTTTGCCGCCCGTGACCTTCAGAAGCCGCAGGTAGGTGTGATGGTCCCAGTGCCAGCCCAGGCCCGCGGCGGCGAAGGTGTCGTTGAAGGCCCGGCGATGCGCCTCTTCGGTTTCGGCCAGCGTGCCGTCGACATCGAAGATCAGCGCCTTCAGCGTCATCGCGCCAGCGCCCGGTCCACCAGCGCCGGCAGGTCGGCAAAGCGGCCGAAGGCAAAGTCATGCGGCAGATCGGTCAGCGGCGACTTGCGGTAGCCTTCGGTGAACAGCGCGAAGGTCACGGGCAGGGCGCGGGCGGTAGCTGCATCCACCTCGCTGTCACCGACGTAAAGCCGGGGTCCGGGCGGCAGCGCCTCGTAGGCGCGGGCCAGGGGCAAGGGATCGGGCTTGGTGGCGGGGGTGCTGTCGCCGCCGATCACCACGGCGAAGTGGTGGTCCAGCCCAAGCAGGCGCAGGATCTCGCGTGCCGGCGCCTCGGGCTTGTTGGTGCAGACGCCAAGCGCATGGCCCGCCGCGGCCAGATGCTCAAGCGCTTCGGGCACGCCGGGATAGGGGCGGGTCAGCGTGGCGGGATCGGCCTCGTAATGCGCCAGGAAGCGGGCCAGCCAGTCGGCATGGCCGGTGCCCACGCCCACCGCCCCCATCACCCGCTCCACCAGCCTGGGCGCGCCATTGCCGACAAAGCTCTGGATCCGGTCGGGCGACAGCGGCCCGTGGCCGTAATCGGCCAGCATCCGCACGCAGGCGGCATGGATGTCGGGCGCGCTGTCGACCAGCGTTCCGTCCAGGTCGAAAACCAGCGCGCCCTTCACGTTGCGGCTTCGGCGGCGGCGCGGATGGCGCGGATATTGGCGCCATAGGGGGCGGGGTTCGCCACCGAGCCGCCCTTGAACACGGCCGAGCCCGCCACAAGCACATCGGCCCCGGCCGCCGCGACCAGGGGCGCCGTCTCGGGCGTCACGCCGCCATCGATCTCGATCAGCACCGGGCGGTCGCCGATCAAGGCACGCAGCTTCGCGACCTGCGCGATCTGGGTGGCGATGAAGCTTTGGCCGCCGAAACCGGGGTTCACCGTCATCACGCAGACGAGGTCCACCAAGTCCAGCAGCGGCGCCGCCGCCTCGACCGGCGTGCCGGGGTTCAGCGCAAGCCCCGCCTTGCAGCCCGCCGCGCGGATCGCCTGCAGCGTGCGGTGCACATGCGGCCCCGCCTCCAGATGCGCGGTGAGGTAGTCCGCCCCGGCCTCGGCGAAGGCTGCGATATAGGGATCGACCGGCGCGATCATCAGGTGGACGTCCATCACCGTGCGGATATGCGGCCGGATCGCCTTGCACAGTTGCGGCCCGAAGGTGAGGTTCGGCACGAAATGGCCGTCCATCACATCCACATGCACCCAGTCGGCGCCCTGGTCCTCGATGGCGCGGATCTCGGCGCCGAAATTGGCGAAGTCGGCAGAAAGGATCGAGGGCGCGATCTTGATGGCACGGGTCATGTCGGCGGTCCTTCGGACGAAGTGATCTGATGCCCGCCCGAGAAGACGCGGCTCGCGCGGATGTCGGGGGCGGTTATGGTGGAAAGCGCGGTGGCGTCAAGCCGCCCGCCGGCCTGGAACAGACGGTTGGCCTGACGCAGGCGCGCGCGGTCCAGCGCATTGCGGATCGACCGGGCATTGGCGAAGTGCGGCTGCCGGCGGCGCAAGCCGATGTAGGCGGCCATTGCTGTCTTCGCGCTTTCGTCCATCACGTAGGACTGGTCGGCCAGCATGGTGTCGGCGATCTGCAGCAGTTCCGCGTCGGTATAGTCGGGAAAGTCGATGTGATGCGCGATGCGCGACCGGAAGCCGGGATTGGCGGCGAAGAAGCGGTCCATGCGGTCGCCGTAGCCGGCCATGATCACCACCAGGTCGTCGCGGTTGTTTTCCATCACCTGCAGCAGGATCTCGATCGCCTCCTGCCCGTAGTCGCGTTCGTTGTCGGGGCGGTAAAGGTAATAGGCCTCGTCGATGAACAGGACCCCGCCCATCGCGCGCTTCAGCACCTCCTTCGTCTTGGGCGCGGTATGGCCGATGTACTGGCCGACCAGATCGTCGCGGGTGACGCTGACGAGGTGGCCCTTGCGGACATAGCCCAGGCGGTGCAGGAGGCCGGCCATCTTCAGTGCCACCGTGGTCTTGCCGGTGCCGGGGTTTCCGGTGAAGGAC
>Ga0209368_1000941_pt1 | contig 15819 bp, 15 predicted proteins | sample EBPBio242008_DNA_FD_185862 | JGI IMG/M metagenome (GOLD analysis project Ga0209368, IMG submission 185862) | Wastewater treatment Type I Accumulibacter community from EBPR Bioreactor in Madison, WI, USA - Reactor 1_4/24/2008_ DNA (SPAdes)... | ecosystem: Engineered > Bioreactor > EBPR >...
CCCCCGCCGACCTGCAGCGACTTTGCCGGGTTCCGCGCCTCCAGCGTGAACCGCTTCGGCACCGTCGCCAGCCGCTCGGCCACCAGCCCCGGATCCAGCCGCACGATCAGGTCGTCCACCTGGGCGCCCGCCGCCCGGAACAGCGCGCGCGCCGGGTCGTGCAGCACCCGCATCCCCTGTTCCGCCAGCACCTTCAGCGCCGCGCCATGGATCGCCGCCACCTGATCGTCCGAGATCACGCGCAGAGGCGCATAGACCCGCTCCACCTGGCCGAATGGACGCTGCGCCAGCCCGGTGCCCCGCGCAGCCCTCGGACGCCGGCTCACGCCAGGGCCTCCACATCGGCGGGCAGGAACGCCGCATCCCGACGCGGCCGGTCCGGCCCGGCCCCCACCAGCCGCGCCGTCTTGTGCGCCTGATAGACCGCATGGACGATGGCCCCTGGCGCCAGCGCATCCCCGGTCAGATGGACCGAGCCATTGCCGCCCCGCTCGGCCACCAGCTCCTCGTACAACGCCGATCCCCCGGCCCGCGTTCCCACCACCACCAGCGACCGCGCCGCGATCTCGGACTCTGCGCCCGACATGATCTGCGCCAGCCGCACCACCTCCCCGTCAAATCCGGTCACGATCTGCAGCGTGTGTTGCGCGATGCCCTTCTTCGCAAAGCTCTGATGCACCAGCGGCTGCTCATTGGTCATGAACCCCCAAGCCGAGGCCGCGCCCGCCGTGGTGACATAGCTCACCGCCAACCCCCGGTCGGCCAGCGCCTCGGCAAGGGCCGTGCCCAGGTAGTAGTTGTCGAAGTCGAACACCGTCACCGGCCCCTCGGGCACCACACCCGCCGCCAGGTCATCCGGGGTATAGACCCTCGGCCCCCCCGCCCAGCCATGCGGCAACTCGTTCGGCCCGCAGAGGCTCGTCAGCCAGCGCGCGCCCGTCGCCACCACCACGTGATCCGCCCCGAAGTCCCGCACCTCGGCTGCCGTCAGCGGGCTTTCGGCGAACAGCGAGACATTGGGCATCTTCCGCAGCTGCCGCAGCCGGTAATCCGCCACCCGGAACCACTGGCGCAGCCCCGGCAGCGCCGTCTCCCACAATAGCCGCCCGCCGAACTCCCGCTTCGCCTCGGCAACCGAGACGCGGAACCCCCGTCGCGCCAGAGTCAGCGCCGCCTCAAGCCCCGCCGGCCCGCCGCCCACCACCAGCGCCTCGCCCTCGCCGTCGCGCTTGACGATCTCCGGATGCCAGCCGCGCCGCCATTCCTCGCCCGCCGTGGGGTTCTGCGTGCAGCGCACGAAGACCCCGTCATGCCACGAGGAAATGCACATGTTGCAGCCGATGCACTCACGGATGTCCTCTTCCCGCCCCTCGGAAATCTTGGTGGGCAGGAACGGATCGGCGATCGACGGTCGCGCGCCGCCGATCAGGTCCAGCACACCCTTGCGGATCATCGACACCATCGTGTCGGGCGAGGTGAAGCGGCCCACGCCCACCACCGGCTTGTCCGTCACCGACTTCATGAAATCCACGAAGGGCGCGTGGCTGCCTTCCGCCGTATAGCGGCTCGCCGCGCAGTCGGTGGCCGAATAGTCCATCTTCACGTCAAAGAGGTCGGGCGCATCCTTAAGATACCCCACCACCTCGTGCCCCTCGCTTTCGGCCACCTCCGACGGCCGCCCGCGCAGCTCCTGCATCGACATGCGCAGCGCCACCGCGCATCGTCCATGCGTGGCCTCGCGCACCGCGTCGATCAGCTCCTCGACCAGCCGCACCCGGTTGCGCACCGATCCGCCGTAGGCATCGGTGCGGTGGTTATAGTCCGACATCAGGAACTGATAGGGCAGGTAGCCCATGCCGGCATAGACATACAGGATGTCGAACCCGGCCTGCTCCGCCCGCACCGCCGCCTCGGCGTGCCAGCGGATCAGGTCGCGGATATCGCCCGCATCCATCACCTTCGGCCGGGCCGAGGACATGAACCCCACATGCGTCGCCATCCACGGTACGCCCGAAGGCGAAAGCGGCGCCGCGCGCGTCGTCCGGTTCACCGCCGCCGCCCCCCCATGCCACAACTCCACCGCCGCCAGCGCGCCATGGGCATGGACCGCGTCGCACATCAGCGCATGCGACCGGATATCGGCCTCGTCCCAAAGCGTCGCGTTGGGAAAGGGGCTGTCGTCCGAGGACGGGTCCACCGAACAGGCCCCGGTCGAAACCACGCCCCAGCCGCCTTCCGCCTTCATCCCCCGGAACGCCGCCCGCACCCGCGGATTGGCATTCGTCATCCCGCTGGCATGGGGCACCTGGAAGAACCGGTTCTTTGCCACCTTCGGCCCGATGCGGACCGTCTCGAACAGCACGTCATAACGGGGGTTGCGGGTCATGGCGCGTCCTTTGTTGAATGTATGTACAATAAGACAGTGCGAAGCAAAGGCAAGCCCCTCCCGCAAGCCCACGGGCTTCCCCTTTGCTCAAATACTCTCGGGGGAGCCCCGGCCTTGCCGGGGCCGGGGGGGGGCGGACAGCCCCCGCTTGGCCTCAGCCGGTCAGCGCGTGAAATCGCCCGCGATCAGTCCCAACTGCCGCGCCCCGGCCAGGGACAGCTGTGCGCTGTCCAGCCCCCGTTCGGCCTGGAACTTCTGCACCGCCACGCTTGTGGCGCCATCCATCACGCCCGTCACGGGTGCCAGGTACAGCCCCCGTGCCTTCAGCGCCCGCTGCAACGAGGCGACGAAGGCAACGGTGAATTCCTCGGGGCAGGGGGCCTGGAACCAGATCTCGGTGCGCTCCTGCACGATCTTCTGCCGGGTCTCGCTGCGGAAGGCCGCCGGTCGGATCACAGAACCGTCCGGACCGCGCTCCTCCGGCGCGACCTGCACCTGTTCGGTGACGGTCTCGATCACGAGGGGCGCCACATCCTGTGCCCAGCAGGCGCCCTCGGGCTTCTTTGGCGCCGCGCTGCCGGGATGGATTTCGATGGAAAGGTCGCCCGTTTCCGGTGCCTTGGGCACCGGAGGTCCGCCACAGGCCACAAGCAACGCAAGGACCATCAGCGCCCATCCGCCGCGCCCGATCCCTGTCCGCATCCTGCCCGCTGCCCGTATCTGGTTCTTCGTCGCTGCATCCTAGCGGCATTTGCCGCAGGGTGAAAGCCACTCGCCGCGTCAGGGCTGGTCGCCCGCCCGCACGCCGTCGGGGCGGAAGCCGGGCTGCAACAGCCGGTCCAGCAGGGGCGACAGATCCTCGATCAGTTCGGCCACCACATGCACCACGCCCGCCTCGCGCTGCAGCTTGCCCGTCACCCGCAACAGCCGCCCCGCGATCACCGCGCGGCGGAACCGTTCAAACACCTTGGCCCAGACAACGACATTGGCCACGCCCGTCTCGTCCTCCAGCGTCACGAAGATCACGCCCTTGGCGGTGCCCGGCCTCTGGCGCACCAGCACCAGCCCCGCCACCGTGACCCGCGCCCCCGAAGGCGGCTCGTCCAGCCGCCCCGCCGGCAGCGCCGCAGGCGGCCGCGGCCAGGTCATCGGCGCAGGGCGCGGTTCGTACCAGTCTGAAACCGGGGTCGTGGCAGGACGGCTCATGGAACAAATATAGAACACCCCCGCGCCGCCGTCCAGTCGCCCCCTCTGGCAAATCCCGGCGCTTTGTCCTATGTCCCCAGCAAGTTCGGCGCAGAAAAGGTTAGGGCATGGCGAAGATCACCTATGTGGAATACGGCGGCAAAGAGCATGTGGTGAACGTGCCGAACGGCCTGACCGTGATGGAAGGCGCCCGCGACAACGGCATTCCGGGCATCGAGGCCGACTGCGGCGGCGCCTGCGCCTGCTCGACCTGCCATGTCTATGTCGACCCGGCCTGGGTCGAAAAGCTGCCGAAGAAGGAAGCGATGGAAGAGGACATGCTGGACTTCGCCTGGAAGCCCGATCCCGTCCGCTCGCGCCTGACCTGCCAGCTCAAGGTCTCCGACGCCCTGGACGGCCTCGTCGTCCAGATGCCCGAAAAGCAGATCTGATGCCGCGCGGGGCCGGCCCGGCCCTCGCGCTCCTGCTGATTGCCCCGCTTGCCGCGCAGGCGGAACAGGGCGGCGTCACCGCCGCCCGCCTGTCCCAGCCCACCACCCGCTACGATCACGCCGTGCTGGGCGATGCCGTCGAATGGGGCGCGCTGGACCTGACGGTCCGCGACTGCCCTACCTGCCCGGCGCGCCGACTGACCGTCCGCCTGCCCGAAACCCGCGTGTTCGAGGATGTCGAGGCCCGCATCGTCGATGCCGATGGCGATGGCCGCTCCGAGGCGATGGTGGTCGAATCCGACCTCGCCCTCGGCGCCTCGCTCGCGCTCTACAATGACGAAGGCCAGCGCCACGCCACCGCCTTCCTCGGCCAGCCGCATCGCTGGCTTGCCCCCCTTGGCGTGGCCGACCTCGATGGCGACGGCGGCCCCGAGATCGCCTATGTCGAAAAACCCCATCTCGACCGCGTGCTGGTGATCCTGCGCTTCCGCGACGGGCGTTTCACCGAGATCGCCCGCATCCCCGGCCTCACCAACCACCGCATTGGCGACAGGCGCATCTCGGGCGGTATCCGCAATTGCGGTCAGGGCGCCGAGGCCGTGCTTGCCACTGCCGACTGGTCCGGCCTCGTCGCCGTCAGCCTGCGCGACGGGCAACCCCGCGTGACCCCCATCGCCACAAGCGCCACGCCGCGCGCCTTCGCCCGCGCGCTCGACTGCCGCTAGACTCGGCTGCCACCAGATCAGTTGGCCTTGCGCTTCGGGAGAAAGGGCAGGGGGGCGACCGGCACCCCGTCCTCGATCAGCTTCTTCGCCTCGTCCGGGCGCGCCTCGCCATAGATCGCCCGCTCGGGCGCCGCGCCATCGTGGATCGCCCGTGCCTCGGCGGCGAAGTTCATGCCGACATATTCGGAATTGGCCTCGACCTGCCGCCGCAACTCCGCCAGCGCCGCCTCGATTCCCTCGCGCGGCTCGCCCAGGGGTCGCGCCTCGCGCGCCGTTCCATGCGCGACGGCTGGCGCCATCAGCGCGCGCCGCACTTCGACCGATCCGCAGCGCGGGCATGTCACCTGACCCGCAGCCGCCAGTCGGTCGAAGCCCTCGGCCGACTGGAACCAGCTGTCAAAGCCATGCTCATTGGCGCAGATCAGGTCATAGTGGATCATCCAGGCTCACCCGCAGTCCGCCGCGCCACCGCCGTGCGCAGCCTCCGTCACTTAGCCAGCAATCCGGCGTCGTCAAGCCTGTGCACCAGGCTCCAGCAGCGCCGGCGTCTCGGCCAGGCGCTCCAGCAGGTCGCGCAGCTCAGGCTCCGCCACCTTGCGCGCGGCCTTCACCGCCGAAAACCACTTTCGGCTGCGTTGCTTGCGCTCCGGGAAGCGACGCGCCAGCCGCTCCACCCGCAGGGGGTGTACCGAGACGATACAGGGCACATGTTCCTCGGGGCTCAGCACCTTGTCATAGACGAAGAACCCGACCGGCTCCTCGCGGATGGCACCCACGACGCCCGCCTCTTCCCAGGCCTCCACCCCGGCCGATCCCGCCGGGCTCAGCCCCTCAAGAGGCCATCCCTTGGGCAGCAGCCAACGCCCCGTGTCACGGCTGGTGACCAGAAGAACCTCGATGCGACCACGGTGCATCCGCCAGCACAGCGCCGCGCTCTGGCTACCGGGTCCAACGCCCCCGTTCATGAACTGAACCAACTTGTCGCGCTTCATTCCAATGCCCCCACCGACTTTACTCCGCGCCGGCGGGCTTTTTGCTGCTCACCTCGAATATGGCAGGGATCGCTTGAAAAGACACCCCCGCCACGCGATTTTGTTAAGGAAACGCGGTGTTCCGCCCACAACTGCCCAAGAACCGACCATGTTCCCTTCTGCACCGGCCCGCCCGTGACCGCTCCCGCCGGCCGCCCCTTGGCCCAGTCGCCTGCGGCGACCATCGGCCCCCTGATGATCGCCGCCTCCATTTACGCCCGCGCGCCCTATGCCGGGCAGCACCCCCTGCGCATCCCCCGCGTGTCCACAGTGCTGGACCTCTCCCGCGCGCTTGGCTGGTTGCCGCCCGACCGCTACCGCACCAGCCCGCGCGCCAAACCCGCGGCGCTCACCGTCTTCCACACCCCGGCCTATGTCGCCGCCCTCCAGCGCGCCCAGGCCGAAGGCACGGTCTCTTCCCAGGTCCGCGCCCGCCACCAGCTTGGCACCCTGTCCAACCCGGTCTTCCCCCAGATGTTCGACCGCCCCGCCACCGGCGTTGGCGGGGTCCTGCTTGCGGCCGAGCTTCTGGCCGCGGCTCAATCCGGCGCCATCCACGTCCCCGGCGGCGGCACCCACCACGGCCTGTCCGACCGTGCAAACGGCTTCTGCTACCTGAACGATCCCGTCCTCGGCATCCTCGCGCTGAAGCGCGCGGGCCTCTCGCGCATCGTCTATCTCGACATCGACGCCCATCATTGCGACGGGGTGGAGCCCGCCTTTGCAGGCGATCCCGCCGTCCGCATGATCTCGGTCCACGAAGAAAACCGCTGGCCCTTCACCGGTGCACTCAGCGACACCGCCCAAGGCTCGGCCTTCAACCTGCCCGTGCCGAAGGGCCTGAACGATACCGAAATGGCCCTGATCCGCGACCATCTGGTCCTACCGCGCGTTCAGGAATTCCGCCCGGAAATCATCATTCTGCAAGCCGGGGCTGATGCGCTGCTCGAAGACCCGCTCGCCCGGCTCTCCCTCTCGAACCGCGCCTACCGCGACACGCTGGTGGCGCTCCGCCCGCTCGCGCCTCGCTTCCTTCTGCTCGGCGGCGGCGGCTACAACCCCTGGTCCGTCGGCCGCTGCTGGACGCTCCTGTGGGCCACGCTCTCCGGCCAGCCCGTCCCCGACCGCCTGCCGCCCGAGGCGCAGGCCGTCCTGCGCGGCCTGTCGTGGAACGGAGGCGGCCGCCCGCCACCGGACGAGGCGCTCCTCACCACGCTGGAAGACCCGCCCCGCCTCGGCCCGATCCGCCCGGAGATCCGCGATCGCCTCGCCCTCCTGGCCCGCCGATGACCCTGCGCCTCTTCTTTGCCATCGACCTGCCTGACGACCTGCGCAGCCAGTTGGCGGTCCAGCAGTTCCTGATGCCCTTGCCCCGGCGCGAGCCGGTCGAGAACCTGCACCTCACGCTGGTCTTCCTGGGCGAGGTGCCGGAACCTCAGGCACAGGACCTGCACGACGCGCTCTCCGCCTTCCACGCCCCGCCCATGACCCTCAAGGTCGAAGGCTTCGGCCTCTTCGGTGCCGACCGCGCGCGCCTTGCCTATGCCGCCCTGCGCCCCGACCCCGCGCTGATGACCCTGCAATCCCGGCTCACGACACTGGCCCGCCGCGCGGGCATCCAGCCCGAGGCGCGCCGCTACATCCCCCACATCACGCTTGGCCGCTTTCCGCCACAGCGCGGGGCCGATGCCCTGCGCCTTGAATCCGCCGTCGCCCTCACCGCCTTCCGCGCGGAATTCCAGGCGCGCGACATCACGCTTTTCCGCTCCGACCGCAGTCCACACGGCTCGGTCTATTCCGCCCTGGCGACCTATCCGCTCGCCTGACGCATCAGCGCCAGAAGCCGCGCCGCCAGCCCGTCCAGTTCCACCCCGCCCGCCAGTGCCGCCCGCGCCGCCGCCGCCAGCCGCGCCTGCTCCGCGCCGTCCAATCCGGCCAAGACCGCGCCCAGATCGCCCGTCACCGCCAAGGCCCCGCCCGCTGCATCCAGCGCGGCAAAGGCATCGCGGTGATTGGCGACCGACGGCCCGTGCACCACCGCCGATCCCGCCGCCACTGGCTCGAACGGCGTATGCCCGCCCCGGTCCGCAAAGGTGCCGCCCACCACCGTGGCCCCGGCCATGCCGTACCACAGCGCCATTTCCCCCAGTGTATCGGCCAGGAACACCGGCCCCGCCACCTCGTCCCCCGCCGACCGCCGCCGCAGCGGATGGCCGCGCGCCACGATCTCGCGCGCCACCACATCAAACCGCGCCGGATGCCGCGGCGCCAGGATCAACAGGTCGAATTGCCCCCGCGCCGCGGCAAAGCCGTCCAGCACCAGCGCCTCCTCGCCCTCGTGGGTCGAGGCCGCCAGCAGGCAACGCTCGCGCCCCACGGGGCCCGTGACCGGCGCCAAAGCCTCTACCCCCGCCTTCAGGTTCAGAACCGGTCCCAGCCGGTCGGGCGGCAGGCCAAGCGCCACCAGCCGCCCCGCGCTGCCCTCATCCTGCGGCGACACCAGCGCCAGCCCCCCCAGCAGGCCCCGCATCGCGCCCGGCACCTTGCCCCACCGCGAGGCGCTCCGCTCGGACATGCGCGCGCCCACCATCGCCACCGGCACGCTGGCCGCCCGCGCAGCCGCCAGCCGGCCCGGCCAAAGCTCGTTCTCCACCACGATCATCAGGTCCGGCCGCCAGTCGTGGATGACCCGCGCCGCCGCCCCGGCGGCATCGAAGGGCGCCAGCCGCGCCTCCACCCCCGCCAGCCGCCAGCCTGCCACCATCGCCCGCGCAGTCGCCGTGTTCGAGGTCACAAGAACCTCCAGCCCCGGCACCTCGTTGCGCAGCCGCTGAACCAGCCCCTTCACCGAGGTCAGCTCCCCCAGCGAGGCCCCATGCACCCAGATCGCCGCGGCGCGGCCCTGCCGCTTTGGCCCCAGCCCCAGCCGCTCGCGCAGGGCCGAACCCGGCAGCCGTCCGCGCGCCATGCCCCACAATGTCGCCAGAACGGCGAAGGGCAGGACGATCCCCATCAGCAGGCGATACAGCAGCATCATGCCATGGCTCTAGGCCGAGGCGCGGTCCAAGAGCAAGTCAAAGCACCGGCTCAAGGCTCCGGCGGGCGCTTGCCCGGCCAGTCCATCGCCTCGTGCCAGGCCTGACCGATGCGCAGAACCAGCGCATCCGCCCCAACCCGGCCCGCGATCTGCATCCCCATCGGCAAGCCCTGCGCCCCGAACCCCACCGGCACCGAAAGGGCCGGCAGGCCGATCAGGCTGACCGGAATCACCACCTCCATCCAGCGGTGATAGGTGTCCATCGCGCGCCCCGCGATCTCCTTCGGCCAATCCCATTCCGCCGGGAAGGGCCAGACCTGGGCCGAGGGCAGCACCACCACGTCAAAGGTCTCGAACAGCTTCGCCGCCCGTGCGTGCCAGCGCGACCGGATCACGCTCGCCTCGTAAACCGCTTCCGCGCTCAGCCCCATGCCTTGCTCGATCTCCCAGATCGTCTCGGGCTTCGTCTTCGCGCGCTTCGCCGGATCGGTGGCAAAGTCGCGCTTGCCGCCTGCGTTCAGCATGGCGCGCAGCGTCACCCAGGCCTGCCAGATCTTCCCCGCGGGGAAGGGTGGGGCAATCTCCTCGACCACCGCCCCCATCTCCTCGAACTGCCGAAGCGCCGCCCGGCAGAGTTCCAGGATGCCCGGCTCCATCGCATAGGCCCCGCCCCAATCGCCCAGCCAGGCGATGCGCAGCCCCTTCACCCCGCCGCCCAGCCGGTCGGCATAGGGCTCTGCCGTCCGGCAGAACGGCACTTCCGGGTTTTCCCCCGCCAGCACTTCCAGGAACCGCGCAACATCCTCGATGGAGCGCCCCATTGGCCCCTCGGTCGCCAGCGTGTTCAGGTAGGTGTCCCCCACCGCATCCGCCGGCACCAGCCCCCAGCTCGGTCGGAAGCCATAGACGTTGCAGAAGGCCGCTGGGTTGCGCAGCGACCCCATCATGTCCGACCCGTCCGCCACCGGCACCATCCGCGCCGCCAGCGCCGCCGCCGCCCCGCCCGAAGACCCGCCCGCGCTGCGCGTGCGGTCATAGGGATTGCGCGTCACGCCAAAGACCGGGTTGTAGGAATGGCTGCCCTGGCCCCATTCCGGAACGTTCGACTTGCCCAGAAACACCGCCCCCGCCGCCCGCATCCGCGCCGCCACGAGGTCATCCGCCTCGGGCACGTAATCGGCAAACAGCGGCGAGCCGAAGGTCGTCCGCAGCCCCCTGGTCGCCACCAGGTCCTTCACCGCCACCGGCAGCCCGTGCAGCCATCCCCGGCGCGGCGCATCGTCCAGCGCCCGCGCCTCGGCCATCACTTCGTCGGGGTCGCGCAGGGAAACCAGCGCATTGACCGCGCCATTGACCGAAGCGATCCGCTCCAGATGCGCTGCCACGATCTCGGATGGCGCCACTTTCCGCGCCGCCACCAGTCGCGACAGGTCAGAGGCCGACAGTTCGGTCAGCGACATCCGATCCTCATTTTCTGTCTGAAAATATCCTCGGGAGGGTGCGGGAGGCCAGACGGCCCTCCCGCCCGCGCCGCGCGTCTCACGCGCGGCGCCAACGCATCGCGTGATCCGGGGGCAGGGCCCCCGGATCGCCGCCAGATCACTTCTGAAGTTCGGTCCAGATCGCCGTGATGTATTCCTGGCCTTTGCCGGTGCAGGTCGACAGGAAATGCCCGGCCGAAACCAGCTCTGCCGGAATCACGATCTCGGGCGCGGTCTTCATGTCCTCTGGCATGAAGGGCTCCGATCCGGCGATGCCGTTGGCATAGCGGGCATAGGCCGAAATCATCGCCGCATTCTCCGGCAGCGCGATGAAGTCCAGGAACTTGTAGGCTTCCTCGACGTTCTTCGCATCCGACAGCAGCATCACCTGGTCCATCCACAAGGGATAGCCTTCCTTCGGATAGCCGTATTTCACATCCGGGTTGGCCAGACGCGCGCGGAAGATCGCGCCGTTCCAGTACAGCGAAGCCATGACGTCGTTGTTCGACATCTTCTCGGTCATGCCATAGTCCATCGAAAGCCACTTCGGCTTGGCCTCGATCAGCTTGTCGCGGACCTTCTTCATCAGCTCCGCATCGTCCGAGCAGAACTCGCCGCCCATGTACATGGTGGCCATGGCCAGCACGTCGTTCATCTCGGGCGTCACGTTCACCTTGCCCACCAGTTCGGGCGGCGGGTCAAGCCAGATCGCGCTGGTGTTGATGTCGCCCGAATACAGCTTCTGGTTCACCGCGACGCCGGTCGTGCCCCACTGCCACGGGATCGAATACTTCCGGCCCGGATCGTAATCCACGTTCAGCCATTCCGGGGCGATGTTCTTGTGGTTGGGGATCTTCGACAGGTCCAGTTCCTGGACCAGCCCCTTTTCCACATAGATCGGCACATAGTTGGCCGAAGGGACCACAAGGTCGAAGCCCGCGCCGCCGGCCTCGATCTTGGCCAGCGCGGTGTCGTTGCTGTCATAATCGGTGACGGTGACCTTGATCCCCGTCTCCTTCTCGAACTTCGCCAGCAGTTCGGGGCTCGTGTAGTCGCCCCAGTTGAAGAGCTGCAGCTCTCCTTCCGCCTGCGCCATCATGGCCGAGGCCAGAAGCATGGCGGTCGCGCTCAGTAGTCGTTTCATCGTGGGCTCCCTGGTTGGTTGTTATGGGTCAGTCGCGCTTGCGGGTCAGGGCGAAGAAGGCGGTCAAGAGCACCACCGTCAGCGCCAGCAACATGGTCGAAATCGCATAGACCTCGGTCGAAACCTGCCGCCGGATCTGCCCCAGCATGTAGGTGGGCAGCGTGTCCTGCCCGGCCGATTTCACGAACAGCGTGATCACCACATCGTCCAGCGAGGTCACGAAGGCCAGCATCATCCCGGCGATGATGCCGGGCAGCAAAAGCGGAAAGGTCACGCGGCGAAAGGTCAGCCACGGCGTGGCGTAAAGGTCGGCCGCCGCCGTCTCCAGCGTCAGGTCCATGCTTTCCAGCCGCGCCCGGATCGGCAGATAGGCAAAGGGAATGCAGAAACCGGCATGGGCCGCCACCAGATATCCCATGCCCTGATAGCCAAGGTTCACCTTGAACCAGGCAAAGAAGATCAACAGCGCCACCGCCGTCACGATCTCGGGCACCATCAGCGGCTGGTTGATCATCACATAGATGAAGGTCTGCCCCTTGAAGGGCTTCCTGCGCGTCGTGCCCAGGGCCGCCGCCGTCGCCACCGCCGTGGCGATCAGCGCCGCCACCAGAGCCAGCCACAGCGACCGGATCGTCGCATCCTTCACCTGGTCGTTTTCCCAGGCCTTGGCGAACCATCGGAACGAAAACCCGCCCCATTGCGACAAGCTGTCGCCACCGTTGAACGAGAACACCACCAGCACCAGGATCGGCAGGTACAGCGCGGCAAAGACCAAGAGCGCAATGGTCGTGAAGCCCGGCAGGCGCGAGACGATGAAACCGCGCTCAGCCATGTCCACGCTCCCGGTTGGCAAAGCGCACATAGACCAGCAGAGCCGCCGTCACGATGATCAGAAGCGTCACGCTCAGCGAGGCGCCAAGCGGCCAGTTGCGCCCCTGTCCGAACTGCAATTCGATGAAGTTGCCGATCATCATCTGCTTGCCGCCGCCCAGGATGCGCGGCGTCACATAGGCACCCAAGGCCGGCACGAAGACAAGGATCGAGCCTGCCACGATGCCCGGCTTCACCACCGGCACGATGATCCGCCGCAGCACCTGCCAACGGCTCGCATACAGGTCATAGCCCGCCTCAAGCAGCCGCATGTCGAACCGGTCGATCGAGGCGAACAGCGGCAGCACCATCAGCGGCAGATAGACGTAAGTCATCCCCAGGAAGACCGCGAAGTCCGTATAGATGATTTCCAGCGGCTTCTGGATCAGCCCGGCCCACAGCAGCACCGTGTTCAGCAGGCCCTCGGCGCGGATGATCTCGTTGATGGCAAAGGTGCGGATCAGAAGGTTGGTCCAGAACGGAATGGTGATCAGGAACAGCCACAGCGCCCGTGCCTTGGGCGGCCGCGTCGCAATGAACCACGCGGTCGGAAAGCCCACCAGAAAGGCAAAGACCGTGGTCAGCAGGCTCAGCTTCACCGACCGCCACAGGATCGTCAGGTGCGCATCCTCCAGCCGCAGCGTGTCGTCGAACACGTCGCGCGTGAACAGGATGCCGGTCCAGGCATCCGTGCTGAAGCCCCATTCCACATTCCCGTACTCGCCGGGGATCAGGAAGGAATAGACCAGCATGATGAACAGCGGCCCGATGGCCGCCACCGCCAGGATCAGCAGGGCCGGCGAGGACAGAAGCCACCCCGCCCGGTCCGATGCCTTGTCCCGTTCCAGTTCCGCCCGGCTTGCCACGCTCAGTCCTCCAGCACCTGCACCGCACCGGGTGCAAAGCGGAAGGAAACGGTCTGGCCCTGTTCCAGGCCTGAAAGCCCGTCCGCCGGGCTTTGCAGCCGCGCCACCATCTCGGTGCCGTCCTTCAGCACCATGTGGCAATGGGTGTCGGTGCCGAAATAGACCAGCGAAGCCACCGTGGCTGGCAGCGCCTCGGGCTCGGCCCCGTCGCACAGCCGAACCTGCTCGGGCCTCACCGTCAGCGTCAGGGCGCGCCCTTCGGGCGGCGACATGCCGGCGGGCAGGGGGATCACATGCCCCTCGCCCAGACGCAGGCCATTGCCCTCGCGCCGGGCGGGAATGAAATTCGTCTCGCCGATGAAGCTGGCCACAAAGCGGTTGACCGGGCGGGTATAGATGTCGCGCGGGCTGCCCACCTGTTGCAGCTTGCCCGCCGACATCACGCCGATCCGGTCGGACATGGTCAGCGCCTCTTCCTGGTCATGCGTCACGAAGACGAAGGTGATCCCCGTCTCGGTCTGCAGCCGCTTCAACTCGATCTGCATTTCCTTGCGAAGCTTCAGGTCCAGCGCGGAAAGCGGCTCGTCCAGCAGCAGAACCTTGGGCTGCGGCGCCAAAGCACGGGCCAGCGCCACGCGCTGCTGCTGGCCGCCCGACAACTGGCTCGTCTTGCGCCCGGCCAGCGCCTCCAGCTTCACCAGCGCCAGCATCCGCTCGGTCGTGGCCTTCACCTCGGCCTTGGGCTTGCCCAGCATTTCCAGCCCGAACGCCACGTTCTGCGCGACCGTCAGGTGGGGGAACAGCGCATAGGACTGGAACACCGTATTCACCGGCCGCTTGTTCGGCGGCAGATAGGTGATGTCCTGCCCGTCCAGCAGGATAAGCCCGTCCGTCGGCATCTCGAACCCGGCAATCAGGCGCAGAAGCGTGGTCTTGCCGCAGCCCGAAGGGCCCAGAAGCGTGAAGAATTCACCCTGCCGGATGCCCACCGACACATCGTCCAGCGCGCGCACAGCGGTCTCGCCGGCACCGAACGCCTTCACGACGTTCCGCGCCTCGACGGCCAGTTTCTCGGTCAAAGGCCGGCACTCCCTGTAGTCTGTTTTTTTGATCATCTTTTCGAGGGAGCCCGGCATTTGCAACAAGATTCAGTCACTGACCCCGCGCCATCGACGCGCGTTTCATCGCCCAGGGCGCCGCCCGCTCGATTTCCGCGCACAGCGCGATCAGCTCCTCATCCGCCCCGAAGGGCGCCGCAAGATGCACGCCGATGGGCAGGCCCGAGGCCGACCAGCCCAGGGGAACCGAGGCCGCGGGCTGCCCGCTGGCGTTGAACACCGCGCAGAACGGCGAGTATTCGAAGATGCCCCCCGGCCCGATGCGGTAGCCCACATAATCCTCGGTCGTGTGGGCAAAGCGCCCCACCTTCGCCGGCGGTTCCGCCAGCGTGGCCGACAACAGGATATCCGGCCCCCCGTCGAAGAACCCCGCCATCTGGCGGCCAAAGGCATGGATCTGCCCCACCGCCTCCAGATACCGCGTCGGGTGCAGCGTGTTCGCATAGGCCCAGGCCCCACGCGCCACGCCCTCCACCAGATCGGGGGTGGGCGGCGCATCGCCCAGCTTCGACCGGATCGACAGGGCCGAACCCACGCCGACAATATCCGTCCAGGCCCGCATCATCATCGGCACATCCGCCGTGGGCCGCCCGGGCTCTACATGGTGCCCCAGGCTCTCCAGCAGCCGCCCCGCCGCCCGCACCGCCTCGGCCACCTCCGGGTCCACTGCCGCGCCGGTGAACGTGGTGTCGCAGATCGCCACCCGCAGCCGCCGCGGCGGCCGGCTGATCGCATCGGCATGACTGCGCTTCAGCGCCGGCGCCACGTAAGGAGCGCCTAGATCCGGCCCCATGCAGGCATCCAGCATGGCCGCCGTGTCCCGCACCGACCGCGTCAGCCAGCCGTCGATCGCCATGCCCGCCCAGCCCTCGCCGGCATAGGGCCCGTCCGGCAGCCGCGCCCGCGTCGGCTTGAACCCGAACAGCCCGCAGGAAGAGGCCGGAATCCGCACCGACCCACCGCCGTCCGACCCATGCGCGATGGCCACGATCCCCGCCGCCACCGCCGCCCCGGCCCCGCCCGAAGACCCGCCCGAGGTATGGTCCAGCCCCCAGGGGTTCCGCGTCGGCCCGCCATAGACCGCGCTTTCCGTCGCCGCCCCGACGCCGCCCTCCGGGCTGGTCGTCCGCCCGAAACAGACCACGCCGGTCGCCCGCATCCGCTCCCAGATCGCGGAATCGCGGCCATAGCGCGTATTGGCGAACAGGCGAGACCCGTTGTGGCTCGGGAAATCCACCGCCTCCGCGCCCAGATCCTTCAACAGGAACGGCACGCCCCGGAACGGCCCCACCGGCAGGCCATCGGCAATCGCCTTGCGCGCCACGCCCTCCTGCACCAGCACCACCGCATTGATCGCCGGATTGCGCGCCTCCACCGCCGCCAGCGCCGCATCCAGAAGCTCCGATGGCGTCACCTCGCCCCGTGCCACCAGCCCCGCCAGTTCCGTCGCATCCGCCACGCCCAGATCGCCGATCATGCCTGTCTCCCTGTTTTCCCCATCCTCGACCGCCCCCCCGCGCCGAT
>Ga0209368_1000957_pt1 | contig 15549 bp, 15 predicted proteins | sample EBPBio242008_DNA_FD_185862 | JGI IMG/M metagenome (GOLD analysis project Ga0209368, IMG submission 185862) | Wastewater treatment Type I Accumulibacter community from EBPR Bioreactor in Madison, WI, USA - Reactor 1_4/24/2008_ DNA (SPAdes)... | ecosystem: Engineered > Bioreactor > EBPR >...
AGGCGGCTGAGGCGGGGCCGTGGATCACCTTTACCGTGGACCAGTCGAGGTCCATCTCCTCGGCGACCAGAGCGGCGAGGGTGGTGTGGACCCCCTGCCCCATCTCGGCCCGCGGCGCGATGAGGGTGACGCCGGTGGCATCGACCAGGACATAGGGGTTGAGCGTGGCGCCGCCGTCCGGCATTTCGGAGAGAAGCGGGTTGGCATAGGGCGTGCGGTACTTCCACCAGCCGAAGGCCACGCCGCCGGCGATGGCGAGCGAGCCGAGGAGGAAACTGCGCCGTGCGATGGTTCCGACCTTGCCCATGGTTCAGGCCTCCGACAGGCGGCGGGCAGCGTCGTGGATCGCGGCCCGGATGCGGGGATAGGTGCCGCAGCGGCAGAGGTTGCCCTCCATCGCGGCGTCGATTTCTTCGTCGGTGGGGTTGGGCGTGACGGCCAGAAGCGAGGCCGCCTGCATGATCTGGCCCGACTGGCAGTAGCCGCATTGCGCCACCTGGGCGTCGGCCCAGGCGGCCTGCACGGCATGAAGCGCCTGTGGCGAGCCAAGCCCCTCGATCGTGGTGACGCTGGTTCCGGCGGCATCCGACAGGGGAACCTGGCAGGAGCGCACCGCCTGCCCGTCGATGTGCACGGTGCAGGCGCCGCAAGAGGCGATGCCACAGCCAAACTTGGTGCCGGTGAGGTTCAGCCCCTCGCGCAGCGCCCAGAGAAGCGGCATGTCGGGCGGAAGGTCGAGCGTGACGGGCTGGCCGTTCACGGTGAGGCTGGTGGTCATGGCGGCTCCCTTCGGCGTGCTCTGACAGATTGGGCGAGAAGTGTCAGGCTGTCAATTGACATTCTGAAATCGTTTTGTCAGTCTGTCGGCATGATGGACGATGCCTCACCTTCCGACCGCCAGGACGCGATTCTGGACGCGGCGTTTCACGCCTTTGCCACCTATGGGTTCCGCCGCACCTCGATGGACGACATCGCGCGGGGCGCGGGCATGTCGCGCACGGCGCTGTACCTGCATTTTCGCAACAAGGAAGACATCTTCCGGTCGCTGGCGGTGCGGTATTTCGACGAGGCGCTGCGCGACATGGAGGCGGCGCTGAACCAGCCCGGACAGGATGCCGAGGCGGCGCTGATGGCGGCTTTCGTGGCGAAGGACGGCAAGTTCATGGAGGCGGTGCTGAGCACGCCGCATGGCGACGAGCTGATGGATGCGGGGTTCTCGATCACCGGCGACCTGGCGGCCGAGGGCGAGGCGCGCATGGCGGGCTGTCTGGCGGAGTGGCTGGGGCGACACGGCGTGCCCGAGGATCTGGGAGGGCCGGAAGATCTGGCGCGTGACATCCTGGTGGCGCTGAAAGGGCAGAAACTGGCGGCGCGGGATTTGCCGATGTATCGGGCCGGACAGGCGCGGATTGCCCGGATTTTCGCCCGCGTGCTGGATGCGCCGGCGGTTGCGGGCGCGGGCAGCGCGACAAAGCCGCAGCGCAGCAATTCCACGCCGATTGGCTCTGGTAAGTGACGCTGCGTTGCGAGATTATCCGGCGCGACGAACCGACGCTGCCAATCAAGCTTTCGGCACCAGCCCTTTGCCCGTGCCCTTTGTGTAATTGCGCGGCGCCGGTGGCCTTTTTGCCGGCAACGGCATCCGGTGACAGTACAGGATTTCGGAAATGAGTTCGTTCTTCAGACCCCACAGGCTTCTGGCTTTCGCCGTGCTGATCGGTGCCGGCGCCTGGGTTCTGACCGGGGAGTTCGCTTCGGTCGGCGGCGGCCATGGCGGCGAGCCGGCATCTGCCGAGGCCGCGACGACGCCCGAGCCTGTGCCGGCCGAGGCGAAGCCGCTGACCCGGACGGTGGGCGTGGTCACGCCGCAGTTCAAGGAGCATTCGCGCGCGATCCGGCTGTCGGGCATCACCGCCCCGGACAAGAGCACGATGCTGGCGGCACGGACCGAGGGCATCGTGAAATCGCTGGATCTGGAAAAGGGCCAGATGGTGCCCGAGGGCGCGGTGGTGATGACGCTGGAGGGGCCGGAGGTCCATGCCCAGGTCAAGATGGCCGAGATCACGCTGGAACAGGCCAAGCGCGACCTGGATGTGGCAGAGCGGCTGTACAAGGGCGGCAACAAGGCCGAGACGGCCTATAACGCCGCGGTGACGGCCAAGGAATCGGCCGAGGCCGCCTTGGCGCTGGCCAATGCCTCGGTGGACCGGCTGACGCTGCGCACACCCTTCGCGGGCATGATCGACAGCGTGGAGATCGAGCCGGGCGAATGGGTGCAGGGCGGCGCGCCGGTGGCGAGCCTTCTGGCGCTGGACCCGATCATCGTGAAGATCGAGGTGGGCGAGCAGGACGTGGGCTATTTCGCGCCCGGCGGCGCGGCCAAGGTGACGCTGGTGACGGGGCAAAGCCGCGAGGGCACGATCAGCTATATCGCGCGCGAAGCCTCGGCCGAGACGCGCACCTTCCCGATCGAGATCACGCTGGCCAACCCCGATTACAGGCTGCCCGCCGGCATGACGGCTCAGGTCGAGCTGCTGGCGCCGCCGGTGCGGTCGGTCACGGTGCCGCGGTCGGTGATCACGCTGTCGGAAGACGGCGACATCGGGCTGCGCGTGGTGGGCGATGACGACATCGCAAGCTTTGCGCCGGTCGGCATCATCGACGACACGCAGGACGGGCTGGTGGTGACGGGCGTGCCCTCGGGCAGCCGGATCGTGGTGGCCGGCCAGGACCTGATCCGTGACGGCGACAAGGTGAACACGGTCGAAGACGCGCAGGTCACGGAATGAGACTGGTCGAGACCGCCATTGCCAATGCCCGGCTGACGATCTCGGTCCTGATGTTCCTGATTCTGGCCGGGGCGCTGGCCTATGTGAACATTCCCAAGGAAGCCGAGCCGGACATCCAGATTCCGATCATCTATGTCTCGATGAGCTATCAGGGGATTTCGCCCGAGGATGCCGAGCGCCTGCTGCTGCGGCCGATGGAAACCTCGCTGAAGACCATCGCAGGCATCAAGAAGATGACCTCGACCGCCTATCAGGGCGGGGCCAACGTGCTGATGGAGTTCCAGGCCGGGGCGAACCTGGACAAGGCGCTGGACGATGTGCGCAACAAGGTCGCCCAGGCGCGGCCGGAGCTGCCGCAAGGCACCGACGAGCCCACGGTGAACGAGGTCAACATCTCGGAATTCCCGGTGCTGGTGATCACGCTGGCGGGCGATGTGCCCGAGCGCGTGCTGTCGAAGGCCGGGCGTGAATTGCGCGACCGGATCAAGGAGTTGCCCGGCGTTCTTGACGCCGACCTGAAGGGCGTGCGTGACGATCTGGTCGAGGTGGTGGTGGAGCCCACCAAGCTGCCGGGCTATGGCCTGCGCCCCGACGTGCTGTTGCAAGGCTTCCTGTCGGGCAACCAACTGGTGGCCGCAGGCGCGCTGGAAGGCTCGCAGGGGCGCTATGCCATCAAGGTGCCCTCGCTTCTGGAAACCGCCGAGGACGTGGCCAACCTGCCGCTGATCGCCACCGATACCGCCACCGTGCGGGTGCGCGACGTGGCGACGATCCGGCCGACCTACAAGGATCCCGAGACCGTGACGCGCCTGGACGGCGCACCCGCCGTGGCAATCGAGGTGTCCAAGCGCACGGGCGCGAACCTGATCGAAACCGTGGATGCGGTGAAGGCCATCGCCGCCGAGTTCCAGAAGACCCTGCCCGAAGGCACCGAGATTTCGTTCAGCCAGGACAAGTCGAAGGACATCCGCCAGCTGCTGGCCGACCTGCAGAATTCGGTGCTGACCGCGGTGATCCTGGTGTTCATTGTCATTCTGTACGCCCTGTCGGTGCGCGCCTCGCTGCTGATCGGCCTGGCCATCCCCGCCTCGTTCCTGATGGGGATGCTGGCGCTGTCGATGGCGGGCTATACCGTCAACATCGTGGTGCTGTTCTCGCTGATCCTGGCGGTGGGGATGCTGGTGGACGATGCGATCATCGTCACCGAATATGCCGAACGCCAGATGTCGATGGGCGTGCACCGGCGCGATGCCTTCGCCGCCGCCTCGCATCGCATGGCGGGGCCCGTGATCGCGGCCACCATGACACGGGTTGCCGCCTTCTCGCCCCTTCTGTTCTGGCCGGGCATCGTGGGCGAGTTCATGAAATACATGCCGATCACGCTGATCGTCACGTTGTCGGCCTCGATGCTGTATGCGCTGATCTTCGTGCCCACGATCGGGGCGCTGATCGGCAAGGCGGAGCCGCACCCGGAAAACCACAAGGACGGCGCCTATATGTGGATCGTGGGCAAGGCGGTGCGGCACCCCTGGACGGTGCTGGTGCTGGCCATCGCCCTGTTGGCGGCGGTTCCCTACGCCTATGGAAAATACGGCAAGGGGGTGGAGTTCTTCCCGAACGTCGAGCCGGATTACGGCCTTCTGTATGTGAAGGCGCGCGGCAACCTGTCCATCGAAGAGAAGGACAAGCTGGTGCGCATGGCCGAAGAGCGCATCCTGGGCTGGCCGGGCGTGGAAACCGTCTATGCCCGCACGGGCGAAGGCGGCGGCGCGGGCAACGATGCCGGGCCGGACGTGATTGGCGTGATCCAGTACGAATTCGTGGACTGGCGCGCGCGCAAGAACGCCAATGCCATCCTGACCGACCTTCGCGCGGCGATGACCGGCCTGCCCGGCGTGGACATCGAGGTTTCGGTGCCGCAGGCCGGCCCGCCCACCGGCAAGGCGATCCAGATCCAGCTTTCGGCGCAGGACCCGACCTATCTGAACGAGGTGGCGGTTGCGGTGGCCGACCGGCTGGCGCAGGTGCCCGACGTGATCGACGTTTCGAACGGCCTGCCCCCGCCCGGCGTGGACTGGGAGCTTGTCGTGGACCGGGCCGCGGCGGCGCGTTATGGCATCTCGCCGGCGACCGTGGGGGCCATGGTGCAGCTTGTCACCACCGGGCTGAAGCTGTCGGACTATCGCCCCGCCGGGTCGGACGACGCGGTGGACATCGTGCTGCGCCTGCCGCCCGAGATGCGGACGATCTCGCAGCTGGACCAGCTGCGCATCCAGACCGCCGAGGGCGCGGTGCCGCTGGCCAATTTCGTGTCGCGCTCGGCCGCGGCCACCACGGGCACGCTGACCCGCATCGACAGCCGGCGGACGGTGACGGTGCAGGCCGGCATCCGCGAGGGCGTGCAGGCCGACAAGGTGCGCCAGCTGGTCACCGACCAGCTGGAGGCGGCCAACCTGGACCAGTACGGCATCCGCTGGAAGCTGGCGGGCGAGGATGAGGAGCAGGCGGAAGCCGGGGCCTTCCTGGCCAAGGCCTTCGGCGCGGCGATGTTCCTGATCTTCATCGTGCTGCTGGCGCAGTTCAACAGCTTCATCTCGGTCGGGCTGGTGCTGTCGGCGGTGGTGATGTCCACCATCGGCGTGCTTCTGGGCCTTCTGATCACCGGCCAGCCCTTCGGCGTGGTGATGACCGGGATCGGCATCATCGCCCTGGCGGGCGTGGTGGTGAACAACAACATCGTTCTGATCGATACCTATGACAAGCTGCGCCACGAGGGCATGACCAAGATCGACGCCATCCTGGAAACCTGCCGCGAACGGTCGCGCCCCGTGGTGCTGACCGCGCTGACGGCCATTCTGGGGGTGCTGCCCATCGCCTTCGGGCTGAACCTGGAACTTCTGAACCACGAGACGACGATCGGCGCGCCCTCCACGCAATGGTGGATTTCGCTGTCCTCGGCCATCGTCTTCGGCCTGGCTTTCGCGACCGTTCTGACTCTGGTTGTGATCCCTTCGATGCTGATGATCGTAACACGTGGTGATGGTCCGCGCCGGTCGTTCTGGCAAAGGCTGAAATTCTGGGGCCGTCGGTCAGGCAGCGCGTCGCGGGGCCAGCCGGCAGAGTGAGACCGGCTGGCACAAAGATGGGCATGACGACGGCGCAGACTGCATTCACCGACGACCCGACGCCGGGGGATTTTCGCCATGCGATGCGGGCGATGGTGGGCAATTGCAGCGTGATCACCGTGGGCGCGGACGACCGCGCCTCGGGCCTGGTGGTCACTTCGGCCATCTCGCTTTCGGCCGAGCCGCCACTTCTGCTGGCCTGCGTGAACCGCTCTTCGTCCAGCCTGCCGCTGCTGTCGGAATACGGCTGCTTTGGCCTGTCCTCGCTTGGCGCCGCGCATCAGGCGGTGGCCGAGCGGTTTTCGGGCTTTGCCGGGGTGAAGGGCGCGGCGCGCTATGACGGCGCCGAATGGGAGACGGCGGTGACCGGCGCGCGGCTTCTGAAGGGCGCGCCGGCGGCCTTTGACTGCACCGTGGACGAGATGATCGAGCGCGCCACGCATTGCATCCTGATCGGCCGGGTGCGCGCGATCCGCACCACGCCGGAGGCCGGGGCGCTCATGTACTGGCACGGCACCTATCGGCCGGTGCAGGGCTGACGGCTCAGCTGGGTTGTGCCGGACGTCGGGCCAGCATCAGGCCGGCCGCGACGATCAGCACAGCGCCGGCCAGCATGGCCGGCTGCGGTTGGTCGTCGAAGACCATCGCGCCAAAGATCACCGCCCAGACCAGCATGGAATACATGAAGGGCATGACCACCGCCGCCGGGGCCAGCTTGAACGACCGGTTCACCAGCATGTGCGCCAGCATGGCCACGATTCCGAGCGTGGCGAGGAAAGCCAGGTCGCGCGCGCCGGGCGGCGTCCAGCCGCCCTCCAGGAACAGCACGCCGGGCAGAGAGACCAGCGCGGCGCCGATGATCTGCCAGAACACCAGCACCCGGTCGGGCGTGCCGCGCAGCTTGCGGCCGAGGATCATGGCCAAGGCATAGGCGGCCGAGCCCGCCAGCGCGATCAGCGCCTCGGGCGTCAGGCTTTCGGCCGAGGGCTGCAGGGCGACCAGCACGCCGGCAAAGCCGATCAGCACGGCGATCCAGGCACGCCCCCCGACCCGTTCCCCCAGGAGAAGGGGCGACAGGGCGGCGACATAGACCGGGGCGGCCAGCCAGTAGGTGACGACATCGGCAAGCGGCAAATACTTGACCGCGAAGTAGAAGCCGATCCCTTCCACCGCCAGAAGCCCCGAGCGCAGCGCCTGCAATCCGGGACGCTCCACGCGGATGACCTGGGCGGGGTTCGAGGCCAGCAGGAAGGGCAGAAGCACGACCAGCGCCGACAGGCTGCGCACCAGCATGACTTGCGCCGCGGAATATGAGCTCATCAGCCATTTGCCGAGCACGTCGTTCAGCGAGAACATGAGCATCCCCGCCAGCATCACCAGGATGCCCGCCCCGACCCGTCCCGCCGGCATGTTCCGCCTCCCCCTGCCCCGGCCGCCAGAAAGACAGGGAAGCCGCCGGGCATCAAGGGTGGCCAGTGACTTGGGCGGTCAGCAGATGCGCGGCAGTTGTTCGCCCACCAGCATGTCGACGATGCGGCTGCCGCCGAAGACGGTTCGCATCCGCACCTGGCCGGGATGGGCGGACACTGCCCGGCCCACCGCGACAGCCCCCCGCCCTTCCGGGCGCGACCGCATGGCGGCCAGCGCCGCCCCGGCCTGGGCTTCCGGCACGAAGGCCACGAGCGTGCCCTCGTTCGCCAGGTACAGTGGGTCCAGCCCGAGGATCTCGCACATGCCCCGCACTTCCTCGCGCAGGGGCAGCGCCTCCTCGTCCAGCACCACGCCCACGCCCGCCGCCGCCGCGATCTCGTTCACCGCCGAGGCGAGGCCGCCGCGGGTGCAGTCGCGGGCGCAGACCGTGCCGGGCGCCGCCGCGAGAACCGCCTCCATCAGGTGGCCAAGCGCGGCGCAGTCGCTTTGCAGCGGAGCCTCCAGCGCAAGGTCGCCGCGGGCGGCCAGGATGGTGGCGCCGTGGTCGCCGAGGACGCCGTTGACGATGGCCACATCGCCCGGCCGCACCTTCGCGGCCAGAAGATCGCGCCCCGGCGGGATGACGCCCACGCCGGCGGTGGTGACGAACAGCCGATCGGCCGAGCCGCGGCCCACCACCTTGGTGTCGCCGGTGACGATGCGCACCCCGGCCCCCGCCGCCTCGCGCGCCATCGAGGCCACGACGCGGTGCAGCAATTCCACCTCGCAGCCCTCCTCGATGATGAAGGCGGCCGAAAGCCAGAGAGGCCGCGCGCCGCCCACGGCCAGGTCGTTCACCGTGCCGCAGACGGCCAGCGTGCCGATGTCGCCGCCGGGAAACTCCACCGGCGTCACCACGAAACTGTCGGTGGTGAAGGCCAGCCGCGCGCCGGGTTCGGCCAGGGCGGCGTCCATCAGCCGGGCCTGATCCTCCATTCCCGGCGGCTTGAACACCGGCACGAAAACCGTGTCGATCAGGTCGCGCATCGCGCGCCCGCCACCGCCATGCGCCAGCGTCACCAGCCTGTCCCGAAGCGCCATGCGTCTTCCTCTTTGTCCAAATACTCCGGGGGGTGAGCCGCCCCCGGCGGCGAGGGGGCGAGCAGCCCCCTTTCAGGATTTTCGCAGAAATTCCTCTACTCGGCCGCCGCCCGCGCGCCGCCGTATTGCCAATAGGCCGCGCAGGCGCCTTCCGAGCTGACCATCAGCGCGCCAAGCGGCATCTCTGGCGTGCAGCCGCGCCCGAACTGCGGGCAGGCGGTCGGCTTGATGCGGCCGGTCATCACCGCACCGCAGGCGCAGCCTTCCGGCTCCGCCACCTCGCGCCGGCCGGTGGCATAGCCGATGCCGAATTTTTCTTCGGCATCGAAGGCCTTGTACTTCGGCCGGATGCGCAGCCCGCTTGCGTCGATCTCGCCCAGGCCGCGCCATTCGAAACTGGGCCTGCGCTCATAGACATCGGCAATCGCGGCAAGGCTGACCGGGTTGCCATGTTCCGGCACCACGCGGGCGTACTGGTTTTCCACGGCGGCCCGGCCTTCGACGATCTGGGTCAGCACCATCAGCACCGATTGCAGAAGGTCCGTGGGTTCGAACCCCGCCACCACGATGGGCTTGCCATAGTCTTCAGCGATGAAATCGTAGGGATGTGTGCCGATCACCATGGACACATGGCCTGGGCCGATGAAGCCGTCGAGCATCATGTCAGGGTCATTCAGCAGCGCGCGGATCGGTTCGGGCACGGTGATGTGGTTGCAGAAGACCGAGAAGTTCGCCAGCCCCTCGCGCGCCGCGGCCTGGATGGACAGCGCCGTGGACGGTGTCGTCGTCTCGAACCCCAGGCCGAAGAACACCACCTCGCGGCCGGGGTTGCGGCGGGCGAGTTCCAGGGCATCCAGGGGCGAATAGACCATGCGGATGTCGCATCCGGCGGCCTTGGCCTGCATCAGGCTTTTCCTGTGGCCGGGCACGCGCATGGCATCGCCGAAGGTGGTGAAGATCACGCCGGGCCGTTCGGCGATTTCCACGCATTCGTCCACCCGCGCCATCGGCAGCACGCAGACCGGGCAACCGGGGCCGTGGATGAACTCGACGCCCTCGTGCACCAGCTTGTCGAGGCCATAGCGGAAGATCGAATGGGTATGCCCACCACAGATTTCCATGATGTGCACTGGCTTTGCCCGCGTCGCGCCGATGCGGTCGGCGGTTTCGGCGATGCGCGCCAGCAGCGCGCGGGCCAGCGCCGGGTCGCGGAATTCACTGGCGTATTTCATCTTGCCGCCTCCAGGGATTGCTGGCCCTGCGTCATGGCCTCCAGCGCCTCTTGCGCCTCGCCCAGGTCGCGCAGGGCCTGGAGGGTGCGCTCCGCCTCGCCCTCGTCGATGCGGCTCATGGCGAAGCCCACGTGGATCAGCGCCCATTCGCCCACCAGAACCTCCAGCGGGCCTTCGGCGATGCAGGCCACGTTCACCTCGCGCCGGACGCCCGAGATTTCGGCCATCGCCATCTGGCGGGACTCGTCGGTGATGGCCACGATGCGGCCGGGGATGCCTAGGCACATGTCAGTCGTCCTCGTCCTGCTCGGCCGCGTTGCGGCCTGGCTGCGTGATGCCGTATCGGTCGAGCTTTGCGCGCAGGCCCACCCGGCTCAGTCCCAGTTCGGCCGCGGCGCGGCTCTTGTTCCAGCGCTGGCGCGCCAGCGTCTCGCGCAGGATGCGCATCTCCACCAGTTCCACCCGGTCCTTCAGGCTGCCCGCGCCGTTGAGCGCCGCTTCGGCGCTGCGGTCGGCGCCGGCTTCGCCGGGCGGGGCCTGCAGGATCGGTCGCGAGATCAGGTCGGCCCCCAGGAGCCTGCCTTGCGCGAAGATCAGCATCCGCGTGACCTCGTTGGCCAGTTCGCGCAGGTTGCCGGGCCAGTCGTAGTTTTCCAGAAACTCCAGCGCCTCTGGCTCGAAACCCTGCACCGGCTTGCCGTGGCGGGCGGCGGCCTCGTTCAGCGCCACCTGCGCCAGAAGGGCAATGTCGCCCGGCCGGCCGCGCAAGGGCGGCAGGCCAAGGGCCGCGACGGCCAGCGCATAGTAGAGATCGGAGCGGAAGGCGCCATCGGCCACCAGCGCGGGCAGGTCGCGGTCGGCCCCGGCGATCAGCCGGACATTGGCGCCGACGACCTCGGTTCCGCCAACCGGAGTGAAGCTGCCTTCCGACAGAAGCCGCGCCAGCGCCAGTTGCAGGCGGGGCGAGGCGCTGTCGATGCTGCCCAGATACAGCGTGCCGCGGTCGGCGCGCTGCACGAGGCCGATCTTGTTGGTGCCGCCGGGCAGGATGCCGCGCTTGGCGCCGAACAGTTCGATCATCGCCAGGTCTTCCGGCAGGCCGGCCAGCGACAGCGCGTGGAAGGGGCGGTCAGAGCGGAGCGAGCCGAAATGCATGGCGCGGGCCAGGTCGGCCTTGCCGGTTCCCGGCTCGCCCGTCAGCAGCACCGGCACGTCGAAGCTGGCGAACTGACGGGCATCGCGCACCACGGCGTTCATCGGCGAATTTGGCGCGCGCAGGATGGTCTCGAAGCCAAGCGCCTCGCGCAGGGCGCGGCGGCGCTTTTCCACCCGGCTTTCGGCAGTGGCGGTCAGCACGCGCATTTCCAGCGCCATGCGCTCGTTCTCGCGCGAAAGCTGGAACAGGCGCGCGGCGTTGCGGGCGGCGACAAGCAGGTGGTCGGGGTGCCAGGGCTTGGCGAGGAACTGGTAGATGCCCGCGTCGTTGATGGCCTGGGCCATGGCGGCGGGATCGGTGTAGCCGGTGATCAGGATGCGCACCGTCTCGGGCCAGCGTTCACGCGCCTCGGTCAGGAACTCCACCCCGGTACGGCCCGGCATCCGCTGGTCGCAGAGGATGACCTGCACCCATTCCTGGTCCAGCACCTGCGCGGCGGCCGTGGCGTCGGCGGCGGTGAAGACATCGAACTCGTCCTCCAGCGCCATGCGCATCGAGACGAGCGAATGCGGCTCGTCATCGACCAGAAGCACGGCGGGGCGCGGTACCGCGGTCATCAGCCCCCCCGCCGCAGTGTCTTTTCGACCAGCCGGCCGCGCAGCCAGCCTGCCCAGGCTTCCATTCCATCGCCCGTGCGGGCCGAGACGCGGAGGATCTGGATCTTCGGGTTCACGCGGCGCAGGTTCGCCTCGATCAGGTCCAGGTCGGTGCCGCAATGGGGCGCAAGATCGGTCTTGTTGATCAGCGCGATGCGGGCGGCGGTGAACATGTCGGGGTATTTCAGCGGCTTGTCCTCGCCCTCGGTGACAGAGAGGATCGCCACCTTTGCATCCTCGCCCAGATCGAAGGCGGCGGGACAGACGAGGTTGCCCACGTTCTCGATGAACAGCATCATTCCCGGAACCAGGGCCAGGTCATCCATGGCACGGGCCACCATGTCGGCGTCCAGGTGGCAACCCTTGCCGGTGTTGATCTGGATCGCGGACGCGCCGGTCTCGCGGATGCGGTCGGCGTCGTTCGACGTCTGCTGGTCGCCCTCGATCACCGCGAGCGGCTGGTCGCCAAGGCGGCGGATGGTTTCCACCAGAAGCGTGGTCTTGCCCGAGCCGGGCGAGGAGACGAGGTTCACCGCAAGGGCGCCAAGCGCCTTGAGCACGCGGCGGTTGGCGGCGGCGATGGCATCGTTCTTGGCAAGGATCGAGGTTTCCACCTCGATCAGCCGCGCCTGGCTCATGCCTGGCACCGAAACGCCGGCGGGACCCTGGCCGTAGTGATGCGCCGCCGCATGGTCGTGGGACTGCGCTGCACCGTGATCGTGGTCATGGTCGTGATGGTGATGGGCAAGGCCCAGGCGGTGGGCATCCTCGTGGGTCAGTTCCAGATCGCCCACCATCACCTTGCCGGAACATCCGCAGACCGTGCACATCACACCACCTCCATGTCCTTGATCCGCATCTCGTCGCCTGCCTCGGGCATCAGCCGCCCCCCGCCACACAGCGGGCAGGGATCCAGCCGGTCGTTCAGTTCCACGCTTTCCCCGCAATCATAGCAAAGCGCACGGCCCGGCAGGTCGATGATTTCCAGCACCGCGCCCTCGGCCGGGCTGCCACGCATCACCACGTCGAAGCAGAAGGCCAGCGCCTGCTTTTCCACGCCGGCAAAGCGGCCGATTTCCATCCGCACCGTCCGCACCGTGCGAAAGCCGTGGCGGCGGGCCTGGTCCTCGATCACCGCGCGGATGCCTTCGGCCAGCGACATCTCATGCATGGGCAGCCTCCCGTACCGTGACCGGCACGCAGGGGTCCAGCACTGCGGCCAGAAGAGTGGCCTTCGCAGCGGTCAGCGGCGCGAAGGCGGCCATCAGGCATTGCAGGCTGCCGCCCGGCGCTGTCAGGTGGTCGGTGGGCGTGCGACGTTCGAAGGCGGCGATGCGGCCCGCCTCGGTACGCGCCCGCAGCGCATAAGTGCCGCGCGCGGCGGCCACGGTGGCGGTGCCGTCGGGCAGCACGGCCGGCGCGGGAACCTTGCCCGCCGCCACCGCCAAGAGGTCCACCAGCCGCGCCACGGCATGCCAGAGAGGACCGCGCCCCGTCTCGGCCTCGACCGCCGCCACAAGGGGATGCGCGGCCTGCCGCGCGGCGACCGAGTTCTCGATGGCGCCCGGCGCGAGGGCTGTCGAAGGTGTCACGAGCGGCAGGTTCACCCCCGGCCCCACCGGGCCGAAGGCCGCAGCGATGCCAGCCAGCACCGGGGCCACACCCCTGCCCTGCCCCATCCAGTTCTTCAGTTCAGCCGCATCCACAGGCATCCCGTCCCCGGTCAGCGCCTGCATCAGGTCAGGCCCGCCCGCCTGCCAGCCCGGCGGCAACGCCACCGGGGGCAGGCCCAGAAGCGCGGGCCAGGACAGGCAAAGGCGGGCGACATGGTCGCGCAGGATCTCGCGTCGCTGTCCTTCATGCGGACCCGCCTCCAGCCCGAGCGACAGGCGGAAAGCCATGCCCTGCGCCACACCGCAGAGCGAGAAGAGCCTTGGAAGAAGGGCCAGCGCCTCGTCCACGGGCCGGCCCACCACCATGCGCGCGACCGGCAGGTCGGGGGCAGAACGCACCCCCGCCTCCGGCCCCGACAGGATGAGGGTCAGGCCCGTCTCCATCTCAGCCCCCCGCCAGACCGCCGGTCAGCACGGCGCGCCGCGACGGCGCTGGATCGGCCATGGCATCCGCCTCTGGCGGCGGCGCAAGCTCGGCCTCGCGCGCGGCGCGGATTTCGGCGGCGCGGTCGGTCTCGGCCCGGTTGGCGCTGTCGAACAGCGCCACCATCACGGCACGCGCGACCTCTTGCGCCTGAAGCTGGCTGGTGAAATCGGCCATGGGCGAGAACAGCGAACAGGCCTTGTAGCCGCCGGTCAACTCGCGCCTGTTGTGCAGGAATTCGTAATCGCCCGAGGGGAAGGCCACGACCTCCTTCTCGCCTGGCACCAGGCCCGACCAGTCGGCGCCCGGACCGGGCAGCAGCACCAGGTTCATGAACCAGGGCGCGATCAGCACGCCCAGCCACTGGCCCTCATGCGCGCAGAAGCCCACCGACTCGACATGCAGCGCCGTGTTCACCATCGGCAGGCCGCGCATCTTGGCCGAATGGACCTCGCGGAAATCGGCCTCCAGCGCGGCAACCGCGGCGGCCAGGGCGGCATCCTCGGCGGCCGCCGTGCTGCCGGGGTCGCTTTGCACCATGAACTGCGCGGCCGGCGTGCCGCAATGCGGGCAGGACCAGTCTTCGGGCAGATCGGCAAAGGCGGTGCCGGGCAGGATCTGGCGGTAGGCGTCACCCTCTGCCGGGTCATAGACCCACCAGCACACCTTGCATTCCATCACCGCCCGCGGGCTGATGCGGTCGGCCGCGCCCATGTACGAGCCTTCAAAGCTCATCGGATCGCCTCCAGCACCTCGCGCAGCCGCGCCGCGCTGTCCGTCAGGTCTTCGGGCGCGGCAAGGGCCACCTCGGGCATCGCCGTGATCTCGAATGTGTCGAGGATCAGGGCATCCATGGAATTGAAGTACTGCACCCGCCAGACCGGGGCCAGAGCGCAGGCGGTGACACGGCAGTTGCCGTAGCCGCGCGACAGGATCGTCACCGCGCCCTCGCCAAGCGCCGCATCCAGCCAGCCCAGATCCTCGGGCGTGTGGGGCAGCAGCGTCAGGTTGACCGCATGGGTGGGCGCGCCGGGGCGGAAGGCGGCGGCGCGGTCGGCCAGTTCCGTCAGCAGGGGCGGCGCATTCACCACGCCCGGCCCGCGCGGGGCCGCGCGGCCAAGCGCGGCACGGCGCGGGGCATGGGCGCGGGCCATGGCCACCGCCGGCACGCCCGCCACCTCGATGCGGTCCACCCCGGCGCCGGCGATCTGCCAGACCCCGGCAAAGACGCTTTCCTGCACCGCCAGCGCCGGCACACCCTGCACCTTCATCGACACTTCGCCCTGCCCCAGGGTCTCGGCGATCAGCCGCCGCGGCTCGGCGCCCATGCCGGCCAGGTCGAAGATCTCGCCCCGCCCCGAGGCGGCGGCGGCATCGCAGGCCAGCGCCACACGCCGCAGCAGGCCCAGCGCCGGGGCGACCGAGGCGAGGTCGCCCACATCCGGCACATGGGCGGAATAGGTCCGCATCCCCGAGGGCAGCGCCATGTAGGCCAGTTCCCCGTCATCGTCTTCGGGTTGCGAACCGGGGCCGAAGCCCACGGGCGGAAGGTGGAAGCCGGAAACCATGCTCTGCCCCTATTGGCCAAGGATGTGAGTGACGCGCGCCAGGTATTCGTCCCAGTCGCGCAGCTTCTCGATCGCGCCAAGAAAGCGGCCCTCGCGGAAGAACAGGAAGCCTGGAGTGCGCAGCGCCCGCGCCGCCTCGCGCACCTGGGCCTCGATGGCGTCGTCGACCACGGCGCAGTCAAAGGCGTTCTGGAACACCAGCCGCAGCTCGGGCAGCACCACGGCGGCGTCGGGGGTTTCCAGGTTGCGGGCGGCATCGCCGGGCACGAACAGGCAATGCGCGCCGGGCCGCCCGGTGAACTCCTCCACCTCGGCCAGGGTGGCAAGGCGAGGCCAGCCCTGTTCGGTAGTCAGCCGCAGCACCAGCGGGTGCGGCGCCTTCGGGCCAGTGGGGGCGGTGTCGGGTGCGTGGTCG
>Ga0209368_1000960_pt1 | contig 15441 bp, 15 predicted proteins | sample EBPBio242008_DNA_FD_185862 | JGI IMG/M metagenome (GOLD analysis project Ga0209368, IMG submission 185862) | Wastewater treatment Type I Accumulibacter community from EBPR Bioreactor in Madison, WI, USA - Reactor 1_4/24/2008_ DNA (SPAdes)... | ecosystem: Engineered > Bioreactor > EBPR >...
CGGCGGCCGATGAGGCGCTTGACGGCGAAGATGGTGTTGGAGGCGTTGGTGACGGCCTGGCGCTTGGCGGCCTGGCCGACGAGACGTTCGGTGTCGGTGAAGGCGACGATCGAGGGCGTGGTGCGCGCACCTTCCGAGTTCTCGATGACGCGGGGTTGCGAGCCATCCATGATGGCGACGCAGGAGTTGGTGGTGCCGAGGTCGATTCCGATGACTTTGGCCATGTATGCTACCCTTTCTTCGGCGATGTTCTGGGGCCGGACCCGTTGCGGCATCCTGCCCCGATCCCAAGTGCAACCCGGAGGGCGGCCTGCCCTTCCGGCTTCGTTGGGGTATATAGGCAGGGGTCTTGGGGGCCGCAAGCGGCGGAATGGCGGGAAATCCGATGGAAGCGGAGAAAACCGGAATGACTGCGGCGGCGCGGCCCGCCGGGGTGGATATTCGGGGTTTCCGCTATTTTCCTGGCTGGCTGGCGCCCGACGCGCAGGCGGCGCTGGTCGAGGCGTTGCGGGGCGTCGCGGCAGAGGCGCCCCTTGTTCAGCCCGAGACGCCGGGCGGGCGGAAGATGTCGGTGCGCATGACCTCGGCCGGGCGTTTGGGCTGGGTGACGGACCGCCGGGGATACCGCTACGAGCCGTGCCATCCCGGCACGGGGCGGCCCTGGCCGCCGGTGCCGGGCATGGTGCTGGACCTGTGGCGGGCGGTGACGGGGCTGGCGCGCGAGCCGGATTGCTGCCTTGTGAACTTCTACGGCGAGGGTGCGAAGATGGGGCTGCACCAGGACCGCGACGAGGGGGATTTCGGTTTTCCGGTCGTCTCGGTTTCCCTGGGGGACGAGGCGCTGTTCCGGATGGGCGGTACGGACCGCGCTGACAGGACGGAAAGCGTCTGGCTGAAATCGGGCGACGTGGTGGTGATGGGCGGCGCGGCCCGCCTGGCCTTTCACGGCATCGACCGGGTGCGGCACGGGTCGTCGAGGCTGTTGCCGCAGGGTGGGCGCATCAACCTGACCCTGCGCGTCGTCGGGGAGGGCGGGCAGCCGTCCGCGACCTAGCAGGCATCCGGGCGGCGCGTCTTCGCGAGGCAGACCCGTGCACGCGTGATCTCGTGCCGTTGCGCGGAAGCGACGGCCTAGCGCCCGGCGCTCCAGCTCATGGAGGCGTGCTTGCGGGTGTAGAATTCGCCCATGAGGCCGATGACGATGCAGGCGAGCGTGACGTAGACCGGGTAGCTGATCGACGTCACGCGCGGGGTGTAGTTCAGGAAGATGAAGCCGCGGGCCTGGTCGATGGTGTGGAACAGCGGGTTCCAGATGAAGAAGGGCAAAAGGTGCGAGGGCAGGTTGTTGGCCAGGAACATCTTGCCCGAACCGATGATGTTCGCCCGGTTGTAGACCTGGCTGACCACGCCGAAGAGATCGGGTTGCCAGGGCATCGCCGCCTTGAACACCATGCCGATCGCGGCGCCCGAAGCCCAGGCCAGCAGGAACATCGCCACGGCGCCGACGGGTTCGTGGATCGAGATCGGCTGGAAGGCCACGTCATAGACGAAGAGGATCACCGCCGCAGACAGCACCTGGAGATAGAGCGAGCCGAGCGCCGCGGCGCAGATCGAGACGATGGTATTCATCGGGCCATGCTTCATCATGGCCGAGGTCGGGCCATCGGACTTGACCACCGCGCCCATGGCCTTGGAATGGGTCATGAACAGGAAGACGCCCGACATGATGAACAGCAGGAAATCGCCGCGCACCTTGTTCTGACGCATGCCGAGGAAATCGAGCATGAAGTAGAACACCGCGATCATCAGCACCGACTGGAAGATCGCGAGCAGGAGGCCGATCACCGCATTGCCGTGCGACTTGCGGACATGGCGCACCGAGGCATGGAAGATGAGCTCCAGCATCGCGAAGGCGCTGCCGATGCCGGTCTGCTTTCTTTCCACGCGAAACATGGGCGGCTCGATCCTCGGACGGGCGGAGGGCTGCATCGTGCAACGGGAAATCTTGTCGTTCCCTTGATGGCAATGTTAAGGCCGGGGCGGCACGCAATCAACCACAAGCCGTTTCCGGCCGAGGAGGCCCCATGGATTTTGACCGTCTGATCCCCGTCATCCGCCGTCTTGCCCTGGAAGCGGGCGACCGCATCATGGAGGTGTATAACGGCCCCGATTTCGAGGTGAAGGCGAAGGGGGATGCAAGCCCGGTGACCGAGGCCGACGAGGCGGCGGACGCGCTGATCTCGGCCGGGCTGCGGGCGGCCTTTCCGGATGTGGTGCTGATCACCGAGGAGCAGGCGGCGAGCCATGGGCTGACCGCTTCGACCTTCCTGATCGTCGATCCGCTGGATGGCACCAAGGAGTTCGTCCAGCGCCGCGGCGATTTCACCGTGAACATCGCCTATGTTCAGGACGGCGTGCCGCTGCGCGGCGTGGTCTATGCCCCGGCGCAGGGGCGGCTGTTCTATACCCAGGCCAATGGCAGTTCGGTGGAAGAGACCGGGGCGCTGGACAAGGCGTCGCCGGGCCCTGTGACGCCGATCGGCGTGTCGAAACCCGACAACTCCGCGCTGATGGTGGTGGCGTCCAAGTCGCACCGCGATGCGGCGACGGATGAGTACATCGGCAAGTATGCCGTGAAGGACATGAAGAGCGCCGGGTCCAGCCTGAAGTTCTGTCTGGTCGCCACGGGTGAGGCCGATCTTTACCCGCGCCTGGGCCGCACGATGGAATGGGATACCGCCGCGGGCGATGCCGTTCTGCGCGGGGCAGGCGGCCATGTCGTGCGGTTCGACACGCACGAGGCCCTGGGCTATGGCAAGGCGGGCTGGGACAATCCGTTCTTCATCGCCTATGCGCCGGGGGTCGAGCTGAAGAAATGAGCGTCCTGATCGCCATTCCCGCGCGCTATGCCAGCACGCGCTATCCGGGCAAGCCGTTGGTTTCGCTGAAGGGGCCGGACGGGGAAAAGACCCTGATCCGGCGCAGCTGGGAAGCGGCGATGGCGGTGCGCGGTGCCGACCGCGTGGTGGTGGCGACGGACGACGCGCGCATCCGCGACCATGCGGAAGGCTTCGGGGCCGAGGTGGTGATGACCTCGTCCGCCTGCCAGAACGGCACCGAGCGCTGCGCCGAGGTGGCCGGGCAGCTTCCAGGCTTTGACATCGTGGTGAACCTGCAGGGCGATGCGCCGCTGACGCCGGCCTGGTTTGTCGAAGATCTGGTGGCGGGGCTGAAGACCGACGCAGAGGCCGATATCGCCACGCCGGTGCTGCGCTGCGACGGGCGTGCGCTGAACGGCTTTCTGGCCGACCGGCGCGCCGGGCGTGTGGGCGGCACGACGGCGGTGTTCGGCGCGGGCGGGCGGGGGCTTTACTTCTCGAAGGAGGTGATCCCCTACACCGGGCGCGCCTACGAGCCCGATGAGCCCACGCCTGTCTATCACCATGTCGGGGTCTATGCCTACAGACCCGAGGCGCTGAAGGCCTATCCGTCCTGGCCGATCGGGCCGCTGGAACAGCTGGAAGGGCTGGAGCAGCTGCGGTTCCTGGAGAACGGGCGGCGTGTGCTGTGCGTCGAGGTCACGGCGCGGGGGCGGCAGTTCTGGGAGCTGAACAACCCCGAGGACGTGCCGCGGATCGAGGCGATGATGGCCGAGATGGCTTCTTTGGGATGAGCCTGGCCACGGCCAGCGTGGTCGTGGTGAGCCGGGAGCGGCCCGGCGAGCTGGTCCGCTGCCTGACGGCGCTGGCGCAGCAGGACCATCCCGCCTTCGAGGTGGTGGTGGTGGCCGATCCGGCGGGGCTGGATGCGGCGGTGCGGACCGGGCTGGCGCTGAAGGCGGTGGCCTTCGACGAGGCCAACATCTCGGCTGCGCGGAACCTCGGCCTGGCGCAGGCGGCGGGCGAGGTGGTGGCCTTCATCGACGACGATGCCTGCGCGGAACCCACCTGGCTGTCGCGGCTGGTCGCGCCCTTCGCCGATGCGCGGGTGGTGCAGGCCACGGGCTTTGTGCGGGGGCGCAACGGGATTTCCTTTCAGTGGCGGGCCAGCACGGTGGACCGTTTCGGCGAGGATCATGCGCTGGACGTGCCGGAGGACCGGGTGTCGCTGCACGAAGGCTCGGGCGCGAGGGCGGTCAAGACGGTGGGAACCAACTGCGCCTTTCGCGCGGCGGCGCTGCGCGCGGCGGGCGGGTTCGACCCGGCCTTCCGGTTCTTCCTGGACGAGGCGGATGTGAACCTGCGGCTCGCGGCGCGGGGCGGGCTGACGGCGGTTGTGCCGCTGGCGCAGGTGCACCACGCCTTTGCGGCGAGTGCGCGGCGGCGGGCGGACCGGGTGCCCCTGTCGCTGGTCGAGATCGGGGCGAGCACGGCGGTCTTCCTGCGCCGCCACGCGCCCGAGGCGTCGGGGGCGTTGCCCGAGGCGGTGCTGCGGCGGGAACGGGCGCGGCTTTGGCGGCATCTGCTGCGCGGGCGGATCGGGCCCTTGCGGATGCGGGCGCTGATGGCGGGATTGCGGGCGGGTTGGGCCGAGGGACTGGAGCGGCGCTCTGTGCTGGAGCCACTGCCGGACAGCCCCGCTCCGTTTGCGCCCTTGCCGGGCACAGGGCCGCGCGAGGGGCTGGTGCTGGTGACGGACCGGGCGGGTCGGGCGGCTGCGCTGGACGAGGCGCGGCGCGCGGCGGCGGAGCGGGTCGTAACGGTGCTGGTCCTGTCGCCGGGGTTCCGGCGGCACCGGCACGGGTTCACCGATGGCGGCTTCTGGCTGCAGGAGGGCGGGGTGCAGGGCAAGGCCAACCGCAACGGGCCCGTCTTCTGGCGCGTTTCCGCCGAGATGCGTGGCGAAAAGGAACGGCGGCGATTGGCGCCTCTCCGTCCGGTTAGTGCGGATACACCGCTGGACAGGTGACTTCCCCCCGCGATGGTGGCATTACGAATGAAAGCCGGTTCGGAAGGACGTGAAAGTATTCCGGTGGGTTTGGCCGGCAGGCAGCATTGGAGCAGGACGTGGCAACGGCACGTGCAAAGCACAAGACGAAGGTAACCAAGGCGATCTTCCCGGTTGCGGGGTTGGGAACGCGTTTCCTTCCGGCGACGAAATCGATTCCCAAGGAGATCATGACGCTGGTTGACCGGCCGCTGATCCAGTACGCGATCGACGAGGCGCGGGCCGCCGGGATCAAGGAATTCATCTTCGTGACCTCGCGCGGGAAATCCGCGCTGGAGGACTATTTCGACCATGCGCCCGAGTTGGAGAACTCGCTGCGCCGGGCGGGCAAGGATGCGCTGCTGGAGATCCTGAAGGACACCAACATGGATTCCGGCGCCATTGCCTATGTGCGGCAGAACCGCGCCATGGGCCTGGGCCATGCCGTCTGGTGCGCGCGGCGGCTGATCGGCAACGAGCCTTTCGCGGTGCTTCTGCCTGATGACGTGATCGCGGCGGAAAAGCCCTGCCTGCAGCAGATGATCGAAGCCTACGAACAGACCGGCGGCTGCATGGTCGCCGCAATGGAGGTGCCGCCTGAAAAGGCCTCGGCCTATGGTGTCGTGGACATCGCCGAGGACATGGGGTCGATCGTGAAGGTCAAGGGCATGGTCGAGAAGCCGCCGGCGGACAAGGCACCGTCGAACCTGGCGGTGATCGGGCGCTATATCCTCACGCCCCAGGTGATGAAGAACCTCAATTCGGGCAAGCAGGGCGCGGGCGGCGAGATTCAGCTGACCGACGCCATTGCCAAGGAAGCCAAGAAGCCGGGTCATGTCTTTGCCTACCGCTTCCGCGGTCAGCGCTATGACTGCGGGTCGAAGGCCGGGTTCCTGCAGGCGACGGTGGCCTTCGGGCTGTCGCGCCCCGACCTGCGCGACGAGTTCTCGCAATACCTGAACGACATGGTGGCGCTGCAGAAGGCAGCCCAGTGACGTGACGGCGAAGGGCGAGGCCTGGCTGGTCGACCTGACCCGGCTGGCCTCGCGCATCGGACATGGCCCGATGACGGGCGTGGACCGCGTGGAACATGCCTATCTGCGCGAGCTGATGCGCCGGGACGTGACGCTGTTCGCCCTGGTGCAGAGCGCGATCGGGTTCCTGCTCCTGGACCGGGCCGGGGTTGCCCGGCTGGCCGCCCTGGTGGAGGGGCGCGAGACGGCGCCGCGGGCCCGGCGTCTGGAACGGCTGTTGCGGCGCGATCAGCCGGCGCGGGCCGATGCCGAGGCGCTGTTGCGGCGGGCCGCGGTGGCGCGGGCGCCGGCGCCGCTGCTGGCGCGGATGCTGCGGCGGCACCTGCCGGCCGGGATGCGCTATCTGAACCTGGGCCATGCCAACCTGACGCCGCGCGTCTTTGCGGCCGTTCATGCCGTGCCGGGGGCGCGGGCCGGGGTTCTGGTGCATGACGTCATCCCGCTGGACCATCCCGAACTGACCCGGGTGGGCATCCCCGAGGTCTTTGCGCGCAAGATGGCGGCTGTGGCCGCGGGGGCGGATCTGGTGATCCACACCACCCATGCCGGTCGGCAGCGCGACGAGGCTCAACTGGCGCGGCTGGGGCGCGTGCCGGCCGGCCGGGTGGCGCAACTGGGCATGGAGCCTGCGGCCCCCGCGCCGGAGGAGGTGCCGCCGGACCTTGATCTTGCCTCACCCTATTTCGTGGTCCTGGGCACCATCGAGCCGCGCAAGAACCATGCGCTTCTGCTGGACGCGTGGGAACGCATGCCGCAAGGCCCCCGGCTACTTGTGCTGGGTGGCCGCGGCTGGCGCAACGAGACGGTGTTTCGCCGGCTGGATGGCCTGGCCGCAGGCGGGCGCGTGGTCGAGCGGCGGGGCCTGTCGGACGGCGCGGTGGCGGCGGTCCTGTCGGGCGCGCGGGCGCTTCTGTTTCCCAGCTTTGCCGAGGGCACGGGCCTGCCGGCCCTGGAGGCGGCGGCGCTTGGCGTGCCGGTGGTCTGTTCGGACCTGCCCGAATTGCGCGAGGTGATGGGCGACTATCCAGTTTACCTTGCGCCAACAGATGGTTATGCTTGGTCGGAAGTGATAGGTTTGATTGAGCAGGCCGGAGGTTCGAGCCGGGACAGGGGCGCAAGGTTCGTCCTTCCTTCCTGGGAGGACCACTTCAAGACGACATTAAGCCCCGACTGGTAAGGCTGTTCGGAGAACACTAACCCGGGGACGGGCCACAGGTGAGCATCTTTTCCAGATACGCTTTGCGCCTTGCGCGAAAGCGTTGGAAAATCAGGGCCTTCCGCAAGCGGAGCGAGCTTTCCTCCGTGGTTGACCGGTCATCGGCGATCCGGTCCGACGATATCCTCGTGTTCTCGACCCTGCGCAACGAACGGGTGCGCCTTCCGTATTTCCTGAAGTATTACCGCGATCTTGGCGTGAACCATTTCCTGATCGTGGACAATGACAGCGACGACGGCAGCCGCGAATACCTGGAAGCGCAGCCCGATGTCTCGCTGTGGTCGACAGGGGCCAGCTACAAGCGATCGCGGTTCGGGGTGGACTGGCTGAACTGGCTGCAATGGCGCCATGGCCACGGCCATTGGTGCCTTGTCGTCGATCCGGACGAGTTCTTCGTCTATCCCTTCTGCGATACACGGCCTCTGCGCGCGCTGACCGATTGGCTGGACGCCAGCTCGATCCGCAGCCTTTCGGCGATGATCCTGGACATGTATCCCAAGGGGCCGATCGGCGCGCAGCCCTACCGCGAGGGGCAGGATCCCTTTGAGATCGCGCCCTGGTTCGATGCCGGAAACTACGCGATCACGCGCAACCGCCGCTATGGCAACCTGTGGATTCAGGGCGGCCCGCGGGCGCGGGTGTTCTTTTCGGACAATCCCGAACGCGCACCCGCGCTGAACAAGATTCCGCTGGTGAAATGGCACCGCGATTTCGTCTATGCCAGCTCGACCCATATGCTGCTGCCGCGCGGCCTGAACCTCGTCTATGACGAATGGGGCGGCGAAAAGACCAGCGGCTGCCTGCTGCACGCCAAGTTCCTGGATACCTTCGCCGCCAAGGCCGAGGAAGAGATGGTCCGCAAGCAGCACTATGCGGGCAGCCACGAATACCGGGCCTATCGCGAGGTCATGGCAAGCCAGCCCGACCTGTGGTGCAAGTGGAGCGAGAAGTACATCAACTGGCGGCAGCTGGAGATTCTGGGCCTGATTTCCAAGGGGAACTGGGCATGACCGAGGCGCCGCAGCTGAGCGTGGGCTTCGTGATGCTGTGCCATACCGCGCTGGACCGCGCGGCGCAGGTGGCGCGTCACTGGGCCGAACGCGGGGCGCCGGTCGTCGTGCATGTCGACCAGACCACGGCGCGCGCAGAGCATGACCGCATGGTGCAGGCGCTGTCAGACCTGCCGAACGTGCGGTTCTGCAAACGCTTCGCCTGCGACTGGGGCACCTGGGGGCTGGTCGCGGCCACGCAGGAAGCCGCGACCGTGATGCTGCGGGACTTTCCCCATGTGCGGCATGTGTACCTGTCCTCGGGCGCCTGCCTGCCCCTGCGGCCGGTGGAAGAGCTGGCCGCCTATCTGGACGAGCGGCCGAAGACCGATTTTATCGAAAGCGTGACGACCGAGGACGTGGGCTGGACGGTGGGCGGCCTGGACATCGAGCGGTTCACGCTGCGCTTCCCGTTCTCGTGGCGGAAGAACCGCAAGCTGTTCGACGGCTATGTGCGGCTGCAACGGCGCTTGGGCTTCCGGCGCAAGGTCCCGCCGGGCATCCACCCTCACCTGGGCAGCCAGTGGTGGTGCCTGACGCGGCAGACGCTGTCGGCCATCCTGGAAGACCCCGACCGCAAGGAGTATGACCGCTACTTCCGCCGCGTCTGGATCCCGGACGAAAGCTATTTCCAGACGCTGGTGCGGAAGTATTCCGCCAATGTGGAAAGCCGGTCGCTGACGCTGTCGAAGTTCGACTTCCAGGGCAAGCCGCACATCTTCTATGACGACCACTTGCAGCTTCTGCGCAAGTCGGACTGTTTCGTGGCGCGCAAGATCTGGCCGCAGGCCGACAAGCTGTACGCCGCCTTCCTGGTGCCGCAGGCGCGGGCGCTGGCTGCGACCGAGCCCAATCCAGGCAAGATCGACCGGCTGTTTTCCAAGGCGATCGAGCGGCGGACGAAGGGTCGGTCGGGGCTTTACATGCAAAGCCGGTTTCCCAACCTCGATTGGGAGAACGGCCGCACCGCGGGCCCCTATTCGGTGTTCGAGGGGTTCTCGGACCTGTTCGAGGATTTCGAGACCTGGCTGGGCAAGGCCACCGGCACGCGGGTGCATGGCCATCTGTTCGCCGCCGACCGGGTGCATTTTGCCAATGGCGAGACGACCTACAACGGCGCCATGTCCGACAGCGCCGCGCTGCGTGACTACAACCCCAACGCCTTCCTGACCAACCTTCTGTGGAACACGCGGGGCGAGCGGCAGTGCTTCCAGTTCGGGCCCGGCGACCGGCAGGACATCCAGATGCTGTTCGCCGCCGATCCCAATGCGCAGGTGCAGGTGATCTCGGGCGCCTGGGCGGTGCCCTTGTTCAAGTCGAACCGGAACTTCGGCGAGATCCGGAAAGAGGCCGCCTGGCTGCAGAAGGTGGAGGCAAAGCACCTGGATGTGCTGCGCGCGAGTTGGGTGAAGGCAAGGGTGCGCATCTGGACCCTTGCCGAGTTCATCGAAAGCCCGATGGAGCCGTTGCAGATGATCGTGGACGAGATCAGCCCGCGGTCCATGCGCCGGCTGACCGAGGTGCCGCGGCTGTCGGACCTGACGGGCTTTGGCCAGTTCCTTCAGAACCTGCGCAACCAGGGGATGCAGCCGGTGCTTATGGGCGATTTCCCCGTGGGCGACGATCCGCGCCCCGCCGCCGGCCGCCGGGGCCGGCCTTACCTGGTGAAGTGATCTCTTGGCACGCCCTCGGTTTTCCAGCTTTGTCATGTTCGCCGAGATGCGGACAGGGTCCAACCTTCTTGAGACCAACCTGAACGCGCTGGAGGGCGTGACCTGCCACGGCGAGGCGTTCAATCCTCATTTCATCGGCTATCCCAACCGTGATGGTCTGTTCGGCATGGACCTCGCCGCGCGCGAGCGCGATCCGGGCGAGCTTTTGCGGCGCATGAAGGCGGAAACGCCGGGTTTGCCGGGGTTTCGCTACTTTCATGACCACGACGCGCGCGTCTGCGACCTGGTGCTGTTCGATCCGGCCTGTGCCAAGATCATCCTGACGCGCAACCCGCTGGAAAGCTATGTCAGCTGGAAGATCGCCCAGGCGACGAACCAGTGGAAGCTGACCAATGCCAAGAACCTCAAGACGGCGAAGGCGACCTTCGATGCAGAGGATTTCGCGGCCCATGTCGAAGAGGTGCAGGGCTTCCAGCGGCGGCTGATGCACGGGCTTCAGACCAGCGGGCAGACGGCTTTCTACATCGACTACGAGGACTTGCAGGATCTGGACGTGCTGAATGGTCTGGCTGCCTTCCTTGGGGTCGAGGCGCGGCTGGAAGCGCTGGACGGGACGCTGAAGAAGCAGAACCCCGAGGACGTCGCCGACAAGGTGACCAACCCTGACGAGATGGCCGCGGCGCTGGCGCGGACCGACTGGTTCAACCTGGGCCGCACCCCGAATTTCGAGCCGCGCCGCGGGCCGAACATCGTGAGCCTGGTGGCAGCGCGCGAGGCGCCGCTTCTGTTCCTGCCCATCAAGGCGGGGCCCGAGCGGCAGGTGCTGGACTGGCTGGCGCAACTGGGCGGGGTCGAACGCGGCTTCGACCAGCGCAAGCTGCGTCTGTGGAAGAAGGACCGGCCACTGCACCGCAGTTTCACCGTGCTGCGCCATCCGGTTGCCCGCGCCAAGGCTGCCTTCGACGAGGCGCTGGACCGCGCCAAACCTGACCTTCGGCAGGTGATCCGCCGGTCCTGGGGCACGGACATCGGCGATGCCGAGGCGGTGCGCGCCTCGGACAGTGCCTATCGCACGGCCTTCCTGGCCTTCGTGAAGTTCCTCAAGACCTGCGCTGCCGGCCAGTCCAGCCTGAAGGTCGAGCCCGCCTGGGCCACACAGGCTGCCTGCCTGCAGGGCTTTGCCGGGTTTCAAAGCCCCGACGTGGTGCTGCGCGAGGAACGGCTGGCCGAGGGGCTGGGCTGGCTTGCCGCGGAACTGGGGATCGAGCCGCCGCCGTTGCGGCAGCGGCCCGCCGGCGCGGCTGTCAGCCTGGAAGACATCTACGATGCCGAAGTCGAGGCGACCGTCCAAGAGGCGCAGACGCGCGACTACATCGCCTTCGGCTTCGAGGCCTGGCGGCCAGCACCCCGGCGCGCTTCGGGTCGTGCCACAGACACCGCGCCCCGGGCTTGACCCGGGGCCTCGCCGGCCCGCCTTGCCCTTGGGGACGACAGAGGCCCCGGGTCAGGCCCGGGGCGGGTTTGCCCTTGGCCCGATCACTGCGACCAGAGGCATCCGCCCGTGATCACGCCGCCTGGATCGACCGGCTTTCGGCAAGAATCGCGTAAAGCTTGGCCGGATCGTTGTTGGCGCGCAGCTTGGCGCAGACCGACTGGTCTCGCATGGTGCGGCTGACCAGGGCGAGCGCCTTGAGGTGTTCGACGCCCGAATCCTTGGGCGCGAACAGACAGAAAACCAGGTCGACCGGCTGGCGGTCGACCGAGTCGTAATCGAAGGGCTTTTCCAGCCGGAAGAACACGCCGACGATGCGGTTCAGGTCATCCAGCCGGGCATGGGGCAGGGCGATGCCATTGCCCACGCCCGTGGGTCCCAGGCTTTCGCGTTCCTGCAAGCCATCCACCGCCGCGGCGGCAGTTATGCCATAGGCCTGCGAAGCCACCTCTCCCAGATCCTGGAAGAGGCGCTTCTTGCTGGACATCTGGCTCAGGACGCGCACGGCCCCAGCATTCAGTAGTTTCGAGAGATCCATGAACTGCTGTCGATCCTGCCCGCCCCGGGGCTGTTATTTGCTGTTGCGCGGGTCGATCCATCCGATGTTGCCGTCTTCCCGACGATACACCACGTTGACGCCACCGTGCCCTTCGTTGCGGAAGACCAAGAGCTTCTGGCCGGCAAGTTCCAGCTGCATCACGGCTTCGCCCACGGTGATGGAGGGAATCTTCGTCTCCATCTCGGCGATCACGATCGGCTGGAGGCTCGTCGCCTCGGCATCCTCGGCTTCCTCGGATGGCGCGAGGATATAGGACGAGCCTTCGCCGAATTCAACCGGCTCCGTCCGGTCGATCCGGTGGTTGCGCAGGCGGCGCTTGTAGCGGCGCATCTGCTTGTCCATCTTCTCGCGGCAGCTTTCGAAGGCGGGGTAGATTTCAGAGGCATGGCCCTTGGCCTGGGCTGTCAGCCCGGTGGACAGATGGATCACCGCTTCGCAGACAAACTCGTGCGCCACGCGCGAAAACACCACGGACACTTCGGTCGGGCGTTGGGCGTATTTTTCGACCAACTCGCCGATCTCGGACTTCACATGCGTGGTGAGAGCCTCGCCGATGTCGATCTGTTTGCCGCTGATTTGGTACCGCATGATGCCTCCTTCACATTCGGGCCGAGCCGTGCCGGGACCACCGGAACACGGTCAGGGCCGAAGCCTTTCTAAGCGGGGGGGTGTTGCCGGTTCCTGACACGGGCCGAACCGGAAAAAGGACCGGCGGTCAGGTCTGGCTGGGCGTTGTCTTGCTCGCATCACGGGTATTTGGCGCCACGGAAGCAGGGGTTGTCAACCTCTACATCGGGATGCCCCGGCCGCCGTTCAAGAGATGCGGAAGTTCTGGCCCAGATAGACGCGGCGCACCATCTCGTCGCCCACGACCTCTTCGGTTGTGCCGCTTTTCAGCACGACGCCATCGTGCAGGATATAGGCGCGATCCACGATCTCCAGCGTCTCGCGGACATTGTGATCGGTGATCAGCACGCCGATGCCGCGGTTCTTCAGGTCGTGGACCAGATGGCGGATATCTGCAACGGCGATCGGGTCCACGCCGGCGAAGGGTTCGTCCAGAAGCAGGTAGCGCGGGTTGGCGGCGACGCAGCGTGCGATCTCGACCCGGCGGCGTTCGCCCCCCGAAAGCGCCAGCGCCGGGGCGCCGCGCAGATGGGTGATCGAGAAGTCGCTGAGCAGTTCCTCCAGCCGCTCGCGGCGTGAATGCGGGTCCGAGACCGAGATTTCCAGCACCGCCAGGATGTTGTCCTCGACCGACAGGCCGCGGAAGATCGAGGCCTCCTGCGGCAAGTAGCCGATCCCCAGCCGGGCGCGGCGGTACATGGGCAGGCCGGTCACGTCGCGGCCATCCAGCAGGACCTGCCCGGCTTCGGGCATGACAAGCCCGGCAATGGCGTAGAAGCAGGTGGTCTTGCCCGAGCCGTTCGGGCCGAGAAGGGCCACCACCTCGCCACGGTCAAGCTGCATCGACACGTCCCGGATGACCGGGCGCTTCTTGTAGCTCTTTCGCAAAGAGATGACTCGCAATCCGCCGCTGCCCTCGGTCACGGTAAGGCCGGCGCTCATGGCTGCGCGGCCCCGCCGGTCTCGCCTGGCTTGAAGACGGTGCGCACCCGGCCCGACATGCGCGCGGTGCCGGCCGTCATGTCGACGGTGAGCTTGTCGCCCGACACGGCGCCAAAGCCCTGGGTCAGCAGGACCCCGCCCTCCATCACGAGCTTGCCGCCCGCGATGTCATAGACGGCACGCTCGGCTTCGGCCGCCTCGGTGGGTGTGGTGACGACGACCGATCCGGTCGCGGTCAGCCGCGTCATGGCCTTGGTTTCCTGCGAGTACTCGACCAAAGCCTCGTCGGCGGTCAGGCGCAGATCGCCTTGCACCGCCAGGACCGAGCCGGTGAAGTTTGCCGTGGCGGCGGTCTGGTCCACAGTCAGTTCGTTCGCGGTGATCTCGACCGGCAGATTCGGGTCCTGCTTGAACCCGGTGCCGATCTTCATCTCTTGCCCGCCCTCCTGGGCAAGGGCCATGCCGGCAAGGGCAATCAAGGCGGCCGTCAGGGCAAGGCGAAGGGGGCGGGTCATGTCACGGTCCGGCATTCTGGCTTGAGGGCTGGTAGATCAGCTTAACATTTCCGATGAAGCGAAGAACATAGCCCGATCCAGCCCCGCCGTCGGCAGTCAGATCCATCCGGTCGGCGGTTATCCGCCCCGGCGGACCCTCGGCCACCACCGGAGCGGTGCTTTCCAGGTGCGACCGGTCCAGCGCGGCGATCAGGCCCTCTGTAGCCATGCTCAGCCCTTCGGACGTGGTCGCCAGCACGTCGCCCGTCAGCGTCGCGATCCGGGCCTGCGTGTCGATCACCACGTCACGCGATTCCAGCGTGACACGGCCGCCCTCCTTCATCTGAAGGGTGCCGATGACCTGCCGGCCGGTGGCCTCGGTCTGGCCGCTGCCGGCGGGGCGGGCTTCCTCGGCGTTCAGGATCAGGCTGGAGCCGTCCGAGGTGACGCCCGAATAGCTGGGGCGCGTCATGCGGGGTTCGCGCACGCGGTCCTCGATCTCGCCCTCGGAATAGGGCAGGTCGATGTCGCCGCCGATGCGGTTGGACACGAGGAACAGCGTAGACAACAGCGCCAGCGCAGCAAGGGGCAGAGCGACCTTCAGCCAGCGGACGATGCGGGTATGCCGGCCACCGTCATCTGGCATGGGTCAGAACGCTCCGGCGCGCAGGATATCCTGGACCTTCAGCACGCCGACGGGCCGCGTCAACGCATCCGGCGAGACGACGAACAGACAGGTGATCCGGCGTTCGTCCATCAGCGCCAGCGCCTTTTCGGCCAGCGCGTCGGGGCCGATGGTGCGGGGGCCGCGCGTCATGACCTCGCCGGCCCGGTGCGACAGAAGCCCGTCGATGTGGCGGCGCAAGTCGCCGTCGGTGATGATGCCGATCAGCGCGCCGGCCTCGTCCACGACGCCGGCCACGCCGAAGCCCTTTTCCGTGATCGTCAGCAGGACATCGGCCATCGGGGTCGATTCGCGCACCAGCGGCATGTCGGTGTGCATGAGGTCCGCCACCTTCGTGAGTCGCGCGCCCAGCTTGCCGCCGGGGTGGAACAGGCGGAAATGCTCGGGCGTGAAGCGGCGGTGTTCCATCAGCACGACCGCCAGCGCATCGCCAAGCGCAAGCGTCATGGTGGTGGACGTGGTGGGCACGATGCCCGTGTCGCAGGCTTCCTGCGCGGGCGGCAGCAACAGCGCCACATCCGCCTGGCGCAACAGCGTGGAGCCCGCGCGTGAAGCAACGCCGATCAGCGGGATGTCGAAGCGGCGCGAATGGGCCAGAAGGTCGGCCAGTTCCGGCGTCTCGCCAGAATTGGACAGGACCAGAAGCACGTCGCCCCGCATCACCATGCCAAGGTCGCCATGGCTGGCCTCGGCCGGGTGGACGAACTGGGCGGGTGTGCCGGTCGAAGCGAAGGTCGCGGCGAT
>Ga0209368_1000967_pt1 | contig 15345 bp, 10 predicted proteins | sample EBPBio242008_DNA_FD_185862 | JGI IMG/M metagenome (GOLD analysis project Ga0209368, IMG submission 185862) | Wastewater treatment Type I Accumulibacter community from EBPR Bioreactor in Madison, WI, USA - Reactor 1_4/24/2008_ DNA (SPAdes)... | ecosystem: Engineered > Bioreactor > EBPR >...
GCGTTCGTAGGTGTCGTCGGAGAGGGCGTAGCGAAGCATCGGGGCAGGGCGTTTGCTACGAGATCGGCCAAAGCAACAGCCTCCTCAATTGTCCACACGCCCTAAGGTTCCGGGTACCCGAATGCCGCCTTACTCCACATACATCGGCGGTTCGTCGGAGCGGTAGGCGTCGTAGACCAGCGACGTTTGGATGTGCGCCACCTCCGGGCGCTCGGTGAACGTTGTCATCGCAAGGTCGCGCAGGTGCGCGGCGTCGCGCGCGCCCACATGGACGAGGAAGTCGTCGGCTCCGGCGAGGTGGAAAAAGCCGATCACCATCGGCGCGGCGCGCAGGTGCGCGAGAAACGCCTCCACCGCCTCGCGGCTGTGCCGGACGAGTCGCACCGCCACCAGCGCTTCCACACCTACACCCACCGCCTTGGGCGACACGTCGGCGTGCGCGCCGCGCAGCACCCGCGCCGCCCGAAGCCGACGAATCCGCTCCAACGCCGTCGACGGCGCTACGCCCACCCGCTCGGCCAACTCCTTGTTGGTCTGCCGCGCATTCTTCTGCAAGAGCCGCAGCAAGCGGACGTCTGTTCGGTCAAGTTCGAGAGATTCAGGCATAGATAAAATAGAATTCGGCGAATCGGACGATGAAGGTATAAGATCGTACGTTGATCGCAACTTTTCGAATCTACGATTCCTTGGAAACGTTCACCTTCGCCTTCGACACGCAGGCCGTTCACGCTGGACGCGGCGACCTCCGGACACTCGGCGTCCACGCCCTTCCGCTCGACCTGTCCACCACCTACCCGCTCGGCGCGGGCGGCCTCGACGAGGCCACTGCCAGCCTCGAAGCCTTCGCCGACGGGGCGGCTACAGCGGCCAATCCGGTTTATGCCCGGCTGTTCAATCCGACGGTCGCGCGGTTTGAGACGGCCCTTGCCGCGCTCGAAGGCACCGACGAAGCCGTGGCGTTCGCATCGGGCATGGCGGCGATGACGGCGGTGCTGCTCGCCGCCTGGCAGGATGGCGGACACGTCGTGGTGGTGCGCCCGCTCTACGGCACCTCCGACCACCTGCTCGCCTCCGGCCTCACCGGATTCGCCTCCACCTTCTGCACCGACGACGAGATCGGCGACGCGCTTCGCCCCGACACCGCGCTGGTGATTGTGGAGACGCCCGCCAACCCCACGCTCGACCTGGTCGATCTCGCCGACGTGCGGCGGCAGATGGGCACGCACCGCGCCGCGCTCCTCGTGGACTCGACCTTCGCCACGCCGGTGCTTCAACGCCCGGCGCAGCACGGGGCCGACCTCGTGTTGCACAGCGCCACCAAGTACCTCGGCGGCCACGGCGACGTGGTCGCGGGCGTGGTGGCCACCACCGCCGCGTGGGGGGCACGGCTTCGGCAGGTGCGCATCGCCACCGGTGCGCTGCTGCACCCGATGGGCGCGTACCTGCTGCACCGGGGCCTCGCCACGTTGCCCTTGCGTGTGCGACACGCGCAGGCCACGGCGCAGGCGCTTGCGGCGCAGTTGGCCGAGCACCCGGAGGTGGAGATGGTGCGCTACCCGGGGCTTGGCACGGTCAAAAACGCCGCGCTTGTGGGGGTGCAGATGGATGGCCCCGGCGCGATGGTATCGTTTGAAGTGCGAGGTGGCTACGCCGCCGCCCGGCGCGTGCTCGACCGCACCGCGCTGTTTACACCCGCCGTCAGCCTCGGCTCCGTGGATTCGCTCATCCAGCACCCGGCAGGCCTCACGCACCACGTCGTCGACGAAGCCGCCCGCGCCGCCACCGGCATCACGCCCGGCCTGTTGCGTCTCTCCATCGGCCTTGAAGCCGCCGCCGACCTCTGGCACGATCTCGATGCGGCTCTACGGACATAAGAATGCAGCGCTCCCGCGAATGGGAGGGCACTCGCGCAGAGATGCTTGACGCGAGTGCGCTCCCACGACTCGGTTCTTTCGTTGCGCCCGTGCATTCGCACGTGTAAACATCAGAGCGTTCAGCCGGCCAGAAGGCGTTGCACAAGCGCTGGAGCCCCCTCGATGGTGGTGTAACGGAGGAGCGTAGGGCGCACCCGAGGCCCATCGCGCCGCACCTGATAGTCTAACGCCACCTCGACGCGTTCAAGCAATGCGCTTTCGATTTGCGCTTGACGCTGGATCAACGCCCGTCTCGCGTTCGCGCCGGTGACCCCTCGGAAACGTTCCATGAACGAAAAAAGTCGTGGCGAGCGCCGGAGCGGGTAGATGGTGCGAGGCACATCCAACACAACACCCTGAACGTGGTCGAACCAGAGATAGCCTTTGCTGTCCTGCGGTATAGGCTCCAGCTTGGCCGTCTCCAGCGTCAACCCCTCGGCCTCAAGCGCCAACCGGAGCCGCTGCCGGTCGGCTTCGTAGGTGCTCTCCAGAGACGAAGGCCGAACATAGACAACCGCGCGGATGAGGTTGGGATACTGTGCGAGAAACCCGCCTTCGGTAATCAGCCGGGAGAGGAAGTTGTCGTAGTACCCCGTCGCAAGCCCAACCGCCGCCGAAATATCCACGACGGGGAGGCCTCCATAGAACTGCGTGACGCGGTCGTTGAGGAGGTTGCCTTCGCGGTTGTCGAGGTCGAGAAAGTTGCGGAGCGGCAGGCGTAGCGCATCCGCCAGCGCTTCGGGGGTGAAGACCGCAGCGGTGTAGAGCATCGCGCTGCGCGCGTAGAACGGAACGCTTCGGGCCGCATCTTCTTGAATCACGAGGAGCGCCGGGATACCGAGGGCGTGCACCAGGCCAAGCTCGTAAAACACGTTGGCCCGGTCGGGCGATTCAGGCTTCGGTGTAAGGTTGAAGACGACGAGATCGACCTCGTCAAGAAGACGAAGGATGTTCTCTACAATCTCGCCGGGTGTTTCCCCAACCGGCACGCGCACATTCGTCTCCACAATGCCGTATCGATCCATAAGCTCGACGAACGCATCCTCCGCAAGCAGCGATTGAATTGCCTGTTGAACCGGAAGCGTAGAGGCTTCGGGAGTTTCGTCGGCTCCCATCGGGCCGAGGATCAGAATGTCGAGACGTCGGTCGAGGGCCCAGTTGGATTCCATAGCTGTGAGGAGTTAAACCGAGTAAGGACTCTTTTCGCCTCGTCTCTTCATCATCGTTCCAGCCCCCGCAATTACGCATGGGGATCGGTGCACGAAGAGCAACAAACGAGCAGAACGTCAGAAGTATACGATCAACGATAGAAGTATCCTTACCCAAAACCTAAGCAGGGATGGATGATCGCGTTCGTGTAGCCTGATCCTCTCTCCGCCTACCTGCGCGGCAGAATCGCCCTCGTCATTGATTTTCTGGGAACGCAGCACGTCGAAGACGGCGACGAGGTCGGCCTCGGGCATATCACCTGCTCGTCCTAAGACCGTTCGTGACGCTACGCAGCGTCCCGGCTGGGCGACAACGCGTCAGCCGACCACACCACCACGTCGATGCGACGGGCGAAGTGGCACAGCGGCGGGCCGTCCAGCTTGACCCCAAAACCGTTCAACATCGTGTTCTGCTCCACCTCCGCCTCCGCCGGTTGGAGCGGCCACGGCACATGGTGCACCTCGTTGCGCAGCAGCCGTCCGCTTGGGCTCATGGCGTACAAGCAGTACCGTTCCGTGAGCCAACGGTCGAGCGCGCCGACGGACGCTTCGTACACCTTGCCGGTGGGAGCGTACCGGGCGCAAAACCGTGCCCCGCTGCCGTCGCGCCGAGCCGCCTCGTAGGCGAAGCCTTTGCCTTCGGGTGCGATTTCGATGTCCGCGCGGTGATACGGCAGGTAGAAAAACCGTCGGGCGGCCCAAACGGCGAGCGGGTTGGTGGCGTCGAGACTCAGAAACCAGACGCCCGGCTTGCCGTCGGCCTCGACGTAAAGCCGCACGTTGAGTTCGGGAAAGGCCGATACGCCCGGAAGATCGGGCAAGGGTCGCCGCATCACCCCGGCCATGCGGAACGGGACGACCCCGACCCACGAGGTTCCGTCGAACGCTTGCACGCGCAACCCTTCGGGCACGAGCGGCTGCAGCGCCGCCGCAGGCACAGGCCAGTGGAGAAACAGCAGGTCGCGCCACGACTGCCGCCACGCCCACGGTCGTCGGGGATACGGCCACGGTCGATGGTCGGAACGCGCAAAAGCGGGATGCATGGCCATGAGGGTTGGTGACGTGCCAGAACGCTCACTGCGCCCGCCTAAAGAAGCTACGTCGTGAAAACACATGCCATGCCGTTGCACCGGCGATGCCCAGCCGCATCTCAACGCCAGAAGCTTTGCGCGGACGGACTGCCATTACGGATTATAGAGACGCACAGCTCCCCTCGTTCGCCACTAACCGCCTCCGCCTTGCCCCGCCCTGTTGACTTTGGGTGTGTAAGCGCTTACTTTCTGCGTGTTACCCCCTTGCGAATGAAACGCTTCGCCCTTGCCGCCGCACTGCTGGCCGCTGCCCTCGCACCTGCCGCCACCGCCCAGACGACGCCGACGATCCACGTCGCGTTTCTCTGGCACATGCACCAGCCGCACTACTACCCCGGCGAGACGATTCGGCAGTCGGACGCCGCCGGACGCTACTCGTACCGTATCGAGGACATCTTCAACCAGCGCATCGGGCCGTACACGTCGTGGCCGCGCAACGCGGTGAAAGCCGGGATGGACGCAGGCCTCGGCAGCGGCGGCGCGTCGGTGTCGTTCACCGGCTCGCTCATCGAAGGCCTCAACCACCTCGAAGGCGCGGGCAACGGCAACTTCGCGGGCTGGAAAGCGCCGTGGCGCGAGGCGGCGGCGTGGCGCACCGCGCACGGCAACGCTCGGATGGACTACATCGGCTTCGGCTACTACCACCCGCTGATGCCGCTGATCGGCACCGACGCCATCTCCCGGCAGATCACGAACCACCGCAGCCTCGTCACGTCCACCTTCAACGCGCCGGCCAGCAAGGGCATCTTCACGCCCGAAAACGCCTTCGCGCCGCGCATCATTCCCGGCCTCAAAAACGCAGGCATCGAGTGGGTGATGGTGGACAACATCCACTTCGAACGGGCCGCCGAGGGCTACCCGTGGAACAGCGGCGGCAACCTGTACGAACCCAACCGCGCCGACGTGCGCAACGCCAACCCGAACGACTGGCGGCAGCTCAACGGCCTGTGGGCACCGACCCGCGTTTCGGCGTGGGCGCGGCGTCCGCACTACGTCGAGCACATCGACCCGGCCACCGGACAGGCCCAGCGCATCGTGGCCGTCCCGACGGATCGCTACCTCGGCAACGAGGACGGGCGCGGCGGCTTCGGAGCGCTCCAGTACGACGCGGTGATGAGCCAGTTTGAGGACGCCAACACCGATCCGAACCACCCGCTGCTGATCGTCCTCCACCACGACGGCGACAACTACGGCGGCGGCTCCGAATCGTACTACAACTCCAACTTTCAGGGCTTCGTCAACTGGGTGAAGGCCAACCCCAGCCGCTTCACCTTCACGACGGTCCAAGACTACCTCGACCAGTACCCGCCCGCCGAAACCGACGTCATCCACGTCGAGAGCGGGTCGTGGAGCGGTGCCGACAACGGCGACCCGGAGTTCCAAAAATGGCTCGGACGCCCCGGCACGGACGGCTACTCGCCCGACCGCAACTCGTGGGCCGTGCTCACCGCCGCCACCAACCACGTCGCCACTGCCGGGCCGTCGGTGTCCGCCGACGCGCTTCGCTGGCTCGACACCGGGATGGCGAGCGACTATTGGTACTGGGACGGCACAGAGATCTGGGACTCGCAGGTGACGCGGGCCAGCAACGAGGCCATCCGTCTTGCCGGCGTCTCTGCCGCCTCCGACGCCGCACCGCCGACGGTGTTCGTGCCGCAGCGCACGCCCTACAACCCCGGCGAGAACCAGTGGGGCACCGTCCAGACGAAAGACGTGACCGTTTGGACGTACGCCTACGACGTGTCCGGCCTCGACAGCGTCCGCCTCTACTACCGCGTCGACGCCGACGGACGGGTAGACACCGACAACGAGACGTTCGTCCAGCACCCGAACCCGTGGGCGACGCTCACGATGGCGCAGGTCGTGGAGCCGACGCCGCGCACCAACCCCGCGCCCGCCGCCCGCGCCGCCCGCTACGAGGCGACCATTGCCGGGCAAAGCGGCGTGCTTGTGGACTACTACGTTGAAGCCAAAGACACGAAAGGTAACCGGGTGAAGAGCGACATCCAGCACGTCTGGGTGGGCACGGGCACGCCTTCCGGCGGGGGCGGCGGGTCGTCCAGCGGCACCGTCTCGTGGACGCCCACGGCCCCGACCAAGGACCAAACCGTCCAAATCAAAATTGCTGCTCCCGGCACGGCCACTGCCGCGCTGCACTGGGGCGTGAACGCGCAAGGCGCGACGTGGACGACGCCCAACGCTGCGTACCAGCCCACCGGCACGACGCTCTTTGGCGGCACCGGCCCGGCGGTCGAAACGCCGCTCACCCGCGACGGCGACACCCTCCGCCTCACCCTTGGGCCGTTCAACAACGCCGCACAGGTCGTCAACTCCGTAGACTTTGTGCTTCACTGGGGCGACAACACATGGGACAACAACGGCGGCAGCGACTACCACATCGCCGTATCGGGCAACACCGGCGGCGGTGGTGGCGGAGGCGGCACGACGACGTTCACGATGGACGGCACGCTCGACGCCTCGGCGCAGGTCGTCGCGCAGGCAAGCGGACGCACGGTCTACGCAGCGTATTCAGATGGAAAGCTGTACGTCGCCACCGAGGGCAGCGCCTCCACCGGCGACGCCTTCCTGATGGTAGCGGGCACCCCCGGCGCAGCGGCAACCGCGATGTGGGGCAAGGCCGGGCAGATCGCCACACCGACCGTCTACCTCGCCCGCGAGTCCACGAACGGCTGGAACGGCTGGTTCGCGCCGCCGGCCACGTCGCCCGTCACCGGCACCGCCTACGCCAACACGTCCGGCACCGTGCTCGAAGGCGTGATCGACGTGGCGACGGTGTTCGGGTCGATTCCCGAGGCCGTGTACCTCGCCGCCGTGCAGTACGCCACCGAAGACAACGGAGCGTTGAATGCACAGGCCCCGGCGGGCAACAGCGACGGCAACCTCGACGCCGCCGAGTTCGTCCGCTTCCAGATTCGCACCGCCACAGCCTCCGAGGCCATCGAGGCGCAGGCGTTTGCTGTGGGGACGGTCTCGCCGCAGCCGCTGGCGGGTATCGGGCGGCTGCCGGTGACGGCAGACGCTTCCGGGCGGCTTCGCGTGGAAGCCTTCGATATGCTGGGCCGCCGCGTCGCCACGTTCGCCGACGCCGACGTCGCCGCCGGGCCGTACCTCGTGCCGGTTTCGACGGAAGGCCTCGCGTCTGGCGTGTACGTCATCCGGACAACCCTCGGCGACCGCACCGCCACCACCCGCCTCGTCGTCCGGTAAACGCCTACCCTGTCAGGGTCGTTGACCCTGACAGGGTGAGACTCACGTTTTCTTCGGCCTCAGCGTGGCGATGGGGAGCACCATTTCGTCGAGGGAGAGGCCGCCGTGCTGCATCGAGTCGCGGTACATCCGCTCGTAGTGGTGCTGGTTCGTCGGATAGACGAAATAATAGTCCTCCTTCGCAAGGATGTAGTTCTCATTAATGCTCAGGCGCGGCAACCCGTACGTCTCGGGGTCGCGGACGAACACGGCGTGCTTGTCGTCCACGCGAAGTTGGCGGCCGTGCTTGTAGCGCAGCGCGGTGGACGTGTCGCGGTCGCCGATCACCTTGGTCGGGTGGAGGCAGCGGATCGCCCCGTGGTCGGTGGTCACCACGACCGTCACGCCCTGCTTGGCCATCTGCTGGAAGGCGGTGAGCAGCCACGAGTGCTCGAACCACGTCCGCGTGAGCGCCCGGTAGGCGCGCTCGTCCGGGGCGATCTCGCGAAGCACCGGGCTGTCGGAGCGGGAATGGGCGAGGATGTCGACGAAGTTGATGACGGCGGCGGTGAGCGGCGCGGCGGCGAAGTCCATCGTGGCAAACTCGCGCCCGTCTTTCGACGACACGACCTTGACGTACCGGTACTTCAAGTCCTTGAAGTGCTTGCGGGCGAGCAGATCGCCGAGGAACGTCTCTTCGTGGCTGTTCTTGGAGTGCTCGTCCTCGTCGTCGTCCCACAGCCTCGGGTAGCGGCGCTGGATGTCGAGCGGGAGCAGGCCGGAGAACAGGCTGTTGCGCGCGTACGGCGTGGCCGTAGGAAGGATGGACAGGTACGTCGTCTTGTCGATGTCGAACGAGGCGTGGAGCAGGCGCTCCATCTCCATCCACTGGTCGTAGCGCATGCAGTCCACGACCATAAACACGACCGGCGATGCCTTCGGATCGCGCAGCAGCGGCACCACCGACGCGCCGAACACTTCGTGCGAGAGCAGCGGGCGGCGCTCCGACGGGCCGTCGGGGTCGGCGATCCATTTCGGATACTGCTTCTCCACATAGCGGCAGAACTCGCGGTTGGCCTCGCGGAGTTGGTCGTCCAGCACCTGCCGAACGCCCTCTTCCGCGTCAAGGCGCTGGTCGTGGGCGACGAGGTCGAGGTACAGATCGGCCCAATCCTGCGGCGTGTTGGCCATCGCAAGGCGCGACGACAGTTCGGGGAACGACTGCAAATACGCCCGTTGCGCCCCCTCGGCGTCGAGGCGGGATCGGTCGAGCAGGCGTTTGGCCGTGAGCAGCACCTGGCTGGGATTGACCGGCTTGGTGAGGTAGTCGGCGATCTGCCCGCCGAGCGCCTCCTCCATCAGCCCCTCTTCCTCCGACTTCGTCACCATCACGACCGGCACCTCGGGTGCGATCTTCTTGATCTCGGCGAGGGCGTCGAGGCCGTTCATGCCCGGCATCTGCTCGTCGAGCAGGACGAGGTCGGGGCGACGCTCGCGCACCGCCTCCACGCCGTCGGGGCCGTTCGAAGACGTTTCAACAGCATAGCCTTTGGACTCGAGAAACAGCACATGCGGGCGTAGAAGGTCGATCTCATCGTCGATCCAGAGGACGTTGGGCATAGCAGAAGGCGTAGGGATGCAGAATGAACGCCCCAACGCGCCGGGTCGTGCCCGGCTCCGAGCAGGATCCACGGCGGATGCGAACCGCCGCCGTCTGCAGAGCGTAGCATTCTACGACTCGTGTGGATGCCGTATGCCCCGCCTTCTCCCTGCCCTGCTCGCCGTGCTCGCGCTCGCCGGGAGCGCCGGTTGCGACTTTGGCAGCAACCCGCAAGCGTCGCTCTACATCGCGTACGCCGCCGAAACGAGCGTGCCAACCGACGTGTACCTCGACCAGACGCGGGAGTTGGACGATGCGACGCCCGGCACGGCCAGCCCGACGCTCGACACCGGTGTTGGCGGCAGCCGCTTCGACCTCGTGCCGCAGCTTCCGAACAGCGTAACGCTCGGCCAGCGCCGATTCCTTGACTTTGACGACGGCGTGTCGTACGTCGCTGTGGTGGTCGGGACGCCCCATCTCAACACGCGGCAGGTGACCCTCGACACGCTCACGCTCGCCGCTTTCCCCGTGCCCCCCGACGGGCAACTCCGTGTGGTCAACGGGACGTCCGATCCGGTGGACGTGTACCTTGGCTCGGCGGGCACGCCAATCTCGTCGCTCACGCCTGTGTCGCTGGATCGCATCGGCCAGATATCCGCGTTGCTTCCCACCGCCGCCGTGGCGACCATCACCGACCGCGGAAGCACCGCCGTGCGTTACGCCGTGGGCGTGCATTCGGGCACGGACGTGCTGGTGGTGGGCGGCACCACAGGCTACACCTTCGACGGCCCGGCCGCCGACTGACCTACGAGGCGGCGGCGGCGTCTTCGCTGGCAAACTGACGCAGCGCCAACCAGATCACAAACACCGCTACCGGCACCGGCCACGAATCCGGCACCTCGGCCCACGTTTGCGGCTTCCACACCCCGGAGCGGCACACCTCCCCGACCACCACGCCGCCCACGCGCAGTTCGACGCGCTTTTTCATCGCTGAGACACGGTCGAGCCGGATGACGTGAACGGCACCGTCGGGCATCCGCGCCTCTACGTCGCAATCCGACGAGAACGCGCCAAGCTTGACCCGCTGGGCCAGTGGCATCCCGGTGGATACGTCGGTGAGCACGAGCACGCCGTCGATGTCGCTTTTGCGGACGGAATAGGCGCGGTCGTCGACGACAAACTCCACCCGTTCGCGCAGACTGCCGAGGGCTAAGCGCACCCAGCGCTGTCCGTCGCGCACGAGCCACACGTCGGACGAAAGGATGCCGGTTCGTTGGATGTCAACACGCATAGTTTCCGGGCGTTGGAGGGGATACCAGAGCGGAGGTATGACAAGTTGTCAGTAAAGAAGGGTGCGGCATTCGGTTCGCTTGGACGACCCTCAAAGAGCAACACTTTAGCCATACCCCTGATGAACCTCAACAAATTTACCCTCAAAGCCCAAGAAGCCGTCCAGCGCGCCGTCGAAATGGCGGCGGCGAAGAACCAACAAGGTCTTGAACCGGCCCATCTGCTGGCCGCGTTTCTCCAAGAAGACGGCGGCATCGTCAACAGCCTGCTGGCACGCGTGGGTGCCGACCTTTCGTCGCTGCGGCAAACCACCGACGCGGCCATCGACCGGCTGCCCCGCGTGACCGGCGCGAGCGTGTCGGGCACGTTCCTGACCGACGCCACGAAGCGGGTGTTCGACCGCGCCCTTGCCGAAGCCGAGCTTTTGAAGGACGACTATGTGTCGTCGGAGCACCTGCTCATCGCCCTCGCCGAAGCGCAAGACGCCACCGGCGAAGCTCTTCGCGCCCAAGGGGTTACGAAAGACAACCTCCTCAAGGTGTTGAAGGACGTCCGCGGCGGCCAGCGCGCCACCGACGCCCACGCCGAATCCCGCTACGAAGCGCTCAACCGCTACGCCCGCGACCTCAACGAGGCCGCCCGCAAGGGTAAAATCGACCCGGTGATCGGGCGCAACGAAGAGATCCGCCGCGTCCTCCAGATCCTCAGCCGCCGCACCAAAAACAACCCCGTGCTCGTGGGCGAACCGGGCGTAGGCAAGACCGCCATCGCCGAAGGATTGGCGATTCGGATCGTGCAGGGCGACGTGCCCGACGGCCTCAAGGACAAGCGCATCGCCGCGCTCGACATGGGCGCGCTCGTGGCCGGAGCCAAGTACCGGGGCGAGTTCGAAGACCGCCTCAAGGCCGTCGTGAAGGAAGTGGCCGACGCCAACGGCGAGGTCATCCTCTTCATCGACGAGATCCACACGCTCGTGGGCGCAGGAGCCGCCGAGGGCGCGATGGACGCCGCCAACATCCTCAAGCCCGCCCTTGCGCGCGGCGACCTCCGGGCCATCGGCGCGACGACGCTCGACGAGTACCGCAAGTACATCGAGAAGGACAAGGCGCTGGAGCGCCGCTTCCAGATGGTGCTCGTGGGCGAACCGTCGGTCGAAGACACGATCTCCATCCTGCGCGGCATCAAAGACCGCTACGAAGTGCACCACGGCGTCCGCATCACCGACGGGGCCATCGTGGCCGCCGCCGAGCTTTCGGACCGCTACATCGCCGACCGTTTCCTCCCCGACAAGGCCATCGACCTCGTGGACGAAGCCGCCGCACGGCTGCGCATCGAGATCGCGTCAATGCCCGAGGAACTCGACCGGTTGGAGCGGCAGATCCGCCAAGCCGAGATCGAGCGCGAGGCCGTCAAGCGCGAAAACGACGACGCCCGCATCGAACGGCTCAACGAAACGCTCGCCAACCTCGAAGCCGAGCGCACCGAACTGCGCGCCCGCTGGCAGCAGGAAAAAGGCCTCATCCAGCAGGTCCGCGAAGCCAAAGAACAGCTCGAAGCCGTCAAGCTGGAGGCCGAGACAAAGGAACGCAACGGCGACTACGCGGGCGTGGCCGAACTCCGCTACGGGCGGATTCCCCAACTGACCGAGCAGATGGACACGGCCTTGGCCGAACTGGCCGAGATCCAGAGCAAAGGCTCGCTGCTCAAGGAAGAAGTGGACGCCGAAGACATCGCCGAGATCGTGAGCAAGTGGACGGGCGTGCCGGTGTCGCGGATGCTGGAGACGGAGCGGCAGAAGCTGCTGCGCCTCGAAGACGAACTCAAGAAGCGGGTCGTCGGGCAAGACGAAGCCGTCACGGTGGTCGCCAACGCCGTCCGCCGGGGCCGTGCGGGGCTGCAAGACGCGAACCGCCCCATCGGTTCGTTCCTGTTCCTCGGCACCACGGGCGTCGGCAAAACAGAACTGGCCAAAGCGCTGGCGGGGTTCTTGTTCTCCGACGACGAGGCGATCATCCGGATCGACATGTCCGAGTACCAAGAGCGCCACACCGTGAGCCGTCTCATCGGCGCGCCTCCGGGGTATGTGGGCTACGAAGAGGGCGGCCAGCTCACCGAAAAGGTGCGCCGCAAGCCGTACTCGGTCGTGCTGCTCGACGAGATCGAGAAGGCGCACCCGGAGGTCTTCAACGTGCTCTTGCAGGTGCTCGACGACGGACGATTGACCGATAGCCAAGGCCGGACGGTAGACTTCACCAACACGCTCATCGTGATGACGAGCAACCTCGGCTCCGACGTGATCCGCGAGCGGATGGACCTCTACGGCGGCGAGATGGACGAGGCCACCGAGCAAAAGCTCTACGACGATGTGATGGGCCTTCTGAAGACGCGGCTGCGTCCGGAGTTCTTGAACCGCATCGACGAGATCGTGATGTTCCGCCCGCTCGGACGCGACAACATCCGCGGCATCGTGGACATCCAGCTCGACCGGCTGCTCCGCACCGCCGAGAAGAACCACGACCTTCGCATCGAACTCACCGACGCGGCCAAGGACTGGCTCGCCGAGAAGGGGTACGATCCGGTATTTGGCGCGCGTCCGCTCAAGCGGGTGCTTCAGCGTGAGATCGCCAACAAACTGGCCGAGGAGATCCTCAGCGGCTGGGTGCAGCCCGGCGAGACGCTCCGGATCGACACGGTCGAGGGCGGCGACGGCCTGACGTTTGAGACGGTGAAGGCCGCCGACCCGATGTAACGCTTTCAGAGCGACGCGGCGGTCGGTTGTAGGGACGACCGCCGCGCACGGGCGCGGGGTGTAGCTTTTGGCCGCACCCCGCGCTGCCGTTTTACCGCACCGCGTCGGCTTCGGCTTCGGTGCGGAGGAAGTTGCCGGTGGTGAGTTCGAGCACGATCCGGTCGAGGTCGTAGACGTGGTCGAGCGCGGCCAGAATCGCCCGCGCATCCACGGCCACGCTTCGCCCGGCCACGTCGAGGTAGACGTACTCGTTGGGCAGCGCCTCGATGTTGGAGTCGAAGATCAGTCCAACCACCTGCAGGTTTCGGTCCACCAGCGCCGAGCCGGAGTTGCCGCCGGTGATGTCGGCGGTGGCGACGAGGTTGAGGCGCGTGCGCAAATCCAACCCCTCGGGCGGCGTGGCCCAGCGTTCGGGCAGTGCAAAGTCCGGGTTGCCGGGGTTGGAGGCGTTGCGGTCGTACATCCCGTAGAACGTGGTGAACGCGGGCGCGTCGGTGCCGTTGTAGCGGTAGCCCTTCACGACGCCGTCGGCGAGGCGCAGCGAGAAGCTGGCGTCGGGCGGCGTCGCGGTGCCGTACACGGCGAAGCGCGCGCGGTTGAGGTCGGCGCGAAGGCGTTCTTCGGCTCCCGAAAAGCCCTGCTGCTGCTGAAGCGTGGCCAAGAACAGCCCGCCGAGCGCCTGCGTCACGTCCACCATCACATCGCCGCTGGCGGCAAACCCACGGCTGAGCATCTGCCGGTAGCGCGTCGAGTCGTTGAGCGACGTGCGGGCCACGAGGTCGGCGGCCACGTCCGCGGCGCTGCGGCCCCCGAGCAGCCGCGCCACCACCGGATGCGCCCGCCCAAGGTTGGCTTCGAGTTCCTCCAGCCGAATCCGCACGAGGTCGGCTTCGAGGGCGTTGGGCAGCACCTTGAAGCCCATCGCCTCCTTGCGCAGATCGGCGATCTGGTCAGGCGGCGCGCCGCCGCGCTTAGCCAGGTCGAGGTAGTAGCCGTAGAACGACCGGGCGAGCAGGTGCGAGCCGTACGCCGACGGGTAGAACTGGAGCGCGTTCGTCTGCTCGGCGATGGAGCGCTTCGTCGCCTGCACCTCGGCGAGTTCTTGGAGCGTGCGTCCGTACGCCGAGAGGTCGGCGCGGGCGACGATGCTGTCGCGGAGGGCACGTTCGGCGGCGGCTTTGCGAGCCATAAAGGACGCGTCGCGGAGGCCGCCGAGCTGGCCGGAGAACGACTTCTCGGCGTTCGACAGTTCAAACAGCACGTTGCGCAGCATCTCGCGCTCGTCGGGCGTGGCCGGGCCGTTCATGTAGGCGCGGATGGCGGCCATCCGGCGCTGCAAGCCCTCCACCTGCGCCGGAAGCGTCACGTCGCGCTCGTAGTTGAGCTGCGCGACGCTGGCGAGGCGGTTCGTCGATCCGGGGTTGCCCACGACGAACACGAGGTCGCCTTCGGACGCGCCGTTCGCGTTCCAGCGGTAGAAGTTGGGCGAAGCGACCGGCTCGCCGCGCTCGTCGTACACGCGGAAGAACGAGAAGTCGAGCGTGTAGCGCGGGAAGGTGAAGTTGTCGGGGTCGCCGCCAAAGAAGCCCATCTCCAGCTCCGGCGCGGCCACGAGCCGCACATCTTTGTAGCGGCGGAACGTATAGGCCGACACGCGCGCGCCGCTGTAGAGGCGGACGAGTTGCACCACGGCCAGCGGATCGGTGCGCTTGGCCTCGGCGTCGAGGCGGGATTCGGTCTGGCGGATACGGGCGTCGAGGGCGTCGGCGTACTGCTCGGGCGTGGGCGCGTCGAGGCCACGCGTCACGTCGCCGGTCACGTCCTTGATGCCGACGAGCTGATCGACGAACAAATCCTCGACCGGGCGCTCGTCGTCGGCGTTTTCGGCCGCAAACCCGTTGCCCAGTAGGTCTTCGCCCGGCTCGCTCACCGCTTCCACGCTCTCGCGGGCGCAGTGGTGGTTGGTCATCACCAAGCCGCGCGGCGACACGAACGACGCCGAGCAGTAGTCGGCGAAGCGCAGCGCCCCGAGGCGGGCGCGTTCGTACCACGCCGCGTCGGGCGTAAAGCCATACGTTTCTTGCAGATAGGCCGTCGGTGGGTTGTCGAACGTCCACATCTTACCGCCGTCGAACCGCCCGAACTGCACCGTGTCCAGGTTGATGCCGGGGAGCGCAGGGGCCACGACGACGGGCGGCGGATCGGGGAGGATTTCCGGGATGGTTACGGGGGGAGCCGGGGGCGTGGCAGGCACCACGGGGACGGTCTGGCGCGAGGCGGTGCACCC
>Ga0209368_1000971_pt1 | contig 15303 bp, 12 predicted proteins | sample EBPBio242008_DNA_FD_185862 | JGI IMG/M metagenome (GOLD analysis project Ga0209368, IMG submission 185862) | Wastewater treatment Type I Accumulibacter community from EBPR Bioreactor in Madison, WI, USA - Reactor 1_4/24/2008_ DNA (SPAdes)... | ecosystem: Engineered > Bioreactor > EBPR >...
CGAATTCGCGCTGGAGCTGAATGTCAGCGAACTCCGCTCGGAAATCCAGTTCGGCCATGTCACAAGGCCCACCCATCGCAACACGACGTGGGACCGCGCGCGGTTCGAGGCCTCGATGCACCGCTGGGTCGATATGTCGGAACCCGATTTCGGCGTGGCCCTGATCAATGACAGCAAATACGCCTGTTCGGCCAAGGAGCAGACCATCGGCCTGACCCTGGTGCGGGGCGCGACCCATCCGCATCCCCTGGCCGATGAGGGCGAACACCGCCTGCGCTATGCGATGCGCATCCATGCCGGGACCTCCGACCTGGAAACCGTCCATCACGCGGCCGAGGCCTTCAACAACCCGCTGCTGGTCCATGGCGACATGTCCCGCCCGGGCGGCGCCTTCAGCTTTGCCGCCAGCACGGCAGGCAATGTCGCGCTGGAGACGCTCAAGCGCGCCGAAGACGGCAAGGGCCTGATCCTGCGCGCCTTCGAACATGCCAACCGCCGGGCCGAGACGCGGATCACCTTTGGCCTGCCCGTCAAATCCGTGCGGCTGGTGAACCTGATGGAGGAAGAGCCCCAGGCCCCCCTGACGCTCTCCGACAATGGCGTGACCCTGGCCTTGAAGCCCTTCGAGATCGCCACCCTGTGGATCGAGGTCTGACATGGCCGATGTCGAGCTGAAATCGGTCGCCAAGGCCTATGGCGGGATGAAGGTGATCCATGGGGTGGACCTTCAGGTCCGCTCGGGAGAGTTCGTGGTCTTTGTTGGCCCCTCGGGCTGCGGCAAGTCCACGCTTCTGCGGATGATCGCGGGGCTGGAGGCGATCACGGGCGGCACGGTCAGCATCGGCGGCAGGGTGGTCAATGACCTGCCCTCGCCGCAGCGCGGGATTTCCATGGTCTTTCAGTCCTATGCGCTTTACCCGCATATGACGGTGCGCGCCAATATGGCCTTCGGGCTGGAGCTTGCCCGCACCCCCAAGCCCGAGATCGAGGCCCGCGTGAACACCGCCGCCCGCATCCTGCAACTGGAGCCCTATCTCGACCGCATGCCAAAGGCGCTCTCCGGCGGCCAGCGCCAGCGCGTGGCCATCGGCCGCGCCATCGTCCGCCAGCCGCAGGTCTTCCTCTTCGACGAGCCGCTGTCTAATCTGGACGCCGCCCTGCGCGGCCAAACCCGGATCGAGCTTGCGCGTCTCCACGCCCAGCTTGGCGCCACGATGATCTATGTGACCCATGACCAGGTCGAGGCCATGACGCTCGCCGACCGCATCGTCGTCCTGAACGAGGGCCGGATCGAGCAGGTCGGCACGCCCTTGGAGCTGTACCGCGCCCCGGCCAATGCCTTTGTCGCGGGCTTCATCGGGGGGCAGACGATGAACCTCTTGCCCGCCGAGGCGCCGGGTGGGCGCCTCGTGGTCCTGGGCCGTCCGCTGCCCCTGGTCGCAGCCCCGGGGATTGCCACGCTCGGCATCCGCCCCGAACACCTGACCCCCTGCGCCCCCGAGGCCGGGCATCTGTCGGGCCGGGTCGAGGTGGTCGAAGAGTTCGGCGAACATGCGCTGGTGCACCTGGACCTTGGCGGCCAGAGCCTGACGGTCAAGGTCGGCCCCGACGCCGTGCCTCAGGCCGGTCAGACCCTGGGCGTCATGGCTGATCCTGCCCATCTGCACCAGTTCGACGCCCAGGGCCGATCGCTGGCCTAGCAGCCCGCCGAATTCGTCCAGCCTCGGCAAGGATTGGGAACATGACTCACCCATCGCAGTGCGACGGCGGGGGTGATCATGCGCGGGACGGACGAGGTGAGCGGATCGCTTTTCAGCTATGTGGACCTTGACCGACCCAGCAATCGCCGATCCTGCGCGCGAGGCAATCCGCGGCCTGATCACACGCGTCACGGTTCGGTTCGAGGGCAAGGCGCCGGTCCTCACGCTGGACGGGGCTCTCTCAGCGCTTATGGCGCTTGGTACAAATGCAAAAGGACCGCTGGAGAGCGGGCTTGACAGGGGTGTTCTGGAAAGTTCGATGCATTTGGTTGCGGGGGCACGAAACCACCGACAGCGAACGGAGTTCAGGATGGCCGTATAGGACCTATCTAGCCCTTCTTCCATCCATCGCTGGGCTCTACCAAGACGTGGGCCGTATGTGTGATCGCAGCACAAGCAGGTGCGAACAGGCTTCGCGTCCATCACCCTCTCCATAAAGACCTTGAAGCGAAACATCAAAGGCCCGAACCTACACAAAACGCGGGGGCAAATGCATGGTTGACATTGGTGATCTTGACACGTTGAAGCGCCGTATCGGGCATGGGAAGCCAGTGAGCTTCTTGGTGGGTGCCCCGTTTTCGTGGGACAACGGTGCAGGAGTTCCACCGGTTAGTGGTTTCATCGATATCATCCGGGGGAAGGTCGAGGCTGTTGGTATAGCGGAGTTGGAGGCCCTCGATGCAGCACTGCTGCTCGCTCAACCGGCGGAAAAATACCAACGTTCTATGCGATTTCTGTATCAGTCGTTTGGCGCGGACTTTGTGAGTCAGGTCGTGATTGATGCTGTCTTGAGGGCTCGGGCACCCGGTGCACCGCCATATGACCCCGGTCTTATGTCGGAAGGATTGCCAAAGGATTGGTCCATATCGAGGGCCCAGCGGGGCTTGGCCACGCTCATGAAGCTGAAACCTGATCACTTTCGCGGTCCGGTCTTCACGACGAACTTCGACCCAATGGTGGGCATGGCTCTCCTTGAGGTTGGTATGTCACCGTCGATCATCGTGTTTCCATTGGATGGAACCATCAACGCACCGGTGCAGATCGCTTCAAATCACGTGAATGTCTTTCATCTGCATGGATACTGGCGTGATCGTCTCACACTCCACACGAATGCACAGCTTACGCCCGAACGTCCCCAACTCATGAGTTCACTGCGACGGCATCTAGACCAAACAAACCTGGTAGTGATGGCTTACAGTGGCTGGGATGACATTTTCACGACAGCGATTGCAAGTTGCCTAAACGACGCGAATTTCTCGGGTGAGGTGACCTGGTGCTTCTATAACAATAGCCCCGCAGAGGCCCGTGAACAGAATTCCGCACTCATCAAGAAGTTCGGGAACGGCCTGCAACCGCGCGTCCAGTTCTTCTGCGGTGTAGACTGTCACACGTTCTTCGAAGACTACATCGCCGGGCTCGGGATCACCCCAGCCATAGTGGCGTCCAAGGTCACCTCTCCGATCCCCGGCTGGGATATGGTTACCAAGGAATACCTGGATAGTCTTCCGCCCTTGTCTGGTCCAGAAGCCGTTCGGTATTTCGACGGTGCCGTGCCAACATGGCGACACGCCGTGAGTCCGTTGATCCCCAAGCTCAGCCATACGGAAGTCTTGCAGGACAGGATCGCATCTGGAGTCGCTGATACCAGTGCGTCGGCTTTGCAACTCGTCCGTGCCGCCGGAGGTGAGGGGAAATCGTCTACCATGCTCCAGGCAGCGGCAAATGCGGTCCTTGCCGGGTCTTGCACTGTGCTCTGGCGATCATCTGCAAACGCTGAGCTTAATCCTGACACCGTGGCATCTCTTGATCCGGCAACTCAGTGGCTGATCGTTATTGATGATGCAGAAGGACTGGTCGAAGCTATTTGGGCCTGTGCCGATCACCTACATCAACGGGGTCGAACCAACGTGTTCTTCCTGATCGCGGCCCGCGACAGTGACTGGATCGGTGTTCGGGGTGACGGGAAATCCTGGGCGACACGACTGAACCGGCTCGATGATCTTACCATGGGTGATCTATCATCGGACAATGCGGGCAGGATTGTCGATGCATGGACCGCCCAGGGTGTTGATGGCCTCCGGGCACTGGCGACGGTTGCAGCGAGGGATGATCGGATCACAAGGCTGGTAACGGCCTCGAAGTCCAAGGGGGTCAAATCGGATGACGGGTCATTCTTCGGTGGGCTGCTTGAGACTCGGTTTTCCTCCACCGCTCTGGTCGATCACGTGGTGACAATGCTTCAACCCCTGCGTGGGATGCACATCGATGGCGGCAGCGGCACACTCTATGATGCACTGGTTTACATCGCCCATTGCCAGGCTGTAGGGATGCCAGGGCTTGATAAGCGTGTGCTGGCATCTTTGATGGACCTGCCCGCGCAGATGGTTTCCTCGGCCATCACCATGCCGATGGGAAAAGAGCTTGGTGCTGCTGAAAGCCGTGGTCATGTTTTGACCCGACACAAGCGGGTGGCCGAGGCCATCGTCATTGCGGTGGAAACCCGTCTGGGCACCGACTCCGCTGTCGTCTGGGGCGAGTTGGTGAAACACACTGCTCGTCTCGGCCGGAATGGCCAGGTTAGTCGGGACTGTCACGGCAAGATCATTCACGCCGGTGCAAGTCTGATGAGGGACCTTCCCAATGGTATTGACCCCCATCGCCGGGGTGAGATTGGGATTGCAGCAGCCGAAGCAGCATGTGAGCATCTGAGTGAACGTGTTGATGTGATCATTGACCTGGCTCGATCTCTGCGGTTCGCAGGTTACCCACAAGAAGCATATGACCATATGGCTTCGGAACACCCAAAGCTTGCTGGCAAAGCCGAGGTTCCGGAATACCTCCGCGGATTCCTCTACGAGTGGAGCACCTGTGCAGGGAACCTGGGTGATGGGTCAGGCTACATCAGCGACGCATGGTTGGCTTGCCTGTCTCTTTCCGACACGATACCCGCGGAAGTCAACATAGTGCGGGCTAAGCTATCCTGTGCGGGCTTGGGCGTGGCCTTTCAACACCTCTTGACCTCCGACCCATTCGGTGTGTTTGCGAAGGGCCGTCGAGCCGCCACGGAGATCGGCTGGAAAACCCGTCCAGACCCTACGACCACCGGCTACTTCCGTCGGCATGAAGGCGAACTTGACCGTGCCGGGACACCGAAACCAGTCGATCTCGACGAGGCCCTGGCATGGCTGGCAGAAGCTGCAAAGGCAGCCCACACCGAGTTGCGGGACCCGCAGCTTCGAAGCCTCCAGAAGAGCGGAGAGTTGACCTTCACCCGCCTGCGGACGGCGGTCGCTGGATCATAACAGGTCTCGAATAACCCGAGTTGCCAATGGCGGGATCGCATCGTTTCGTCGAGGTGCGTCTGCATCCATTGTTCCTCACAAACGGTCATTTTTTTGATCTCTCAAAACCCCTCCGACATGACGCAGACCTTGACACCATGTTCCCAGGAGAACACAAGTCACAGGAATTATCAAAACCCCCTGTTGAAACGAATCGACGATCCTGGCATCAGCCTGATGAGTTTCGAGAAGGAGTTCAGATGCGGATCGGATACGCTCGCGTGAGTTCAGGCGACCAGTCAGTGGATGGCCAGGTCTTCGCTCTGGAAGCCGCCGGGTGTGAGAAGGTGTTCGTCGAAACCGCCTCGGGGGCCAAGAAGGAACGCCGCGTGTTGGCCGAGGTCTTGGACTACCTTCGGCCACTGGACGTTCTGGTGGTCTTCAAGCTGGATCGTGTTGCACGTAGCTTGCCCCACCTCCTGGTGGTCATGGAGCAGTTAAAATCCCGTGACATCGGATTTCTGAGCCTGACCGAAGAAATCAACACCACATCCCCAGGTGGGAAGCTGCTGTTCCACCTGATGGCTGCGATCTCGGAATTTGAACGTGATCTCATACGGGAACGAACCGTGCACGGGCTCAAAGCTGCACGCGCCAAGGGGCGTGTTGGTGGACGGCCACGTCGGATGACCGATGACAAGCTTGAGGCTGCACGTAGCCTTCTGTCAAACGGGCTACCAGTCAAGGATGTGGCCGATGCGATTTCGGTCTCCGTTCCGACCTTGTATCGCTGGTTGCCCGGCACATCTCGTTGAGCCGGTATCCTCGACGCAGGAGCCGCATCACCAGACACAACGTGAAATCTAGGGTCACTTCGCCTCAACGGCGCAAGGGGTTTTTCCAAGTCGAGCGATCATCCTCTTTAAAGATGCGCTCGTGAACCTCTTCAAGTCTTCTCAAGAACGATGCCGATGAGTGACCGATGTTCAAGTCCACGCCACCACAAACATTGACTTTCATCTGAATCGGAGTTGAGATCGCGTCTGTGCTGCCTGGCCTTTCACCGCTGTGGTCGCTCATGAACACTTGCACTTCGTCCATGCCCCAAAGTTGGACGTGTCCGGCAGCAATTAGGGGGCAACCTTTTTTCCTTTTGACTTCTGCTTCTTTATAGTTCCAGTCGTATGGGTGAGTCGCCGACCATGAAACGCACGTTTCAACTCCGCATCCCCATGACACGCAATCACCATCTGCTCCGGGGTAAGCCGCCTTTCTGGATCGGGCTCTTGACCCGTGGACGGGACTGAATGTCGGCTGGATGATCCGTCTGATGCAATGCCAGACGTATTGATACTTGCCCGTCTCTGATATCCACTGACTGCCTTTGGTAGGTGCTCTTTGCAGATGTAGTTAACAAACCCCGCTATGCCTGCGGCATGATCCTGGTAGCTGGTATCGGAGATGTGGTCTTCTTCGTCGTCCAGATGACGTTCAGCGGCCATGGCATCGAGGAGTTGGTCAACCGATACCGAACGGATTTGGTTGTCTGAGCCAAGATCAAGGAGGTCATAAGCGTCGTCAGGATGGTCTGGCAGAATAATCTTGCTACCGGGCGGAGACGACGGCTCCGCGAACGTTATGAGTGACGGATCGCTGGTGCGAACTTTGACCATTCCGTCTGGAACTGGTTCGGACACGTAGACCTGCCATGGGCCATCGAACACCATTCGGAAGAACTGTCCTGCTTCTGTGAATCGAAAACCAGGAAAGTGTGCCAAGCCATGGCAGTGTAGAAATGCGACGACCTGATCGGGATTCATTTCCGTTGAATCGACGACACCAGGCGCTCGGAACGGCAGTTGCCATTTCGCGTTTCCTGCGGTGGTCCAGGACCATTCAAATCTGTAGACGAGCTTTACATCAGCGTGGATTAGATCACGAAATCCAGTCGCGATTTCACGCATCCACCCCTGGTAGAAATTCTTGACCGCTACATAATCTTCGCCACCTTGAAGACAACAGAGCTTGACTGTGATAGGCGCTACTTCCTTTACAGGTAAACCGTAGAACGGCTCCATCATGTTCTGCACCCGCTGAATGTGGCGATAACCACCATAGCCAACATGTTCTGAGTAGATGATGGGATTCACCACATCCCAGCCAATGAAACGCATTGGGTCCACGCGCCAATTCGTGGCAACAAGGGGGCTATTAAAGCATTTGTCGCAATACTTGATTTGACACGGATATCGGTCACCGCAATTCTGACACTGCTTGAGCAGATCATGGTTCTTCGAATCGTAACTTAGTATTTCCCGACAAGCAGCAAACCGATCTGGCATTGGTCCAGACGACACACGGGCACCAAGGTCCAATTCCCGCTGCGACAATACCAGGTTACGCCGTTCATACTCCCACATCGCTGCTCCTGTCGTCTGCGATTGAGAATTCCGCCGCTGCCATAGCCCGCTCCGTATGTGATGAGGCCATGCCGTTGTAAGTCAGGCGTAGGATCGCCGCTGCACAAGCTTCGATCTCTATATAGGTGAAGAACCCGAAAAGTGGCAACGGATGCTGAACACCGGAGTAACAACAGCCCCCCAGAAGGTGAACCGATATGAGGGCGGACGCATAAATAGTGAAAGGAGGCCCCCGCATGAACCACCCCAAGCAAGACATGACTGTCCGGTCCATTTCTGCGCTGACACGCTGCCGCCTGGAGGCCCTCAGGTCCTATACCCGGTTGACCTATGGTAGCATTGTAGATGATGCCGTGGACGCCCTTTGGGACGCCTATGAGGCTGATGGGCAAAAGATACCGTTCAGTATCGACCAAACAAGCTAGTGCTGGCGGAACTCCGCAGCACGCATATCCTTGATGAACACCCGGTCAGTCGGGTTCATCCCTTTTCGTGGTCCTGGTCGATACAGGCCGACCTGGGGGCGGGTTGCGCCAGCTTCATAGACGAGGGATGGTTCGGAATAGACAAGTTTGCCGCCGAGAAACACCTTGGCCGTCTGGACGCCTTCGATTGTGTTCACGTCTACTGCGACCTCAACCCATCCCTTTTCGAAGTCCTGACGGGTCCATCCTGCCAGTTTTCGCCTGCGATAGCTGGTCTCGGAGTAGGATGAGGTCTCGGCTTCAAGGGTGCCGTCGGCCATCATGTAGATCATGATGACCGGGTAGCAGCGGCATTCGGGTGTCCGGTTCTGATGCACCTGGAAGAACACAGTGCTGTCGGAACTCCTGGTTTCGGGGTCGAACCGGACCAGAGCACTGAAACGATACCAGTTTCCGCGTTTGGGGTAGTCGATAGCATGGATCATCACCCGTTCGCGGAACGGTGACCCATAGTTTTCCTCGTCATCCCCCGGACACCGCCCCACGTCGCCGCCGTGGAGGGTGAAGATGTGTGCCCCAGCCTGGCGCTTTGCCGATGCATTTGCGGGGTAGGGGCATCCTTCTGCCAGTCGCATGGGCCGTGCTGTATCGAACTGGATCGTCGCCGATACGGGAAAGTCCCAGTCCTCGGCATATGCCTGGTCGGAAGCTATCGGAGCCGCCAGCGTGAGCATCACCGCCGCCGTCATGCTTTGGATGATGCGCTTCCGTGGCCTCAACCATTCGTCGTGCAGTCTGCTACCCGTCAAACGCATTTCAACACCCTCCAGAAAGATCGAGATGGACAATGAAGTCAGTATACCGACACCTTCCGAGCCGGACCGCCGTCATCGACGATGCAAATGAACTGGCGCTCGATCCGCCCCCCAAAACCGTTGGTTGCTGAGACCGTATAACGGAATCGCACCACCCGGGCGTCATCTACCGCAGCGGCTATCCTGGGAGCGCCGAATCGTGCTGATGCGGGATCGAGCAACATCTCACGGGTTCGAGTCTTGCACTCGCCAAAACCACTGGAGCCGTCGCTGATCCAGTTCGCGACGAACAGAAATGCCACGAAGAGCACCGCTCCAATGACGCCCAACATGATCAATCCGCCGACGATCTGGCCTGCGGTCATTGGCTGTTCCTGGTTGGGCGGTGTCGCGGACGCCAATGGTTCGGTCATGCGGAATCCTTCTCGTTGTAGATGCAGCCGGGTGGATGGATGCCGGTGAGGTCGTTCGGGGTCACCCGGCCACCGGTCTCCTCGAAAATTCGCAGCAACAGCTTCCGACGCGGCACGACGATGCCATCGGAAATCCTTGAGACTGTTGCCGTTGTCGTCCCGATTCGGGCGGCAAACTCTGTCAGCGTGACCTGGTTCTGGCGGAGGAACTCGGAGAGCGTCATGACTTCCATTTTACGTTGAACGTAAGTGATTCGCAAGATTACATGATTTCACAGGTCTTTCCCTGCTTTGCAAAAAATGTAAGACTGGACGGGAACCATGCTGAGGCCACGATGGCAATCCATAAGACCCTACGCGAAGCCCGGGAAAAGATTGGCATGTCCCAGGACGATGCCGCCAAGCATCTGGGTATCTCCGGTGCTTCCTTCTCGCGGATGGAGAGCGGTGAGTCTGCGGTCACGACTGACCGGCTCTTCAAGATCGCTGCGCTCTACAGGGTCAGTGCGGCATCCCTGCTGGAGGGTGCGGTTGTGACCCATCCATCGGCAATCGACCTGGAACGACTGAAATTGGCGATCATCGAGGTGGAGAAGGTCGTGTCGGCCCTCGGGGTCAGGCCATCACCCCAGAAGGTCGCCGATGCCGTGGCCGAACTCTACCGCACCGAAATAGAACACATCATCGAACACCCGCGTGAGACCTTCACCCCCGCCCGCCATGCTCGACTTCTCGAACTCATATTTCGGACCTGATCAATGACCGAGGATTTCTTCGAGCGCCCGATATTGAACTCCCCCTACTTGTATCCAGGCCGTCACTGGGAACTGGAAACTGGTGGTCAACCAACGAACCGGATCGTCAATTCACGCCGACATTCCGACCTTATCACGCCGGTGCCAAAGCCGAAGAAGAAGACCAAATCAAAAGCACAGGCCGAGTTCATCCTCGGTGGTGCTGACGGTCTGTCTACATCGGAACAGGAATACAACCCGACCCCCATTATCAACGAAATCCGCACCTATGTGGACACGTGGCGGTCCCTACCCAACCAAGACCAGTGGCAGGTTACTCCAGAGACGGCTCGGCTCCTGCACCACTGGAGGCATCACCAGTTCGAGGGGGTCCGACCATTCTTCTGTCAGATCGAGGCGGTCGAAACCGCGATCTGGCTTGCCGAGGTTGCCCCGAAGATGGGCCGATCCACTGCGAAGTTCCTGGAGCACTTGAAGGGTGCGAACGCCCAGTCCAACCCTGACCTGTTCCGGATTGCCCTCAAGTTATGCACCGGCGCGGGCAAGACCACCGTGATGTCAATGCTGATCGCCTGGCAGGTCGTCAACGCCGTTCGTCACGAAAACTCCAAGACCTATGCCCGTGGGTTCCTGCTGGTGGCCCCCGGGATCACCATCAAGGACAGGTTGCGTGTGCTGTTACCAAACGACCCGGACAGCTACTACCGCAACCGTGAGATCGTTCCCAATGACATGCTGGGTGACATCGAGAAGGCCAAGATCGTCATCACTAACTACCATGCGTTCAAGCTCCGGGAAAAGATCGACGCGGCCAAGACCACCCGTCGGCTCATCGAGGGACGGGGCCCGAAGCTCCAGACCCTGGAGAACGATGGAGAGATGATCCGTCGTGTCATGCCAGACCTGATGAGCCTGAAAAACATCGTGGTAATCAACGATGAGGCCCACCACTGCTATCGGGCGAAACCTGTGCAGGATGATGATCTGGCCGGAGCAGACAAGGCCGAGGCCGAAAAGAACAACGAAGCCGCCCGGCTGTGGATCACCGGGCTGGAAACCGTGAAACGTAAGCTCGGCGTCCGCACGGTGTATGACCTGTCAGCGACCCCATTCTTCCTCCAGGGGTCTGGATACCGTGAGGGAACGTTATTCCCTTGGACGGTATCCGACTTCTCGCTGATGGATGGTATCGAGAGCGGGATCGTAAAGCTCCCCCGGGTCCCTGTGGCCGACAACGTGCCGGGCGAAGAAATGCCGAAGTTTCGGAATCTCTGGGACCATATCGGTAAGGAGATGCCCAAGAAGGGCCGTGGTAAGTCCGGGGGTGGCCTTGACCCACTCAAGCTGCCGACTGATCTGCAAACCGCCCTCCACGCATTGTATGGGCACTACGCCAAGACGTTCGACCTGTGGGCTCAGGCTGGCATCGAAGAACCGCCGGTGTTCATTGTGGTGTGCAACAACACGGCAACGTCAAAGCTGGTCTATGACTTCGTTGCCGGGTTCGAACGTCCCGGAGAGAACGACCAGCCTGTGCTGCACAACGGGCGGCTGGAACTGTTCAGGAACTACGACGATGCCACCGGGGCAAGATTGGCCCGCCCACGAACACTGCTGATCGACTCGGAACAACTTGAAAGTGGCGATGCCCTGGACGCCGATTTCCGTGAGATGGCAAAAGATGAGATCGACCGGTTCCGCAAAGAGATCATTGAGCGCACCGGGGATGTGCAAGCCGCCGAGAACCTGACCGAACAGGACCTGCTGCGGGAGGTTATGAACACGGTGGGTCGTAAGGGAAAGCTCGGCGAATCCATCCGCTGTGTCGTGTCCGTGTCGATGTTGACCGAGGGTTGGGATGCCAACACCGTGACCCATATCCTCGGGGTCAGAGCATTCGGGACTCAGTTGTTGTGTGAACAGGTCGTCGGGCGTGGACTGCGGCGGCGTTCATACGAACTGAACAGCGACGGCAAGTTCAACGTCGAGTATGCCGACATCCTTGGCATCCCGTTCGACTTCACCGCCAAGCCTGTCATTGCCCCCCCGCAGCAGCCAAAGCCCACCATACGGGTCCAAGCTGTGCGGCCCGACCGGGACCACCTGGAGATCACGTTCCCCCGGGTGGAGGGGTATCGCGTTGAACTTCCGGAAGAGCGGATCGAAGCCCGCTTCTCACCCGACAGCATGCTGGAACTGACACCCCTGTTGGTTGGCCCCGGCGTTACCCGCAACGAGGGAATCATCGGTGAGGGCATCGACCTGCGGCTCGACCACCTGGAAAGCACCCGGGTTTCGACCGTGCTGTTCGAACTGGCAAAAAACCTGATCTATAACCACTACCGTGAACCCGGAGAGTCCCCGAAGCTGCATCTGTTCGGCCAGATGAAGGCGATTTGCCGCCAATGGATCGACGGCGGATACCTGAAATGCGTGGGCGGCACTTACCCGGCCCAACTGCTTTACCCGGAACTCTCCGACCTCGCGTGTGAGAAGATCAAGGCTGCGATCTCTGCGGCACCCCAATCGACCGCTCGTCCCATCTTGGCAGTGCTCGATGCTTACAACCCGACCGGATCGACCAACTTCGTGAACTTCAACACATCCAAAGAACTGCGGTGGCAAACCGATCCCAGGAAAAGCCACGTCAACTGGGTGATCGGTGACAGTGACTGGGAAATCGAGTTCGCCCGCGTGGTTGAATCGCACCCCCGGGTGATTTCGTTCGTCAAGAACCAAGCTCTGGGGTTCGAGGTTCCCTATGTCATGGCCGGTCACCGGCGACGGTATATTCCGGACTTCCTGTTGAAGATCGACGATGGAAAACCCGACCCGCTTAACCTGGTCGTCGAGATCAAGGGGTATCGGGGTGAGGATGCCAAGATCAAGGCAGATACAATGCGGTCATATTGGGTGCCGGGGGTCAACAACCTGCGGCAGTTCGGGCGGTGGACGTTTGCTGAGTTCACGTCGGTGTTCGAAATGGAACGGGATTTTGCCACCCTGATCGATGGGTTCCTCCAGAAGGAACCAGCCTGATGGAAACCACCGAGCGCATCGTCGAAGCCTATGTCCGTCACGTGATGGGCTGTGCCACCATCTCCAACATCCGCTGTGATGGGCAGAACGAAATCGACCTCCTGGCCATCCACCCCAAGACGCTAGCCCGCTACCACATCGAGGTGTCGATCTCGATCTCCAGCGGGTTCAAACGGCTCACGGCCAAACCCTATGACCCGATCAACAAGAAGGAACGGGTCCACCAGGCCGAGCAACGCCGCACCATCGGCTTTTTCGTAGAACACAAATTCGCCAAACCCGGCGTTATCAGCCGTCTGGCCGAATACGGCTTCACCGATGGCAACTACACCAAGGTCGTCGCCACCTGGGACTGGACCGAAGACGCCAAGACCCAGGCCGATGCCGCCGGTGTGGAACTGTGGGACTTCCGCCGGATGATCACCAACATCGCCCAGGCTGTGCGGTCGGATCGGACCTATTTCAACGATGACACCATGCGAACCCTGTCACTGTTCGCCAAAGCGATGGATGAGATGGAACGTTTGTCGCCCAAGCCGCCGCCCGGCCCTAAGACCAAGCCACGCAGCGGTGACGGTGCCTTCTGGGTCTATGTCAACGACCCGATCAACAAGGCCATTCTGCACCTGGGCACCTGTTCCTACTGCAACCACGGCCAGGGCATCCATCCCGACAAGTCAGGTGACAACTCGGCCTGGAATGGCCCGATGGATGAAGCCTCGGCCCGCACCACCGCCCGGGCGTCGGGCAGGAAAGATATCCGCTGGTGCAGCCACTGTGCCGCCAAGCTGGGGCTTGCCCCTGATGATGTGTGAGTAGGAAGACCCATGGCACGTAAGACCACCCCCAAGCTTCCGACCGATGTGAAGGTCCACACCCATCAGGATACCCGGCTGAACATCCCACCGGCGGAACTGGAGCCGTTGATGTCCGCCGAGGATCGCAAGCCCAAGATGCTGCGATACCCCCGCAACACGGACCTGGACCCGCAACTGGTCTGGCGGGGCAAGGATGACCAGGACTGGTCCGATCTGGTCGTGCAGGCCCCGCCGCTGTTCATCCAGGAAAAGGTCCACCCCAAGGTGCTGATCGACGACCTGATCCGGCAAACGGCCGAACGGGCCAAGCAGGAGGCACCCGATACGCCCGACCTGTTCGCCGACTTCAACGGGCTACCCGACAAGGAGGCCGCGACCGAGTTCTACCAGCACCCGTCGCACTGGACGAACCGGATGATCCTGGGTGACAGCCTGGCCGTGATGGCATCGCTGGCCGAGCGGGAAGGGCTGCGTGGAAAGGTGCAGGCGATCTATTTCGACCCACCCTATGGCATCAAGTTCAACTCGAACTTCCAGTGGTCCACTCATGACAGCAAGGTATCCGACAAAGCCGACCATGTGACCCGTGAGCCGGAGATGGTGAAGGCTTTCCGGGATACCTGGAAGGACGGCATCCATTCATACCTGACCTATCTACGAGATCGGTTGACCGTGGCCCGTGATCTCTTGACCGAAAGTGGCAGCATTTTCGTTCAAATCAGCAACGAGAATGTCCACCGGGTCCGAGGTCTCCTGGATGAGATCATGGGTGACTCCAACTTCGTCTCCCAAATCATTCTCAAGACCACAAGCGGTGCAGGTAGCCCAACCGGCGGCACCACCACGTTGGCGGCAGTTCATGACTATGTGCTCTGGTATGCAAAAGCCAAGGCCAAGGTAAAGTATCGCCAACTATACTTCGAGAAGGCGGATATGCAGACTGCCGGGCTTTACCGGCGGGTGTTGTTTCCAACCGGTGAAGATCGTGCCGCCACCGCTGCGGAGCTATCAGGGGACGACAAGCTGGTGGACGGTGCCAGCTTGTTTCGGCCCGACAACCTTACCAGTCAGAGTTCACCGGACAGTGCCCTGTTCAAGGTCAACTATAAGGGACACAGCATCGGTCCTAGCAAAGGTGGGTGGAAAACGAACCAGACCGGGATGGCTAGGCTCATATTTGCAGGCCGTCTCTATCTCACCTCGAACAATACCCTCCAATACGTCAGGACTTGGAACGACTTCAACGCTGCCCCCATCAATGATGTTTGGACGGATGTCGGCACCGGATCGTTCACCACGGAAAAGGTCTATGTAGTCCAGACCAACGCCAAGATTGTTCAACGATGCCTGCTGATGGCCACCGACCCAGGTGATCTGGTGCTCGATCCGACATGTGGCTCAGGAACTACCGCGTTTGTTGCAGAGCAATGGGGTCGGCGGTGGATCACTATTGACACCTCTCGGGTCGCTCTGGCTTTGGCACGTGCGAGGATCATGGGTGCCCGATACCCCTTCTACCACCTGCGTGACACGCCAGAGGGAGTGCGGGAAGAGGCCAAACTCCGTCGGTTGCCCCC
>Ga0209368_1000975_pt1 | contig 15265 bp, 13 predicted proteins | sample EBPBio242008_DNA_FD_185862 | JGI IMG/M metagenome (GOLD analysis project Ga0209368, IMG submission 185862) | Wastewater treatment Type I Accumulibacter community from EBPR Bioreactor in Madison, WI, USA - Reactor 1_4/24/2008_ DNA (SPAdes)... | ecosystem: Engineered > Bioreactor > EBPR >...
GTGGGCTATTCGCTGCGCTCGGCCGGGGTCGAGGTGGAAACCCGCCTGCCCGCCGGCCTGCCCGCCGTCAGCGCCGACCGCGACCTGCTGGGGCAGGTGTTCTCGAACATTCTTGTCAACGCCCAACAGGCGCTGACCAGCCGCCCCATGCCACGCCAGTTGCGCATCACGGCCCGCGCCGAGGGGGCCGAGGTGCTGGTCCGGATCGAGGACAATGGCCCCGGCGTATCGGACGCCGTGCGCCACCGCATCTTCGACCCCTATTTCACCACCAAGGCGGTGGAGGTCGGCACCGGCATCGGCCTGTCGATCTCGCGCAATGTGATCGAGACGCATGGCGGCACCATCGGCCTGGGCACGGGCGACCTGCCCGGCGCCTGTTTCGACATCCGCCTGCCCGCCCTGCCGCCCGAAGCAGCCACCGGAACCGCCGCCGCCAACGTCCCCGCCGCCAGTGCGGCGCGCCGGATCCTGATCGTGGACGACGAACCCGATGTCGGCGCCTCCCTGGCCGAGATGCTGGAAGGCCACGGACATTCCGTCACCACCGTGGCCTCCTCGGCCTCTGCGCTGGACCTCCTGCGCTCCATACCCTTCGACGCGCTCTTCACCGACCTGCGCATGCCCGGCATGGACGGCGCCGAACTGGCGCTGCGCGCCACCGAGCTTCGCCCCGGCCTTCTGGGCCACGTGGTGCTGATGACCGGCGACACCGTGGCCGGCCCCGCCCGCACCGCGGAACTTGGCCTTTCCGACATCGTCGTGCTGGAAAAGCCCTTCCTGCCCGACGACGTGACCACCGCCCTGGCCGCCGTGCTGGGCTGACCCCGAAGGACCGACATGACCACCCCGACCAGCGCCGATCTCGCCGCCGAGGCCGCCACGCTCACCCTGCCCCGCTTTGCCGAGGCAGAGGCGCTGGCGCTTGGCCGCATCCTCACCGATCTGGGGATGCAAGACCGCCTGCCCATTGTCATCGACATCCGCACGGCGGACCGCACGCTGTTCCACGCGGCCCTGCCCGGCGCGGCGCCGCTGAACGACCTCTGGGCGCGGCGCAAATCGACGACGGCGCTGATCTTCCAGGAACCCTCGTTCCTGGTGGGCACCCGCAACCGCGAAAAGGGCGAGACGCTGGCCAAGCATGGCCTGGCCGAGGCCGATTGCGCCGATCACGGCGGCGCCGTGCCGGTGCGAGTGAAGGGCGTGGGCATGGTGGCCGTCGCCACCGTCTCGGGCCTGCCCCAGGCCGAGGATCACGCGCTGGTGGTGCGCGCCCTGCGCGCACTGGCCGAAACACTCTAGGCCGGCACTGCCGCCCGGCGCCATTCGCTCGGGCTTTTCCCCGTCCAGCGCCGGAAGGCATGGGCCAGGCTCGACGGTTCGGCATAGCCCAGAAGGAAGGCCACCTGCGTCACCTCCATGCCGCCGGCCAGATGCGCCTTCGCCAGATCGCAGCGCAACTCGTCCAGCAGCCGGGCAAAGCTCGTGCCCTCGCCCGCCAGCCGGCGCGACAGGCTGCGCTGGCTCATGCCCAGCTCGGCCGCCACCACCTCCTGTCGGGCGCCGCCCTGGGCCATCCCGTCCAGAAGCGACCGCATCACCCGCTCGGACAGGCTTTCGCGCAGGGGGGAAAGCCGGGCCAGCACGTCCTGCGCATGGGTCTGCAGGATCGGCAACAGCCGCGAATCCGCGGAAAGCAGCGGCAGGCCCATGTCCTCGGGCGCCAGAGCCAGCCGCACCCAGGCGCCCTCCTGCACCACCGGGCAACCCAGAAGCCGCGCCGCCTCCTCCGTGCCGGGGCCGGCGACATGGGGCAGCGTCACCCCGCGCAGCGCCAGCCGCCGACCGGTGGCGCGACGCAGGAAGGCCAGGATGTTGCCCGCGGAAAACTCCTGCATCTGCCGCCTTGGCCGCCCCGGATCGCCGCGGAAGGTCCAGGCCACCTCGCCATCGGACAGGCGCGAGACGTCGATCTCGACCGCATCGGAAAACACCCGGTGAAACCGCGCCAGCCCCTTCAGCGCGCCGCGCATGTCGGGCGCGGACAGGCCGACATAGCCGATCAGCCCGGCATCGCGCGCATCCCGCGTCAGGCCAAAGCGCAGGCCCAGGCAGGCATCGCCCGTGGCCTCGGCCGCCGCCTCGAAGAAGGCCGCGATCCGGTCGAAGGGCACGCGCGCGCCCTCGCCCGCCAGCGCAGCACGGCCCAGCCCCGCCCGCGCCATCAGGGGCCCGGCCGCAACGCCACGGCGCACCAGCTCCTCGGCCAGCTGCCGTGTCCAGATGGCTCCATGCAGGGGCGACAGGTCTTCCATCGGCGAACTCCCGGTTTGGCGGAGATTCTGGCAAGTCTGGCCGTCGCTCACAAGCCGCCGCGCGCCCGGCGCGCCATATCCACGCCGCGGGGCCGAAGCACGGAGCCGCCGGCGGGGGACCGCATGGACCGGCCGGGTGAGCCCGGGATCGGACCTGCGCGCCGGCGGCACGTCCAGGGAGGCTTCGGCCCGCGCGCTTCCCCGGGTCCGGCGCAGCGGCCCCGGGGAGGCGCCGCCGCAACCCACCGACCCTTGCGCCCGCGCGCCCGCTTGCCCAATCTGGCCCCGACCCTGTCGGAGCCCGTTCCATGTCCAGCTCGCAATCCCTGTTCGACCGCGGCCTCAAGGTGCTGGTCGAAGGCGTCTCGTCCGCCTCGCGCGGGCCTGCCACCTTTGGCGGCGCGCCGCGCTACATGAGCCACGGGCAAGGCGCGCGGCTTCATGACGTGGACGGGCGCGAATACATCGACTGGATGATGGCCTTCGGCGCGCTGCCGCTTGGCCATGCCCATCCGGCCGTGGTGGAGACCATCACCCGGGAAGCCGCCCGCGGCACGCATTTCGCCACGGCGCTGGAAGTCGAGGTCGAGGTGGCCGAGATGCTGGTGGACCTTCTGCCCCATGTCGAGAAGGTCCGCTTCGCCAATACGGGAACCGAGGCCTGCATGGCCGCCTTCCGTCTTGCCCGCGGCCATACCGGGCGGCGCAAGATCATCAAGTTCGAAGGCCACTATCACGGCTGGTGGGATGCGGTGCTTCTGAACACCAACCCGATGCCGCCGGCCGCGCTTGGCCATCCGAACTCGCCCATCCGCATCTGCGACAGCTCGGGCATCCCCGAAGAGGCGCAGAAGGACACCGTGGTCGTGCGCTGGAACGATTTCGACGCGCTGGAAGCCGCGATGAAGCTGCACGGGGATCAGGCCGCCTGCGTGGTGACCGAGGGCGTGATGGCGAACATGGGCGTCATCGCACCGAAGCCCGGCTATCTGAACCGGATGCAGGAACTCTGCCGCCAGCACGGAGCGCTCTTCTACCTCGATGAAACCGTGACCGGCTTCCGCCTCGCCCCCGGCGGCGCGGCCGAGCTTTACGGCCTGTCGCCCGACCTCGTGACCTATGGCAAGGCGCTTGGCGGCGGTCTGCCCATGGCGCTGATCGGCGGGCGGGCCGATGTGATGGCCGGCCTCGAATGGGGAAAGGTGCTGCATTTCGGCACCCACAACGCCGGCCGGCTGGCGCTGCATGTGACAAGGACCATGCTGACCGAAATGCTGAAGGACGACCGCGCCGGCTTCCGCCGCCTGAAGGATCTGGGCGAGGCCATGGCCGAAGCGATCCGTGCCGTCGCCGCGAAATCCAACCGCCACGCGATCCGCGTGCAGGGCGTGACTTCGATGTTCCAGGTCTTCTTCACCGAGGCAGAGGAGATCGCCGATTACCGCGATTTCTGCGCCCATGTGGACCGCGCGAAGTTCCGCGACTTCGCACTCCGGCTCATGGACAAGGGCATCTACATGAACCCCTCGGCGACGCTGCATTCGCTGTCCTCTGTGGTGCATACCGAAGCCGACATTGCCGCTACCGCCCGGGCCATGGCCGAGGTTCTGGACGAGATGCCATGACCGCCCTCATCGGGGTGCTTGGCACCGGCAGCCTGGCCGAATTCCTGATCCGCGGCGCCGAGGGCGCGCCCTACCGGTTCCTGCTCTCGCCCCGGTCGGGAGAGCGCGCGCGGCGGCTGGCCAAGACCCATGAGGCCGAGATTGCCCAGTCCAATCAGGCTGTGGTGGACGCCGCCGACCGTATCCTCGTCTGCCTGCCCGCCACCGAAGGACCGGAGATCCTGAAGGGCCTGCGCTTCCGGACCGGCCAGTCGGTGCTGTCATGCATGGCCGGCACTGGTCCCACCGCGCTGGCCGCGCTCGTCGCCCCGGCGCAGGCCGCTGCGGCGATGATGCCGGGCTTTGCCAATGCCTTCCGCGCCGGGCCGTCGGTGCTGTGCCCGGCCGATGCCGGTTGGCAAGCGTTTCTGGGCCACCTCGGCCCCGTCCTGCCCTTCGCTGACGAAGCGCAGTTCACCGCCGCCGCCGTCATGGGCGCCCTGTCGGGCGCGCAGGTTCACTGGATGCGCCGTCTGACCCTGTGGTTCCAGGCGCAGGGCCTGCCCCCCGACACGGCGCGCAATCTGGTCGCCAGCCTGATGCGCGGCAATGCCGAGGTGCTGTTGCAGGCGCCCGAAAGTCTGGAGGCCATCGCCGCCGGCGTCACCACGCCGGGCGGCATCACCCAAGCGCTGGTGGCCGGCCTGGACGAGGCCGGTGCGCTGGACGCCTGGACAGGGGGGCTGGACGCGATCCGGGACCGGCTGTCAGGCGAAGCCCCCTGATCCCCCGCGCGCCGGAGTTTTCGAAACCTCCGGCACGATCTCTTCGAAGAAATCGTGCTTCCCGCGCCCATGCCGGGACCGACACCCGCAACCGGATTCGTAAAGTCCAAGTTAACACGCGCCCGTAACCAATTGATATTCCACACACCACCCAAGCGTCCGAGCTCGGACGCCCCTCAGGGCTCGACCCGGAACAGCTTGTCCCGGCTGGTCGCCCCCCGCACCAGCACCAGCCGCGAGGGGGCGATGCCCAGGGCCTGAGCCAGAAGCTTCCGCACCGCCTCGGTCGCCTTGCCCCCCTCGGCCACCTGGGTCACCTGGACCTTCAGCCCGCCCTCGGCATGGGCCACCGCATTGCGGCTCGCCCCCGGCGCCACCCGCACCGCGATCTCGGCCCCCGGAACGGCCAGATGGGCCAGTTCCCCCCGCGCCACGTCAGCCCATCCTCAGCCCGACATCCAGCATCCGGTTGGAAAAGCCCCATTCATTGTCATACCAGCCAAAGACCCGCAGCATGCCCCCGCCCACCGCCCTTGTCTCGGGGCAGGCCATGACGATGCTCTCGGGCCGGGCCCGCAGGTCGGACGAGACCAGCGGCTTGTCGGTCGCCCCAATCACCCCGTCCGCCGCCCGGAAAGCCGCGTTGACAGCCGCCACTTCCGCCGGCCGGGCCGTCATCACGCACAGGTCCACCGCCGACACGCTGGCCGTCGGCACCCGCACCGCCGCCGCCTGGATGCGTCCGGCCACAGCCGGCAGCACCTGGTCCAAGAGCCGCTGCGCCGAGGTGGTGGTGGGCACCATCGACAGCGCCGCCGCCCGGCTGCGCGCCGCATCCGCCGCCGGGGCATCCACCGTGGGCTGGCTGCCGGTGTAGCAATGGATCGTGGTCATCCAACCCGAGACCACGCCCCATTCCGCCTCGATCAGCTTGACCAGGGGGGCAAGGGCATTGGTCGTGCAGGAGGCGTTGGAGACGATCTTCTGGCCCTTCAGCGCCCCGTCATTGGCCCCCAGAACCACGGTCAACTCTGCCGCCCGGCTTGGCCCCGACACCAGCACCCGCGCCGCGCCCGCCGCCAGCCCGCGTCCCGCGATCTCGGGCGTATCCGCCCGCCCGGTGCATTCCATCACCAGGTCCACGCCGGACAGATCCAGCGCCGAAAGGTCCGGTGCGCGGTGCAGCGGGATCGCCCGGCCATCCACCACCAGCGCGGCCTCCTCCAGCGCGACCGAACCGCGCCAGGGGCCAAAGACCGAGTCATATTCAAAGAGATAGGCACACATCTCGGGCGCGGCGATGTCGTTGATCCCCACGACCTCCAGCCCCGGCCAACGCCCCGGCGATTGCGCCCAGGCCCGCAGAACCGACCGGCCGATCCGGCCGAACCCGTTGATGAACACGCGCATGTCTGGTCCTCCCGGCGGGAGACAGATCACGCAGCAGGACCAAGGGCAACCCCCGCGCCTACCAGCTCTTGCCGCGGGCAGCGACGCGGATCAGCCGCTCGACCTTGCCGCCGCGCAGGCCGACGATCCAGTCGTGCAGGTTCACCGTGGGGTCGCAGTGGCCGGGGATCAGCCGCAGCTTGTCGCCCGGTTTCAGCCGAAGGGCGGGGTCGGAGAGCGTGCCGTGCTCGTCGGAAGCCCCCTGGTACGCGACACCCTCCACGCCGCTCACCAGGGGCAGACCCGAGTCCACCGCCAGCGACTTGAGCCCCGCATCGCAGACCGCACGCCCTGGAACCGGCGCGCTCATCACCCCGGTCAGGACAAAGAGGGCCTGTTCGAATTCCGGGCCGATGGCGCGGGTGTAATCGGCGTCCATGAAGGCATAGGAGCCGCATTGCAGTTCGGTCCAGAGTCCGCTGGCCGCCTCGTGCGCGAAGGTGCCGGTGCCCGCTCCGGTGACCACCGGGCAGGGGATGCCCGCCGCCTTGAGCGCCGCCAGCACGGGTTTCAGCCGGGCTGCGGCCGATGCGATGGCCTCTTTCCGGGTGGCGCCGTCGGGCAGGTGCTGGGCCGCGCCGTGATAGGCCTGGATGCCGGCGAACCGCAGGCCCTCGCTCTGGCGGATCATGTCGGCAAGGGCCACGGCCTCGTCCGGGGTCTGCACCCCGCAGCGACCCGCGCCGACATCCACCTCGACCAGCAGGCGCAGCGTCGCGTCCTGGCGGAAGGCGGCCGTGGCTGCGGCATCCACGCCCTCGGCGTCGTCCACGCAAAGCGCGACCTTCGCCCCCCGCGCGAGCCGCGCGAGGCGGTCCAGCATCACGGGTTGGCGTACCTCGTTGGACACCAGCACGTCCAGAATACCCTCGCGCACGAAGGCCTCGGCCTCGCTCACCTTCTGGCAGCATATGCCTGTCGCGCCCCAGGCCAGTTGCCGTTCGGCTACCCAGGGTGACTTGTGCATCTTGCCGTGCGGGCGCAGCTTCATCCCCGCCGCATCGGCGCGGTCCTGCATCTTGCCCAGGTTCCGCTCGAAGGCGGCAAGGTCCAGCACCAGCGCGGGTGTCAGAACCTCTGCCTCCGTCATGCCCGGGCGGGCAGGAACGTCGAAGCCGAGGTCAAGGGAGTCTGGCGATATCACAAGCGATCGTCCGGTTTGCTTTCGCAGCATGGCCGAAGCCGAGGCGATTTGCCAGTCTCCCGCGCCGTCTGGTCAGGCCGCGCGGGCCTTGCGCGCCTGCGCATCCAGATGACGCACGAGCCCCGCGTCCAGGCCCAGCCGGGCAGCCAGGCCCTCCAGATAGGCGCGGTCGGCCGGAAGCGCCGGGTCCACAAGCAGCGCCGAGGTCGTGTAGATCTCCACCGCGTCCTCCTCGCTTTGTGCCAGGGCGGCGATGGCGTCGAGGTCCAGGGGGGCTGCCAGTTCGGCCTCGATCACCGCGCGCGCCGCCGGGTCAAGCTCGGCTGCCCGCATCCGTTCGGCGATGGCGGCACGTTCGGCCTCGGTCACGTGACCGTCAGCCTTGGCGGCGGCGACCACCACCTTCAGCATCCGTTCGGCCCCATCGTCGGCCGCGGCCACACCGGGCGGCATCACCATGTCGCGCAGGTCTTCCAGCGCATCGGTGACACCCGCCACCGGGTCCTTCCCGGCCTTCCAGTCGGCATAGGCCTTGGCGGCCACATGGCCCGCCACCGCGGCCCCACCGACGCGCATCAGCCCCGCCAGACCGCCGCGCCCGCCCATGAGAACACCCAGTAGCCCGCCGACCACGGCGCCCTGCGTGCCGGTGGACTGCTGGTCCCAGGTGGATTTGGCGCGCTGGCCAAGCTCGGACCCGGCCTGTCGCAGGTCGCCAGAGCCTTTCAGAAGCGAATCGAGCAGGGATTTCATGTCGGCCATCACATCCTCCAATGCCGGTCGCGCGCCAAGCTCATCTGGGGACGCGCCGCCCGGCCCGCAAGGCGGCGCAACGGCGCGGCGGGGTCAGCCCCAGCTCCCGCCGCCGGGTGTCAGCATCTCGAAAACCGCGCCTTCGGGCAAGTCGCGCTGATCGTTGCCCTTCAGTGTTTCCTCGCGCCCGTCGGGCCAGATCACCCGGTTCACGCCCACGGCACCCGGGCCGCCGCCGGCCATGCCGAAGGGCGCGATGTTCCGGCTGGAGCATAGCGTCGTCACCGTCACCGGCTCCAGGAACCTCAGCCGCCGCACTGCGCCGTCGCCGCCGGGCCAGCGCCCTGCCCCGCCCGAGCCGTGGCGGATGGCCAGGCTTTCCAGCCGGACCGGGAAGCGGCGTTCCAGGATCTCCGGATCGGTCATGCGGGTGTTGGTCATGTGGCTTTGCACGGCCGCGCAACCGGCGAAGCCCGGCCCTGCCCCGGTGCCGCCGCAGATCGTTTCGTAATTCTGGAACCGGGCATTGCCCCAGACAAAGTTGTTCATCGTGCCCTGCGAGGCCGCGAGCACGCCAAGCGCGCCGTACAGCGCGTTGCAGGCGGCCTGGCTGACCTCGGTGTTTCCGGCGATGACCGCCGCGCCCGGCCGCGGGTTCAGCATCGAGCCTTCGGGCAGGAGGATGTGCAGGGGCTTCAGGCAGCCCTCGTTCAACGGGATGGCATGGCCCACCAGCGTGCGGAAGACGTAGAGCACCACGGCCCGGGCGATGGCCCTGGGCGCGTTGTAGTTGCCGGGTTGCTGTGCGGAGGTGCCGGAGAAGTCGATCACCGCCTCGCGCGCGGTGTGGTCCACCGTGACCCGCACCACGATCTCGGCGCCGATGTCCATCGGGTAGCGGAAGCTGCCGTCCTGGAGGCGCCCGATCACCTGGCGGACGCTTTCCTCGGCATTGTCCTGGACGTGGCCCATGTAGGCCGCCACGACATCGGCGCCGTAGTCCTGCACCACCTTCAGAAGCGCCCGGCGCCCAGTTTCGTTGGCGGCCACCTGCGCCTTGAGGTCGGCGATGTTCTGGTCCACCGCCCGGCAGGGCCATGGGCCGGACGAGAGTAGCGCCCGTGTCTCGGCCTCGCGCATCCGGCCCGAACGGACCAGCGGGAAGAGGTCGATCAGCACGCCTTCTTCGGTGATGGAGGTCGAATCCGGCGGCGAGGAGCCGGGCGTGCGCCCACCGATATCGGCATGGTGCCCGCGCGAGCCCAGCCAGAAGGCCGGCCGCCCCTCGACAAAGACCGGCGAGACCACCGTGACGTCCGGAAGGTGGGTGCCGCCCTGGTAGGGGCTGTTCAGCATGAAGGCGTCGCCCTCGCCCACCCTGCCCTCGGTTTCGCGGATCACGGCCTTCACCGCGTCCGACATCGAGCCCAGGTGCACCGGCACATGCGGCGCATTGGCGACCAGATCGCCCGAGGCATCGAAGATCGCGCAGGAAAAGTCGAGGCGTTCCTTGATGTTCACGCTCCAGGCCGTGTTGGCGAGCGTGGCTCCCATCTGTTCGGCCACCGACATGAACAGGTTGCTCATCACTTCCAGAAGCACCGGGTCGGCTTTCGTGCCGGCGACCGTGGGGCGGGCGGCCGCGTGGCTGCGTTCCAGGATCAGGTTGCCCTGCCCGTCCACCCGTGCCGCCCAGCCATCCTCCAGCACCACGGTCCCCGTCGCTTCGCGGACGATGGCGGGGCCGTCCAGCCGGGCGCCTACGGGCAGGCTGGCGCGGTCGTAAAGGGGCACATCGCACCAGACCCCGCCAAAGCGCGCGCGGACGCGGTCGATGATGCGGGGAGAAGCCGTGCCGGGTGGCGGCGGCACGGCGCTGCGGTCGCCGCCGCCGATGGCCTCGGCCGCCAGCATCTCGACCACGATGCCGCGCTCGGGCGAGGTGAAGCCAAAGCGGGCCTGGTGCGCCGCCTCGAAATCCGCCCGCATGGCAGGGGCCGGGCCGAAGGGCACCTCCAGCGCCTGATGCGAGCCCTGATAGCGCAGATGCGCCCTGACCTCGACTTCTGCGCTGCCGACGCCCTGCGCGGACAGATCGGCGCGGGCGGCTTCCGCCAGCCGGTCCGCTGCTGCCGCAAGATCGGCCTCCAGCGGCAGGTCAAGCTGCACCTCGTGCAGGGCGCGCAGGTCGGCCAGCCCCATGCCGAAGGCCGACAGCACCCCCGCCAGCGGATGCAGGAAGACCCGGCTCATGCCAAGCGCATCGGCCACGGCGCAGGCGTGCTGACCACCCGCGCCGCCGAAGCATTGCAGGGTGTAGCCGGTCACGTCGTGGCCGCGCTGGACAGAGATCTTGCGGATGGCATTGGCCATGTTGTCCACGGCGATGCGCAGGAAGCCTTCGGCCACGGTCTCAGGGTCTTGCGGGGCCGCGCCGGTGGCGGCCGCGATCTCTTGTGCGAGGTCGGCGAAGCGGCCCCGCACCACGGCGGCGTCCAGCGGCAGATTGCCGTCGGGACCGAAGACGGCGGGGAAATGGTCGGGCTGCAGCCGGCCCAGCATGACATTGCAGTCGGTCACGGTCAGCGGGCCGCCGCGGCGATAGCTGGCGGGGCCGGGATTGGCGCCGGCGCTTTCGGGGCCGACCTGGTAGCGGCCATCGCGGAAGGCGCAGATCGAGCCGCCGCCGGCGGCGACGGTGTGGATGTCCAGCATGGGTGCCCGCATCCGGACGCCGGCCACCTCGGTCTCGAAGCTGCGCTCCAGCGTGCCGGCGTAGTGGCTGACATCGGTGGAGGTGCCGCCCATGTCGAAGCCGATGAGGCGGGAGAAGCCCGCCGCCTCGGCGGTGCGGACCATGCCGACGATGCCGCCGGCGGGGCCGGAGAGGATGGCGTCCTTGCCCTGGAAGCGGTGCGCTTCGGTCAGGCCGCCGTTCGACTGCATGAAGAGAAGCCGGCCGGTGGCGCGGCCGAGGTCCAGTGCGCCTTCGACCTGGGCCACGTAGCGGCGGAGGATCGGGGAGAGATAGGCGTCGACCACCGTGGTGTCGCCGCGGGACACGAGCTTGGCGAGGCCCGAGATGCGGTGGCTGAGGCTGATCTGGGTGAAGCCCTCCTCGGCCGCGATCTCGCCGGCCCGTGCCTCGTGCGCCGGGTTCAGCCAGGCGTGGAGGAAGGCCACGGCCACCGCGCGGATGCCCGTGGCATGGGCGGCGCGGAGGGCGGCGCGCAGGTGGGGCTCGTCCAGAGGGGCGATCTCGGCGCCGGTCGCGTCCAGCCGGCCCGTGACCTCGGCCACCTGTTCGTGGAGGAGGTCGGGGCGGCGGACGTGCAGGGCGAAGAGATCGGGGCGGGCCTGGGTGCCGATGCGCAGGAGGTCGGCGAAGCCTTCGGTGATCAGGAGGAGGACCCGCTCGCCCTTGCGTTCGAGGAGGGCGTTGGTGGCGACCGTGGTGCCCATCTTGACCGCCCCTACGGCGCCGTCGGGGATGGGTTCGCCGGTGGCGAGGCCAAGGCAGTCGCGGATGCCCTGGACGGCGGCGTCGGGGTAGCGTTCGGGGGCCTCGGACAGGAGCTTGAGGGTCGTGATGCCGCCGTCGGGCCGGCGGGCCACCACGTCGGTGAAGGTGCCGCCCCGGTCGATCCAGAATTCCCAAGCCTTGGCCATGTCGCCCCCTTAAGTTCCGCCCCATGGGTCGGGCAGGCGGGCGGTGAGGTCAAGCCCGGATGGGCGGCGGCGAGGGCGTCCGAGCTCGGACGCTTTGTCGTATGCTGTAAAATCAACGGGTTGCGAAGTCGGATTAACTCGGCGTTTAGATTTGTCCGAGCCCGGTCGGCGGCGCCGTCACAGGTGGCGCGGAAATCCGGGGCGCTGAGGGAAGAAGGGCATTTGCCGGGCATTGCCGCGTGATAGGCTGGGCTCGGACGCAAGAAGCCGGAAGGACCGGCCCCGACAGGTGGGCGCCGGTTTGCCGGCGGAACGCAGGGGGCAGGATGGCGCGGATCGACAAAGGGGTTGCGGGACGGGGAAAGAGCGCAGGCCAGCGCGTGCCCCCGGAGGCCGGCGAGCATTTCACCGAGAACCGCGAAGAGGTGCTGCGCAACCTGTTCGAACCCTCGGCGCCGCAATCCGAGCGGCGCGACCGGGGCAAGGCACTGCGCGCGAGCCTGCCCCGAGCCGAGCTTGCGCTTCACCGGCGCGTGCCGGGCAGCGTGGACCCGGTGGCGATCATCAAGGCGCAGAACGCGACGCGGATACAGGGGCTGGTGCCGGTGCGCATGGGACGGATGATGGCCTCGCCCTTCGGCTTCCTGCGCGGGTCGGCGGCGGTGATGGCGGCAGACCTGGCCGCCCATCCGACAACCGGGGTCGAGGTCATCGCCTGCGGCGACATGCACCTGTCGAACTTCGGCCTTTTCGCCTCGGCCGAACGCAACCTGGTCTTTGCCATCAACGATTTCGACGAGGTGCATCCCGGCCCCTGGGAATGGGACCTGAAGCGGCTGGCGGCCAGCGCGGCCGTGGCGGCGCGCTACATCGGCGGCGACGACACGGATGCCGCGCTCGTCGCCTTCGAGACCGTGCGCCGCTATGTCGAATGGATCAACATCTACAGCCGCATGGGGATTCTGGAGACCTGGTACAGCCGGATCGACGAGGACGAGATCCTGGCGATCTGCCCGCCGGACCTGAAGAAGGTGACAAAGAAGCTGCTGGCGCGGGCCCGCGCGCGCGGCCACATCTCGACCATGGAGCGGCTGACGCATCGGGTGGAGGGCGAGACGCGGCTGATCGAGGACACGCCGATCATCGTGCGCGAGACCCATACCCAGGACGGGGTTCCGATCGACGAGGCGCTGAACCAGATGCTGCGGGCCTATATCGCCTCGCTGACCACCGACCGGCGGGAGCTTCTGAAACGCTACCGGGTGGCGGATGTGGTGCGCAAGGTCGTGGGCGTGGGCAGTGTCGGGCTGGACTGCTGGGTTCTGTACCTTCAGGGCGATACCGACGAAGATCCGCTGTTCCTGCAGGTGAAGGAAGCGCGCGAGTCTGTGCTGGCGCCCCATGTGCGCACCAGGGTCATGTTGACGAACCAGGGGCATCGCGTGGTGTCCGGGCAGAGGGTGATACAGGGATCGCCCGACATCTTCCTGGGCTGGGGCCCGCTGGATGGCCAGCCGGGACGGCAGTACTATGTGCGGCAGCTGGCCGATATGAAGGGCAGCCTCAAGTTCATCGAGGGCGAGCGCACGCGGCTGGCGCAGCTTCTGTCCTATGTGCGGTTATGCGGGCGGGCGCTGGCTTTGGCCCATGCGAAATCGGGCGATCCTTCCGTGATCGCGGGCTATTGCGGCCGGAGTGAGGCCCTGCCGGAGGCGATCAGCCGGTTCGCGCTGGCCTATATGGCCCAGACCTTCGAGGACCACGACCGCCTGGAGGAGGCCGCGCGGCGCGGCGAGGTGCCGGTGGCGATGGGGCTGTGAGGCCCTTCGGCCGGTGGAGTTCGCATTGCGGATAGACGGATGGAGCGGCTTCGGCATCCTTCAGACTTCGGACTGCACTGAAGCGAACCCGAACGAAAGGACACCGCCATGAAGACCCTGATGTCTGCCCTGCTGGTGGCTGCAACCGTGATGGCGACCTTGCCGGCCGGGGCGCAAACCGTTTCTGACGTGAAGTTCGAGAAGGGCAACTTCGGCGCGATGGTCAGCGGCGCGATCATCGGCGACGAGTACATCGATTATCGGCTGGGGGCGAAGAAGGGCCAGAAGATGTTTGCCGAACTGACCGTGGTGGACAGCAACGGCACCGGCACGGTCTATTTCAACATCCTGCCGCCGGGCAGCACCGGCGAGGCGATCTACAACAGCTCGATCAACGGCAACACCACGACGGTGACCCTGCCGCAATCCGGCAACTACCTGATCCGCGTCTATCACATGGGCGACGATGCGGATTCCGGCAAGACGTCCGGCTTCCGCATCGACCTTTCCATCCAGTAGGGCATGGCGCCAGTGGCGGCGGTCTGCCGCCGCCACTGGCGGACGGCCTAGTAGAGCCCGATGCCGGCAGGCGCCTTGGCCGGCATGACGCGGACGGTTGCGCCATGGGGCACGCGCGCCGCGATGTCGATGGCGTCCTGATCCAGCAGGCGGATGCAGCCCGAAGAGACGGCGCGACCGAGGTACTTCGGCTCGCAGGCGCCGTGGATGCGGTAGAGCGTGTCCTGGCCGTCCTGGAACAGATAGAGCGCGCGGGCGCCGAGCGGATTGCCGGGACCGCCCGGCATGCCGCCGTTTGCCACGGAATAGGGGGCGAATTCGGGGCGGCGTTCGATCATGCTGTCGGGCGCCTTCCAGACCGGCCAGGCGCGGGTGAACTGCACGCGCGCAGTGCCCGACCAGGCGAAGGCGGCGGCGCCTGTGCCGGCGCCATAGCGCAGGGCCTGGCCGTCATCGCCGATGAGGAAGAGGTAGCCCGCGCCGGGATCGACCACCAGGGTGCCGGGGGCATCCTCGGGGAAGGGATTGGGCACGAACTGGCGCCAGAGGCGCGGCTCGACCACGCCTTCGGGCACGGCGGGGACCGGGAAGGGCTCGGTCGTGACGGCGCCGTAGAAGGCAGGAAGCGCGGGCGGGGCAACCGGGGTGATGGGGGTCTGGTCTGGCAGGGGCGCGGGCGCACAGGCCGACAGCGTGGCTGCGGAGCCTGCCGCGAGGAAAGCGCGACGGGTAAGCATGGTCTGGGTCCTTGGCTGACGAATGGGGGGCCGCGCGGGCGCGGCGGGGTTCGTCAGGCGAGGCGGGGCGGGCGTTCCGGGCCGGGCGGCGCGTGCAGGCTGCGGGCCGTGACATCGGCGGCGCGGAGCGCGCGGGACGTGGTGGCATCCGGCGCGGGCTGTGCTGCGGGCAGGAGGGCCGGGTCGGCCGGGCAGGCCGTGCCCGGCAGGGTGGCGGTGCGGCAGCGGTGGGCCGGGGCGGCGGCCTGCGGGGCCGTGGGCATGGCGGCCTCGATGGCCGGATGCTGCGCGGCCGTGGCGTTGGCCGCCCTGATCCAGGCACCCCAGGGCAGGAGCGCCAGGGTGAGCACGAGGATCATGAGGATGCGGACGAGACGCGCCATGGGCGGGATTTACCCCCGGCTGTGGGGAAAGTCGAGGTTTGGGCTGGTGACGAGGGCGTGAGGGGGGAGGGCAAAAGCGCGGGG